>Ga0126325_10000020_pt1 | contig 78922 bp, 67 predicted proteins | sample InaspJWI14metaG_FD_94487 | JGI IMG/M metagenome (GOLD analysis project Ga0126325, IMG submission 94487) | Marine gutless worms symbiont microbial communities from Oahu, Hawaii - Inanidrilus sp. 1 OAHU.JWI-14 metaG | ecosystem: Host-associated > Annelida > Digestive system > Unclassified...
AAAACCAGAATTTGGTCGCACTATCGTGCGAAAAGCCACTTCAAGGCCCTTTGGGTTTTAATCCCGCGTAGCGGGATAATAATTGTGGTGTTCTCTGCGCCTCTGCGTCTCTGCGCGATGCATGGTTTGCTTTGGTGTTTTGATGGCGAAGCCCCTTTTAGGGGCAATCCAAAGCCTGGTCCTCCCAGGCTGAGTCACAATTAAAAATACCGTGTTTTTGGCCTTTCTGTCATTCCGGACTTGATTTGAGCTATTTTGCTAATTGCGGCACAGTCTCTCCGGGCCGGGATTCTTTGCGCCGGCGGTCCACATCAATTTTGGGTACCCGTATATTTTCAGAATTGCATGAACGGATTCGTTTGTATTTCCCGGGCAATGGTTGAACTCGGCGTGGCACCGTAGTCGTGACCGGGCCATATAATTGTGTTTCCCGGCAGGCTGCAGACTCTGGTTGCGATCGATGTCTCCAGCAGGCGTTTGCTGCCGCCCGGCAGGTCTGTGCGGCCCGCTGATCCTACAAAAACCGTGTCTCCGGTGAATAGGTGGCCCTCCGTGTGCAGGCAGATCCCCCCGGGCGTATGCCCCGGGGTATGGATGACGTTGAGGGTGACGGCCCCGATCAGGATCGCGTCATTGTCTTCAAGTAGTACATCAGGAGGTGGCGAGCCTTTGCCACCCATAAGCCTCGAAAACCCGCGATTGAATATTTTTCCAAGGGCGGCTGCATCCCGGTGATGGATATAGAGCTTGGCCCCGGTTGCGGCGATTACGGCCGCGTTGCCGGCAGTATGATCCGAATGATTGTGGGTATTGATAATATGCGTAATGGTCAAACCCTGGTCTGCCGCTAGGGCGATCAGCCGATTGGTATCGAAGGCCGGATCAATCAGGGCACAGGTCCGGCTGGCCTCATCAGCCACCAGGTAGCAGAAGGTGGCCATTTTTGATAGTTTAACCTGTTGAATTTGCATATCAAAATATAATCTTTTAAAGTCTGGCGTCAGTGGCCGCTCAATTTAACATCGCCCCGGGTATTTGTCAAAAAGCCTCGGTATCCCTGCAGGCGATGCGGTTGCCGACTCCATTTGACATTTACGATTCGGCCCTTAACTTAGAAGCGTATCTTTGATGCTGGTGAGCATTGAGAGGAGAGTTTTAGCTGCCCGCAAAAGAGAGTGCGAGCGGTAATTATATATGGAGGAATTAGATGGTAATCGAGACCAAAGAGCAGGTCCTGGAAAAAGTCCTTGAAATGGCAAAGCCCCATTGCCCCCATTGCGAAGAAGAGATGCGCATCTGGGAAGTGCCGCCGATCAATGTCGGTGATGGATTGGGGTGGGGCGAACCCTACCTTTTCCTGTGTTTTAACGATGACTGCAAATTGTATAAGCGCGGCTGGGATGATCTCGCGGAGAATTTCGCCCAGCAGGCCTCCTATCGTTGCTTCTGCTATCCCAGTTCGGGTAAATTTGAAGTCATGCCGGTGTTCAGCCCCCAGGGCGGCAAAGGCCAGGAGATCGACGAGCAGGTGCTGGCTGAACAGGAGATGTTGAAGGAAAATATCAAAAGGGGCTTTTCCGTTTTAGCAGATTGCTTTGTCAGTAAAGACGGACCTGCGATCCTGAAAATTATCCTGGATCCTACGGAGCCCGCGCGGGTGCGCCTTAAAGCGGCCGAGATGATTGGCGACATTGGTGAGTTGGATGCAATTGAACCGCTGCGAAACCTTAGAGTCGGCAACGAACTGGTGGATAAAGAAATTGAGAATGCCTTGGCCAAGATCCACAAGCGTTTCTATACCCGGGAGTGCCCTTTCTGTGCCGAGATTATCAAAGAGCGCGCCAAGATCTGCAAGCATTGTGGGCAGGAAGTGGCCGGCCAGTAGAAGCAGTTTCAAAACCTTCCCTTGAGCTCAATCCGCCTGAGGCGGATGAATATCGGCGTTGGCCCCAAATAACAAATCCTCGAAATACTCTGAGTATCGACCACGATGGGCATTGGCTTCGCTGGCACCTCCGGTTTGATATTCACGGCCGCCTCGACCTTGGACCAAAATCTATGTTTAAAGGCAGTTTATTCCCATTCTGAATAAAAGTCCAAAGCCCCGTGGTATCAACCACGGGGCTTTTTGTATGTTGTGGACCGTATTTGGATTGCCAGTTTTTACGAGTGCTCGTTCACAGGCGGCAGATTTTGGTTCAGGGTGACGCGAGGCGAATGCCTAGCGTGGTGCAAGGCTTGAACGTTCTTGAAACCGCAGACATAGTAGACGTTATTTTGAGGATAGCGCTGAAGGTTGCGCTTAACGGCTTGAAAACCCGCACTACGTGCTCAAGAGTAAAAACGCCGCCCTGGGCCAAAAGATGCTGCCTGTGAAAGAACACTATCGGGATATGTTGACATTCATACTATCATAGGACCGAAAGACCAGTTTAACTTGCTCCAGACGATTGGCTGGGACCGGCTGAAAATCGGTCTCTTTGAAACGGTCTACGATTTCTGATCTGTCCGGAATAGCGTTGAGCCCTTCGCCGATTTGCCTACCGGTCAGCGTGTCCAATACCAGGGCGCTGCGGCCGTCCGACACGATTGAAATTGGCACCTGGTAATCTTCAAGCAACTTTGCGGCGGAGAGGATTTCCTTTTCACGGGAGCCGATAGAGCCGGCCGCGCACTTAATTGCCAGCAGACGCCGATCTCCAATTCGGATCGCGATGTCGACTGTCGCTGCGTAGACTTCACCCCGGATGTCGAATTCCAGGGGGGCGTCAATTTCCAACTCTCCCTTGGCGTAACCCTTTTCTTCCACCAAAAATTTTTCGACGGACTGCCGGTTTTCTTCCGCGCCGACGTTGGGGACTTCTTTTCCAGTGATATAATCCTTGATGTACATACACATCCTTCCGTATCAACCTAAGAAGAGGGTTTAGAGATGTTGGTGTTACGAAGTAAGTGAAGGCCTGACTCCGCAGAGTTAGGTTTTATGTGTTAAGCGTTAAGACAGTTCAGCCCCTGAAGATCTTTGCGTGCATACGAGCAGTATTTGCTCTTCACTCGAACCCTCGACCTCTTGGCCCCTTGAACCCTATTTTTCAATCAACGACTGCCCCGTCATCTCGGCCGGCTGTTCTATGCCCATGATATCCAGGATGGTGGGCGCAATATCCGCCAGGCGGCCCTCTTTCAGCTGTGCCGATTTGCGTTTGTCATCCACAAGAATCAGCCGGACCGGGTTGAGTGTGTGGGCGGTGTGCGGGTTGCCGGCGGCATCCACCATCTCTTCAGCGTTGCCGTGATCGGCGGTGATGAGAACCGTCCCCTGTTTGGCCAGTATCCGGTCGACGATTTGGGCGGCACAGGCGTCCACGGTCCGGCAGGCCTTGATCGCCGCGTCGAGCACGCCGGTATGGCCCACCATGTCCATATTGGCAAAGTTCAATATAATCAGGTCATAACGGTCAGAATTGATGCGTTCAAGAACTTCGGCGGTAACCGCCGGCGCGCTCATTTCCGGTTTGTAATCGTAGGTGGGAATGTCCCGGGGTGACGGGATTAAACAGCGGTCTTCGTTTGCAAACGGTTCTTCTTCGCCACCATTGAAAAAGTAGGTGACATGGGCGTATTTCTCGGTTTCCGCGATACGCAGCTGGGCCAGCCCCTTTTCGCTTACAATTTGTCCCAGGATGTTCTCATGATGCACCGGCGGGTAGGCCATGGGCAGGGTGAACTGCTCGTCATACTGAGTCATGCAGACATATGCGCTCAAGCGCGGCAGGTCAGGGCGTTCGAATTCGGCAAAATCCGGGTCCGTAAAGGCCCTGGTGATTTCGCGTGCCCGGTCAGCCCGAAAGTTGAAGAAAATGATGGCATCGCCGTCTGATACGGCTGTCAAAGGCTTTCCATTGCCGTCCGTTAATAAGATAGGTTTGACGAATTCGTCGGTTTCGTCCCTTTCGTAAGCAGCCTGTATGGCTGCCACCGGATCGTCGGCGGGTGTGCCGTCTCCCCGGGTGTACAGGTTAAAAGCCTTTTGAATGCGGTCCCAACGTTTATCCCGGTCCATGGCGTAATACCGGCCGCAGATGGTTGCGATGGCGCCGACACCAACCTTGTCCAGGTGGGCTTGCAGTTCGGCGACATAACCGGAACCGCTTTTTGGCGGGGTGTCCCGGCCATCCAGAATCGCATGTACGTAGACTCGCTCCAGACCACGGGCCTTGGCCGTATCCAGCAGAGCGATCAGGTGCGCCAGATGACTGTGCACCCCGCCGTCGGAGACAAGGCCCATCAAGTGCAGGGTGCCTTGATTAACAGCAGCCTTGTCCAGGGCGGCGGTGATCACCTGGTTTGCGGCAAAACTGCCGTCGGCGATGGCCTGGTCGATGCGTAGCAGGCTCTGGTAGACCACCCGGCCCGCGCCAATGTTCAGGTGTCCGACTTCCGAGTTGCCCATGATCCCGTCGGGCAGACCCACGGCCTGACCCGAGGTATGCAGGCGGGTAACCGGGTAGGAGTCCATCATCTTGTCCAGAAAGGGTGTCCCTGCTATGGCCACGGCATTGTCGTCCGACTTTGGGTTGATTCCCCACCCGTCTAAAATCATCAGCATGCAGGGGGTGTTATGCGTCATGATTATTCTCCGGGGCCTGCAGGGCAGCTTCGTATTTCTGCAGGCCGGGTGTTTTCAGGCGGACAGCGTCGGTCCACAGGCTCTCCAAGTCATAAAAATTTCTGACCGGATCGTAAAAGATGTGGATGACCACATGACCGAAATCCATTAAGACCCATTGGCCTTCCTTGAGGCCGTCGATGCTGATCGGTTTGAATTTGTGCTTCTTCAATTCCTTTTTGATTGTCTGGGCGATTGCGGACACCTGGCGGCTGGAGCTGCCGCTGCAAATGATGAAATAGTCAGCGACCGATGTCAGCTCCTGAACATCCAGCAATACCGGTGCAATTACTTTTCTTTGCAGCATCGCGTTTACGATCAAATCGAGCAGCGGGTCCAGTTTTGCGGTCATCGATACAGTCCTTTTTGGTTAATGTAGGCGGCCACACTTTCCGGGAGCAGATGTTCAAAAGGCTCCCGGGTTGAAATACTTTTCCTGATTCCGGTGGAAGAGATATCGACCGGGGTCACGGCTAATAGGTTGATCGGCTGCAACGCGGGATGCCGAAATCGGCCCGTTTCCGAATCAAAAACATAGCCATCGGATATCCGAGCGTCAAGAAACGCCTGCAGGGTTTCATGATCGGGCGGTGTGTGACTGCGGCCGGCACCCGGACGGGTCATTACGATGAAAGCTACGTTTTCGAACAGGCGCCAATAGGTCTTCCAGGTGTGGATTTCAACAAACGCGTCCAGTCCGAGTATAAAAAAAAGATTGGCAGCTTCGCCGAAACAGTGTCGAAATTCATCCACGGTTTCCACGCTGTAGGAAAGGCCGGCCCGGTTGATCTCCGTCTGGGAGACCTCCAAGCCATCCAGATGTTGGACAGCGAGTTGCAGCATGGCGTTCCGGTCTGCCGGCGATGCAATGGCCCGGTTGGTTTTGTGGGGTGGTTGGGACGCAGGTATCAGGTAGACCGTCTCGAGGTGGAAACGATTTTTTACCTCCAGCACCGTTTTAAGGTGTCCCAGATGGATCGGGTCGAAGGTGCCGCCGAACAGTCCGATATTAGCCATAATATATTCTGTCCACCTTGTTAGTGTCCATCCACAAACGGCATCTTTCGGCCCAGGGCGGCGATTTCACTCTTTTGAAATCCTCAAAATAGCCCACTATTCCTGCGGTTTCAAAATCGTTCGAGCCTTGCACCACGCTAGGCATTCGCTGCGCGTCACCCTGAACCAAAATTTACCATTTGTGGACGGAAACTCGTTACCAGGGGTCAAGTCTTATCCGTATCCAGGTAAAGCAGAATTTTAGATTTGAGTTTTTGCAGTCCGATCCTTTCACGGGCGGATATGGTCAAAACTTCCCGGTCGTCACAGGCAAACGTAAATTTTTTAATGGCCGCGGCCGAATCGGGCAGATCGATTTTATTCAAAACCACGATCTGGGGCCTTTTCCCAAGCGCTTCGTTGTAGAGGGTCAATTCCTTGTTTATGGTTTGAAAGGCCGCCAGCGGGTCGGCAGGGTCAATTTCGCCGGCATCGATCAGGTGGACCAGGACGCGGGTTCTTTCGATATGGCGTAAAAATTGGATACCCAGACCGGTACCGGCGTGGGCGCCTTCGATCAGGCCCGGTATATCCGCCACCACAAAGGGCTCGCCCCAGTCGGTGTGCACCACCCCCAGACTGGGGGTCAGCGTGGTAAACGGATAGCTGCCGATTTTTGGTCGTGCGGCGGATATTGCCGCTATTAAAGTTGATTTGCCCGCATTGGGCAGTCCGACAAGGCCCACGTCCGCCAGAAGTTTTAGTTCGAGTTTGAGTTCAAAGGTCTGTCCGGGCTCTCCGGGCTGTGCAAATCGCGGTGTCCGGTTAGTGGCGGACTTGAACCGGGCATTGCCCTGTCCACCGCGGCCGCCGCTGGCCAGAACCAGACTTTCCCCTTCCGCGGTAAAGTCCATGATCAACTCGCCGGTTTCAGCATTGGAGATCAGGGTTCCCGGAGGAATCTCGATAATCAGGGAATCACCCGATTTACCAGTTCGATTGGCGCCTTGGCCCGATGCGCCGTTTTTGGCCTTGAAGTGTTTTTTGTTGCGGAACTGCTGGAGGGTACGCCTGGCTGAGGATGTGATGAAGGTGATGTCGCCGCCTTTGCCGCCATCGCCACCGTCCGGCCCGCCCCGGGGGATAAACTTCTCACGCCGGAAACTGACGCAGCCACTCCCACCGTTGCCGGACTGGACGGTAATTAACGCTTCATCTATAAATTTCACTCGGCATAAACGCTTACTTTTTTACGGGAACGCCCCATCCGTTCATAGGCTACAACGCCGTCCACGGTTGCGAAAAGGGTGTAGTCCTTGCCCATTCCCACGTTGTTTCCCGGATGAATTCGAGTGCCCAGTTGCCGAACGAGGATATTGCCGGCCCGGACTTTTTCACCGCCGTACCGTTTTACACCGCGGCGCTGCGCGTTGCTGTCGCGACCATTGCGGATGCTGCCGCCTGCTTTTTTATGTGACATGGTATAATCCCCCTTAAAACTATACGGAAATTTGTAATTTCAGTGCTTACGCCGTGATGCTGTCAATTTGGACCGCTGTGAAGTGTTGCCGATGGCCCTGTTTGCGGCGATACCGTTTGCGGCGTTTGTACTTGAAAACGATAATCTTCTTGCTCTTGCCCTGGGCGACGATGTGGCCGCTGACCGAGGCGTTTTCGACTTTGGGCTGTCCCACGGTGACATTCTCGCCATCCGAATACATCAGGACATCTTCAAAAGTGATCTCACTGCCGACATCGCCGGCCAGTTTTTCAACCTGCAGGATGTCGCCTTCGCGAACTTTATATTGTTTTCCGCCTGTTTTTACGATAGCGTACATGCGTTTCTCCTTCCACTCAATCTGCTCTATTCTCTCGCTTTTAAAAATAATCATTTTTAAACTATTTCAAAGTAATGTCAAGCGTATTTTTAAAAGCCATCTGAAAAAGGCCTTTTGGTCCAATCTCTGCGTCGGGGGAGAGATCCAAATCCTCAAAATACTTGATGTATTCCTCCGGTTTGAACCTCTCCCCCGACGCAGAGATTGGACCAAAAGGCCTTTTTCAGATGGCTTTAGACTTATGAGCAATTAGTTTCGAATAAAAATACTTGTTGACAGCCAGAGATTGATTTGACATATGAACACCTGCTCATATGTTAGATGTATATAGTCGAAGGAGATGCCCGATGGAACCTTGCCAAATTCGGCATATCAACAGTGAAAACGTTGCAAAAGCCCGTGAGGTAATTCCTGAATCGGAAGAAATTCAGGGGCTTGCAGAAATGTTCAAGGCCCTGGGCGATCCCACCCGCCTTAAGATCGTGACGGCCCTGGTAGCGGTTGAACTGTGCGTCTGTGATCTTTCTGCTGTTTGCGGCCTTTCGGAATCGGCCGTCTCCCACCAGTTGCGTATTTTACGGAATCTGCGCATTGTCAAATATCGGCGTGAGGGAAAAATCGTGTATTATCGGCTGGATGATGATCATGTTGAATCTCTCGTACGGCAAAGCCTCGCCCACATTTTTGAAGAGGACCGCAATCAGGATAAAATTCGGTCGGTATCGGAAGGAAGCCTATAATGGATAATTCCGTTGGGTTCATAAGGGACAGCCTGGCGGCCGCCTGGTATGTGTTTTTTGAATCGTCACCCTACATGCTGTTTGGTTTTTTTATAGCGGGTATTATTTATGTATTTCTCAAACCGGAACAGGTGGCCCGATACTTTGGTGGACGGGGTACCCGCCCCGTAGTGCTTTCCGCCCTGGCCGGGGTACCCATACCGCTGTGTTCGTGTGGAGTCATTCCGGCGGCTGCGGGCCTTAAAAAACAGGGGGCTTCCCGCGGTGCCACCCTGTCATTTCTCATTTCTACACCGGAAACCGGGATGGATTCCATCCCGATTACCTATGCCCTGATCGATCCTTTGATGACGGTGGTCAGACCCATAGCAGCTTTTTTCACAGCTGTGGTGGCCGGTATCTCCGAAAACCTCCTCGGTGGTCGCGATGATATCAGCGAAATTGCAGGCCGTTCGGAACCGAGCAGCCTTATGGGCCAGCCTGAGCTTGCCCCGACGCCCAATCCCGCACCGCGTGCCAATCGGCCGTTCACCAGTAAATTGGCGGACGGTATGCGGTATGCGTTTGGCGAATTGCTGGGAGACATCGGCCCCTGGTTTGTATTCGGCGTGCTCCTGGCCGGCCTCATTATGACCCTGGTGCCGGATAATTTCATCGGCGGCTACCTGGGCAACCCCCTGCTGGCCATGGCAGCCATGCTGGTGGCCGGTATTCCCATGTACGTGTGCGCAACCTCGTCCACGCCCATTGCCGCGGCCCTGATTTTAAAAGGACTCAATCCCGGTGCAGCCCTGGTATTTCTCCTGGCTGGCCCGGCAACGAATATTGCGACGTTGAGCATGGTGTCCGGCATGCTGGGAAAAAGGTCGGTGACTATCTACCTGGCCGCCATCGTCGTCTGTTCCTTTGCCATGGGCTTGCTGGTCGATTTTCTCTATGCTACATTCCAGATTCAGCCCATGGCTGTCGCCGGCCAGGCCGCGGAATTGCTTCCAGAGTGGATCAAATTCGGATCTGCCCTGGCCTTGATGGTGTTGTTGGGGCGCAATTTTTGGCCCACCCGAAAATCCTCAGGTCAGGCATCCGGTCAGGCACCCGGCAGCTGCAGCAAGACCTGCTGCAGTAATAAGTAAAAATACCGCCATTCAAGTCGGGGCAGCCGCCAGGCAGCGCTAAAAAGGTTTAATGTTTACCGGATGGGACCTATATGCACTGAGCGGTATTCAAGTTGAAATACAAAGAGAAGGGACGTGTGGTTTTGGAACGTAGTTCAGATCGCGATATCACCATTTGGAACCAAGAAACATTCACCTCCGACTCACTATCACTAATCGGTGAAGAGCCATTGTCCATCAGGGTGCAAGGCAATCCGTATGCGGTAATCATGCGAACCCCGGGGGAAGAGAAAGAGCACGTAGCCGGCTTCTGCCTGGCCGAGGGTGTCGTGGACCGACCGGACGAATTTACCTCTATTGCCCGCTGTGACCTGGATGACACCAATGTCATTGCCGTTACGCTGACTCCCGAGCGGCGCGCCATGATCGATGATATTCTGGACCGCCGGGAATTTATCAGCCAAACCAGCTGCGGGATTTGCGGCAAGGAAGTGGTGCGCGACCTGCAGGCTAAAATCCGCCCGGTGGAGGATGACATCCGCTTCGATATCCGCCAGGCCAGTCAATGCCTGGACAGGATTGCCAACCACCAGCCGTTGCGAAAAACCACCCGCGGGGCGCACACGGCGCTCATTTTCAATCGAGAGTTGAACCTGATATCATCGGCAGAGGATGTCGGGCGCCACAATGCGCTTGACAAGGCCATCGGGAAGCTTTTTTTGGACGATCGCATCGCGGAGGCCGGACTGCTGGTAATGGCTTCGCGGGTCAGTTACGAACTGGTGCAAAAAGCTGCCCGGGCGCGGATCCCCGTCATAATTGCCGTTTCACGACCGACCGCACTTGCCGTAGAACTGGCGGAGGCCCTGAACATGACCCTGGCGACCAAAGCGAAAGGGATTGGTCTATTCGTTTTTACGGCTCCGCAGCGTTTGATTGATCAAACTTGAGGTATCCATCTTACCACCGTCTTACTATTGACACTGTTCTAATTGACTGATTAGATAAAGCTTCTAGTCACAATTGACACACCCAGTCATCGGCGAATACAAAATAGAGAGGCCTTGAACATGTCTGCTTTCAATGTGGTCTTTAAAGGTGAAGTTCTGCCCGGGCAGGATATCGACGCGGTAAAAAGACAATTAAGCATGGTAATGAAGACAGATGCCCAGGCGATTGAGCGGCTGTTTACCGGGACGCCCCTGGTTGTCCGCAAGTCGGTCGACGAGGCAACCGGCCGAAAATTTGAAAAAGTTTTTGCCGCGGCCGGCGCGGTGTGCTACCTGGAGCCGGTCGGGGCGCCTTCCTCCGCAAGCCCGCCGGTCTCCAGTCCGGACAGTCCGTCGACTGATTGGGCGCATATATCGCCGCAGGCGACCACCATTATGAATGTCGATGGAGGAAAAATGATTCTAACCAATGTTGAGGTCGTGCCGGGAAAAACGATTGTCGAGCATTTCGGCTTGGTCTCCGGCAGCACCATCCGGGCCAAACATGTTGGTCGGGATATCATGGCGAGTTTGAAAAATATCGTCGGCGGCGAGTTGAAGGGCTACACCCAGCTGCTCAGTGAGTCGCGCCGGCAGGCCACGGAACGCATGATCGACCAAGCCCGGGAACTGGGCGCCAATGCCATTATCAATGTGCGCTTTTCGACTTCTTCGGTGGCCCAGGGGGCGGCGGAATTGTATGACTATGGTACCGCGGTGCGCGTCGAGTAGAAGCGGCTCGCAGGCTTTCCCACAGGCCCAACCTCGGCGTTGAGCCGGGAAACTCGATCCTCGAAATATTGCATATATTCCTACGGTCGACTTTTCCAGCCCGCCTTGATCTTGAACCTGTGGAAAAGCCTGCGAACCACTTCCCAAATTTGTTTTGGGATTCTTTTCTGAGACAATAGCAGTTGAGGACGAACTATGGATACTCTAATCACATTTCTGATACTCATGGCCCTGGGGTATGGGGTTGGCACGTTTGCAGAGAAAAGGCATTACAAGTCCATCATCAAGCGGGAAAAAGAGTTTTTAAACCTACCGGCGGTAACCTTGAAAACCGCCCACATCCCTCCGGAACAGGTGGACTCGGCGCGCTTGGTACATGACAGCGCTGTCATTTCCATCGATTATTTCAAGAAAATTCTAGCCAGTCTGCGCAATGTTTTCGGCGGTCGGGTAAAATCATACGAGAGCCTGGTTGATCGGGCCCGACGAGAAGCCACTTTACGTATGAAAGAGATGGCGCAAGATGCCGACGTTATTGTGAACATGCGTATTGAAACCGCTGCGGTTGGTAAGCAGGCCAATAAAAAAGGCGTCGGCTGTCTGGAAGCCATTGCCTATGGTACGGCCATTACGAAAAAGAAATGAAATTCACCCCCCGCCAGGTAGATCCCGAAACCAACGTCAATGTCACCCCGACCCACCCCCTGAAAGAGCTGGCCGTTTTGTTGGGCGGCCTCATTGGAATAATAGTCGGCACCTACATCGTGCTTGGATTCCTGGTGGATCTTGTCGTCCCCAGAATCTCACACGAAACCGAGATGCAACTAGCCGAGCTGTTTGTCGGTATGGTACCGGAAAGCGGTGACGTCGCTGATAAAACGGAGGCCGTGCAAGAGTTGACGGATCGCATCCAGTCACAGTGTGTTAAACTGCCGTACGCATTCAACGTGCATGTGCGCAAATCGGCGACCATCAATGCCATGGCCATGCCGGGTGGCCATATTGTGGTGTTTACCGGCTTGCTCGAGAAGGTCGGTAGCGAGAATGAACTGGCCTTTATCCTGGCGCATGAAATCGGGCACTATGCCCATCGCGACCACCTGCGCGGGTTTGGCCGGGCCATGGTGTTCATGACCGTCTCGGCCGCATTGTTCGGGGCGGACAGCGGTGTCAGCCGCCTTGTCGGCCAGACCCTGAATCTGACCGAGATGAGTTTTTCACGGGACCAGGAGACCTGGGCGGACGAGTATGCCCAAGATGCGGTCAATTGCTACTATGGACATGTGGCCGGGGCTACGGATTTCTTCAACAACATCCCCAAAGAAAGAGACCCGGGCAAGTTCGGGCATTATTTTGCCTCCCATCCGGAAAACCAACGCCGCATCGAGAACCTGGAAGAGCGGGCGCGGTTAAACGGTTTTCGGGTCGAGCAGAAAAAACCCCTGGACATATTTTAGTTCCAGCTTCTCGGGGGCTACGTTGGCATATTCTTCTTCCAAAGTGCCGAACAACATCTCGAAAGTCCGGCCCAAAGCCGCGGAAACCTCGTGTTCCGGTTGGCTGGCTGCCGCTGCTATCCACGCCAAAAACGCTTCCTTCTTTTGATCGGTCACCCGGTACGGTGTCTCCGGCTGTTCCCACAGGTGTTCGAAGAATTGGCGGACCGGCTCGATGGCAAATGGGGCCAGGCTTCCGGATATTGCCAGAACATGGCGGGCCCACAGGGTCAGGACGAGGTTATAATGGCCGACGTATCCGTATGTGTCGAGCGGTTGCAGGGTGATGTCCATGTTTGACAGCAGGGCATCGAAGGCCATCACCTCTGCCAGGACCGCGCCGGTCTTTTCCACGTCGGCCAGGGTTTCAAAATCCCGGTAAAGAACCCCATTGGTGTAATTATCGTAAAAGCGGGGATGGTCGAGGAGTAATCCTCCCAGGACCCCCAGCCACGCTTCCCCCCAGAAGTTCAGGGGCAAGCCGGCCTGGTTGGCCCAGGAGCGGGCCTGCCATTTGCGGGCCTGCCATTTGAGGTTCAGGCCCAGGCCGTAGCCAACCCGGAATACTTCGGCCAATCGGTATTGGCAGATCAAGGCGCCCGCCAGGGCGGCACTATTCCCCTTTCTATCTATCAGTAGGTGCTCAAGCCCCAGGCTGATGGTAGTGCAGGCTTTTTTGACTTTCTGTTCCAGCTGAAGCTTTTGCCGGATCGGTTCCCTGTCCGCAACCACCACCTGGTTGCACACCGTGGCGAATTCTCCCTCCAGCTGAGAGACCAGTTCGGGGTCGGAGACCGTCTTCAGGGCCCGGCCGAAGAGGGTGTCGATATCCAGAAAAGAGGACGCCAGGACAGGCACCGGCAAACGGCCCCGGCGTTCCTCCGGAACCGTGTTTTTGGGGCGCCGGTTCAACAGCTGGTCCGCCGTGATGGGTTGGTAGAGTCCGATAGCTTCATCCCAGGGAAGAAAGCCTTTTTCGGCCATGCGGACATTGCGCAAGCGATATTCTTCTTCGGTTACTTCAGCCGGAATCACCCGCACCGCTTCGATAACAATATTGCGGTACAGGCTATAGTCAGTGGCCGCCATACGGTTGAGCAGGTCCCGGACCAGTTGCTTGCGGAGTTTTTCATCATCGGACGCGGGTCCCTGTGGATGGGGGTAATCCGGGATGTTGATATAAACGGTATCGTCGTAGGTAAAATAGGACGGCGGCAGGGTGCCGCTTTCCTGGTCGTGTTCCCGGATGACGACCTGGATATTACGAAACAGGAACAATTCCAGAAATTCGAGCTTCTCTGTCATCAGCCAACGGGTGGTTCTGTCCGGATCCGCCCGGTAGAGTACTTCCAGCCACCGGATGGTCTCCCGAAAATCGATCTGGTCGGCCGTCCATATCTCCGTGTCCACGATATATTCGAGTTGCCGGTCTTTAGCCAGGGCCAGCAGCGGGCGGGCATCATCGATACCGATGTCGTGGATCAACAAATGAAAATCCTGCTCAGTAAAGGCGTGTACAACGGCTGCGGGGTGCTCGGCCGATAGGATGGCATCCAAAGCCATTTTTGGTGGCAGGCCAAGGATTTCACGCTTTTTGGCATGCAGGGCCTGGATTTTCTTCTGGACAATATCGCTCATGACGTAACTTTAATTAGTGAGGTTCACTACCTTGGCAACGATACAGCTATACTGCCTTATAGCGGTATTTGCCAATAGGGGTTTCGGTCTTCGCTCTGCGAGCTTTGCCCGACAGGCAAGGGGGCGAGAGTTAAGGGGTCCGAGTTGAAAACCAAGGCGTACCACCTGATTGATAAAAGATACTCTTTAAAGACTTATTATCGATATCTTTGTGGTTTTTTCGGGGCCATGGGTTTATTTGGTTTTGATCTTTCACTTGAACCCTTGACCCGCTGGACCCTATGATTCTTGTACCCTTGCCACATTCTTTCGTCACGTCGCAAACAATAAGATTGGTGACGCCAAAAGGCAACCCCGTTTTTTCAGGATGGGTGGATTCGGTCAGGTGCAGCGTTTACGGTTGGAATTGATCAGTTGCGGCAATATCGGTCAGGGCGACTACCCTGTCGCCGCCGTCTCGTTTGGCGGTATACATAGCCAGGTCGGCGCGTTTTATCAGACGTTCTGAATTTTCCTCGGGATTTGCCAGGGTAACGCCCATGCTCAGGGTGGCGCGTGCGACCTTTTGACCGTCATACTCCAACTCATATGGCCATTGCGTGTTGTACAGTTGCCGAATCTTATCCGCGGTTCGGGCGGCATTATCTAGGTCGGTTTCGGGCAGGAGAATGAAAAACTCATCACCGCCGTAGCGAAAGGCCAGGTCCGTTTGGCGCAGGTTCTGGGTCAGCAGTTTACCGAGCAGCCGGAGAACATTGTCTCCTTCCAGGTGCCCCATGATATCGTTGCACTGCTTGAAGTGATCGATGTCGCAACAGATCAGGCTCAAGGGGCGCGTATACCGTTTGGCCCGCTCGAGTTCGGCGGCCATGGAAACGTGAAAATAGCGCTGGTTGTATAAACCGGTGAGGCTGTCGGTAATTGACAAGTGGCGCAGTTTTTCCTCGATTTCCTTGCGGGCGGTTAAATCGTGGAAGAAACCGACGCTCCCGATTTCCGCATCGTCTCTGTAGATTAGGGTTGCCGCCAGGCGGATGGGGACCAGGCTGCCATCCGCTCGGGTTACAAGAACTTCATAGTTTTCCAGCCGTCCCGGCCCCCCGTGGGTGTCCGCGTAGAGTTGGCGCTTGATCTCGCGGGCGACTTCCGGGTCACCATACAGGTCGGTGATATTCAAGTGGCCGATGACATCACGGGCGACGCGTCGCGTGAGTTTTTCGGCCGCCTGGTTGAACACCGTAATGATGCCCGCCCGGTCAATGGCAACAATGCCGTCCGGACAGAGTTCGACCAATTTTTCAAGGTATTTCTTTTCCCAGGCTTGGATGGCTTCGCGGCACATACAGGTCCTTTCACCGGTATCCGTATATTGAAATAAGGTGCCATGCTGGTGCAGGAGGGTTGCCCGATAGGGCTATTTTGCCACAAAATGGTCGGGTTCGCAAATTTAACCAAGGTCGCAGATTTTATTTGCGGTTGAAGGGGGCAATCCGGATCAACATGAGCAATCCCGGAATAGCGATCAGGGCGCAAAAGACAAAGAATTCCGCCCAGCCCATATATTTGGCGAAATAGCCGGTGGGGGCGGATGCCAGCACCCGCGGAAAGGCCATCAAACTGGTGAGCAGGGCGTATTGGGTGGCGGTAAACTTTTTATTGGTGATACTGGCCATGTAGGCCACAAAGGCAGCGGTACCCATACCGCTGCTGATATTTTCGAAGGCGATCACACCGGCTAGCGTGTTCAGATTCGGTCCGATTTTGGCCAGAATGGCAAAACAGGCGGTGGACAACGCCTGCAACACACCGAAAATCCAGAGGCTGCGGTTGATACCCAGGCGCAGCATGAGCAGACCGCCCACCAGGGCGCCTCCGATGACCGCACCGGTACCGAATATCTTTACCACCGCACCGATCTGGGTTTTCGTAAACCCGATGTCGAGATAAAACGGCGTGGTCATGGCACTGGCCATGGAGTCCCCGATTTTATATAAGAGAATGAAGGCCAGGATTAACAGCGCGTTGCGGCGGTGAAAGTATTCGGACAACGGGTCGATAACCGCCGCCTGCAGGGTATGCGGTTTGCCCAGCGGCATCTCCGGTTCCGGTGCCAACAGGGTGGTAATCAGGCAGGGCAGCATAAAGGTGGCCATAATGAGATATACATTGGACCAAGCCATATGATCGGCCAAAATCAGGCCGCCGCCCGAAGAAAGCATCATACCGATCCGGTAGCCGTTGATGTAAAGCGAAGAGCCCAGACCCAGTTCGTCATCGGCCAGGGTTTCCCGGCGGTAGGCGTCGATGACAATATCCTGGGAGGTGCTGAAAAAAGCTACCAGCAAGGCAGCCAGCACCATCAAGGTAAAACTGCGGGCCGGGTTGCAAAGACCAAGCCCGGCAATTGCCGCGATCAGCGCCGCCTGGGAGAGCAGCAGCCAGCCTCGTCGCCGGCCAAGGCCCAAAATTGCATAGCGGTCCAAAAACGGCGCCCATAAAACCTTCCATGTGTACGGAATCTGGACCAGGGCAACCAGGCCAATGACGGTCAGGTCCACGCCCTCTTCCGTCATCCAGGCCTGCAGGACGCTCATGGTAAGCAGCAGCGGCAGACCGGAAGCGAAGCCCATGATCAGAGCCAGCGTCATGCGGCCGCTGAATATGACTTTTAGAGGTGCTGCACCATTCAAGATCTGAGTCATCGCGGGCTCACTAAAATTTGGGGCTTACATGCTGAGTGGTTTTAATGTTCCCTCTAAGACGCGCCGAGCATCGCAGGAAAGGGCGACAAAAGCGAAGTGCTTGTCTGAGCTTAGCGAGTTGTGCTGAGCGCGTCCTTTCCGAGAAGCGCAGGGCCGCGTCTTATGGGCGTTTTCTTTTGGTTCGTTTTCTTTCACGCGAAAGAAAATGAACAGAACGTTACTTAACAGGAAATAATCTAGCCTGGCATAAATAATCTATACAACAACACGCCCTGAAAAATAGGCTTTATAGTAACAAAAAATGGGCAACGGTATTCACCGTTACCCATTCGTTATCATATTGGGTAATTTATGGCTACGCCGACAAAAGCTGCTCCGGGGTAACCACAGCGCCGAACTTCTCTTGCAGAGCCTGCAAGCCCAGCTTTTGTTCCTCCAGGACTTCGAACAGCTGCGGGGGAATGTTCTCCTCCTTGCCATAGGCCTCGATCTGCATGTTCACCCGGGCCAGGATGTTGTCCAGATAGAGGGAAAATTGCCGGGTATACAGATCCCGGGAATAGTCCTTGTTGATGATTTCTTTGAAGAGCTTCTGGAGATCCTCGTACCGGGGCAGATAGCCGATGGGCGTATCGATGGCCTCTACTTCACCATGCACCCGCCGTTCAAGCCAGCTCAACCATGCTTTTACGTCCCGTTTTTCCCCGAGCAGTCTTTTGGTTTCGCCGCCCCGGGCTTCGTCGGTCAGAAAGTAGTTCAGGCCGGCCATGATCGGGGCATGCTCCGCGGCGATATCGGGGTGGTTGAAAAAATCGAACTGGGCCTGCATGTAATCGCCCAGCGATCCGGGGATGAAGGGGGCGTTGGCCCAGGGGGCACGCTTGACGCCGGTGGCGCCGACTTCCGTCGCCGTGGCGGCGGATACAATACACGCGCCGATGGCGACACCCTGGTTCGGAGTTTTGGCTACCCAGACCGGCGGCATGGTGTCACTGTCGCGACCACTGTAGGTGATGACCCGCGTTTCGACGCCCCGGGGGTTCTCGCACTCGTTTGAGTAATTGGCCAGGGCGCTGGCCGAAACAGTGCAGCGGGCATTGGGGTGGGAGATGGGTATTGGTTTGCCGTCGTCATCCGTCATACCTTTTTCCCATAGTCCCTGGAAATTGATACCCTTGGTCGGAGCCTCTTCGCCGTTGCCGACCCAATGGGGTCTCCCGCGATCGCCGATGAGGACATTGGACCAGATCACTTCTGTGCCCGGCTTCCTTAAAAGATCCATCAGGTAGGGGTCGCCCTCCCGGTTGACGTCTTGCACGATACCGAAAATGCCACACTCCGGATTAACGGAACGGATAGAACCGTCGGCGGCAAGCCACATCTGGGCCAAGTCGTCACCGACAAAATGAGTGCCGGCCATGGCCGTGGTGGTTTTGCCGCAGCCGCTGGGGGCCGCACCGGTAAACCAGGTGATTCGGCCGCCCGGGCCGTCCATGCCGGTGATGAACATGTGTTCGGACAATTCATCGCCCCGGTTTTCGTAGACCGCCTTATCGACCGCGAAGCGGTGGTTGCCTTTTTTCAGTAGCAAGGTGTTGCCGGCATAGGTGCAGTTGACGCTGAAGGTCGTGCGGTGACTGCGGTCCATGAACACCCGGGCGTTGGGCAAATCCTCGGGCCGGTTCAACCCTTGGCTGTGAACGTTGGTAAAAAAGTGCCCGCGTTCGGCAACTTCGTTGTCGAAGTTTGCGAACGCATTCCGGTAGAGGATCTCGGCACTGTGGGTTACGTAGGCCGAACTGGTGATTTCCAGGGCGGGGTTGGAAACCGGCGCGCCGATCGGACCGCGCATGTAGAATCCCACCAGCATGATCATGCCCCGCATGATACCGGCCATTTTGTCACGGACATCTTCAAGGGCTGCGTCCCGCAGCATTTTATTGGCCAGGGAACTGACGTTTTCACCTTCGTTGGCGATGTAAAACGTGCGATCGATGATCCGGCCCTGTTCATCTTTGAGGTCGTAGTGGATGGTGTGGTCCGGCATGGCGAGCGGCGCTTCCTCTTTATACTTGAGCGCCCAGTATCGGATTAGACGGCGGTCTTCTTCCGAGCCGGTATTGATGAAAATTGAATCCGGTGCGCACATGGAGGCGGCATTGGCAATTTTCAAAATAACATCCGGGTTGGCGATCCGGGTGATCCTGGCGGCGTTTTCGCCGTCCATCTTACCTTTAATGAGATCGAGCCCTGCGGCAGCGTCGGTAATTCCTCCTATTTCACTTAGGATATCAATTCCCTCACCTGTTTGTAACATTCTGCTCTCCTGCAATTCACATAGAAGTTATATGGGGTTTGACCAGACAAACGTTGTCCAAACCGCATACGAAGAAGCTCCAATCCCGACCGGCTTTCTGTATGCTGTTGCCAAAATAGGTCCGGCCTCCCCATGGAATTGAAACGATTGTTTTATTGAATGCGATCTCGTCAAATTTTTCGAAATCGATTTTACATTTTATTCAAAGGAGGCAACAATAATTTCCTCCAGGCTTCTTTTCGGGACGTGGTGCACCTCCTGGTCGTCCCGCCAGTATTTGATATCACCATCCGGGCCCACCTTTTCCAGTACAATTGTTTCTGCCGGCTTGCCGATAGCCAGGACCAGCAGGATCTCCAGTTCATCCGGGATGGCGCAGGCCTTTTGCAACCTGGGTTTGTTGATAGCGCCAAAGATGCAACCGGCCAGGCCTATTTCTCGTGCTCCGAGCAAGATACTCTGGCTGGCAATGCCGTGGTCACACCAGTAATTGGTGGCGATGCGGGTGTCACCGGTGATGATAATATAGGCCGCCGGCCGCTCCCCGGGTACAGGGCCCGGCCAGTTTTTCAGGTAGGCCGCCCATCCCAGACAATTGAAAATGGCTGCATTTCTTTCTGGGTCGGAAGACGTGATGTATTTGAGCGGTTGGCGATTGGCCGCGGATGCCGAGCAGCGGGCCAGGTCGATGAGCTTCCGCAATGTTTCCGTTGCAACCGGCTGATCTTGGGCAAAGCGTCGGCAGCTGCGATTTTGTTTGATCAGTTCAGCAATCATCGTCACTCCCGTGGCAGGCAAACCTCTCCGGGACCGGCATATGGCGCTCAATCCAGGTGAGGACCTGATCGAATTCAGCTTGCACTTCCATCAAGGCCTTTCCGCGGTGGCTGACCAGGCTTTTTTGTTTCCGCGGAATCTCGGCAAAGGTCTTTTTAAAAGGGGCATAATAGAAAACAGGATCGTAGCCGAAACCGTTTTCACCGGATGGCGCGGTGGTAATTTCACCCTCGCATCGGCCTTCATAGGTCAGGGCCGAACCGCCGGGCACCGCGATGGAGATCACGCATTCAAAGGCCGCCCGGCGATCCTGACGGCCCTCGAGTTTACTTAAAAGTTTACGACACTTATCCTGGTCGGTCGCGTTTTCACCGGCCCAGCGGGCGGAATGAACTCCCGGGGCCCCTTCCAAAGCCGCCACCACCAAACCGGAATCGTCGGCCAGGGCCGGGAAACCGAGTACCCTTGCGGTAAAACTCGCTTTTTTATAGGCATTTTCCTCGAAGGTGTCGCCGTTTTCTACCACTTCCGGGATGGGGCCGAAGTCATCCAGGTTTTTGATGTCTACCGGATAATCTTTTAAAAGGTCGGATATTTCTTTGAGTTTGCCCTGGTTGCGGGTGGCAATTACCAGGGTTACGGTATTGTTCATCGAAACCTCGTGATCCACAGCACAGGTTCCCTTTCGGAACCGGTAAGCTCATTCCTGCCGCCGATGGTAATTGCGTGCAAGTTGCGCAGAAAATTTGAATACCTCTCACTACTAAAATAGACCAGCTCTTTTGTAAAGATTTTTTCTAAAGATAGGGATTGAAGTTTTTTAAAATCAATGTAAGTATAAGAGACTGTTGTGTAAACAGGTCATCCGGGCTGCCTGTTGGGCCGGGCAGCCCTGTCTTAAACCGCCACCTTCAAACTCGCTATGAATATCAAACATCGTCTGCAGTTGGTTCTCCTGTTGATCGTCCTTGTGATTTTGGTCGGAACCCTGGGGTACTACGTCATGTTCGGCGGGCAATACACCATCATGGACTGCCTCTACATGACGGTGATTTCCATTACGAGCGTCGGCTATGGCGAGATCATCCAAGTTTCCGGCAATATTCCGGCAGAAATTTTTACGATGGTGCTGATCATATTCGGCATGAGCATCATTTTATATGGCCTGGGCGCCATGACGGCTATCTTGATTGAAGGGGAATTGTCTGGTCTTTTGAGGGAAAAGAAAATGAAAAAAATCATCAGCAAACTCAATAACCACATTATTGTCTGCGGTGGCGGACAAACCGGTTTCCCCGTCATCCAGGAGCTGGTCAAGAACAACGAGTCCGTCGTGTTGATCGAACACGACCAGGACGCCATCGACCGCTGCCTTTCCTATATCGAGGATCTGCTTTACATACATGGCGATGCCACCGAGGATGAGAATCTCCTGGCGGCCGGTATCGAGAACGCCCACGGAATAGCCGTCTGCCTGCCATCCGACAAAGACAACCTCTACATCACCATGACCTCACGAATGCTCAACAGCAAAGTCCGCATCATTTCCAGCCTGACCAATGTGAAACTGCAGCCAAAATTGACCAAAGCCGGGGCCAACAGCGTGGTCTCGCCCAACACCATCGGCGCCTTGCGGATTGCATCTGAAATGATCCGGCCCACCGTGGTCGATTTTCTGGATTCAATGCTGCGCAGCAAACAGGGCAATCTGCGGATTCACCAGGTCGTGGTTACCCAGAATACGGTTTCGGTCGGAAAAACCCTCGGTGAGTCCGGTCTTAAGGAAAACTTCGACCTATTGGTTCTGGGTTCCAAAAGACCCGGCCGAGAGATCCAGTTCAACCCCGACCCTTTCATTACGATTGATCCAGGATTGGTGCTGATTGTGATGGGGGAGGTAGACAATATCGCTGCTGCTCAACGGAATTTCTAAAAAAGGGTCCAAGGATTCAAGGGGTCAAGTGAAAGGGCAGCCCCAAAACCTCTGAAAAGGTCGGCTTTTTGCATTCTCAAGGATTTGAGCGGTGTTTGTTTTTACTTGATCCCTCGGACCCCTGACCCCTTGAACCCTTATCCTCCTGTGCAACGTATTTCCAACATTCACTCTATTGACCTCATCTGGAATTTATGTAAATTTCAACTTGATGCTCCTCGAACTCTCCATAAAAAATTTTGCCATAATCGATGATCTCAGCATGCAATTCAACGAGGGGTTCACCATCCTGTCCGGTGAGACCGGGGCTGGCAAATCCATCATCATCAATGCCGTCAATCTGATTCTGGGCAGCCGGGCGTCTTCGAAAATGGTGCGCACCGGGGCCGACTGCGCGGAGCTTGAAGCACTGTTTGCCCTTCCGGCTAAAAGTAAGGTGGGTCGCATACTTGCGGACCAGGGCTACGGATCCGAGGATGGGTTGATCATCAGAAGGGTCATATCCGCCGGTGACCGCCACCGGGTCTATATGAATGGTCGCCTTGCCACCATGCAGGCCCTGGGGGCAGTCACCCGTAGTCTGGCCAGCATTTCCGGACAGCACGCCCACCAGGTGCTTCTGAAGGAAGAAGAACAGTTGGGGATTCTGGACCGTTTTGGAAAGCTCACTGGCCAGCGCGACAAGGTCGCCCGGGGAGTCCGCCGGATCCACGACCTGATCAAGGAATTAAGGCGGCTCAAGGTCCGTGAAAAACGAAGTGCCGAACAGCGTGAGTTGCTCGCCTTCCAGCAACATGAGATTGATGCCGCCGCCGTAAGCCCCGGCGAGGATGAAGCGCTGGAGGTGGAACGCAAACGGCTCAAGTACGCGGAGACCCTCTACGGGACTGTCTTTAAAAGCGTGGAGATGCTTTACAGTGCCGATGGGGCGGCCGTGGAACGGCTGTCTACGACCCGGTTTGACTTGGAGAAGGCCGGTGATATCGATCCGATTCTAGCCCGGCGGGCCAAGGAACTGTCCGAAGCGGTTTTCCAGGTGGAAGACGTGGTCCAAGAATTGCGCTCCTATCTTGGCACCATTGAAGTGGATGACAAGCGCTTGGAAGAAGTGGAAGAAAGATTGGATGAACTCGGCCGCCTGAAAAAGAAATACGGCGGTACGCTGGATGGCGTCCTGGCTTTCCGAGACGCCATCGACGGTAAACTGACCGAAATAGAAAATCTGTCCGGCGCTGTAAAAGAGACCCGGGCGGAATTAGCCGCCTTGAATCGCGAGGTCGGCAGCCTGGCAATGAAACTTTCCGAAAAGCGCCGGAAAGCCGGTGTGCGGCTCTCCAAGCTGGTGGCTGCCGAATTGACCGGCCTCGAAATGCAGGGGACCCGCTTCAAGGTGGTGGTGGATCGGCTGGCACCGGATGAAAAGACAGATGAAAGCCTGACCTATCGGGATTGCCTGCTGACGGAAACCGGGATCGATTCCGTGGCGGTTCTCATTGCACCCAACGTGGGTGAGGATCTCAAACCCCTTTCCAAGATTGCCTCCGGCGGGGAACTCTCCCGGATCGTTCTGGCCCTCAAGGTTATTCTGGCCGGCAGCGAGGCGGTAGAAACCGTGGTGTTCGACGAGGTCGATGCCGGCATCGGCGGCGGCGTGGCCGAAGTGGTCGGTCAGAAGCTGTCCGAACTGGCCGGGAAATGCCAGGTCATTTGCATCACCCACCTGCCCCAGATCGCTCGTTTCGGCGATAATCATTTCCTTATATTTAAAAAGGTCAAAAACAAGCGCACCCTGACCCACATTGAACCCCTGGATCAAGAGCAGCGGGTCCAGGAAGTGGCCCGGATGCTCGGCGGCGTCAAGATCAGCCAGACGACTTTGGAGCACGCGCGGGAGATGCTTGCGGAAAGGATTTAGCCGGGCTTTGCCCGGCAATCCAGGGCTCAAGGGTCCGAGGGTTCAAGGGTTCAAGGGGTAAAGCAGAAAACCGAAGGTTCGTTTGAAATCCAGGATTTCAATATGATTTTGGGTGCTTAGATCAGCCTGCCAGAGTGTTCATTAAAGTTTCCGGATCACACGGCGATATTAGAATTGATCAGAATTTCATAAATAGGGGAGCGTATAACGTCACAAGGAGAAGGAAATGAAAACGACTTTGCGATTTTGTATGGTCGCACTGGTGGTTGGCCTGTCTCTGACACTCGGGTTGAACTCAGCCCGGGCCGCCGCCTACCGGACCATTAACACGGACCAGGTGAGCCAAATGCTGGCCTCACCCAACAAGCCTATTTTAGCGTTCAGCCTCAGCCCGATTGAGTTTGGTGCCGGACACATTCCCAATTCGGATTGCATTCCTTACGAACTGGTTAAGAATTTCTATGGAATGCCTAAAAAGTGGGATCACCCGATTGTGTTCTACTGTCACGGGCCCGGCTGAGTGAAATCCAAACAGGCTGCCGGGGCGGCAGTCGAGCTGGGTTACAGCAACGTTTACTGGTATCGGGACGGTCTCAAGGGCTGGAAGAAAGCGGGCAAAGATGTCCAGGTTCAACTTCCATTTCTAAATGAGAAATGTAAATCCGGTGTCGATCCTAAAACCCTGAAAAGAATGCTATCTTCAGACCGGGATACCATTTTGGTCGATATTCGGGCGCTGGTTTCAATTCAGAAGTTCGGGCGCATCAATGCTTTTACCATAGATTATCCTCTATATCGTCTGAATAAACTGATGAGTGAGCTGCCCAGATACAAGACCCTGGTACTCTACGATATCAGAGGGAAACAGGCCCCCATTGCAACCAGGTTCCTCAAGAATTTCTTATACAAGCCCGAAAGGGTATGGTATCTCAAAGGTGGCATTGAAGCTTGGCAGAAGGCGGGTTTTTCGGTAGTTCTGGAGCAGTAAGGGGGATACAGGCTTGTGTCTGTTAGGTGGAAGGCTGAAGCTAAGGGCCCACGGGGCCAGGTATCAGGCGTCTGGAGTCAGAATCAGAACCTGGCCAGGGTTCGGAAACCGGAGGTCAAAAAAGCATTCCCCTCCATGACAATTTGCGGGACCAAACCATGAAAAGATTGTTCCTTTTTGTTTTGTTGTTGTTGGTCAGCACGATTGTCGCCTGTTCGAGTGTCAGGGTGAGCCAGGATTATGATCTGGCCAAACCCTTGCCGGTTTTGAAAAGCTACCAGTGGCTAACTGCCGAGCAGACTACAACCGGTGATGTGCGCGTGGACAACCCCTTGCTCAATGAACGCATCCGCCGGGCAATTGATCGCGTGTTGCAGGAAAAGGGTTATCAGGCGGAACCGACGGGTCGGGTTGATTTCCAGGTGGCCTACCAGTATACTATCCGCCAGAGACTCCGCTCCGATGATGTGAGCGGTACCTTTGGCTTCGGCGTGGGCACCTATGGCCGGCACGGTGGGGTAGCTGTCGGCACAGGCCACCATGTGTCCCAATATGACGAGGGTTTGCTGGTTATCGACCTGACCGATAACCAGGGCAACCTGTTGTGGCGTGGCCAGGGCACCCGCTACCTGCCGACGCACCCCAAGCCCGAGAAGACAGAAAAGATCTACAACGAGTTGGTTGAGAAGATATTGGCCCAATTCCCACCGGGTAAATAGGCTGAAGGTTAGTTATACCTCATAACATTCCAGTATCTCTCCAAAGTACATCGTATGATAGTCTTTTTCCGGGTAAAAGTGCTGGTAGCCTTCCACTAAAAATTGGGGATCCATGGCGCTCTTGTGCACAATGCAGCACTCGAAGTGCAAGCCGGGCAAATCAATGATCGGCGAATCGGTCTGCTGGGCTGCTTTGGTTTCCATGCCGAGTTCCTTGAACTTGTCTACATCCCTGCCGGACTGCGTACCGCAATACATGATCGCGTTTTTCATATCCAGGGCCGGGATGGAAACGGTGAAATCGGTAGCATCCTCGATAAGGGAATAGGTGTGACGCGAGTTGCGGACCATAATCATGAAAATAGGCTTTTGCCAGCAATAGCCGATGGTGGCCCAGCCAATCGTCATCGTGTTCAGCCGGTCGCCGGCTTTGACCGTCAGGAACACACCTTGCTCAATTTTTTTCATAGCTTCTTCAGCTACCGACATGTAGTCTACTTTTTTCATTGCGTCAGATCTCCATAGAAATCAGTGTTAGGTCTTATGTGTTAAGTGTTAAGACTGGTTGAATCCGCTTTAGAGACTTAAAACCGAACACTTAAAACTTAAAACGGACTGCTTTCGTATCTGCATAAAATCAAAAGCGGATTATGAAATAGCATCATTTGTTCAATTCGGGAATGCCCAGAAAGTGCAGCAGTCCCGAAATATTGTCGCTGTTTATCATCCCATCGCTGTACTCTTTCAAGATCTCTTTGGGATTGAACGCGATTGCCAGGCCTGAATTTTCGAGCATGAAGCGGTCGTTGGCCCCGTCGCCCACGGCGACTACCTGGTCTATGGAAATGCGCTCGCGGTCGGCAATCCGGCGAATAATTTCACCTTTGCGGTTCGCATCGATGACCTCGCCCTTTATGCGGCCGGTGACCACACCGTTCTCGATTTCCAATTCATTGGCGAATACGTAATCCAGGTTGAGTTTTTTCTTCAAGTAGTCGGTGAAGAACGTGAACCCGCCGGAAATGACCCCAACCTTGTAGCCCATGAAATGCAGCGTGGCGATCAATTCTTCGGCGCCGGCCGTCAGGTTGATGGCCCCGGAGAGCAGTTCCAGTTGTTCGGCGGTTACACCTTTCAGCAGGCTAACCCTCTCCTTGAGGGCCGCTTCAAAATCCAGCTCGCCCTGCATGGCCCGGTCGGTCATCTCTTTTACCCGTTCACTCACGCCGGCCACCTTGGCCAGTTCGTCAATGACTTCTTCCTGGATGATTGTGCTGTCGCAGTCGAAGATGACGACCCGCTTGGGTTTTTCGAAGATGTCGTGATCCCGCAATGAAACATCCAACCCGGTCTCTTCCGAAAAGTTATATAGGGTTTTGCGGGCGACGGACATATCCGGCACTTCGGAAGCGTCCACGCTCAGTTCCATGGCGATGTAATCGCCCCGGGCGATCATCCGGATAGTCTCGATGTTGATGTCTATCTCCGCCAGGATGCCGGAGACGCCGGCTACGATTCCCGGCCGGTCCTGACCCATGACCGTCAGAACCATCATGCGTTTCTCGGCTTTGCGGCGGCCGGCTTCATACGGTTCGATGTTGAGGCCCAGATTAAAATTCGACTCCAGGGGTTTCAGGCTGGTATACATTTTTTCGAACCCGTAGTCCGAGGTGCTCAGGTCGATGACGATGAACAGGGAGAAGTGCCCTCTTACCGAGCGGGCGTCCACATCCACAATGTTGATGCCCAGCTCTGCCAGGACGTTGGATACACAGTAGACCAGGCCGGGTTTATCCTTGCCGACGGCGGAAATGACATACAGTTGGCTCATAACACTTCCAGAATGCGTGTTAGGTTTTACGTGTTAAGAGAACAATAAGGTCATAATAACAAAAATTTAGTAGATTGACCCATACTATGGTTTATCAATGCAACATATAGTAAATTCAGCTGGCGTTTTTCATCAAGCTTCTTTTCATAGCCAATATTGAGGTTCAGTGCAATACCGTTCCTGGTGCTGTTAACAATGGTAAAATATTGTTTAATGAGACTTGATTTTAAAGCCTTAATTTCACATCACGCCGGCGATGACAGTGTTTCCATAAAGGGAAATTGGCGTATATCGCCTGACCCCGGCTTTCACCCAGGTGACGGCTATGACGAATGGACTTAACCGCACAATTCGAGTATGTTCAGGGCTGTTTGAATTTTCGAGGTGCTTGCGTGACGATTGAAAGGAACGTGCAGACAGATGGCAACAGATAGGCATAGTGATGTTTTAATTCTGGGCGGTGGGGTAATCGGGCTGGCCAGCGCCTATTACCTGGCCCAGGCCGGGGTGCAGGTGCGGGTCATCGAGCGGGACAAGATCGGCGCCGGAGCGTCTTCCGGGAACTGCGGGTTCGTGTTTACCAGCGATCTGCCGCCGCTGTGCGCACCGGGCGCCGTCACCCACGAACTGGCCCGGATGCTGGTGGGCAAGTCGCCCCTGTACATCAAGCCGGAGCTGGATCTTGAAAAAGTGCGGTGGCTGCTCGGGTTTGCCTTAAAATGCACCCGGAGCCATCTTGAACATGCGGTGGCCGCCCGGGAAACCATTTTGAGATATTCAGCCGCGCTTTACGTCGATCTGTTTGACAGTGGCGTAATCGACGGCGGCCGCGAGCAAAACGGGGTGCTGATGGTCTGCCGCACCCGCGATGGGATGCAGCGCTACGGCCGGACCAATGCGCTCTTGAAGCCTTATGGGCTGGAGGCTACGCCCCATCGCGGTACGGCCCTGGCAAAACTGGAACCGGCCCTCCGGGAAGACCTTTACGGGGCCTGGCATCACCCGGAAGATTTCCACCTGCGACCGGAGCGCCTGGTGGCCGATTGGCGCGCGGCCGTGGAACGGCTCGACGTGAGCCTGGAGGAAGACTGCTGTGTCGAGGGCCTTGCGGGAGACAAGCAGGCTGTGCGCGGTGTGGTAACCACACGGGGTAAATTCACGGCCGAACGGTATGTCGTGGCCCTGGGTGCCTGGAGTCGGCAGTTGGCCCGGAGCCTCGGGGCACGCATCCCGGTCCAGCCGGGCAAAGGCTATACCCTGACCATGCCGCGGCCGGTGGTTTGCCTGCAGATCCCCTGTTATATGTTCGAAACCAATGTCGTCGCTACGCCCTGGAAGGATGCCTACCGGCTGGGCGGGACGATGGAGTTTTCCGGTTACGGTTTATCCATTAACCGGAAAAGAATTGCTCGAATAAAAAAATCCGCAGCCCGCTACCTGAAGGAGCCGTTCGGTGAGCCCCTGCTGGAAGAGCGCAGCGACCTGCGCCCCATGAGCTATGACGATTTGCCTATTATCGGCCGGCCGCGCAGCCACGCCAACCTGGTCCTGGCCACCGGCCACGGCATGCTGGGAATTTCCATGGCCCCGGGCACGGGGAAATTGGTGGCTGATCTGGTACGTGAGATCAAGCCGGAGATTGATCCGGAGCCGTTTAGCCCGGATAGATTTTAAAACCTATCTCAAAAATATCTTTTGGCCCAAACTCGGCGTTGGCCGCGAATATCAAACCGGAGGAATACTGATTGTATTTCGAGGATTTGTTATTTGCGGCCAACGCCGAGTTTGGGCCAAAAGATATTTTTGAGATAGGTTTTCGATAATGGTATAATTGGTTCTCTTTGAAATAGGCAGGAACAGCGGTGCTTTCCCCTCCCCCTGTCCGGCGTAGCCATGCGTAGAAGGATTAATCCCGCCCACCAAGGGAGGGAAATAAAGCGGACTCCCGACTCCTGATTCCGGACTCCTGATTTTGGCCGGCCTCTGACTTCAGACCTCTGACCGCCTGATTCTCATCGACCGACTGGGACCAGGCAAAGCGGCATCTCATCATCTTTTAGCTTCAGGATCCGGGCGACATCTTCGTCTGAAAATGCCCCGATGACCACGGACCCAAGTTCCAGGGCGACGGCCTGCAGGCAGAGATTCTGGGCGGCGTGGCCGACTTCCTGCAGAACATAGCGAACGCTGCGGCGGCCATACTTGACGGCAGTCCTGCCTGGTTCTGCGGCAAAGATGAAAACAGCCGGCGCCTGCCTGACAGGCTGTTGACCGAGAGCGGCTCGTGCCAGGGCAGTGCGCTGGTCGCCTTTTTCAATCGCTTCCAGCGCATGCTTCTGGGGGAGATAGCGGAAGATACCGGCTCCCAGACCCTGAACATGACCGGCGGCCACATAGAGCTCAAGAGGATACAGTGCTCCGGCCGAGGGGGCGGTCCTGAATCCGCGTTTACTGGTAATTCCCTGGGCGGCCCACAACAGCTGGGATACCTCGGTCAGCGCCAACGCCGAATCTTTATACTTGCGAATCGAACGCCGTTTAGAGAGGGTGGTTTCAAGGGGTCGGGTACCACGGGTATCCGGGGCAGGCAGTGCAATCAGGTGATCGTCAGGTCCGTTGTTCATACGTTGCCCCGCAAGTCCGGCCCCCGGTCCCGGGTTTAGCCAGAGCAGCAATACGAGCCACGCGGATGCTTTTGTGAATACCGATTTGTTCCAGCGCATACAACCTGGCATAACAAGCACCGTGAGTTGGTTTCATATTTTCAATTTAACCGGTTCTAGTTAAGCTGTGCTTCCGGAGATTGCTCCGGGGGCTGTTCAGTCCGTAGAGATTTTAGTTGTTGCTTGATGTGTTTTTATTGTGATCGACGGTTGTTGCGATGCTTCCCCCTCCCTTAATCCCTCCCGCTAGGGGAGGGAAACACATACTGACCCCTGACAGCTGATTCCGGCCCCATGGATTAAGCCGGTCTCCGACCTCCGACATCTGACTTCATGGTTTTTCCTTTAGCCTTATACCCTATACCTTATTCCCTCAAAATCACCGGTCCGGGCTTATAAGTGCCCGAACTTACGTGCTCCCAGAAGGTTTTTTTGTCTTCCATCCAGCGGGAGCCGAAACGTTTATCGAAGGCACCGCCCAGTCGCTGGAACATGCGCTTGAGGCCCGACCCGTGTTCCAGGGTCAGGACGTCTTCCAGAAAATCGGCAATATCGAGCATGTTCTCTTTGGGGATATAGGCCCGGGCCCCCATTTCTATGGATTGCTGCAGGGCCTCGGCCGAAAAGGCATGAGCGGTGAGCATAACCGTTGGAAACCCCAGGTGGACCGAAGCGTTGAGCAGATCGAATCCCCGGACGCCCATGATGTCGAGAATGACGGCATCGTAAGTCCAGGATCTGAGCAGGTGGTAGCCGGTCTCGTAATCCGTGGCCCGGTCAAAAATCAGTCCGGGGTGGTCATCCAAGAGGTCCTCCAGGGTATCGAGGACATCCGGTTCATCGTCGACAGCCAGGATGCGTTTGCCGTCCAAAATATTCGCATTCATTATTTTTTTCTCCACATTCGATAGATCATAAACGCCCAAATCCCTTCGGTATCGGCTGTATGTAATGGCCTCTAGAATGCTAATCAGGTTGTTTAGACTGAAGGCTGAAGACTGTTAGAACGTCCATCTTAACCATGCCTTTCTTTCAGCCCCAATGCCTATCATCTAACAGCCTGAGTTTTAATCAATATACGTGGTCAGTTTCTCAACCGGTTTGCGCGGAACCGCAGCCGGCGTTTGAGCCGGTTTGCCGATGCAGACCAGTGAGATTGGGGTCTTGTCTTCCGGGATATCCAGAATTTTACGCAGTTCGCCCCTGTCAAAAAAGGTAAACCAGAGACTGCCCAGGTCAAGGGCCTGAGCGGCCAGGAGCATGTTCTGGATTGCGGCGGCGCAGGCCAGTTTATACCCGACGCTGCCTTCGGTCTGGAACATGTCGACACCGGTTTTCTGAGGATCACCTACCACGGCGATAACCACGGGGGCCTGCTTCAGAAAATCAAGGCCATAGGAATGCAGCCATTTCCAGCCGCTTTGCTCGATGGCCCAGGCTTTGCATCGTTCGGCCTCGGCAAAGATCGCGTCTTTTTTCTCCTGCGAGGTAATGACGATGAATTTCCAGGGCTGGGTATTGAGCGGTGAGGGGGCCCAGGCGGCTGCTTCCAAAATGCGATCGATCTTGGCCGCATTCACGGCCTCCGTTGCGAATTCCCGGCAGCTGCGTCGGCCTTCAATTGCTGCGAATAGATCCATGGTCCTCTCCTTTTTAGGAAAACAGTTTCTTGTCTTTCGAAGTTCGGCGGGCCTCATCGTCGCGCACTTCCCGGCGCAGCAGCTTGCCGACTTTCGACTTGGGGAGCATATCCCGGAACTCAATATAAGAAGGTACCTTGTAGGCGGCCAGACGTTCCTGGCAGAACCGGATCAGCTCGGTACCGCCGACGCCACGGGCATCTTCCTTGAGTACCACGATGGCCTTGATGCGTTCACCCACCTTCGGGTCCGGGACCCCGACCACGCAGGCCCCGATGACGGTCGGGTGGTCCTGGAGGGTGGCTTCCACTTCAGAGGCCGATACGCGAAACGCTTTGTGTTTAATGATGTCCGCCGAACGCTCCACGTAGATGAGTTCGCCGGTAGGCTCGGCGCTGACGAAGTCCCCCATCCGGCACCAGGTGCGGCCATCGAGTTCAACGTAGGTCTTCTCCGTCTCCTCCGGCTTTTTCAGGTATGCTTTCAACGTATAAGGGGAGGTGACCAGCAGTTCGCCGCTGTCTCCGGTGGGAACCTGTTCCAGGGTGACCGGGTCGACGATGCGGCACTCGCGACTTTTGAGCGGGAAACCGATGGCGCGCGGACTGGGCTCAATGCCGATTTTGCTGTAGGTGACATGGCCGACTTCGGTGGAACCGTAGACCTGATAGATGGGGATGCCGCAGTGGCCGCGCCAGCGCTCCTTGACCTCCGCGGGCAGCACATCGCCGCCGCAATAGCAGTATTGCACGGAGCTCAGATCGTAGCGGTCCAGGCGGTCGTTTTCCAGAAGCATGCGGTACAAGGCCGGGACGCCCAGCAGCCAACGGATCTTATAGCGGTCAATGGTTTCCAAAATGGCATCCACATGGGGGGTGGGCATCAGGACCGTGGTATTGCCCTTGTTCAGCCCGATAGACATAAAGAACCCGAGGGCCATGATATGGAACAGCGGATTGATGGCAATGTAGGTATCCTGTCCCTCGTAAAGGTGTTCGCCGGCGATATCTTCGGTGACGTCGTTGACGTAGGAGGTCATGCCGATGTGAGAACCCGGGACGCCCTTGGGAAAGCCCGTGGTACCTCCGGTGTAGAGGATGTAGGCCAGATCCTTGGCCGGGTCGAGCGAGACCGCCTGTTTGCAGGGCGTTGCGTCCAGCAGATGTCTAAATTTGTGGATTCGGCTGTCTTTGGCGACTTTACCGGTTGGTATCCGGTCGAAGAGAAACCCCAGCAGTTTTTTCCATCCAGGCAGCAGGTCGATCAGGTTGGTGACGACGACGTGGGCGAGGTCGGTCTGGTCGAGCGCTTCCTGGACGTAACAGAAATTGGTGTCGGCGCAGACGATGGTCTTCACATCCGCATCTTTAATCATGTAGATGATTTCATGAGATGTATAAATCGGCGCCACCGGAACAATCACGGCCCCGATTTTCTGGATGCCCAGAAAAGCGATCACCCACTGGACTGAGTTGGCGATATAGACATGACCCGGTCGCCCTGGCCGACGCCGAGCGCGGCAAGGCCTCCGGCAAAGCGTTCGCTCAATTCACGCAGGCGGCGATAGGAGAATCGTTCCCCGAGATAGATTACAGCCGGCCGTTCCGGGTACGTTGCGCTCATCCGGTCGAACCGGGTAAAGGTCAGTTCTGCCGACAGGTTGTCGTTAGTTGGATTTTTCTCCAAAGGTTACAGACTCCTTCGCTATCAAAAAAAATTACTTCCAACCCATATCCTCGCGCAAAGACGCGGTGGCGCAGAGAGACCCGCAAGTATTTTCGGCTACGCCGTTTAAAACCAAAATCTTTCAGGTCCATGGAATAGCCCGATTTTGCGCACGGTAGTGCGCCCAATTCCTGGTTGGGAGCTTCTTGGCGTCTTTGCGCCTTTGCGCGATGCATGGTTTTTCTTTTTCCTATACCCCAAAATAGGCCGCTCTCACATCAGGGTTATCCATCAAATCTTTATGGGTGCCTTCAAGGACGGCGGAGCCGTTTTCAAGGATAAAGGCATAATCCACGATGGGAAACACCGGGCGGGCATACTGCTCGGTGACGATGATGGCGATCTTGCGCTCATCGCAAATCTCCCGGGTGGCCCGCATGAGCAGGGCCTGCATCAATGGACTCAGCCCCAGCAACGGCTCGTCAAGCAGTAAAATTTTCGGCTGCGCCATCAGGGCCCGTCCAATGGCCAGCATCTGCTGCTCGCCGCCGCTGAGAAACCCGCCCAGGCGTGAGCGCAGCTTGTAAAGGGCGGGAAAGATCTGGAAGATATAGTCCAGGGTGTCTTTGGCCTGGGCCTTGTTGGCCAGGTAGCCGCCGATTTTCAGGTTCTCCAGGACCGAGCTTTCCTTGAAAATCCGCCGGCGTTCCGGGCAGAGCACAATGCCCATGCGGGCCCGGCGGCTGGGTTTTACCTGTTCAATATCCTGCCCCATATAGCGGATGTTGCCGGACAGGGTGATCCGCTCGCCGCCGGCCATTTCTTCTTTTTTGCGGATGTCGAGCATGATACCGGACAGGGCATACATGAGGGTCGATTTGCCCGCGCTGTTGGCGCCGAAGACACCGACAATCTGGTTTTCACCGCAGCGGATGCTCACATTGTTCAGGGCCAGCATATTTTCGTAAAAGACCATCAGCCCGTTTGCTTCAAGCATGATCCATGACCTCCTTGACCTCTTCCGACCCGAAGTAGGCTTCGCGCACCCGGGAATCGGCCATGACTTCTGCGGCGCTGCCCTCCACCAGCTTTTCGCCGAAATTGAGCACCATGACCCGGTTGGCGACGCGAAACAGCTCCCGCAGACGGTGCTCGATCATGATCAGGGTGATGCCGTCCATTTGGAGCCGCTCGATCAGCGGGACCATGCTGGCGATCTCGCTCATGCTGAGGCCGGAAAAGACCTCGTCGCAGATGATGATCTCAGGTTTCAGGGCCAGGCACCGGGCCAGTTCCAGGCGTTTGAGATAGCCGGTGGGCAGCGTGGCCGTTGTCTTGTAGGGCACGTACGAGTCGCGTTCAAAACCGATTTCCTCCAGGATATCGATGCTGACCGTATTGCGGTCCCCCATCTTGCCGCCGGCGCGCCAGCCGCCGGTCCGCCGGGCCCGGGGAGAAAATAGCGGAATCACCAGGTTCTTATAGGCCGGCAGGCTGTAGTACGGGCGCATGATCTGGAACGTCCGGGTGACACCCATGTCGGCGATAGTATGGGGCGGTTTACCGGTGATATTTTTACCCCGGAAATGGACACTGCCCGAAGTGGCTTTGATAAACCCGGTAATGCAGTTGACCACCGTGGTTTTGCCGGAGCCGTTCGGCCCGATGATACCGAGAATCTCGCCTTCGCCGACTTCGAAACTGACCCGGTTGAGGGCGATGATGCCGCCAAACGTTTTGGTCACGTCTTTAACCTGCAGGATCGGTTCGCCGGTCATATGTTGGTCCACCTTTCAAACTGATGATATTTACGCTGGCCATAGATCATCAAACCCTCGCTGCGGAATACGACAAAGGCCAGCAGGATCAGGGAATAGAAAACGATCCGCAGGGTACCGAAATCCCGCAGCAGTTCCGAAACCGGCACCAGGATCAGGCAGCCCAGCACCGGGCCCACCAGGGTGGCGCTGCCGCCGATGACCGTGGCGGCAATGGGCAAGATGGAAAAGTCCAGGGCAAACTGCGAGATCCCGGACCACATGTAAATGTGGACTAGGCAGGCGCCGCCCAGGCAGCCCAGCGCGGCGGCGATAAAAACGGCGATGGTTTTGAACCGGGTGATGTTCATGCCCGAAGCCCGGATAGCCTGGTCGTTGTCCTTGACACCGCGCAGCACCAGGCCCAGGTCGGTGTTTACCAGACGCCGGAGGGCGAAGAGAAACACGAGCATGATACCGATTACAAAATACTGCTCGATCCAGCGGTTGCTGAAACCGTCGATACCCAAGATGCCGTCCGTGCCCCCGAAGATATCAAAGGCTTCGATGACCCGCGCGGCGAATAAGGGATACATGAGACTCACGATGGCAAAGTAGACGCCGCGCAGCGGCAGGCAGGGATACAGCAGCAGGGTGCAGAGACCGGCCCCCAGCACCGTGGCCAGCGGCACGGTCCACAGGGGGGGCAGGCCGAACGAGGTGTTCAAGATCGCGGCCAGGTAACCGCCGACCCCCACAAAAAAAGCGCCGCCCAAACATACCAGCCCCACGTAATGGGCCAAAAAATCAAATCCCAGGGCCAGGAGGGCATAGATGCAGGTAATGGTGATGACCCGCGGCCAGTATACGCCTGGCAGCACCAGTGGCAATAACAGTAACCCGATAATCAGAACGGTGCGGGGAATAATCAGGTAGGCCATTTCGCGCCAGGACATCAGGGCGTACAGTCCGTCCGAGCGAATCTTGATGCCGCGGTCGATTCTTTCCTTGCGGCGTTTGGGGCTATCAGTGTTCAAACTCTTTCCTCCAGTTCCTTCTGTTGTCCAAACAGGCCCGACGGTTTGAGAATGAGGGTGAGGATAATGGCCAGCAGGGCGACCATCATCTGGTAGTGGGCGCCCAGGTACACCACGGTCAATATCTGGGCGAAACCGATCAGAAAGGCTGCCAGTACGGCCCCGGCCCAGCTGCCGATACCGCCGACGATGCAGACCGCGATGGCCAGGATGAGCACGTTGTAGCCGGACTCGACCACGATGTTGCCCAGGGGCAGCAGCAGAATGGCCGCAAAGGCGGCCAGCATGGACCCCAGCCCCATGGCGACCACCGCCATGATGTCCGAGTCGACGCCCAGCATGAGGGCGGCCCGTTCATCCTGGGCCATACCCCGCAGGGCCAGGCCGATCCGGGTGTAATGGGTAAAGGCCCACAGTAAGGCGACCAGCACCACTCCGATAGCCACCACCAGCAGGCGCTGATAATCGACCAGGACGCCGAAAATGGTGGTGCTGCCTTCAATGAACGAGGGCAGAGTGTAGGTCATGCCCTTGAACCCGCCCCAGCGCAACCCTTCCAGGATCGCGAGGGCAACGGCATAAGATGCGATGATCTCCGAGATCTCCATTCCGCGGATGCGGATGAGGAAAAACTGGTAAATCAGGGCGCCGATCAGGGCGGTGATAATCAGAGAGACAATAATGGCGACAGGGTAAGGCAGCCCCATCGTATTGATGACGCTCCAGGTGATAAACCCGCTGAGCACGTACAGGGCGCCATGGGCAAAGTTCGGCAGGCGGCTGATGCCGTAGACAAGGGCGAATCCAAGGGCGTACAGGGCCAGGGTGACACTGTTGATAGTGCCGTATACAAGTATTTCCATAGGGCCTTTCCGTAATCGAAATCGCTATCGGGATCGGGATCGGGACCGAGCACGGTATGCTAAGTTATGTTCCACACGTGATCGATGGCGACGCTTTCGCGGTTACACCGAAGGAGTAATGCGACCCCGGTGCAGGTAGAATCGGTTTCAAAGCCTCCCCTCAGGTTCAATCTATAATTTGGTCGCTCAGTTCAATTCCTCGAAATACGCGATTTATTTCTCCGGATTGAACCTCGCGTCCGCCGCACCTTAAACCCGATTGAAGGTCTGAAAACGATTATAGAGCCGCTCAACTCCTTAGGCGTTTTTACTTCTTCATCCAGGGTGGCAGCAGAATCTCGCCCTTGACGATGCTGGGCGGATAGACCACCACACGTTTCCCGTCCTGCCACTGCAGGATACTGCCCACAGCCCCATCCTTGGGATCGGCGGCCGGGATAACCTGGTGACTTTTGGGGTCGAAACGCAGGCGCCCATAGACACCCATGATGTCTGTTTTCTCAAGTTCGGCCACCACCTTGTCGGGGTCCAGGCTACCGGCCCGCTCAATGGTATCTTTCAGTACTTGTACCGCCATATAGCTGCTGGAGGTGCCCAGGCCTTCGGGCTCCACACCCCACCGCTTGGTGTATGCATTGTAAAACTTCATGGTCCATTCGGTGGCGTCGGAGGGTGCGTTTCCTGCGTTGACTACGTTGCAGAGAGTATAGGCGCCCTTACCTTCGGTGGCTTTCCAGAACCCAGGCTGCTCCGCGGCGGCCAGGGTGGAGCCGAAGGGCAGAGCCGGGATTTTCATCTCATACCACTGCTTTAACAGGATGGCGCTTTCCGGCATATCCATCCAGATATTGATGATTTCGCTTTTAGTATCTTTGGCTTTAAGCAACCCAAGAGAAAAATCGGTGGCCCCAGTGGGGTAAATTTCAACCCCAGTCACATTCCAGCCTTTTTTGGTGGCCACTTTCTGCATGACATTGGCGGCGCCGCGAGCATGGGACACATCCTGGGCGATGATGAACAGGTTGTTGAACCCGTGCTTTTGTTTCAGAGCACCAAAGTTGGCGAATATCTCTCCGACTAACTGTTTGGCCTCGCCGTGGATGCGAAAGCAGTATTTGAACTTGTCATACTCTTTAGCCACCATGGCGTGATATTTGGGGGTTAGCACACCGGTGGTGACAATGGATACTTTTTTATGTTTTGACAAGAGGGGCATAGCCGCCAGAGCAGCTTCCGACCGTACCGGTCCCCCAATGATGAAATCGGCCTTCTTGTCCAGGATTAGTTTTTCCACGGCAAGCAGAGCTTCACTGACTGGCACGCCCGGCTCCAAATCCCGTGTGTCGATGACCTCAACTGCAAATGGACGTTTTTCGCCAGCCACGTTCACCCCGCCGGCAGCATTGATTTCTTCAACAGCCAGTTTGATTCCCCGCTCCGCATCCCATCCGTACAAAAATGCAGTCGAAAGTGGGGCTCCGATGATAATGGATTTTACTTTTTGCTTTTGATCCTGCCCACATCCAAAAGTCAGCAGGACTACTACCAGTAGGACCAACACGATTCTGAAGGTTTTCATGGCGTCTCCTTTGGGTGTAAACGAAACGATTAATTTCCAGGTAAGTACAAGGTTTCTAACCGATAAAGTTACTGACCCTTTTTGGGGGAACCCGGTGGTTCACCGGGGTAGTCAGTTTAATTCCGGTTCTGAATGTCAAAATGAGTATCGAAAAACGACCTGTTATCACCGGTCGGGTCGGGCTCTTTATTATGTGGTGTAATGTTGAGCAAGTCACATTAAAGCAATGTGACGAAAATTGAGCGGTTGAACTATAAGCTCATATTGGACAGCCCGAATTTTAGCAGGGGTTCCTGCCGGCGGTCAAGTCTGGTTTTGAATGAAAGCCGACACCGGCAGAATCATCGGACGAGTGTTCATTATAGAGAACACTACTTATTGGGTAGGGAAATATGCTTTGGCCGGGCTTTTAATAACACTTCTTTTTCCAGCACGGCATTATCACGGTTGATTTTTACCCGCACACGGTCTCCGTGTTTTGTGTAAAACAGAGCAATTTTCAAGTCTGCCAGGGTATTGATCGGGTGGCCGTCAAGCGCGGTTATAATGTCTCCAGCGGTCAAGCCTGCCTTTCCGGCGGGGCCATGCTCGATGGCATTTTTTATGGCCAACACGCCCTCCTGCTCCGCAACCATGATACCGAGTTTCGGTGACTTAACGCCTTCGATCGGTGTGGTGAACAGCACGTAGTCGGCAATGCCCGGTTCGATGTCTTCATCCTGTACGATCACAGCATACGGTTGGGCGACACGCCGAAACAGTCTATGCGGGATACCATACTTGTAACGCAGGTGACCATTACCGGCCAGGACGACCAGTTTGCGGTCCGGATTGGCCTCCATCCAGGCGGCGGCCCGGGAGGCCATGGCCTCGTCCCAGAGCGTTTGGGCCTGGTAGAAATAGTTGAATTCGTTCAGGCCGGTTTCACTGCCGTGCAGATTGAAAACCTGCTTGAGATCCTTGCGGTATCGATCGTCGCTAAAATCTAAATGCGCGGGGACCTGGCGGCGCTGCTCGGCTGAAAGGCTGTCAAGGCCCTCTCGGCCGGTCTGACGGGATATCTCACCGGAAACGTTGAGCGCTACCACAGGGATTTGGTTGGCCTTCAGGTAATCAATGATCGGTTTATAGAGGTGATAATCATAGCGCCAGCGTTCATAATATTCCGATTGCCGCAGGAATTCGCGCTCGTCGATTCTGCCGGCCAGGTAGGCATCGATAGCCGGTTGATAAGGCCCCTGAAACATCTCCATGCCCACCCCGATTTTATCACCGGCCGTATGCAGGGCCTGGATGACGGCCAGCTGGTTCAAGTGGTGCGCCAAGCGATCATGCTGTTCGCCCACGAAGATCACTTGTTTGGACCGTATTTCCGGAATAATGTCCGCCAGGGTTTCCTTTGCTTGGGGCTGGACCACCACTGCTTGCGGTTGCGACAGCACCGGTATGCCCGCGTTCGACCCCGCGGTGGTTTTGACTGTATTGCGTCCATTCTGAAAAGCAAGCATTGAATACTTGCCGTAGTGGCGCAATTTGCGGACGACGGCCCGGGCTTCGTCCACACTCGCGGCCTGTACAAGCATCAGGCGTTTTTCAGGGGCAAAGGGATTTTTATAAATTTCCAGGCGGACACCGTCCGGCGGCGTCCGGCGGCCACCCAGAAAGCGGTCGACCAAGGGGTTTGTGAATCCTGCGATGATTAGATTAGACGTTTTAAGGCGATCGAAATGAACGCTGTCCGGGTCGATCCAGGCCGCTTTGGGGATCCCCAGGGCATCCACCAGGGGTTTGTAAACCGATCGCTGCCGGGCGGCGGCTGCTACAAAAACAGTGTCACTGCCCAGCATATCGGCTAAAATCGGGGGGCGCTCGGCCGGTTGCACAGTGCACATAATGTCATATTCTCCATCGAGAACCACCTCCCGCGGTGACGCATCCAGGGGGATGAGCACCTCGGTGGAACTTGCAGAAGTTGTCACTACCCGCTCATGCTGAGACCGGGTGGTTTTTACCTTTATGGGTAGCACCAATCGGTAGGGGGTGCCGCTTTGCACAATCGCAAAGCTTAGGGCCAACCGGCCCCGATCGAGGGCGAGCTTGGCATTTTCTACTTTTAGGGTTGGAATGTCCCGGCGATCGAGCCAATGCGCGAAGAAGTCTTCCAGGTTTTCAGCAGTGGTTTTTTCGAAAGCCCGGCGGACATCCATCCAGGAGGCCTCCTGAAAGCTGTGGGTACGGATCAGTTCCCGCAAAGCTGTGAAAAAGACCTCATCCCCGTACTTGCGGCGCAGCATATGGAAGATCATGGCGGACTTACCATAACCAATGGCAGCTTCCGCACGGTTGTGACGGCTGGTAAAACGGCTCACCGGCATGGCATTGTCCGGGTCTACATAGGCCTGGTAGTTGAGCATGATCTGCTTGCGGTATGCCGGGCCGCGGCCCTCCAAAGCGGCATAGTGGTGGTCGGCCAGGTAGTTGGTCAATCCTTCGGCCCAGTTACCTTGGGCATAGTCGATGTATACCGAGTTGCCGAACCACTGATGCAGGATTTCATGCCCCAAAGAGGTCCGGACGATAAACGGCAGCTTCACTACCGACCGCCCTAAGAGGGTAAAGGTGGGCATGGAGTATCCGGTGGGTAGGATATTTTCCACGATGGCAAAGCGCCGGAATGGATAGGGCGTGAGCATGGCGGTGTACATGTCGAGGTACTTTTTCGTGTACTGGATATAGGTGTCCGCCAGGGCGGCATCCTCTTTGAAAAAATACGTTTCGATGGCAATGCCGCCGTGGGTTTCCTTTTGAACGACAAAACGGGACGAAGCCGCCAGATAGAGTCCGTCCAGAGGGTTCTCGAAATGAAAGTCAAAGGTAGTGCTACCGGAGTGCGTTTGCCGGGAAACCGTTTCAGATGCCCCCACCGCCACAAAATTTTCCGGCAGGGTGACCGCAAGACGATATCGGATCGGAGGATCCGGTTGTGGGTACCAGCCCCCGGAAAGGAACACATGCTCCCGATCGATGTACACATGGGTAGATTTTTCTTTTTTGAATGAGGCCTTATATGTGATGCGGGCTTTACTCCCGCTCGCCAGGTGGACAGCGATTTGCTGATGACCGTCAGGGGTAACAGGTCGGTTGTTTATGCGAACGTCTTGCAGTCCGGCCACGGACAAGTTGAATTCGGCCGGTTCGTTTGCATGGATCAGACCCGTGCCGGAAAATTCCCCGCTTTCCGGGTCAATCTTGACTTTGAGATCATACGTGAGGTCCAGGCACCAGCCGGCGGCAGGTATCAGAATCAACAGCGACGTGAACAGGTATTTAAGTAAGGCCATACAGTGGCTTCCTTCCGAAGGTGTTGAGTTGCACTTCAGGGCTGGACCTGAAAGCGGTCGCATAGATAGTCCGCATTTTCGGGCAGCGTCCTAAAAGATAAGTGCTGTGGCGGTTGCGCGCAAGGGCACTCTTTGTGGTTAGGTTTCGAGAACTTTCCGAATCAGGCGGGCCAATTCTTCCATCACGACCGGCTTCATGATGAAACCCTTGATACCGGCCGCCAGTACGTCTTCTTCAGTGATGCGTTCACTATACCCGGTACAAAGTATGATCGGAATATCCGGGCGGATGGCGATTAGTTCCGCGGCCAGGACGTCTCCGGTCATGTGGGGCATGGTCATGTCGGTGATGACAAGATCGAAGGCGGTTGGGTCATCTTGAAAGTGCGCCAGGGCCTTCCGGCAGTCGGTTAAGCCTGTTACCCGATATCCCAGGCGGGCGAGCATTTCCCGGCCCAGTTCGACCTGCAACTCTTCGTCATCGGTGAACAGAATGCGTTCGGTGCCGATGGGCAGCGGCGCCACCTGCGGTGTCGGCCGGTCTGTCTCGCCGGTGATAATCGGAAAATAGACTTTGAACAGGGTGCCGGAACCAGGGTCACTTTTAACCACCATGGCACCCTGGTGGGTGCGGATGATGCCGTGGACAACGGCCAGACCCATACCGGTTCCTTCACCGATTTCCTTGGTCGTGAAGAATGGATCGAAAATGCGCTCTACGACTTCGCGCGGCATGCCGTGTCCGGTATCGTGTACCGTAAGGCAAACAAATGGCCCCGGCGCGAGGTCCGGAATCCGGTCCGCGTTTTCGGCTGAAACCACCACGTCTTCGAGCGCAACGGTCAGGGTGCCGCCACCTTTTTCCATGGCATGGGCAGCGTTGGTACACAGATTCATGACCACCTGGTGCATATGGGTGGGGTCCGCCTGGATGGTGGCCTCGGACGTCAGGTTTTGCCGGATGTCTATGAACGCCGGCAGGGAAGCCCGCAGCAATTTCAGGGCCTCTTTGACAATCGGAGAGATGTTCAGAGGTTTTGGTTCCAGTTCCGCCTGGCGGCTGAAAGCCAGGATTTGCTGGACCAGTTCCTTGGCCCGGCTGCCCGCACCCAGGACCCTTTGCAGGTATTCCCTGAGGCGGGAGTCGGTTGCCACGTCCTTCAGGGCGATTTCCGAATAACCGATGATAGCCGAGAGGATGTTGTTGAAATCGTTGGCGATACCGCCGGCAAGGGTTCCGATGGCCTCCATTTTCTGGGTCTGGCGCAGCTGTTTGGCCAGTTCCACTTCCCGGGTAACATTCCGCTTTACGGCAACATAGTTGATAATGGCACCGGTCGTGCTGCGTATGGGAGAGATAGTGGCTTCCTCCTCGTAGAGACTGCCATCTTTTTTGCGATTGACCAGATGGCCTCGCCAGACCCTTCCGGAAGAAATGGTGGCCCACATCTCCTGGTAGAATTCCTCGGAATGCCGGTTGCTTTTCAGAATACGCGGATTTTGGCCAATCACTTCTTGCCGATCATAGCCGGTCGTCTCTTCAAAGGCCGGATTTACATATTGAATTGTCCCCTTGCTATCCGTAACCATAATCAATTCAGCCGCCTGTTCGATGGCAGTTTCCAGGCGCACCCGCAACGCCTCGGCATTTTTACGCGGGGTAATGTCCCGGCCCACCCCGATGATTTCGACGACTTCCTGGTTTTCGTCCAGTACGGCCGTGTCGACCCAGGAAAGCCAGCGCCAACCGGCCTTGGTTTGGGCGCGTTGTTCCATATAGGCAGTGTAGGGCGGTTGGTAGAGCTTTTCCATGGCGCGGGCCGTGGCTTCGCGATCATCCGCATGGACCAGGGGCATGAAGGTCTTTCCCAACAATTCATCTTCGGTTTTGCCAAACGTCCGGCAATAAGAGGGACTGACAAACAAGAATCGGCCTTCTGTGTCGACCTTGACAATCATGTCGGTTTGATTTTCGATCAGCAAGCGGTATTTCTCTTCACCCTCGCGCAGGGCGGTTTCGGCGGTGTGGTGCATGTCTATCATCCGGTTGGCGGAGTCGGCCAGCCGGGCGAATTCCGGAAAATGCAGGGCGGCCGGATCGATCTTAATGGATTCGGTGGCGGCTTTTTGGAAAAAGTCCGTCAAGGAATCCAGGTTTCTGCGAATCCGGACGACCAGAAAACGGATCAACACGAGGATAATAACGGTCAGGCCCGCCAGGGTGATCAGGATTTTTGCAAAATGCCGACGGATCTTTGCAACCTGCTTTTCTTTCAAGCGGGCGACCGCAGTTTCGATTTCATCCACGAAAATGCCGGTTCCAACATACCACTGCCAATCTTCGATACCCCGGGCGTAGCTGATTTTCGGCGCGCTTTTTTGCCCTTTGAACTTGGGCAGGACGTAATTTACAAAACCGCCGCCGGCCCGGGCGACGGCAATCAGTTCCTGTACGATTTTAACGCCGTTGATGTCTGTGACCTCATACATGTTACGGCCCTTGGCCGGACCGGACAGGCTCAACCCCCGATAGTCAGACGCAAATAAATAGCCGTCTTTGCCATGGCGCACTTTTTCCAGGCGCTGGAGGACTTCCTGCTGGATATCCTGCTTGACATCTTCCAGGTATTCACCGGTTCCGATAAACCAACGAAAAGGTTCGAAATGCTTGACGAACGCGATCTTGGGAAAATGTTTACCCGCGCGCCCGGGCCGGGTCCAGGTGTATTCATAAAACCCTTCCCCTTTTTGTTTTACAATACGGATCATGTCCTGAATGACGAATTTGCCCCGTGTGTCCTGCAGGTTCAGCAGGTTTTTACCCTCCAGGTGGGGGCGATCGGCAAAGAGGATTTCGGCGCCGTCCAGATCGGTGGCGAAATAGTATCCGCGGCCGCCTGCAAATCGGATGGGGCGCAGGGCATCCTTGATCATTTTCTCGATGTCGGTTCTTGAGCGGCTATCCCGGTTCTCGCGATAGATATTCATGGCAATGTCATAGGCTTCCAAAGTCCTGGCTCGGATAGTGGCCTTCAGACGCTTTTCGGTGCTCGATTTCATGTAGTCGATGAAATCAACGGCCTTATCCACCTCTCTTTTGATAAACGCTTTCTGGGTGGCCAGGTAATTGGCGCGCAAGCTCTGGCGTTCCTTTTCATATTCAGCGTAGTCCGACTGGAGCCAGAAATAGCCCACCGTCGCCACGGAAAGCACTAGGGTGCTGATCAGGCTGGATAGGATGGAATTACCGATACTTAATTTCATGACGTCTGCCGTGTAGCTATTGGTACTGATGAATATCGATGGTCGGCCGGTCGATAAAATCAGGGGTCCGGCTAAGTGACCTCGGGTTGAGACAGTCTCAAGCGATTTAAAAAGTTTAACAGAATATGATACCGGCGACAAATTTCCTCGTGGGGAAGGTCGTAAAGGGGAACAGAAGCTGGACGGCCGGTTTCTGGGTCGAATTCTCCGAAAAGGGCATCCGACCCAGGGCCGGATTGGCAGCAGGGTCAACCTGGGCGCCGGGTGGGCAACGCACGTTTCAAACTGGTTTAAGCAACGTCTGGTTGGTACGCCCAATCAGGCATCGGCATACATGCTCTCGATTTGAGCCGCATATTTTTCATTGACGATGCGCCGCTTCAACTTCATGGTCGGCGTCAGTTCACCACCTTCAACGGAAAGTTCGGCCGGCAGAATAACAAACTTTTTGATCGTCTGCACCCGGGCCAGGGTGGCGTTGACGCCATTCAGTTGAGTCTGGATATAGGCCCGAAACACGTTGCACTGGGAGGCGGCCTTAGAGTCCCGGGCGCTGCTGCCGGCCGCGGTGGCTTCGGAAACGATTTTCTCCGGGTCCAGGGCGAACAGGGCGGTCAGGTATTTGCGTCGATCGCCGATGACCACCGCCTGGCTGACAGCCGGGATAGCTTTGAGTTTACCTTCCAGGATTTGCGGGGCAATGTTCTCGCCACCCGCCGTGATCAGCAGCTCTTTTTTGCGGTCGGTAATTTGCAGAAAACCCCCATCGTCCATCTGGCCGACATCGCCGGAGTGCAGCCAGCCGTCACTGTCGATGGATTCCGCGGTAGCGGCTTCATTTTTGAAGTACCCCTTGAACACGTGGCGTCCGCGCATGAGAACTTCGCCGTCAGCTGCAATTCCGACCTCAGCGCCCTGCAGTGCAGGGCCGGCCCAGCGCGTGCGGAATTTGTGCGGCTGGGGCAAGGAGACGGTACCGGGGCCGGTACATTCACTCATGCCGTATACCTCGGTAATGGGGATATCCAGGCTGTGAAAAAACTCCAGGGTGTCCTCTGAAATCGGTGCCGCCGTGGAGATAAATAATTTGCAGCGATCGAACCCGAGTTTGTCGCGGACCTTGGAAAAGACCAGCTTGTCGGCCAGGCCGTGCAACGCCGGCATGGGTTGTCCGGCCTGGAAGGCATAGGTGCCGGCCAGCCCCTTTTTACGGGCCCAGGCGGCAATTTTCTTTTTCAGGGCCGAGTTCTGGGCACCGGCGGCCATCATCTTGGCCTGGATTTTTTCCCACACCCGGGGCACCCCGACAAACATGGTGGGCCGGACCTCCCGCAGGTTGTCTGCCAGCTGGTCGAGGCTTTCGGCAAACCAGGCGGTGCTGCCCGTCAAAAGCGGCCCATACAAACTGACCACCTGCTCGGCTATATGGCTCAGGGGCAGGTAGCTGATAATCTGGTCTGTTTGATTGACCGCCGCACTTGCGGCCACCTGCTGGGTGGTCCAGACAATATTGTCATGGGTGATCATGACCCCTTTGGGATCTCCGGTGGTACCGGAAGTGTATATAAGGGTACAGCAGTCGTCCGGGGACTGGGCCGCGATACGGGCTTCCAGGTCCGCTTCCGGGGTTTGTTCGGCCAGCCCGGGAAGGTCATCCCAGGCGTGGACCTGTCCGTCATCATCAGTGCCATTCATTAAGACGATTGCTTTGAGGTCCGGCAGTTGATCCCGGATTTGCTTGAATTTGGCCAGCTGCTCGGCATTTTCCACGACTGCGATATTGGCTTCACTGTGCGCCGCGATATAGCGGCACTGTTCCGGTGCATTGGTGGTGTAGATCCCACCGGGAACGGCGCCGGCGAAAATGCCGGCCAGGTCGCTGATGAACCATTGGGGGCAGTTGTTGCCCAGAATGCTGACCGCCTTGCCTTTTTCCAGGCCCAGGGTCATAAAAGCCCGGGCAGCCATGCGAACCTGGTCATAGTACTGCGACCAGGTGGTGGCCTGCCAATTACCATCTATTTTCATGTTCAGGGCGGTCTGCTTTCCAAATTTCTCTACGGTATCCTGCATAACGGTCATGACGGTCTTTTTCATATCATCCCCCTCCTATGCCATATGCTGAATGATAATGTGAGAAGATCTTGCTACAACCCGACTGGTGCCTGGTTGTCTACCGGGCCGGTTCGGCTGATAGTGGCCTTACCGAACCACTAGGTATACGAACTGATGAACAGGACGTACCCTTTTGATGTGCGGGTCAAAAAAGAAATGCCGGGTACCCTTCGGCGAATCGAAAGGTGCTGCGGGTATCGATTATCAAATAGCTTAGCTGCCTATTTTTGTCAATTCTAGCGGCTGTTTTCGTTATGGAAACGATTGCAATCCCGGTAGACAGCCAATCTTAATTCCAAACCGATACCAATACCATTATCCTGAACGGCATGTGTATTCAGAATTTACTATGCCCGTGGAGTAACCGGGCAGCCGGCCGGTGATGGCTATTGACACCGCCGGCGTATTGCCGCTATTTTAAACATCCTGTTTTACCATCGGCGATTCTTGGTAAACCGGCAGGGTAGACGAATCCATCCGAGGAGAGGCACCATGGAAAAAGAAGAGATACGGGCGGCCATAGCGGAATGTGAATTCTTCAAAGGACTTGCCACAACCGATCTCGATCGGTTGGTACCGCTTTGCCATGCCCGGCAGTATAAAAGCGGTGAAGCGGTTTTCACACAGGGCGAAGTTGGTGAGTACCTGTATGTGATTGTCAGTGGGCGGGTAGCACTGGAACGGGCCATTGACCTGGGGCTTCGCAAGGGCAGCGTCACGATCGAGGCTCTGGAAAAGGGTCGCGTGCTGGGCTGCTGGGCAACCTTGCTGGGGGAAGAGCACTTATTGATGTCATCGGCCATCTGCCAGAAACCGACCCACCTGCTGACCATGCGGGGCGGGGACCTGCGGGCCTTGATGCACAGCAACAAGGCCCTCGGATTCAATGTCATGGAAAAATTTTGTTTTCTCCTACGTGACCGGGTGCAGGCGGCGTATGGCGCCCTGGAAAAGATATAGCCGCTATCTCAAAAAAAGTCTTCAAGTCCGGTGTCTTGTCCGGCGTAGCTCGCAGAGCGAAGACGCGCTCCTGGACCAAAATCCGTTTTCTGAGGTAACTTTTAGCTAGCCGCGAAGATACGACTGTAATTTATGAATAGCGATATGCACAAAGAAGAAACACTTTTTCTCGAAGATCTGTTACGGAAACTGCAAGTCTACCAGCCGGAGCGCAGCCAGCTGATTCCCATTCTGCAGATGGTGCAAAAGGAGATTGCCTACCTGCCGGCCGAAGCCTTGGATATTGTCGCCGCCTATCTGGATATCTCCGCAGCGGAAGTCTACGGGGTCGCCACGTTTTACAACCAGTTTCGCTTCAATCCGCCCGGGAAGTACCCTTTCAAGATCTGCCTGGGGACGGCCTGCCACGTCAAGGGCGGTGAGATAATCCTGGAAAACGTTGAAAGAAAGCTGAATATTAAAGACGGTGAAACGACTGTGGATCGAGAATTTTCCATCGAACGGGTCGCTTGCGTCGGGTGCTGCGCTCTTGCCCCGGTTGCCATGATCGGGGAAACCATTCACGGGAATATGGCACCCAGCAAAGTGGAAGGCCTTTTTACGCGCATCGAAATCGAAAAAGAGATGGCGGAAAGAGAAAGGCGAAAACATGAGCCCTGACAACACCCCGGCCAGGCAGCAATATGATGCTCTCCGCCAGGCGGCGGATGCCAAGCGCACCGCATTTGAACAGTCTCCGGTACCAAAAATTCACATCGGCATGGCCACCTGCGGGATTGCCTCCGGGGCACTGGATACGAAGACGGCCTTTGAAGAAACACTGACGGAGCGGGGGATTGCGGCCGAGATTCACTCGGTTGGCTGCCACGGCCACTGCTATGCGGAGCCGGTGGTCATCATCGACCACCCGGCTTCCGGGTTCCCGCCGGTGTTTTACCATGAAGTCACGCCGGGCAAGGCCAGGATGCTGACCAAATTGTTCCTGGAAGAGGGGGACCCGCGGTTCGAGCATGTATTCGGCGCCACGGTGGAAAACGAGATGATTCCGACCGTGATGGAGTTTTCCCGTTTCAACCAGGAAAAACGCATCGTCATGGAAAAGTGCGGCCGGATCGATCCGGAGAGCATCGATGAGTATATCGCCGCGGGCGGTTACGCGGCCCTGGTCGAGACCCTGGGTCTGGCACCCGACCGGATTGTTGACGTGATTAAACGTTCCGGGCTCCGCGGGCGCGGCGGGGCCGGCTTTCCCACCGGGGCCAAATGGGAACTGGCCGCCGCGGTCGACGCAGGCGCTAAAATCGTCATCTGCAATGCCGATGAAGGCGATCCCGGGGCCTACATGGATCGCACCATCCTGGAAAGCAATCCCCACCAGGTCTTGGAAGGTCTGGCCATCTGTGCCTACGCGGTGGGTGCCGGCCGGGCCATCGTCTATGTGCGGGCCGAGTATCCACTGGCGGTCCGGACCCTGCGCACCGCATTGGCCCAGGCCCGGGAGCGGGGACTTTTAGGGACGGGGATTCTCGGCAGTCACTTTGATTTCGAGATCGATATTTTTGAAGGCTCGGGCGCCTTTGTCTGCGGCGAGGAGACCGGGTTGGTGCAATCCCTGGAAGGTCGGCGGGGGATGCCTGTGCACCGGCCGCCCTATCCGGTTGAACAGGGTCTGTTCGGTCAGCCCACGGTCATCAACAACGTCAAGACCCTGGCCTCGATTCCGTCGATTGTTGAAAATGGCGCTGACTGGTTTCGTTCTATCGGGACTGCGAACAGCCCGGGGACCGCCATATTTTCGGTGGTGGGGGATGTGGTGCATCCCGGTCTGGTGGAGATTCCCATGGGGGTGACCCTGCGGACTCTTATTTTCGACATCTGCGGCGGGATACCCAACCAGAAAGATTTCAAAGCCGTCCAGATCGGGGGGCCTTCAGGCGGCTGCCTGCCGGAGGCCCTGCTGGATACGCCCATCGACTTCGACTCTTTGACGGCGGCCGGCGCCATGATGGGTTCCGGGGGGATCGTGGTCATGGATGCGGACAGCTGCGTGGTGGACGTCTCCCGCTACTTTCTAGATTTTACCCAAAAGGAGTCCTGTGGGAAATGCACCTTCTGCCGGATCGGGACGCGTCATCTCCTGGACATCCTGGAGCGTGTTACGACCGGCGAAGGCCGGGATTCCGATGTGGAACAGCTGGAACAGCTCAGTGCGGATATCAAAGCCGGCTCCCTGTGCGGGCTGGGCAAGACCGCGGCCAATCCGGTGCTGACCTCGCTGCAGTATTTCCCGGAAGATTACCGGGCCCATATCGATGAAAAGCGCTGCCCCGGCATGATGTGCCGGCCCCTGATGACCTACTACATTGACCTGGAGACCTGTGCCCGGGGATGTGATGCCTGTGTGGGGGTTTGCCCCACGGAGGCGATCTTTACCACCAGCACGCGCAAAAAGGGCGTTGATCAGCAGTTGTGCGTCAAATGCGGTGAATGCATGGTCGCTTGCCCGCCGGAATACGATGCCGTGCGCAAGGTATCGCCACCCGGGCTGGCGCCGCCTATCGAGCGGCCGGATAAACCGCAGCAAAGGTAGGGCCCGGGCACGAGCATTTACGTCAGGCCCTATGACAGAGGATTCGATGAAGGTTACCATTACAGTCGACGAGAAACCGCTGGAGGTAGAGGCGGACTCGAATTTGCTCCAAGCCTGCCTGGACAACGGCATATATATACCCAATCTCTGCCATCTGGAAAACCAGCTTGAACCCCACGCATCGTGCCGACTTTGCTTTGTCGAGGTGGATCGCGGCGACCAGCCGGTGGCGGCCTGTACTGTGAAGGTAAAGGACCAGATGATTGTCCGCACAGATACCCCAAACGTGCGGCGCCTTCAGAAGACCGGCCTGCGCCTGCTGTTGTCCGTACATCACGTTGACTGCAAAAACTGCCCGGCCAATAAGAAATGCATCCTGCAGGACCTATCCAAATTTCTCAAAGTCGGCCTGAAACCCAAACACCTGGAACAACATCTCAAAGAGCCAGCCATAGTCGACGACCACACGCATTTAACCTATTACCCCAACCGCTGCGTGCTGTGCGGCAAATGCCTGCAGGTTTGCCGGAGCGTCAACGGCAATGCCATGCTGGCTTTCGCACAGAGAGGCTTCGATACGGTGATCAGTTTCTACGGTGGTGCCGATTCGGCGGAAACGGCCTGCGATACCTGCGCGGCCTGTATTGAAATCTGCCCTGTGGCGGCACTCTTACCCAAACAGTCCGCCTGAAGACTTTTTAGAGATAGCGTCTAATCCTTGCCCCTGAATTTATCCGCCTGGATGTCGTAGCGTCGCATAATCTGCTGCAGGGCCTGTCTTTCCAGGCCGCAAGCCTTGGCCGCATGGGTTACGTTACCTTTGTGGGTTTTGAGCAGGCTGCCAATGAACGTCTGGTTGAAGCGATTGAGGGTCTGGTCTTTGGCTTCCTTGTAGGGCAGGCCCGTCAGATCAGTCTTCGCCGGTACGGGCTTCGCGGCCGCTTCGCGCCGGCCAATATCGGCCGGGGTGATTTCTTCCCCGGGGAAAACATGATGCCTTGGATCAGGCAGTTTTCCAGTTCACGGACATTGCCCGGCCAGGTATGGGCCATCAAAAAATCAAGCAGTTGCGGTGAGGGCTGCTTTAAGGGCTGGTCCAGTTGGGCGCAGTGCCGGGCCAGGAGGTGACTGGCGATTAGAGGGATATCCTCCCGGCGTTCACGCAGGGGCGGCAACTCAATCGGCAGGACGTTCAGGCGGTAGAACAGGTCTTCTCTAAATTCCCGCCGGGTGATTTTATGCGCCAGGTCCTGATTGGTGGAGGCGATGATGCGTACATCCACCTGGACGGATTTGGTGTCACCCAGTGGTTTGAATTCTTTTTCCTGGATAACCCGCAGCAGCTTGGCCTGAATGGCCGGGCTGATGTCGCCGATTTCGTCAAGGAATATGGTCCCCCGGTCCGCCTCCTGGAACAACCCGGCTTTGTTGCTGGTCGCATGGGTGAAGGCACCCTTTTTAAACCCAAAAAGCTCACTTTCCAGGATGTTTTCGGGGATTGTAGGACAGTTAACCGCCACATACGGTTGCATTTTCCTTTTACTCAGCGCATGGATGGCCCGGGCGGTACCGTCCTTGCCCGTTCCGGACTCACCGGTGATCAGGACCGTTAAATCGGTCCGCGCCACTGTCCGAATAGTATCGTATATGTGCTGCATGACCGGACTGCGGCCGACCAGGTTTTGAAACGGTTCCGCATCCAGGCATTCGTTGGTGAGGCGTATATTCTCGTTGACCAGGCGGGTGCGTTCCAGGGCTTTTTCCAAGCGGACCACCAGGGTGTCGTGCTCAAAAGGCTTGGTGATGAAGTCGTAGGCCCCGCTTTTCATGGCCTTGACCGCCATGTCGATGTGACCGAAGGCGGTCATCATGATCACGGTCTGATCTTTTTTATCGCGCCGGATAAGCTCCAACAGTTCCAGGCCGTTCATGCCCGGCATCTTGATATCCGCCAGAACAATGTCAAAATGGTTGCCGGAGAACTTTTTCAAGGCCGACTCGCCGGAGGTCGCTGTTTCCACTTCACAGTCGAGTTCCGGTTCGAGGCTGCGTTTTAAAAGCGTGAGCATGTCCTGCTCATCGTCCACAACCAGTATTCTGCTTGTCATGTTTACCTCCTGGCCGCTGCGGGCGGATCAGGATGTTGCCGGCAGGGAGACCACAAATTCCGATCCCTGGCCGGGTTTACTGGTTACATCAATGCTGCCGCCATGACTTTTAACAATGCCGTAACTAACGGACAAGCCCAGACCCGCTCCTTCGCCGGTAGGTTTGGTGGTGAAAAACGGGTCAAAAATCCGGGGCAGATCCTGCTTTTCAATGCCATAGCCGGTATCCTTGATGCTGACACAGGTATGGCCGGTTTTCGCATCCAGGCATGTGGCCACGGTCAATGTCCCGGCCGCGCCGATGGCATGGCGCGCGTTCATGACCAGGTTCATGATAACCTGTTTAATTTTCTTCTGGTCCAAAACCAGGGGCGGCAGGCTGCGGTCATAGCGCTTTTCTATTTCGATTTTTTCCAAACCACTGTGCGGCTGTACAAAATCAATCACTTCATCGATGACCGTATGAATATCGACCGTTTCCTTTTTAGGTGGTGAGGTCCGGGCAAAACTGAGCAGATCTTCCACGATGGTCTTACAGGAGCGGGCGTGTTTTTCGATCGTCTTAAAGTCCGGATAACGGGCCGAATCCGGCTTTTCCTCGCGCAGCAGCAGTTGGGTATAGCCCAGGATGATGCCCAGCGGATTGTTGATTTCGTGGGCCACGCCGGAAGAGAGTTCACCTATAGACGCAAGCTTGTCCGCCTGAGCCATTTGTGCTTCCATCAATAGCCGTTCTTCGACGTCTTTGACCAGAAAGTGAATGCTGTCCCCGAATTCACTATGGGCCAGGGTACCACTGAGCAATGCGCGTTTAGCAGCTCCCGCCGCCGTCTTTAACTCAATGTCAACGTTGGAAAAAAATCCGTTTGTGTCGATTGCGGATTGAATGGCCTGCCACTGGCCTTCGTTGTTTAAAAAGGCCTGCAGCGGTTGTCCGTTCACCTGGTCTTGCGGGGCTGCCAGCTCCAGCAAACTCTGGCCGGCTGGATTCAAGTCCTGGATCAAACCATCCCTGGTGGTTACCAGGATCATGTCTTTGGAGACCTCGAAGATCTGGCGGTATTTAAATTCAGAAGTTTTCAGGGCAGTCGTGCGCTCATCGATGATCTGTTCCAGGTTCTGGTTCAGGAACAGCACTTCGCGGTGGGCAGATTGAATCTCCTGGCGGTCTTTGAGAATCAGTTGATAGATGTTCCAGACTCTTTCGAAAAAGAGGGTGATGGCGGCCACCACAACAAACATGACCGTGTTGATAGCGCCGCTGAAGGGCCGGATACCGGCCCACCATGCCTGGTGACCGGACAGCATGAAAATGTTTTTCAAAATGTGGCCCGCAGAGCGAGAGATGGCAAAACAGGCCAGGCCGATGCAGATCCACAGCAGGTAAGGCCAGATGAGGTTTTCGCGATCCCTGTTGCGCAGCCTGGTGACGATCCGCAGGCACAGGAACGAAAACACGATCATCAGGATCGAACCGACAAAATCGACCAGGAATATGGGCGCAAAGGAGACGGTCATGACAGTTTAGAAGGCTCCTTCTCGGATTCCGCATTTTCCAATAGTGATTTCAAACCAAGATACAGGCAGACCATGGCCGGGACGCACAAAAGATGATCGAGTTTCAGTATGTAGTACAACCAGGGCACTCCGCGGCCGCCCCCGGGGACACTGATATGCAGTTGCCACTGATCGATGCGGTTGACCTGGAGCCAGTGGATCTGTTCATCCAGGAAATGAACGGCCATGGCATTGAGGTTCCAAAGAATCAAAAGAACGGCGGCCAGCTGAATGTATTTCCAGCCCGGTTCGCGGACCAGATTGCGCTGGCGCAGCCAGAATTCCAGGATGCCCATGGAGATAATGAAAAAAAGGTGGGCAATCTGGTGTACATATAATCCTTCCGGCTGACCGTGGGTCTGGGTGGCCAGCACCGGGGCGGCGGTCAACAGCAAAACCAGAAAGCAAGTAGCTCCCCACAGGTATTTATAAGGTCGCAGTGGCATGTAGCGTTCCGAATAGAGTATTTACATAAATGCTTTTTCAATCAATTTAGCAGAAAATACAAGTAGAACAAACCCAAAGATAATGCGGATGGTGCGGCCTTGCAGTTTCTTTGTCATCATCCGTGAGCCGGCCTGTCCTCCGGCAAATGATAAGACCGCTGCGGTGAATGTGAAGCCCCAATCCATCTCGGCCAGGCTGATATGCGCCAGAAAGCCGCTGAAAGATGAGAAAACCACGATGAATATGGAAGTTGCCGCCGCAACCTTCGTGGGGATCTTCAGCACATAAATCAGCAAGGGGACGATGAAGACGCCACCACCGATTCCGAGCAGGCCGGCCAGGAGGCCAATGGCTATGCCGATCGTACCTCCTCCCAGGACCTTGCGGGCTGTGCTGATCGCAACCGATTCCCGCGCGGCCGGTTTGGGGACAAAAATCATGCGCAGGGCTGCGAAGATGATAACCAGGGCCAGGATGCCGGTGAACAGGCGGGTGTCGATCCCATGGGTGCCCAGGGCGCCTAGTGGGGCCGCCAGGGAGGAGGAAATGATCAGCGGCAGGCCGATTTGGGTGTCGACCAGTCTGGCGCGCCAATAGGTAATGGCCGCCGATAGGGCTGCAACCCCGTTCAACAACAGGGAGGTGGCCACGGCGGTAGCCAGAGGATACCCAAGCAGGACGAACAGCGGCGCAAAGATCAAACCGCCGCCCAACCCAACCATGGTCAGGATCAAGGAAACGAAAAAGATGACGGCGTAGAGAATGCCGGCATACATCAGTTGCCCTTTGTCTCGTCGGGCTTGAACCGGCGTTTATATTGCCAGGCAATGATGAGCCAGAGGATATGGATCGATAGCAAGCAGATCACAAACCAGAAAAAGGCGCTGATATCTACCGGCTTTCCGCTCGAATCGATGAACCGGAAAACATAACTCTGCCCGAACACCTTTTGCAGGCCGGCGGGATTGTAAGCCTTTACGATGAAGGCTGCTGTCAGCAGAACCGGCAAAAGGGTTGTAATGATATTTTTTAAGAAGCCTTCGAAAAAATAGTCGTAGTAGGCTTTGTTCAATTCAGCCTGGTCGATGTTTTTAGCAAGCGCCTTGCCCTTCTCCGGATCATCGCTGGCCATTGCCTGCCGGCGTACTTCGAACCAGTGTTCGTAATTGGCTTTCAGATTCCGGTAACGCTTGGTGCTGTAATGCCGTGACACTGTCTTGGTAAAGGCCACCAGCAGCAGTGTAATCAGGAAAATAAGAGCAGCCGGTCCGAGGAAATGCAAAGGTGCCAGCATTCCGTTGGCCAGATTGAAAACTGATTCCAGAGCCCCCAGGATATTTAACCAGAGGGTGTCTAAAAAAGCATCCATTACTTTCTTCCATTAATAATAAAAGAGGGGGAAAGCGACGTCGCTTTCCCCCTCCCACTAACACAGATTCAAGACTAGATCCAGATTTGGAGCTTGAAGAACCGGAAGAACAGGAAGAACAGCGTGATGGCCAGAACGATCTTCAGGGTTTTCTCACTGAACATCTTCTGAGCCCGGCTGCCCAGCATACCACCGGCAAAACCGCCGATAATAATAGCGATGGCCAGGGTCACGTCCGGCAGGTATCCGGTCATCAGGTAACCAATGAAGGCGCCGACACTGGAAAAACAGGTGCCGATCAGCGAGATCGGAACCGCCACGTACATGGGCAGGGCACCCAGGGTGGTCATGGCCGGTACGAGCAGGAAGCCGCCGCCGATACCGAAGGCGCGGGAAACCACACCGATGGCCAGGCCGAGAATGGCGAACAGCAGGGGGTTGATGGTAAACTCTTCGCCCCAGAACTTGAAGCGATAATCGGTCAGGCCGGTCTTGACCGCTTCGATGCTGCCCATTTCCACGGAGGTGCCTTCAGACTTGGCTTTGGCTACGGCGTCATTGAATTTTTTAACCATGGCTTTGATGTTTTTACGTTTTGCCATGGCCTTGGGAGACAATTCCCGCAGGGTCTGGATACCCATGATGACAACCAGGACGGCCAGCCACTCTTTGTAGGCTTTCATGGGCAGGACGGCGGAGACATATTTACCCAGCCAGATGGAACCGATAAAGATACCAACTCCGAAAGAGAGGCCTACCGGCCAGGCAACCCGCCGTTCCACCACCGCGTACCGGTAGAAAGAGCCCAGGGGCGAAAACAAGGTCAAAGCCATGTTGGAAGGTTTCAGCACGTTGGCGGCGTTTATGCCTACCGGACCCATGGTGTTGACCACGAGGACCTGGAAGGCGGCCATGAGCATACCGCCGGCCGCACCGATCATGGAGAAGTACGTGCCGACCAGGATGGCGCCGATCACGATCCACAGGGGGTTCATGTAGCGATACCCCTTGCCCAGCCAGTAACCGTTACCTTCTACGGTGTAGGCCCCGGTTTTGGAACCGTTGACATAAACGTCAAAACCGGTATTCGGCGGGGTGTGGCGAAAGCTTTTAAAAGAGACGGTGTATTTCCCGGTGGCCTTGTCCAGTTTGATGGAGGTGCCTTTGTCCCAGAAGTTGCCGCTGGTGGCATGGTCGGTGATGACGCTACGGGCGAAGATAACCACCTTGCCTACCCGGCTGCCCTCTTTCACGATGGTGTTGATGCCGTAGCTGCCCTGGTGGGCGTAACGGAAGAAATTCCATTGGTCAGCAGTCTGGATGGGGCCCAGAGAGGCCTTGGCGGCTGCATCGACCTTATTGAAATCTTTCTCCAGGTAAAACATGGTGGTGGAGTAGATCCCGTTGCCTTTACCCAAGATTACAGAAGGGCCGCCGAACTTCTTCTTGTCGACCTTTCCGAAGGCGCCCGGGTTGTTGGTCAGCATGTAGTACAGCGGCGGGATCTTGGTGTCCATGTTGAATTTGGCTTTTTTGGCATCTTTTTTCAGACGCTTGGTTTCATGAACGCCGTCCGTATCGCCGGGTGCGAACATGTCCTGCTGGGCGATGGCAATATACAGATCCTGCCCGGGTGCGATGGCGCCCTCGATGGTGACAACATCGCCGGCTTTGTAGCTGGTTGCGGAGATATTGGCCGTACCGGCGAGAGCGGGGGCGGCCAGGGCAAACAGCGCAAAAACCGTGATTAAAATGAACGTACTTTTCTTCATCATTTTCCTCCTGATGATGGTTAATAAGATATACTACCCGATAAATTGGTTACTTCACTTCAGTTTAAAATAGTTAATGGCCAGCACCCCGCCAAACCAACTGGCGCCGATTCCCATGGCCAGCATGATGGCCAGCTGGGGCAGGCCGAGCAGGTACAGGCCGGTGGTCTGCATGAAAAACGCATTCAGGACAACAAAAGACAGCAGCGTCATGGCTGTGCCGGCGACGATGGCCAGCGTCCATTTACGCTGGAAATGGTCCCGGGTCTTTTCCAGGGCCATGTAGCCGGTGAGGGCGGCGTTGAAGGCGATTACCAGTGGTATGAATTTGAGGCTGGCGGCAGGCAGCACGACCGTGCTGATAAAGCCAACCAGTATGGTGACGCCTACTGTTCCAGCCAGGATACTGTAAACCGTTTTTCCATAAGCGGTTGACCAGATTTCAATTAGGGCATTCAGGTTAAACATGATTCCTCCTTAAGATGCTGCAACGCTAAACGTCAGATGTTTACACTAAGCAAGCTGTGTGCCATCCTGCCCTGGGCTGGGCGTCGCTGTGTTTGGAATTTGACATGCGATCGTATATAGAATAATAACAAGTAGTTATAGATAATTAAATAATGCTGTAATGCGAATCAAGGTGGGGTATGGGGCGCCTTTATCCGGAAGAATGATATGCCTGAAACGGCGATTTAGAGGAGGAGCCTTATTACTTCTTGTAATTTCAGTATTATACGTATGGCAGTGATTTTACTGCAGTGCAATAATATTATTGCGCTAGATGAAGGCTGGTGGCGGCGTTAGCTTTGCGGTTCAGATGGTTGCCAGACCTTGTCGAATTTATTTGTCTGGAAATATTGATATTTTATGAGCCACCGTCCTATCTGAAATCCTCGGCGTGGCGCCTTCTTCTGGCATGGAAGTTGCTGTTAATGTCCCGGATTAAGCATTTACAACGGAAAGTAATTTTTCTGTTCAATTGATATGTGGAGGTTGTTATGGCGAAAGAAGTGTTCAGTTTGTGCGGGATGTGTGCTGTCAGGTGTCCTGTGAAAGTTGAAGTCGAAGATGGGGTTGTGAAGTGGATTGAAGGTAATCCGCATGACCCGGGTATGGCAGGGCGCTTGTGCGCCAAAGGTTCCGCCGGAACGGCCATGCTGTATGATTATGAAAGACCCCAGACCCCTCTGATCCGGGAAGGTAAGCGGGGTGAGGGCAAATGGCGCAAGGCTTCCTGGGATGAGGCCTTCGATTACATCACGGACAGGCTCAAACCGATTGTCGATGAATATGGCGGCAAGGCGGTGGCCTTGAGCGACCGGGGCGGACCCTTTCGGGATATTCACCGCAGTTTTATCCGGGCTTTAGGCTCCCCCAACTATCTTAACCATGACACTACCTGCGCTCGCAACGTTCAGCACGCGGCGCTGTCTCTTTTCGGTAGCGGCCGCAAAACGTTCAACTATAATTACAAGAACTGCAAACATCTCGTACTTTACGGGCGGAATGTTTTCGAATCGCTTAAGGTCAGCGGGGCCAATGCCGTCATGGAGATGCTCGATGCCGGCGGCAAGATCACCTATATCGACATCCGGGCGAGTAACACCGCCATGAAGGCCGCTCGTTTCTGGCAGATTAAGCCGGGTACGGACTATGCCTTGAATTTAGCATTGATCCACACCATCATTCGCGACAATCTTTACGATGCCGCTTTTGTGGAAAAATGGGTTGACGGGCTACAGGAATTAAAGACCTTTGTTGCTGATTATACGCCCGCCTGGGCGGAAAAAGAGACCGGCATCCCGGCTGATGAAATTGTTGCCTTTACGCATGAAATAGCCGCCCAGGCCCCGGCGGTGATTTTTCATCCCGGCTGGATGGTGGCGCGGTACAGCGACTCTTTTTACGCGGTCCGGAGCATCTACATTCTGAACGCACTATTGGGATGTTTCGAAACCAAGGGCGGGCTTTTCTTTCAAAAAGGGCCGGGCGATGCCGGGGCGAAAGGATTGAACGCCATCCTGGGCGGTCTTCCCAAGCCGGAGGCCAAACGTGTGGATGGGTGCGGCTGGAAACACAAGCATTTCGATGCCGGTCCCGGGTTGATGCAACTTTTTTACCAGGCCCTGCTGAGCGAAGATCCTTACCCGGTCAAGGCCTATTTTGTATTTCGGCACGACCCGCTGCTCTCCATGCCTGACCCTGAAGAGCAGAAAAAGGCGCTCGACAAACTGGACCTTCTGGTGGTCCTGGATGCCAACTACAGTGAGACCGGTTGGTATGCCGATGTCCTGCTTCCCTCGGCTACCTATCTGGAGAAATCGAGTCCCATTGCCACCGGAAAAGGGCTAAAACCCAATTTCAGAATCAGAAATCAGGCGGTGGAGATCCGCAATGATGCCAAGCCGGACTGGTGGGTGTTTAAATCCCTGGCAGACCGCATGGGAGTGGGCGAACATCTCCCGTTTGATGATATGGATGGCTACTGGGAATTTCAACTGAAAGGTACCGGTTACAGCGTATCTGATTTTGATGAGACTGGTTTTGTTCGTCTGGCAGACAAGCCGATCTGATGGGACCGGATGAATGACCTTAAATTTAAAACACCATCCGGGAAAATCGAACTGGTATCGAGCCGGCTGGCAGAAAGCGGCTTCGAATCCTTTAAGCCTTATGAAAGTCCACAGGTTCCGGAAGAAGGCATGTATCGCCTCGTTTTCGGTCGTAGCCCCGTCCATACCCACGGCCAGACGATGAACAATCCGATATTGCATGAAATCATGCCGGAAAACTGCCTGTGGATCAATAGCACTGAGGCACAGAAAATGGGGGTTGCCACGGGTGATAGAGTCGAGGTTACCTCAGCGGACGGTACGCATTCCGGCCTGATTACAGCGAATGTCACCGACTTTATTCATCCGGAATCGGTTTTCATGGTACATGGCTTCGGGCGCAAGATACCCTGGCAGACCCGGGGCTACAACAAAGGGCTGGGCGATTATCGCTTTGAGACCGGGATGCTGAACAAGTACGATCCAGTCGGTGGCGCTATCTCCCTGCTGGAATGTATGGTTAAAGTCACCAGAGCGGCTTAATCTGTTTTCGACTAGGAGGAATACCAATGAGCAAATTGTTTCTATACCATGATGCCAAGCGCTGCATCGGCTGCCTCAGTTGTGAAGCCCACTGCAAAGCCGGCAAGAGTCTTCCGATGGGCCCCCGGTTGACGCGGCTTATTCCCGTCGGCCCCAAAAAGATCAACAACCTGCCGCGAACCGCATATGTCTATATGCCCTGCTTTCACTGCGAAGAACCCTGGTGCGTGTCGGCCTGCCCGACGGGGGCCATGCAGAAGCGGACCAAGGATGGCATTGTCTTTGTGGATGAAGCCAGCTGCATTGGCTGTAAGAGCTGCATCACCGCCTGCCCCTGGGGAACGCCTCAATGGAATGCCGAAACCGGCAAGGTAGCCAAGTGCGATTACTGCATGGACCGGATTGACGAAGGCCTGGAGCCGGCCTGTGTGCGTAAATGTATGACCAAGTGCCTGCATTTCGGTCAAGTAGAGGATGAGGCCATGCAGGTCAGGCGCCTAAGATGGGCCGAATCCGTAGCCGTATACGGATAGCAGATTCCAGCATGTATATCTGATGGGGCTGCGGAAACAATTTCCGCAGCCCTTTTTCATAACCTTTTAAACCGGGCCCACCAGTGCCCGGCAGGGAAATGAAATAATGGAAGGTACCTGCCCTGTTCAGCAGGCCCGAGAACATTTGAAATGGATTAGCGGCCTGCGGCCCAAAAATGCCTACCGGCTGGAGTGGATCAGCGACTGCCTGGATCGCATTGCCGATGGGCGGGCGGAGGCAGCCGACCTGGAAAACATCCTGGCGTCGGCCGCGGAACTTTCGGCCAGTGCCGGGGATGCAGCTGCGGCTGCTGTGGGCGATTTCTTGCATGCTACGATTACCAAGCATACAGAAATCTTTCTGAGCCACATTCATTCAAAAAACTGTATGGTCCAGGTGTGCGGCCGTCTGAAGCCGGCTCCCTGCCAGGTGGCCTGCCCGGCCGGAATCGATGTGCCGGCCTTTGTGACCCACGTGGGTCACGGCAACTATGCCGAAGCCATCCGGGTGATCCGGCGCACGAACCCGTTCCCTTGGGTGTGCGGCCTGGTCTGCACCCGCCCCTGCGAAACGGAGTGTGTGCGTGGGTGTATCGACAAGCCCGTTTCCATTAAAACCCTGAAAGCCGTGGCAGCCGAGGCGGTCATGGCTGCCGGGACCTACGATAACCCGGAACCGGAACCCGCCCGGAAACATAAAGTTTGCATCATCGGAGCTGGCCCGGCCGGCCTGACCGCAGCCTACTACCTGGCCCTCGAGGGCTACAAGGTCAAAGTCATCGAAGCCCAGGCCATGGCCGGCGGTATGTTGTATGTTGGGATTCCGCGTTATCGCCTGCCCATTGAAGTCATCCAAAAGGAAGTGGCTGCCATAGAGAGCCTGGGGGTTCAGTTTCAGTTCAATACCCGTTTTAGCTGGCATGTCCACATGGATCAGCTACGTAAAGAGGGTTATGACGCTTTCTTATTCACGATTGGCGCCCACAAATGCAGTCCGATGGGCATCAGGGGTGAAAACGATTTTGCCGAAGTGTTCACGGCCGTAAGTTTTTTGCGGGAAGTGGCCCGGGGTGAAGGTCAAAAACCCGGAAACCGGGTTGTCATTATCGGGGGCGGCAATGTGGCCATCGATTCAGCCCGGACCTGTGTTCGTCTGGGTTGCGATGAAGTGCACCTGGTTTACCGCCGGAGCAGGGAAGAGATGCCCGCCGATCCGGAGGAAATCGAACAGGCCGCGGAAGAGGGCGTCAAACTCAATTTTCTTCAGATCCCCACTGAAATATTCGGTAAAGACCACAGCGTTCGGGCCATGCAATTTATCAAGGCCCGGCTGATTGACGTGGAAGGCAGCCAGCGGAAAAGACCGCAGCCCATAGATGGCACTGAATACACCATGGAGGTCGATGCGGTTATCAGTGCCGTGGGCCAACGCATTGACCGGCCTGTTATGGACGGTCTCAACGACCTGCAATGGACCCGCTGGAATACAATCCTAACCAGTGACGTGACCATGGGGACCTCGCTGGAGGGGATTTTTGCGGCTGGTGATGCCGTTTCCGGACCGGCAACTGTTGTCGAAGCCATTGCGGGCGGTAAAAAAGCGGCCAGCGCAATCCATCGCTACCTTTCCAAATTGGTGCCGCATCAGCAGCTGCCGGTGCCGCCCAGAGACGACCGGGTAGCCCTCATTGAAACCTCTGCGGATGAAAAGATGACGCTCACCCGACCGTCCATGCCTCTACTGGATGATAATCGTCGACGGATGCTTTTCCAGCAGGTGGAGTTGGGCTACGGAGATGAAGTTGCTCGCCAGGAAGCCCGGCGGTGTCTCCGTTGTGATATCTGTATCCGCTGTGGGAAATGTGTGGAGGTCTGCCGGGATGAAATGGGTATAAACGCGCTTGCATTCGGATACATGGATGCCGAGCGCCCCGGTTCGACCGACTTTCGACTGACACGCGACAAATGCATCCTCTGCGGGGCCTGCGCAGTAAATTGCCCCAATGATGCCATGCGTATTGAAGACCAGGGAGGCGAACGCCTGTTGATACTTTGCGGCACGGTGTTGAATCGCCGGAAGCTCTTTCCGTGTCCAAGCTGTAAAAAGCCTGTCGGCGTGAAGCCTTACCTTGACCATGTGAACGGCAAGCTGGCCGCCGAAGGAAGAGTGGTGCCGGCTCAACACCTATGTGATGAATGTGCCCGGTTAAATAAGGCTACACAATTCGTTGGGACGGTTATGCCCGTGTAACTGCAAGGCATCCAAAATATGCAAAATAGAGCCTATAGGAAAATGCAATAAATTAATTGCAGTGAAGTAAAAGATTGGCGGTTATTTTATGTTACCAGCGCTATTTAGCAATCTTTATCTTGTAAGTTGCGTGTTATAAATGGCTCGGAGCGATCTATGGGAAGGCTTTCTTCCCCTGAGGCAATTAATTTTACCTGATCAGGATTGATTTTTTATCTTAGGCATATTCTTTGCTTTGATTTAGTAGGTGGCATCTGAAATACTGCTTCCGTTCCAAGACGCCACCTATGGGCGTTCCACCCGTAGGTACCTCCTGAAATGCCCGGGTTGTAAAACATCCCGGGCATTCATTTTTGATCTTTTAGCCGATTCGTGCTACACACCTGCAAACATGTGAAGGCCAACCTCCACCGGCACCTGCCTGCCGACAAATCAACCTTTACGAATGCGCGCCTTTCAAACCGTGCTTCTTGGCGGCCCAGCACCCTTCCGTATTTTCCAGCGGCTGAAGTTTCCTGTCGAAGCCAACGACGGTTAGTTCTACGCTATCCTCCAATCACCATATATTAAGCTTGGTATAGCTTGTCTGTGGGACCAGCAGCACGCCGGTGAACCACTTCAGTTTTACTACCAGCCTCAAATTCAGGAGACGCCATGCAATTGTATAGTATTCCGCCGTTATTGACGCTGATCGCATTTTTATCCCTGGCCCTCATTACTATTGTTCGCTGGCGCAACCAATTGGTCAATCGACTGTTTCTCCTGATCTGCATTCTGGGTGCCGGTCTCTATGCCGATATACTGTTTATATTTAATACCAATTCCGCCCGGAATGCGCTGCTGGTGACCCGCATCGATCAGTTCTTCAGTCTCTTTCTGATACCCCTTTATGTGCACTTTTTGCATGCCTACTTAAAGATTGGCAGCCGTACATGGTTGCTCGGGATTTTTTACACCGTGCCAGGCGTGCTGATGTGGTTCGGTTTGACCCCTCTGTTGATCGAATCGATGCATCAGTTCCCATTTGGCTACTTTGGCCAGGCCGGAACCCTCTATCCGTTGGTGGCTCTATCTGCAAGTTGCGCAACAGTCTACGGCGGCTGGATTCTGGAGCGGAAAATGCTGCAAAGCCGGGAGCGCAGTCTGCGCCGGCGGATGCAATACCTGCTGGTCGGATTTGTCTCCATCGCAGTCTTGACCGGTTTCAATTTTTTCCCCCTTTATGGCTATGCGGTTTATCCACTCGGGAACTTTTGTTTTGTGCCCCTGCTGATTTTTGCAGTGGGATTATTTCGGCACGACCTTTTGAATATGGGCCTGCTTTTCAAACGGGGGGTGGTCTATGCGCTGCTCATGGCTGCCTTGACCGCTATATATGCCGTTGTGGTAGTAGCCGTAAATGGACTGCTGGGTGCGGCCGGGTTTTCCTCGGCCCTGATCGTGAACTTGCTCCTCTTCGGGGTGGTCGCTTTTGTATTCGGGCCGCTTAAAACCATTATCCGCAAAGCTGTTGACCGGGCTTTCAGCCGGCGCCGTTATGACTATCGCCAGGTGGTCCAGCAAAATAGCCGTGTTATTGCTACTGTTCTCGATATTACCGTAATATCCCGGACACTGGTTGAAACCGTTCTTAATGCTTTGGGTGCGGTACACTGCCAACTGTATCTGCAGGAGGCACACTCAGAGAGTAACGAACTCCGGCGAATGGAATCCCAGACAACCGGCCGTGTCGAATTTCCCGCTCGGCTGGCCAATGTCGATGCGCTGCAGACATACTTCGAGCACCAACCGGAGCTCTACCGCAAATATACAGGCCGGATATCAGGGCCGGTCGCCGAAAGCCCTCTGTTGGACGACGTCTTGGAGCGGTGTCGGGCAAGTCTGGCGGTGCCCCTGTTTTTTCAAGGGGTATTGCACGGTTTGGTTTTGGTCGGTGAAAAAACGTGCGGCGGGCCATACGTAGACGAAGATTACGATTTGCTGGAAACCCTGGCGGGGCACGCCGGACTGGCGGTCGAAAATGCCCGCGCCTATCAAACGCTAGCAAGACTGAACCAGGAACTTGAGCAGCGGGTGGCGGAAAGAACCCGGCGCCTGCAGGCTGCCCTTGATGAAAAAGAACGTACCCTCGAACAGCTGGTCCGTTCCGAAAGCCTGGCCTCAATCGGTCAATTGGTGGCTGGCGTGGCCCATGAGCTGAACAATCCCCTGGCCAGTGTCAAAAGTCTCCTGCAGTCGGTGCTGGAAGACCTGGAACAGGCACCGGCGGTCCCACTTGTCGACGCCGAGCTGAGGGATGATCTGCATTTTGCGGACCAGGAGCTGGATCGGGCCAGCGGCATCGTAACCAGTCTGCTGGGGCTGTCCCGGCAGACCCAGGCCTACAGCGAACCGGTGGATGTGAACCAGGTTATACGTGCCGCCCTGCGGATTCTGCAGAACAAGTACAAACAGCGGGACCTGGTTATCCGGCCGTCATTGGCCGCCCAATTACCCGCCCTAAAGGGTAATTACGCCCATCTCGGGCAGGTGGCCCTGAACATTATCTCAAACGCTATCGATGCCCTGCCGGCCCAAAATGGGGTTGTCGATCTGGCAACGGGTTATCGGGAGAAAGCGGGGGCGATCATTTTCGAATGCCGGGACAACGGTTCCGGGATAGCAGCGGATATCCGCGACGACATATTCAAACCTTTTTTTACCACCAAACCGGTCGGCAGCGGTACTGGTCTGGGGTTGTATATCTGCCACGAAATTGTTACCCGGCACGGGGGTACCATCCGCGTTGATAACCCGCAGAACAGCGGTACCCGGATAAGCGTGGTGTTTCCCTTGAACGGTCACAAGCGCGATGCCGCAGCTTCTATTGACATTGCGCAAGCCGGGCATTAAGTAAGGTTATTCTTGTGTGCGGCCGAGCGTGCATCGGCAACCTTTCGGTTTGCAGGCAGTCAGATCATATGCGGATATCGGTTAGATAATGACAAAGATTCATTCTCAGGAAAAAGAACAATTCAAGGAATTGTTTGCCCACGCGGATGTGGATAACTTCGAGGATCGCTACCACATCCTGGAGGTGTTCTTGCAAGCTGAGGACCACCTCACAGCTGCTGATCTCGCCCAGCGGCTTGAAGACAGTGGGCATCGCTACGACCACGATTTCATCAAGGACACCTTGCAGCTCATGTGCCGGTTTGGTTTTGCGCAGAAGAATCGGTTTGACAATAGCCAGGTCCGGTATGAGCATCGCCACCTCGGGGATCATCACGATCACATGATCTGCATCAAGTGCCGCAAGATTATCGAGTTCAGCAACGCACAGCTGGAAACCCTGCAGTTGCAGATTGCCTCCGAGCAGGGATTTCACATGCTCCAACACCGGATGGAGCTTTACGGTATCTGTGATCAATGTTTTGGAAAACGAATGGGGCGCCTGCCCCTCGTGGCGGCCCGGCAGGGAGAACGGTTGACGATCGATGAGATCAGCGGCGGCAGCAATGCCCGCATGCGGCTGATCACCATGGGATTGCGGCCGGGAGATGTCCTCGATGTGATCACGAATCTTTCCGACGGTCAGATCGTGGTCGCTCTGGACGGAAAACGCTATGCCTTAGGTAGGGGCTTAGCCTCAAAGGTTCTCGTAAAGCCATACACCGCAGTCCCGATGGCCGGGGACGCGGAAACAGCATCGCTGCCGATGAGCAAGATGAAGGAAGGGCAGGTCGGCAGCATCGTCAAAGTAGGCGGTGATAGCCTGCTGCGACGCCGCTTGCTTGAAATGGGACTGCTCAAGGGGGTAGATGTTTACGTGGAGAAGTATGCCCCGCTCAAAGACCCTATCGAACTCATCGTGAAAGGCTACCATGTCTCCCTCCGGGTGGAAGAGGCCGATCATATCCTGGTGGCCAACGTAAGGTAGTATGAACAAGAAACAGCTCACAATCGCTCTCGCGGGCAATCCCAATTCCGGTAAAACCACCACCTTCAACGTACTGACCGGTACCCGGCAGAAAGTCGGTAACTGGCCCGGGGTGACCGTCGAGAAAAAAGAAGGCCGCATCAAGAGAGACGGTTATGAGATCCGCATCGTCGACCTGCCCGGCACCTACAGCCTGACACCCTTTTCCATTGAAGAGATTGTGGCCCGTGATTTTTTGCTGGATGAACGGCCAGATGTGGTGATTGATATCATTGATGCCTCCAATCTGGAACGCAGCCTGTATCTCGCTACCCAGATGCGCGAGCTGGATTGCAAGGTTCTGTTCGCGTTGAATATGGCGGATGTAGCTCAGGCGCGCGGCATCAAGATCGATGCGCAGAAGCTCTCCGAGCTATTAAATGTACCGGTTGTTTTTACCATTGGCAACAAACAAAAAGGCCTGGATGAATTGCTCGCAAAAGCCATTGCGTTGGCACACGATGACGATGCCGGTGTCATTCACCGCAAAGTCCAATATTCCAAAGATATCGAGGCTGCCATTGGGGAGTTGCAGGCGCAGGTTGAAAATGACCTTGACGCCTGGCTACCGTACGGCTCCCGTTGGACGGCCATCAAGTTGTTGGAAAATGACGATATCCTCAAAACAAGGATCTCGGATGGTGTCGGTGCGGCGGGTCAGGCGGTTCTCGATTCGGCGGAGAGACTGCGGCAACATCTGACCACCCGCTTTGACGAAGATCCCGAGATTGTCATGACCGACGAGCGCTATGGGTTTATAACCGGGATTATCAAAGAGGTCCTCATTATTACCTCGCTGCAGCGGGTGGATTTTTCCAGAAACATAGACCTGGTTTTGACCAACCGTTTCGTCGGGTTTCCGATCTTTATCTTTTTCATCTGGGCCATGTTCCAGCTGACGTTTACCCTGGGCGACTACCCAATGCAGTGGTTGGAAGGCGGCATCACCGGTGTGCATAACTTGTTGGCGCGGCTGCTCCCGGAAAGCCTGCTGAAGGATTTGCTGCTCAACGGAGTGCTGGCGGGGGTGGGCAGCGTGATCGTATTTCTGCCGAACATTTTAATCCTGTTTTTCTGCATCGCTCTGTTTGAGGACACCGGCTACATGTCCCGGGCCGCTTTCCTTATGGACCGGATCATGCATTTAATTGGTCTGCATGGAAAATCCTTCATTCCCATGTTGATGGGTTTCGGCTGCAATGTTCCGGCCATTATGGCGACCCGGACGCTGGAGAGCGAGAAAGACCGCCTTTTAACCATTTTGATTACACCGTTTATGTCCTGTAGCGCCAAATTGCCTGTCTACCTTGTCCTGGCCGGGACTTTTTTTGCGGCCCGGGCGGGGACCGTGATTTTTGCCGTGTACGTTATCGGAATCATCCTGTCGGTGGTGACCGGGCGGCTCTTTCGGTCCACCCTGCTCAAAGGCATGGATGCGCCCTTTGTTATGGAGCTGCCGCCTTACCGGGTACCCATGCTGAAAAGCCTGCTAATCCACATGTGGGATCGGAGCAAGCTGTTTCTAAAAAAAATGGGTGGTATCATCCTGGTGGGTTCTGTTATTGTCTGGGCGCTGTCGGTGTTTCCACGCAACGTGTCACTTTCCCGGGATTATCAGGCCGAAATAGATCGCGCGGCCAAGGTCTACCAGGTGAAATTTGAGGCGGCGGCTGCCACTGACCGGGAGCAGGTTCAGGCTGAGCTTGACCGAGCCGTTCGTCAGCTCGAACGGGCCCGTAAGGCTGAACAGGTGGCCGGATCCTACATGGGGCAGCTCGGACGCTTGCTTGCCCCGGTGTTTGAACCTCTTGGAATAGACTGGCGGGGGGGCGTGGCGCTGCTGTCGGGGTTTGTGGCCAAGGAGATTGTGGTCAGTACCCTGGGTGTCCTGTACGCGGTGGACAGAGAGTCGGGCGGGGAGGCGCTATCCCGCGCTTTGAAAACCGCAGGCATGGAACCTCTGGCGGCCCTGGCCATGATGGTGTTCGTACTGCTTTACCTGCCGTGCCTGGCGACAGTCGCGGCAATCCGGCGGGAAACCGGCTCGACGGGGTGGATGGTATTCGGTATCGCCTACAATACCTCCGTCGCTTGGGGTCTTGCCTTTGTTGTGTATCAGGGCGGCAAACTGGTGGGGTATTGACGTCATATGAAATGTAAAGCCGGGTTGTGGGCATGTGTTCTGCTGGTGTTTCCCATTTTGTTTGCAGCGTTCCCCGGGACCACCTGGGCCCAGCGTCTGGCAGTGGGGGCTGCCATAGCAAATGTCCGGTCAGGACCCGGCACACAGTACGACGTGCTATGGCAGGTGGAAAAATATTACCCGTTCGAAGTGTTGAAAAAAGAAAGTAAGTGGTACTATTTCAAGGACTTTGAGGGAGATCGGGGCTGGCTGCACGAATCGCTGGTAAAAAAAATCAAATCGGTGGTCACCACCTGCAGTTCCTGTAACGTCAGGTCCGGCCCCGGCACCAAGTACGCCAAGGTGTTCGGCGTTGAGCGGGGCACTCCTTTTAAAGTGCTGGGCAAGAAGGGAAACTGGATCCAGATTGAACATGCGGAGGGCCACCGGGGATGGATCTACAAATCCCTGGTCTGGTAGCCGCCCTTATGAAAAAGGTCTGCAAACGGGGAAAAAATGGTTTATGCAAAAATCGGACGGCCCGGTCGACGACTTATCGTGGGCATTGGCTCTGCGCTGGTTGATTATCTCGTCCAAGCCGAGGAGGCCTTCGTCGAGCAAGCCGGCGGGGTCAAGGGTGGCATGACCCTGGTGGACAGTGCTGCCATCGATAGGGTTGTGTCCATGGCGTCTGGGAAACCGGAGGTTGTACCTGGCGGCAGTGCCTGTAATACGGTTGTAGGCATCGGGCGTCTGGGCGGTGCGGGGCGTTTTGTCGGCAAGCGCGGATCCGATGCCCTGGGAGATTTTTTGGTGGAAGGTTTGCTGGATAACATGGTGGAACCTTGTCTTTTCCAGTCACCCACACCTACCGGGCGTGTGCTTTCGATCATCACCCCCGACGCAGAACGAACTTTCCTGACCTTTTTAGGGGCCGCTGCGGAAATGTCAGCCACGGAAGTTCGCGACGATTGCTTTAAGGATGCGGCTGTTGTGCATGTAGAAGGGTACCTGCTCTACAATCGGGAGTTGATAACGGCTATTCTCGAAGAGGCCCGTCTATCCGGGGCCTGCATCTCCCTTGATCTGGCCAGCTTCACAGTTGTGGAAGAAAATATGGATATACTCGCCGACCTGGTGGATCGGTATGTGGACATCCTGATCGCCAATGAAGATGAGGCGCGTGCTTTCACGGGGTTCGCGGATGAGACCCGGGCCTTAAACGCTTTGGCCGACAAAGCGACTTTGGCGGTTTTGAAAATCGGGGCCCGGGGGAGCCTGGTAACCTTTGAAGACGAGATTGTCCGGATCCATTCTTTGGGAAACGGTACGGCCGTTGACACCACCGGTGCAGGGGACCTCTGGGCGGCTGGTTTTTTATATGGCCTCGTCAATGGCTACGATCTTGGAAGGAGCGGCCGACTGGGTTCGGCCTGCGGCTATGAAGTGTGCCAGGTAGTGGGCGCGGTCATTCCCCCCGAAGGGTGGGCGCGGATAAAACAAATCACTTGAAATAGCTTCTAGTGTTGTGTCCCACAAAAAAGGCAAATTAAAACGGCCCGCTCGATATGGGGTTAATGCGGTTAACTAATTTCGAAATACGAAGCACGAAAAACGAAATAAATTAAAAATTCAAAAAATGAAATGACCAAAACAGAGACTACCTAATTGTAATGACAGGTCTTGTTTGTTTCTTTTGGTCATTGTGATTTGCCCTTTTGTTTTGTGTTTAGATATTCGGATTTGCGGCGCTCGCCTTGAGAACATTCCGGATTTTGCGTCACTTTGAAAGCATTGTAGCGGTAGCGACATTATGTAAGAAACCTAAGAGACACAACACTAGTGGGTTTGGAGGACGAATGGCCAAAAAGCGCGTGACCAGAAAACAATTATTAAAGGAACCGGATGAGTTTATAACCTTTTCCAACCGTATGATCAGACTTGGTGTGGCGTATAAGCAGCAATTGATGATTGCGGTCGGCATCTTTTGTGCGGCGGTGCTGGTCTACGTCGGGACGCAGTATGTCTCGGCCCGCTCCCGGGCCAAGGCCTTCAATTTGTTGGAAAATGCAGTATCCCGGTATGACCGCGAACTCGCTCAAAGTGGGCCACTCAAAGCACTGGGCGAGGTAGAGGCGGATTTCGAGCTGATATTGGATAAATATGGATCAAACGCAGGCGGGCGACTGGCCCGGCTCACCTTTGCGCAGTATCATTTTGCGGCCGGCGCGGCCGAGCCGGCCATTGCGCTGTATGATACCGCCCTGGCCGATTTTCAAGATGATCTGCTCTATCGAAGCCTGGCCTTGAGCGGGCTGGGTTATGCTAATGTTCTTAAAGGGGATGAGCCCAAAGCCATTTTCTATTTCGAACAGGTGGCTTCCGGTACGGTAACCGGTCTGCAAGGCGACGCCCTGTTCAATTTGGGTCTCCTGTACGCCCGGTCGGGGCAGAACGCTAAAAGTAAGGAGTCATTTCAGCGAATTAAGGAAGAACATCCTGGATCGTTTTATGCGGAGATGGCTGGTGAGAAGGCCAAGCTATAGACAGTTTATAGAAACCAAAAATGGCCGACCAGCCTATCTGGTCGACCATTAAGGAGGAAAACAGATGAAGAAATTATCAGGTTGCCATGAGAAAATGCATTAACTGTGCCATTGTAGTCTTATAATTTCTCATTTTCTTTGGGAGCCTATATCATGTCATTAAATATCAGATACTTACTGATTTGTCTGTTCATAGGTCCGCCCGTGGCCCTTTTCGGATAGTGCCTAAAAGTGTCTCCTTTTTGTCCCCTGTGGTTCAAATTAATAAACCCCTTTGTAGGTTCCCATAAATAACAAATTGAAAATAAAGAGAAAAACAAAAAAAAAGACGGTGGTTCAAAATTTTAAACCACCGTCCTGGCTTTTGCACACTATTTTGGTAACTACTCGATATCATGTGACTAATAGTCGTTTAGGGATTTGAACCAATCTGAATTCCCAGTTTTTTTATTTTTTGATTGAGACCACTTTTACCGATTCCCAGCATCTTGGCGGCATGCGATTGGATATTGTTGGATAGTTTCAAGGCCCTTTCAATCATCCGCTTTTCAACCATAACGAGCGTGTCGCCCAAGGTGGCATCGGCCGGTATACCGCCGAAGTGCAAGATATTATAGACATTCTCGCGAAAATCACCGGGCAGATCAGCCAGGGTAATGGTATCTCCCCCGCACAGGATCATGGCTCTTTCAATTAGATTTTCCAGTTCGCGGCCGTTGCCGGGCCAGGAATAGTCAAAAAACAATCTTTCGACACTCGAGTCTATGCCCTGCACCGGTGGCAGGCCGCTGCGCTGTCCTGAATACTTGTTTAAAAAATGGTAAACCAGCAGGCGTATATCCCCCTGGCGCTGTTTGAGGGGCGGCAGAGCAATATTGACCACATTGAGCCGATAGAAAAGGTCTTCCCGAAAGCGCCCCTGTTCGACCTCAGCCTTCAGGTTCTTGTTGGTGGCGGCGATGAAACGGATATTAACCGAAACCGGTTTCGTCCCCCCCACCCGCTCAAAGACTCTTTCCTGGATGACTCTGAGCAATTTTACCTGCAGATTCTGGGAGAGCTCTCCGATTTCGTCCAGAAACAGGGTTCCGCCCTCGGAAACCTCAAAGCGACCTTTCTTCATTCCGGCCGCACCGGTGAAAGCGCCCTTTTCATGTCCAAAGAGCTCGCTCTCGAGAAGGGTTTCCGCCAAGGCGGAACAATTTACGGCCACAAAAGGCTTGTCACGCCGGGGACTGTTGAAGTGGATCGATTTAGCGACCAGTTCCTTGCCGGTCCCACTCTCGCCCTCGATAAGCACCGTCGCGTTGGACGGGGCCACTTTGCGGATAATGTCGTAGACATTCTGCATGGACTTGCTTTTACCGATGATGTTGCCAAAACTGTATTGGGATTCAACGGCATTGCGCAGGCGCTGGTTGTCCTTGACAACAGCATAAAGAGATACCGCCTTTTTTACGTAGATAATCAACTGGTCGTTATCAAATGGCTTCAGAATGTAATTATAAGCCCCCTTTTGCATCGCCTCGACTGCCTTTTCCACCGTTCCGTGGGCGGTCATCATGATAACGGGTAATTCTGGATTTTTCTGTTTGATCTTTTCAAGCAGGTCAATACCGTCCATGGTGGGCATTTTCATATCGGTCAGTACCAGATCGACATCCGAATTCGCCAGTAGTTCCAGCGCTTCCTCCCCACTGTGGGCCGTCAGGGTTTCAAAACCCTCGTCGGCCAGTACGGCACTGAGAATCAAGGGATAGTTTTTTTCGTCATCAACTATGAGGATGGTGTCCATCTTTTGGCGACCTTCCAAACCGTATGTTCAATCCCGGGATAGCGATTCCAGAGAGCCGGTGAACTGATCAATAAGATTGCCTTCCACAGACGGCCTTTTTAATTAACCGGCAGGTCAATGGCTACACAGGTCCCGCCTTCCGGAAGATTTTCGATTGCGATCAAACCATTATGGGTTTTTACAATATTCTTCACGATACCAAGTCCCAACCCGGTACCTTTGTCTTTGGTCGTGAAGAATGGGTCCCATATTTTTTCTATTATATCTTCAGATATGCCGGAGCCTGAATCTGTTATGGATACCTTTACCATATTATCAAAACTGTCAACCATTACCTTAATACTGCCACCATCCGACATGGCCTGCATTGCATTGATGAGGATGTTTAAGAAAGCCTGGTAGAGCATGTCGGCATCAGCATAGATTTCCGGTAGTGTATCGGCAAACCGGCGTTCAATGGTGTATCCCCGGGATTGAACCTGAGGAGCGAGAAAGGTAATATTCTTGTCCAGGATCTGATCAACCCGGCAGAGAGATAAATTGGGGGTGCGCGGACGAGCAAAATTCAGAAAATCAGTAATGATCATATTCAAGCGTCCGGCCTCTTCCATGATGATCCCGGTGAGGGTATTGGTCGGATCGTCCGGGGCCAATTTTTTCTGCATCAATTCCGTCGAACTTAGGATAATACCCAGCGGGTTGCGGATCTCATGGGAGACGGCGGCAACCATCTCCCCCAGTGCGGACAGATGTTCGGCGCGATTCAGTTGTTCCTTCAGGCGCAAGCGTTCCAGGGCTCGGCGTTCAATGATAGCCTCGCCCTTTTTCACGATCAGGAGCAACACTAAAAATAAGGCGATCATCACGATTGCGCTGGTAAAAATAACCCTGATTTGAAAGTTAAATATCGTCTTGTATTCTTCCGTTAAATCCAACTTGATTTCGATGGCACCCAGGACCGGTCCGGATAGGCGGGATATTTGCTTTTCGGCCCGTAGCGGTGATATTGTTATCAAGTGGCTGTCTTTGGGAAAGCCTAGCATGATCTCGAAAAAGTTGCCCCGTTGCACCAGGCGCGAGCTGGATTTACCTTCAAGCGCTTCCTTATACCCAGAACTACGGATGTCTTTCCGACCAACGATATCTTTGTTGAAGCTGTAAGAAATAGTGCTTTGCATGTCGTAGATATTGACCATCTCGACCTTAAAACTGTGTAGGGTGCTTCTGACTACCTGATCCAGGCGGTTATACTGCTCCGGGTTGCTCAGTTGAATGCGGTTGTATTTCAATACGGCGGGCAGAATGAACTGAAGGAAGATCTGGTGATTCAAATTTTCGATTAATAGCTTTGCATATTCTTCGCTTTTCTGCAGCTGCATTTTGCGGGCCAAGTGGGTGTCAAATGCGCTCAGTACCAGGGTGCCCACGAATATAACAATCAGACTGGAGAGGGTAAAGTATTTTACCAGCCGGAAAGGTTTTGTTTTTTCAGCTGGTATGGTGGCGGTTTCTTCCATGCAGTAGATCCGGCGTGATGGTTTGTTTGACCGTATATGTAATGGGGCGGGCAAAGTCAAGCAAAGCTTTGGGGGCGGAATTGGAGCTTCCACTAGACAGCCGGAATTCTACGGCCCCGACGCCTTTTAGGGGACCAGTCGGGATACATAAGTTGGGGATGATGAAAAAAGCAGACACTACATATGACGGTGTGTCCTTCGAGAAACACAATGTAAGGTAAGTGGACATAATATATATATAATTAGAGATAATTCTTCTTGACAAGCAGATAAAATTACATTTATATCGGATAAAAGCTATATAACTGTGAAAGTTATTTCCATCGACTGCCCGATCCTGAGGCAAGGCTGATTAAACCTTCAATTTACGGCCGGAATAAAGCAAACATGAGCAAACTAAGAGAAATCAGAGAATCTCTCCTCGTAAGCAAAGCCGAACTTGCCAGGAAGGCAAAAGTCTCGCCTATCACGATTACAAGGATAGAAAATGGGATGCCCTGCAGGATGGAGACCAAGCGAAAAATCCTACTGGCTTTGGACTTGAAACTTTCAGACAAAAATAAAATCTTCGGGGACGATTAAGAGAATACAATGGTTTTTGGAAAGAAAAGTCATCTAATTGGATTGAATATTGGGTCCCGGTCAATCAAGGCCGGTGAAGTCGTCATTACCAAAAAAGGCCGTACCCTGAGAAGGTTCGGTATGGTGGAACTGGCAGACGGCATCATCGAAGAGGGGTCCATTAAAGACCCGGAAGCAGCTTCAGCGAGTATAAAGGAACTGTTTAAGGAATATAACTTCAAGGACCAAAATGTCGCTATATCGATCGGGGGGTATTCTGTAATTGTGAAAAAGATCACGGTGCAGACAATGACCGATGATCAACTACAGGACACCATCCAGTTCGAAGCTGAGCAATACATCCCCTTCGATATAAACGATGTAAACCTTGACTTTCAGATTCTGGGGGAAAGTGAAAATAATCCCAACCAAATGGGCGTGTTGTTAGTGGCTGCCAAAAAAGAAATGATCGATGAATATATCAACCTGATTCGGCTGTCCGGATTGAATCCATGTCTTATCGATGTGGATGCCTTTGCCCTGCAGAATATTTTTGAATTCAGCTATGAACCTGAAGAAGAAATAGTCGCTCTGATCGATATCGGTGCCAGTAAAACCTCTTTGAATATTCTAAAGGGAACGAATTCGGTTTTCATGCGGGATGTTTCTTTGGGGTGTGGACAGATCAATCAAAAGATTGTCTCCCTGGTCGACTGCACGCCTGAAGAAGCGGAACAGATCAAACAAAGTGATCAATCCGACAGCATATCACCCGAAGACCTGCGCGAAATCATTTCATCTGTTGTCTCGGACTGGTGTTCGGAGATCAGAAGGGCCCTTGATTTCTTCTACTCAACCGAACCGGATGAACAGATCGACAAGATCGTTTTAAGCGGTGGCGGTGCCAACATTGCTGAATTTAGGAGCTTGCTGGCGGCTGAAACGTCGACAGATGTTGAAATTGTAAATCCATTTAAGAACTTTATCGTTGATGAAAGTGGGCTCGATTCTTCTTACCTTGAACTGGTGGCGCCGCAGGCGGCAATCTGCATGGGGCTGTCATTAAGAGAAGTTGACGACAAATGATACGAATTAACCTACTGCCTTTTCGGGCAGCCCGCAAAAAAGAGAACATCCGCCGGCAGATATCTATCTTCAGCCTGTCCGTTTTCTTGTTAGCCATCGCCCTGTTCTATTATAATTCGGTATTGGCGAACCAAGTCTTGGAGCTGGAGGAGTCGGTTAACAATACCAGAATTGAACTCAAGAAATATCAGGCGATCAATAAGGAAATAGCGCAGCTCAAAAAGAGGCTAAAAATCTTGCAGCAAAAAACGCAAGTGATAGAAGAGCTCGATGCCAGTCGGGAGGATGCGGTTCGCCTGCTGGACAAAATGACGGAGGTGATAGTGCCTGGGCGAATGTGGCTTTCAAACTTTAACGCCACCGGCAATAGCGTAAAAATCAGCGGCACGGCTATGGACAATAAAACTGTGGCTGATTTTATGACGAAGCTCCAAAAGGTAGAACAGTTTAAAAATGTCAATCTGGTGGTAACTAGTCAAAAAGCGATGAAAGCAGGTGTTTTTTTCAAAAGTTTTAGCATCAACTTCGATCGAACCTTGATGAAACCGCTTAAGAAAGAAGACAAGGCGCAGAAATAATGAAGAAGATAAAGCTGAACCTGGACGCACTGGCCCCTTTCTTTGAAAAGGTTGAGAAATTATCAACCCTTCAAAGGATATTGATATATGTGGCGACATTTGTGGTGCTGATTGGTGCGGTCGTGTGGTTTTTGTATTTGCCTAAGTGGGAAACAAAAGGCCAACTTGAAACCGAGTTTGAGGAATTGTCCAACAAACTTGTCATCGCCAAAAGAAATGCCGCCAAGTTACCGAAGCTCAGAGCTCAAATGAAAGCCGAGGAGGAAAAATTTCAGGCGGCTAGCAAGGCTCTGCCTGAGCGGCGCGAGATACCATCACTGTTGACCAGCGTTTCTCAATCGGGTGGTGATGCGGGACTTGAATTTCAGCTTTTTCAGCCGGGCGGTGAGACAAATAAACAATTTTATGTGGAGATACCCGTCTCAATAAAAGTAAAGGGCGGCTATCATAATACTGCCGAGTTTTTTGATCGGGTAGCGGCTTTATCTCGAATTGTGACGATCAAGGACATTATAATGGCGCCGACCCAGATGAATGATATAAACACCAGCTGCTCCGCAGTTACATATAAATTCATTGAGCAAGAGGGATCTTAAACGGATACAATTGGTATATCATGCACAAATCCAAAATTCATAATGCGGTTCTCTAAAAAACTCCAGTAGTGCCGATCTGTGACCGTATCTGTCACAGACGGCGGTTATAATGGCCTCATAACCTTAAAAAGGAGGCCGCTATGACAACATTTACGATCACAG
>Ga0126325_10000026_pt1 | contig 61717 bp, 59 predicted proteins | sample InaspJWI14metaG_FD_94487 | JGI IMG/M metagenome (GOLD analysis project Ga0126325, IMG submission 94487) | Marine gutless worms symbiont microbial communities from Oahu, Hawaii - Inanidrilus sp. 1 OAHU.JWI-14 metaG | ecosystem: Host-associated > Annelida > Digestive system > Unclassified...
TGTGATCGTAAATGTTGTCATAGCGGCCTCCTTTTTAAGGTTATGAGGCCATTATAACCGCCGTCTGTGACAGATACGGTCACAGATCGGCACTACTGGAGTTTTTTAGAGAACCGCATACTTCATAATACCAAATTTGGTACATTTTGATAGCACCGTACTGATCGATACAATTCAGTTTATAAACATCATTATATACCATTAGATTGTAAAAGGATTGGCCTTTTCCGGATCGATACCCAGATCCTTGATCGCCTGCACCACGACATTTTGCTCAAGGCGGCCTTCCCCTGCCAATGCGTAAAGCGCAGCCAGAACGATGTGGGTTTCGTCGACTTCAAAAAAGTCACGCAGGTGCCGCCGACCGTCGCTGCGCCCGAACCCGTCCGTGCCCAAGGACACCAGGCGCCCCGGCAACCAGCGGCTGATGGTTTCGGGCAGGGCTTTGACATAGTCCGAAGCGGCCACGAAAACGCCGTCCGATCCGTCCAGGGTTTCTTCCAGGTACATCCGCCGCGGCGCTTGGTCCGGATGACGCATGTTCCAGCGTTCGCAGTCGAGCGCATCCTGATGCAATGCCTTGTAGGAGGTTACACTCCAGACGTTCACAACCAGACCATATGTGTCGGACAGCCGGTCGGCCGCGGCCAGGACCTGGTTCAAAATAGCGCCGCTGCCCAGCAGCTGCACCATCGCCTCGGCCCGGCTGCCGCCCACGGTGCGAAGCAGATACATCCCCCGGGTAATGCCCTCATCCACACCTTCCGGCATGGCCGGCTGGGGATAGTTTTCGTTGGTCACCGTAATATAGTAGAAAAGGTCTTCCTGGTTCACATACATCCGGGTTAGCCCGTCCTGGATGATGACGGCCATCTCATAAGCAAAGGCCGGGTCGTAGGCCTGCAAGGTGGGATAGGGATAGGCCAGCAGGTGACTGTTGCCGTCCTGGTGCTGCAATCCCTCCCCGGCCAGGGTTGTCCGGCCGGCCGTCGCCCCGATTAAAAATCCCTTGGCCCGCATATCAGCCGCGGCCAAGATCAGGTCACCCACCCGCTGCAGTCCGAACATGGAATAATAAATGTAAAAGGGTATGGTATTGATTCCGTGCGTGGCATAGGCGGTGCCGGCGGCAATAAACGAAGCCATCGAACCTGCCTCTGTAATCCCCTCTTCCAGGATCTGCCCGTTCTTGGCTTCTTTGTAGTAGAGCAGGTTCTCCCGGTCCACCGGTTCATATACCTGTCCTCCGCTGGCGTATATACCCACCTGCCGGAAAAGGGCTTCCATGCCGAAAGTTCGCGATTCATCCGGAACGATGGGTACGACCAGCGGACCCATGGATTTATCCCGCAGCAATTTGGCAATCAGGCGCACGAACGCCATGGTGGTGGTCACCTCCCGCTCGCCGGTCCCTGCGTGAAACTCGGCAAACAGGGACGCCTCGGGCGGGCTTAAAGGGCCGGCTTTAACTGAACGGGCCGGGAGGAAACCGCCCAGCTTTTCGCGCTGCGCGCACAAATATTCCATTTCCGGACTGTCGTCGGCCGGACGGTAGAAAGGTACCGTGTCAATTTCTTCGTCTGAAATCGGAATACCGAACCGGGTGCGGAATTCCTTGAGCTCGGCTTCGTTCAGTTTCTTCTGCTGGTGGGTGATATTCTTGCCTTCGCCGGCTTCGCCCAGGCCGTACCCCTTGATGGTGCGGGCGAGGATCACGGTCGGGGACCCGGTGTGATTAACCGCGGCCTGGTAAGCCGCGTACACTTTCTCGGGATCGTGACCGCCCAGGCGCAGCCGCCAGAGCTGGTCGTCGGAAAGATGGGATACCATCTCCAAAAGTTGGGGGTAGCGCCCGAAGAAATGTTCACGTACATACCGGCCGCCCCGAACAACGTAATTCTGCCGTTCGCCGTCCACGTCTTCCCCCATGCGCCGGACCAGCAGGCCGTCGTGATCGCGCTCCAGCAGGGCATCCCACGCACTGCCCCAGAGGACCTTGATCACATTCCAACCGGCCCCGCGAAAGACGGTTTCCAGTTCCTGGATAATACTGCTGTTGCCCCTTACAGGGCCGTCCAGGCGCTGGAGGTTGCAGTTTATGACAAAGATCAGGTTATCCAGTTTCTCGCGGGCGGCCAGGGAAATAGCGCCCAGCGATTCAGGTTCATCCGACTCGCCGTCTCCCATGAAGTACCAGACCTTGGCGTCGGAAGGTGTTTTAAGTCCCCGGTTTTCAAGATACCGGTTGAAACGGGCTTGGTAAATCGCCATAATCGGCCCCAACCCCATGGACACAGTTGCAAACTGCCAGAATTCCGGCATCAGCCATGGATGTGGGTAGGAGGGCAGGCCGCCCCCGGGATGCATTTCGTGCCGAAAGTTTTTCAGGTCTTCTACGCTCAACCGCCCTTCCAAGAACGCCCGGGCGTAGTTTCCCGGCGCCGCGTGCCCCTGGAAATACACCTGGTCGCCACCACTGGGTGCATCCGGGCCTTTGAAAAAGTGATTGAATCCAACCTCGTACAGCGTTGCAATGGAGGCATAGGTGGAAATGTGCCCCCCAATACCGTTTTCGACCCGGTTGGCGCGGACTACCATAGCCATGGCGTTCCAGCGAATGATGCTTTTAATGCACCTTTCGATTTCCCGGCTGCCGCCGTAAACCGGCTGTGCCTGCGCCGGAATGGTATTGATGAAAGGTGTCTGGGCACTGAAGGGCAGCTTGATACCATGGACATGGGCACGTTCCTGCAGTTCCTGTAGCAGCCGGATAACCCGCTGAGGGTCGCCCTGCCCAACAACGTAGTCCAGTGATTCAAGCCATTCCCTTATTTCCAGGTCATCGATGGGCTCATCCTGGGGTGGGTCTGGACGGGTGGAAGCCATTTGTCACTCCTTTGCAAAGTAGCGGAAGCAGCACGGCAATGTCAGAATAATAATACCTCTTGGTATTATTGTCCACGTGAGGGTATGGCGCGGCGGCCCGGCCCACGCTAAGGTCGATACGGGATCCAGTTAAAAACTCCTTGCGTCATTCTCGCCGGCGGTTGTATGGAAAGAACCATTACGAATAAGCTTTTCACCGGTGCTTGGGGGTTCCGGCCGTAACGCGCTTGCCTCAGGGCTATAAGTTGAACCCCTGGCCCCCGAACCAATTGGAATCTTGAACTTTTGAAATTTGTCATCACCAACGACGATGGTTACGGTGAACCCGGGCTGGAGTCCCTCCTGAAAGCCGCCCAAACCCTGGGTACGTCCATCGTGGCCGCCCCCAAAGAACCCCAATCATTCATCAGTCACCGGGTGACGGTAAAGGCGCCACTTCGTGTGGACCAGCCGGAAGCCGACCGATTCATTGTCTACGGTTCTCCGGCCGACTGCACCCGCCTGGCCCTGAAAAGCCTGGCCCCTGATGCGGATTGGGTGTTGGCCGGTATCAATCCCGGCGCCAACCTGGGAAACGATGTGTACCAGTCGGGCACCGTGGCAGCTGCCCGGGAGGCCGCTATTTTAGGCAGGCGCTCCCTGGCGGTATCCCAGTACATCGCCCCGGGACAATCTATTGACTGGGATGCTGCCTGTTACCATACCGCCCGGGTCTTGGCCGCCATCATCGAACTCGATCTGGCTCCGGGCCAGTTCTGGAACGTGAACCTGCCCAGCCCATTGCCCGAAGACGGGAACCTTCCCTGTCAGGTTTGCCCGCGGGACCGCCACGCGCACGCCTACCGCTTTGAAAAAAAAGGGGATTGGTACCACTATGACGGCACTATCCATGACCGCCCGCATAACAGCGGTAGCGATGTGGATGTTTGCTTTAACGGTCAGATAGCGGTGACCTGCATGGAGATTTGAGAATCGGCATATGAATTATTGCTCGCACTGCGCAAACCCGGTAAGCCACATCATCCCACCGGACGATGACCGGCCGCGCTATGTCTGTCCCAGTTGCAACCGGATACACTACCAGAATCCCCGGCTGGTGGTGGGCTGCATCCCCATCTGGCAGGACCAGATTCTCCTGTGCCTGCGGGACATCGAGCCGCGCAGGGGCAAGTGGACCCTGCCGGCCGGATACCTGGAAAACGGAGAAACCGTCACAGAGGGCGCCCACCGGGAAACCACCGAAGAAACCGGGGCCTCGATAGAAGCGCTGGAGCCCTACCTGCTCTTTGATATCGTCCATATCAACCAGATCTACCTGATGTTCCGGTCAGAGCTGACAGCCCCCTCGTTCCACCCCACCCGTGAGAGTGTGGATGTCCGGCTGTTTAATGCCGAAAACATCCCCTGGGAGGAGATCGCCTTTCCCGTTATCAAAAAAACCCTGCGCTGCTACCTGGCCGACCGCGAAAAAGGGGGGTTTCCCTTCCAGATCCATCCGATAAAGGAGAGACTGCAGCGCGTTTAACCGGGATATTTTGGCGGTGATAGGCCTTTACCCCCAATTGACACCTCCAACCCGGATTTGATACACAGTTATTTCTCAGACACCTGTTGAACTGGTTTTCTGAATCCTGGGCGCGATGGGTTTGTTTCCTCCGGAACAGCACGCTCTCCACTCTGCCGCAGATCTCCCGCAACGGCCCCTCGCCCCCGTAACCTCTAACGTAAAGATGTGTGAGGGACTTCAATGAGCAACAAGACAAGCGGATCGGTTATGGTAGTTGGGGCCGGGATTGCCGGCATGCAAAGCGCGCTGGACCTGGCCGAGTCGGGTTATTATGTCTACCTGGTGGAACAGGAGCCCGCCATTGGCGGCCTGATGTCACAACTGGACAAGACATTTCCCACCAACGATTGTGCCATGTGAGTGATCTCGCCGAAACTGGTCGAGGTCGGCCGGCATCTAAACATCGAACTGCTTACCAACACGGACCTGCTGACCCTGGAAGGTGAGCCCGGGCAGTTTACCGCAAAAATTCGTGAAAATCCGCGTTTTGTGGACATGTCCAAGTGCACCAGCTGCGGGGATTGTGAAAAAGTTTGCCCCATCGCGATTCCCAATGAATACAACCAGGACCTGGATGAGCGCAAAGCCATTTTCAAGAAATACCCCCAGGCCATTCCCGGTGCCTACGGCATTTCCAAGCGCGGCGTGGCCCCCTGCAGGGCCACATGCCCCGCTCATGTGAGCGTTCAGGGATATATTGCCCTCATCAATGAGGGCAAATACGCCGAGGCCCTCAAGCTTTTCCGGGATGACCACCCCTTTCCGGCGGTCTGCGGACGCGTGTGCCACCACCCCTGCGAAGAAGTCTGCACCCGCGGTGATGTGGAGCAGCCCATTGCCATCCGGGAATTGCACCGGTTCCTGGCTGACTGGGAACTGGCCCAGGGTGAACTGGTCGTACCGGATGTGGCCGATAAAAGAGACGAAAAAGTGGCCATCGTGGGCTCCGGTCCCGCCGGGTTGACCACGGCCGGCTTCCTGGCCCGCCAGGGTTACCGGGTGACGGTTTTTGAAAAAATGCCGGTGGCCGGTGGCATGATGACCTACGGCATTCCTGAATACCGGCTGCCCCGGGACATCTTGGCCCGGGAAATCAGCGTTATCGAGAAGATGGGCGTGACCATCAAAACCAATGTGGCCTTTGGTGTTGATATTACGCTGGACAGCCTCAAGGAAGATGGTTTCAGCGCTGTCTTCCTGGGTATCGGCCTGCACGGTGGCCGCAAACTGGGCGTTGAAAATGAAGACGCTGAAGGGGTTCTCCAGGGCGTTGATTTTCTGCGTGAGGCCGCCATGGGCAAGGAGTTTGACCTTGGTGAAGACGTGCTGGTCATTGGCGGCGGCAACGTGGCCATCGATGTGGCCCTGACCGCCAAGCGCCAGGGGGCCGAGAATGTCACCCTGGTGTGCCTGGAGGGCCGGGACGAAATGCCGGCCTGGGAACACGAAATCGAAGAGGCCCTCGAGGGCGATATCAAAATCGTAAACAGTTTCGGGCCCAAAGCATTTTTTATCGACAAGAATAAAAAGTTCTCCGGCCTTGAGTTCAAGACCTGCACCGCTGTATTCGACGATGACGGCCGCTTCAATCCCCAGTACGATGAAAGCCAGTGCGAAGCCATGTTCGGGGATACGGTCATCATCTCCATCGGGCAGAGTGCCCAGCTGGGCTTTGCCGAAGGCCAGGGTCTGGCCGTCACGCCCCCCGGCGGCCTGCAGGCGGACCCGGTGACCCTGCAGACCAACGTGGACGGAGTGTTTGCCGGCGGTGATGCCGTCTACGGGCCCAAATCAGTCGTGGATGCGGTCGCCTGCGGAAAAACCGCTGCGGAGAGCATTCACCGCTTTATCAACGGCGAGGATCTGACCGCGGGCCGGGAGGAAGAGTGGCTGTTCGAAAAACCGGACATCTCGGGCGAAACGAACAAATCGCGGGTTCCGGTGCGCTGCCTCGATCCGGAGGCCCGGGAGTGCAACTTTCTGGAAGTGTCCTTCGGCTACGACGAGGAAGAAGCTCAGCAGGAAGCCGACCGTTGCCTGCGCTGCGGGATCTGCTCCGAGTGCTACCAGTGCGTGGAAGCCTGTCTGGCCGAAGCCGTAGACCATGACCAGCAGCCCGTGGAACGGGATCTGACCGTCGGGTCTGTCATCCTGGCAACCGGCAGTGAGCCGTATGACCCCGCCCCATTGGCCGAACATTACCAGTACAAGGTCAATCCCAACGTCGTCACCAGTCTCGAATTCGAACGTATTCTCAGTGCCTCCGGACCGACCATGGGACACCTGGTGCGCCCCACCGACGAAAAGGAGCCCCAGAAAATTGCCTGGCTGCAATGCATCGGTTCACGGGATACCAACCGCTGCGGCAACGGCTACTGCTCTTCGGTTTGCTGTATGTATGCCATCAAAGATGCCATGATCGCCAAGGAGCACGCCGCGGGCGATCTGGATTGCGCGGTCTTCAATATGGACATCCGGACGTTCGGCAAGGATTACGAAAGCTACTACCTGCGTGCCAAAGAGCGTGAAGGGGTCCGCTTCGTCAAAGCCAGGGTGCATACCATCGACCCAGCGCCGGAAAACGATGACCTGATTGTCCGGTTTGCCGATGACAGCGGCCAGATGCAGGATGAAATCTTCAACATGGTGGTCCTGTCCGTGGGCCTGCAGGTCCCGGAATCTTCCAGTGAACTGGCCCAGACCCTGGGGATCGCGGTGGACAAATACCGCTTTCTCGACAGCCAGCCGTTCGCCCCCGTGGAGACCTCGCGACCCGGGGTCTATGCCTGCGGTGTCTTTCAGGGCCCCAAGGATATCCCCGAATCGGTCACCCAGGCGAGCGCCGCCGCCGGCACCGCCGGTGCCCTGCTGGCAGACGGTCGCGACAGCGATACCAAAGAAGTGGTCATCCCGGCTGAACGCGATGTGCTGGCCGAAGATCTGCGCATCGGCGTTTTCGTGTGCAATTGCGGTATCAATATCGGTGGTGTGGTGGATGTGCCGGCCGTCAAGGATTACGCCGCCGGCTTGCCGAACGTGGCCTATGCCGGCGAAAACCTGTTTACCTGCAGCCAGGACAGCCAGGACAAAATCAAAGAGGTGATGGAGGAACATCAGCTCAACCGGGTGGTGGTGGCTGCGTGCACGCCCAAAACCCATGAGCCCATCTTCATGGATACCCTGGTGGCGGTGGGCCTGAACAAGTACCTGTTTGAAATGGCCAATATCCGCAACCAGAACTCCTGGATCCATTCGAACGACCCGGAGGCGGCTACCAAAAAGGCCAAGGAGCTGGTGGCCATGGCCGTGGCCCGGGCCTCTACCCTGAAACCCCTGGGAGAACGCGCGATCCCGGTCAACAAGCGCGCCCTGGTCATTGGGGGGGGCGTGGCCGGTATGAATGCGGCCCTCACCATCGCCCGCCAGGGATTCCCGGTATCGCTGATTGAAAAGGAGGCCGCCTTGGGCGGCTTTGCCCGCAACCTGCACCACACCATCGAAGGCGCCGACGTCCCGGCTTACCTGAACGATCTGATTGGTCAGGTTGAAGCCCACCCGGGCATCGACGTCATCACCCACGGCTTGATCGATGGTTTCTCCGGCTACAAGGGCAACTTTAAAACAGAGGTTGCCGTCGGCCCCGACCAGACCCGCCAGGAAATCGACCATGGCGTCATCGTGGTCTCCACCGGGGCCGGGGAATACCAGCCCACCGAGTACCTCTACCCCGAGGACGACCGTGTGGTTACCCAGGTTGAACTGGGCGACCGGCTGGAAAAAGAAGGTGTCGACGGTCTTTCCACGGTGGCCATGATCCAGTGCGTGGGATCCCGTAATGAAGATTTTGAAAACTGTTCGCGTATCTGCTGCCAGAATGCCATTAAAAATGCCCTGGCGATCAAAAAGCGCAACCCGCACATCCAGGTCTTTATTCTTTACCGGGATATCCGCACCTACGGATTGCTGGAAGACTATTACACCGAAGCCCGTGAAAAAGGTGTCATTTTCATCCGCTACGACCAGGCCCAGCCACCTGAGGTGAGCTCAACCGAAGACAGCGTGATCGTCCGCGTGGAAGATCACGTCCTCAAACAGGACATTGAAATCCATACGGACATGCTGGTCCTCAGTGCCGGCATGCGGGCCGCCGACACCACCGCGGTTTCGCACATTATGAAGTTAAACCGCAACCCGGACGACTACTTCATAGAGGCCCATGTCAAGCTACGGCCGGTGGACATGCCCTCGGACGGAATTTTCCTCTGCGGGACGGCCCACGGCCCCAAGCTGATTGCGGAAACCATTTCCCAGGCCCAGGCGGCGGCTTCCCGGGCGGTTACCTTCCTTTCCAAACCGGAGATCAAGCTGTCGGCCATCACGGCCAAGGTGGGACCCGATGAATGTGTGAAATGCCTGACCTGTGTCCGGGCCTGTCCTTTCGAAGTGCCCCAGTGGAATGAGGAGCGCCATGAAATCATGATCGATGAAGCCCTCTGCCAGGGCTGCGGCGTCTGTACGGCGGCCTGTCCCCGCCAGACCATCGACCTGAGCAATTACAAGGACGATCAGATCATGTGCAAGATTGATTGCCTGCTTGAGGGTTGATGCCGGAAACCTCTCTAGGGCAGCAAAAATAAAAATACCCCCCTGGTTAATCCGGGGGTATTTTTTTTTGCTATACATCTACTCCCTCCCTGGGACAAGATTTTCTCCTCCCCCTTGACGGGGGAGGCCGGGTGGGGGTGCTGTTGGTGATACCTCACGCTGATTTGAATACTTGCTTCGACGGCGGTCACCCTCCCCCAGCCCCTCCCGTCAAGGGAGGGGAGTGTTCTTTGGCCTTGGTTCCCTCCGACATTCGCCAGACTATTTTTCCAGTATCACTCTCGCCCACCAGGGTAGCCAACAAGGCATTCACTCTTTCCATGCGGCTGGCATAATCCAAGCCGGGAAACAGGCTGGTCGACTGGGCCGGAATGGAAAAAAACGCCTTGAGAAATGATAGATCCAGCGGCCGTTCCCACCGGTGGTGGCAAGTATGGACGCATACCCTTTCCAGGGCCTGGACGGCCTGGTCGTAACTGGTGACGACTTTGTAACGCGGCATGGTTTCACCCAGCCGTTGAAACGCAACTGCCAGCAAGTCCGTTCCGCCCGGGCCAATGAGTTCGGGATAGAACGAGTAGGCGATCTTGCCGCCGGAGCGCAGGCAGGCGCAGGCTTCCTGAAGTGTCCGGTCCACATCGGGAAAGATGAAGATCGCCATGTTATAGAGCACGTAATCGAACCGGGCACCGGCAGTCAGACGGACGAGGCGTTCACCGTCACCAACCACCAGGCGGATATCGGGACTATCAATCCGGGCCAGACCGGCAGCCACCATCTTGGCGGATAGATCAACTCCCAGGACCCGACAGGCAAAGCGATCGTTGAGGGCCCGGGCAGAGATCCCGCTGCCACAACCGACATCCAGCACCGCAGAGTTGGGCCGGAGTTGGATGTTTTCTGCCAGCTCCAGGGCCAGGGTGTAAAAAAACCGGTGTCGGTCTTCAAATGCCTCGTATTTGCAATAACTGCGATCAAAGTTGTCAGCCACGTTGCGCTTTACCCTGGTCTTGAAATGTTCCGACGGCTTTTGAGCTTGTTCTGACATACTGTCTGCTGCCCTTTCTCAGGAGGTAAGAAAACCGTGGCGATCTAATATCGCATTGATTTTCTTGTGAGCCGAAAAGACCAGTCCGCCGCAGATCTGCTTCACCTCCGGCGTACCGGCCGACTCCTTGGTAATATCAATGCACCGGGTACCGCCGTATTGCTGCCCGATCTCCGTCTCGAACCAGTCATTGTATTCTTCAACCATTAATAGCAGCTTGTCCGACTCGTCATCACTGTCCGTACCTTTGGCCCCGTACAGGGACAGGATACTGACCCCCCCGGTCATGATCCCGCAGGTTTCTTTGAAAAAGCCGCACCCGTCTCCCAGGCCGGACATGGCCCGGACCAGATCGGGGTTTTCCCGGTCGGCCTGCTCCAATGCAAGAAGCATCAAGATCTGGCTGCAGTTATAACGCTGGTCAGCCAGTTCCATCATACGCTGGATGAGCTCTTCATCAGTTCTGATATGTGGCATTGGTGCACCCCTTTAAGAGCGGTTCATTAAAGGTTTTCGGGCTTCAATACTGGCCGGGGCCACATATTCACCCACTTTGCTGCCGGGCAGCCATTCATCCACAATTTCCTGGCTCACCTTTTCCGGCACAATGCGGATGTTTTCGAACCCGGCTCGTTTTAACATATTTTCAGTATCAGCAACAGTGGCGGCCCCCCCGATACAGGCCGATACCATTTCCAGATCGCTTTTGATGTTATCCGGAAGCGGCTGCAGGGCTACGATATCGGATATGGCCAGTCGGCCGCCCGGCCTGAGAACCCGAAAAGCCTCCTGGTAAACCTTCTGCTTTTCTGGAGAAAGATTAATGACACAATTGGACATGACCAGGTCCACCTGTTTGTCCGCCACGGGCAGATGCTCGATCTCTCCCAGGCGAAATTCCACATTGTCCAACCGAATTTTTTCCGCGTTCAGGCGGGCCCGGGAAATCATATCCGGGGTCATGTCAACACCGATCACCTGACCGTCCCCACCAACCTGTCTCGCGGCCAGGAAGCAGTCGAAGCCGCCGCCGGAACCCAGATCCACCACTGTTTCGCCCGGCTGCAACGCAGCAATGGTCTGCGGGTTCCCACAACCCAGCCCGAGATTGGCGCCTTCGGGCACGCTGTCCTGTTCCGCCTGTGAATAGCCGATCAAGGCCGCAATCTGTACGGCGCTGATGTTCCCGGTACCACACCCACATCCCGTGGATGCCGGATCCGGTTCTGGTCCGGACCCGCAGCAAGCCGTCGTTTGTCCGGCTGGGGCTTGTGCGCCGGCACCCCGGACAATGTTTCCATAATTTTCTCGCACCTTGCTACGCAGGGCTTCGTTTAAGCTGGTATTCATGAGGGGCTCCTTTTCATAAGGCTTCATGGTTATGTGCACACATTTGCACGCTTTAAGGCAAAAAATTTGCGGCCTTACTGGCAACAGTCCGGTCCGCACTCCTCGAGGCACTTTTTCGTTAATTCAGTGATGGTGATGAATCGGTCCAGAAACATACGCGCGTTGATACTGTAAAACATGTGCCGACTCTCTTTCTCGGCGTTCAGGATTCCCACCGCCTGCATTAGATTTAAATGCCGGGAGACAACCGAACGGTCCTGAGGCATGTTTTCCGCAATCGTGCCGATGTCAGCCCGGCCGTGCAACAGGATAAAGCGCAGGATCTTGACCCGTACCGGCTCGCTCAAGGTTTTGAAAAACTTCGAATCGAGTACATCTACCAGGCGGTTCGCGATCTCAAGCTGCTTCTGAGTGTAAATCATTTCCATGCAATATTCATTAATGCACACAAATGCACATGTCAAGGTAAAATTTTTTCTCCCCGGTGCCGGCCCGCAGAAAGAACCAGCTCCGGGAAGAGCTCAACCTGGTAGTCATATCAGGCCGACGGGGCAATCAGCGGCCGGACGTCGGTCACCTTGAAGCGGATGGCCGCCTTGATGGCATTGGCGGATTTATCCCCGGCCACCTTGCGGATGTTCGCCCGAAAGGAATCCAGGACCTCGCCATATCCCTCAAAAGCCTCCACCTCAAGATACAGGCGGGCGCCCTTCCAGGTGGCCGGCGCATCACCTGGTTCGACCACGATGAAGCTGGCCTTGGGATTTTCTTTCAGATAATTAGCGGATCGATTATCGCCGATGGCCATGATGACCGTATCTTCATCTATCATTTTGGGAGAACCAAAAACAGCTGCGTTCACATCTTTATCATTGTTCGCGGTGGCCAGAATACCGATACGTGCTTCCTTGTTAAACATCTTCATGACTTGCTTTCTATCCATGATGCCCCCTTTTATCAGTTTTATTGATGTTTTGGTAACGACCAGACTGAATTCGTGATAGCCAATAAAGTAATGACGTTCCGCTGTTTAGCAAGACATCTCGACAACTTTAAAATTGCAGCCGCACTTCGGGCCCGAAGCTGACCTTTTCCAGAAAAGACGTTATAATCGAAGTCCCTTCCAGGTCTGTAACGGTCTTGTCGTCAGCCTGGTCGAAACAAAATGTAAACGCCACCATGAGGCCGCTTTTGGCAATAGATCCGAGCGTATAGAGGATTTTTCCACCGGAATCACTTTTGAAACGCGTCCCGATATAATCGCGCCCATCGTGTTTGACCCGATCGACCGTCTCAACTTCGCGACCGTTGGCCTGCTCCAAACCGGAAATAAAATCACGCCGGGCTGTGCTATCCTCCATCAGCGAGATAAATTCAGCATTATCTGAAAAGGGCAGATAGGTACACGGCGTTGCCGTCATTTGAACCAAAACCGGTTTGTGGGTGTTGCGGGTGCTTTTGAACCAGTTGGTTTCAACATCGATCGGTATGTAGACGGCCTCCCAGTTATCAAGTTCCACAGAAACTGTGCCGGGAATCGAAACCCGATCCCCGTCTTTTTGGAATACCAGGTAATGATTGCTGGAATCCGTCTCGCTGCACGTCTGAAATATAGAATTGCCAGTCCCGTTGCCGCCCCAATTTGATATTCTTTGATTGTCCGCGAAACCGGTCCCGGGAATTGCCATACCAAAGAGCAGGGCCGCTAAGACAACAAATCTGCCGGTCATTTCCGATATCCTCCCATGTAGGTTTAAATTTTACCACCTTCTAGATCTCATCCGACTTGCATCCCAATGTAATGCCGGCCGGTCGGCCTTTCTTGACCTTGCCCGCCAATCAAGCGGCTGATTGCGCCAAGTGGCTTTTCCTGATTTTACGCCGCGGGGATACCGCATTTGACAAGCAACCAACTCATAGTCATTTTAACATTATCCCATCTTCCGGGTGCCCCGGCCCGGATCTTGGCCAACGGAGACGGCATCATCACCCGAATTCTGACTGAGTCCTAATCGTTCGCAAGATCACAGCCTGTTAATTTTGAAGCGGAGTTCCTGTTATGCAGCGGATTATTGAGTGGTTAATCGGTATAGAGGCCCTGGCTGGTGAAATCTATGCGGACCTGGCCGCGGTATTCAGTGAAGGTGAGAGCCTCCGGGTTTTCGTGGATCGGCTGGCGCGTGATGAAAGCAGACACTACCAGTTTATGCGCGATGCGCTTGCCTGCCTGCGTGACAATCCGGACCTGGCCTCCGAAATCCTGCTTGATCAACAGACCATTGACAGCGTGGAGACCCCCTTAAAAAGGATTGAAACGGCCATCAGTACCGGCAAAATCGATCAACAGCTAATCCTGGAGTCACTCTATGCGAGTGAGCACTCTGAATGGAATGACATCTTTCTCTACGTCATCAACGCTTTGAAAGACAACTGCCCGAGTTTCAATGTGATTGGGCCCAGCATTCAGAATCATCTACGAACTATCACCGATTTTCTGGAAAATCGTCCGGAAGCGAAAACCTTCCTCGCCAAATTCGAAAACCTGTCACCGGTCTGGGAAGAAAAGGTCTTGGTCGTTGATGACTACCCACCGATATTGGAACTGGTCAGCTCCCTGTTAAGCAAAGACGGCGCGGTAGACACGGCCAGAAATGGAAAGGACGCCCTGGAAAAGACCTCCCGACAATACTACGCGGTCATCATTTCAGACATCGATATGCCGATCATGAGTGGCCTGGATTTCTATAAAAAACTGAAACAGGACCATGGGGATGTAGGCCGGCGGTTCATTTTCATATCGGGGTCTTTAAATCAAGAGACCCGGGCCTATTTGAAAAACGAGAATCTCAACTACATGGCCAAACCGTTCCATCTTAGAAGTCTGCGCCAGGCCGTCCACGAGATCATCGACCAGAACACACTTTGAGCGGTGTTATCAATCCGGCCCGGCGCCCCGGCCAACCGGCACGCGCTCGAGGGACTGTTTGATTCGGCGCAGGGCCAGCTGCAAAACGCGGGCGGCCACTAGGAAACCACCGGCAAGACTGATAATCAGGCTAAGATGTAAAGCAGTCGGCTCAGCCATTTTAAAAATTGCCCCGGTAGCAAAAAAGGCGGCCAGCATGAGCCCCATAACCCAGAACAAAAAAGAGACAAAACACCATAGGGCAACCCGCCGGTAATAATCGTGGCGCTCGGCATTGGACATGTGGACCCACTCTTTACGGCCGGTCATATACTCCCGTCCGCAGTCAGGACAGATTTCGCTTTCCGGACCGATGGTATTTCTCGTAAACAGACCGGTACGCCATTCCACTTCCGCCCCGCAATGGGGGCAGTATTCCGAGATAAAATTGCTCATAGATGTCCTCCGGTCAGATAGACTTCCCACATTTTAAGCCGCCGGCTGTATTTATATCCAATGATGGCTGATTTATCAACAAAACCGGCGTGTTTGGCAAACGCCCTTCCTCATCACAGGCTTTTCAGCCCCATGGGGAATATCGGAAACCGGGGCACTATTTGACAAACACCAGGTGAAGGTAATATGGTTTGATAGATGCAGGCCCCAGCTCTCACCTACCTGACCGTCCCGCCGCATCCACTCATCGGGCCAGTTTGACCAGTTTCCAGGGGGGATCTTTTGCGCCCCACTGAGAATACGTGGTGCCAACGGAGCCTCACATGAACACGAAAGACATCGTCAGACACCTCGCGCTTACAAGCGGTAGAACTCAGGTTGAAACCCGGAAATTACTGGCGGCGTGTATTGCAGAGCTCAAGCAGGTCCTGGACGATGGCCGCGGTTTTACCATTCCCGGACTGGGTACCTTTCGGATTCGCATTCGCAAAGCGCGGGTGGCCTACATTCCCCGCTACAAGCAGAAAATGCAGTTGCCGCCTAAAAAGGTGGTAACCTTCAGCCCCGGCGCCGCCCTCAAACGCCGGGTAAACAAGCCTGGAGGTCCACATGAAAGCTAAAATTACCTATGCCCGCCTGCAGGCAAAGGTGGCGGCCGCAGCCGGGGTTAGTCGCCGAGAAGCCGACCGGCTTCTCAAGGAACTATCCGCTACGGTGGGAACCGGCCTGGTAGCGGATGGCAAGGTCAACCTGGCCGGTCTGGGTCGTTTCAGCCTAAAGGTTCAAAGTGCCCGGCGGGGACGCAATCCCCGCACCGGCGAACCAATCGAGATCCCGGAAAAAAAGCGGGTCCATTTTCTCCCGGATGCCCAGTGGCGCCGTCAGGTTAATCGTGAATTTGAAAAGATGGAACCTGTGCCGGCACCGGATGCGGTCGCGTCCGCGGTGCCTGGCACCGGAAAACCGCACCAAACGTCTGAGACCACTGCAGGACCGGCACCGGAACCCGATCGGAAACCACAGCCACCGCAGGTAGAGAATCAAAGACCACAAACTTTGCCAAACACCGTGGTGAAAGAAGTGTCTGCGCCCCCCGGCGCCCCTGAATCTGAATCCCCCAAGCAGCCTGTGGCCGATATCCCGGGAACGGTACCCCCTGCAGAGAGCGTTCGGAAACGCACAGCCCCACTGCTGGCCGCGCTTGTGATTTTGCTGATCGCGGCTGCCCTGTTTCTTTTCTGGCCGCGCGCCAAGACCCCCTTTCCTCCCGAACCGGAACCGATCCGGGTAGCAACATACGACCGCCCCCCGCCGGCCGAAACCCGGGCGGCTGAAAAGCCCGTATCAGAAACGGTGGCTCAATCGGAACCGGAAGAGTCAGAGCCGATGCCCAGCCCGATAATCGTTTTACCAGCGGCCATCGCCGCCCAGCCCAAGACCACAACCCTCAGCGAGGCTCAGGCACAACCTGCCCAGGTAAGGTTTTACACGGTTGCCGGCGGCGACAGCCTCTGGAGAATTTCTAACGATATTTACCAATACGCATATTTCTGGCCGCTGATCTTCCAGAAAAACCAACCCCTGCTCAAGCACCCTGACACCTTGCTGATCGGTATGCAATTATCTGTTCCGACCTTCGCCGGTCAGGTAGGCCAATTATCAGAAAACGAGTTCCAGCAGCTGGCAGATAGTTATCTCCGGGTCTATCAGGTCTACCAGCGCAACCGGCACCCCCGGGCGGCCTACTATCTCTGGGTCGCCTATCGCCTGCGGGCCCACTGGATACCGGACAATGATCTCATGTTGGGAGAACCCGAAGACTACGAATTCATACGGCAGATCAGAGGGCAAGGTTTGATCCACTAGGGCAGGCCGTCAGAAGGCTTACCTCCCCTGGCGGGAGGGATTCGAGGGAGGGGACTGGAGGGTCGTAGCGTCAGACTGTGATACGCTAAATCTAGTTCAAGCAGCACTTCTTATACTTCTTGCCGCTCCCACACGGACAAGGTTCATTCCGACCAATTTTTTCCGAAACCGTTGATTCCGCTTCTTCCGCGGCTCGCTGCCGGTCGAGTCCAAATCCACCGGTCTCGATCAATAGGGCGGGCAGCAGGTGCCAGGCTTTGGCCGGCTGCATGGGCAACACGCGGTCCGGCATAGCGGCCACTTCACCCTTGTCATCGGAATAATGCAAGGTCAGGCAGGCCATGATGGTGGCGTTGAAAACCAGTTTTTCGCGATCTTCATCGCCAACGTCCCGCAGGGCCAGGTCCCAGGCCCGCTGCAGCCAGCGATACCCTTTTAAATACCCCTCGCAAAAATCACGGACCGCTTCCGAGGGCCCTTTACCGCTGACAAAAAAGCAGCCATCCGGCAATTCAAGCAGGGCATCCTGAGGGGGCCGGCCGGCTATCTGGGCCGTCCAGTGGTCGGTCAGGTGAATCAGCAAAGCGATGGCCTCTTCCCGGTCTTTTTCAGTGGGGAATTCCGGCAAGCGATCCTCATGAAACAGGCACGGGAGCCATTCCAGCGGGCTGATGATTTCCGGGGCGCTGGCGATTGCCAAGGTGAAGCCGCAAGTCTGGTAGAGACCAATGCTGCCCTGATTCATCGCGTTCGAACTGAAGCACTGTTCCAATGATTGATATTCAAATCCCATCATCTTTCCTCATGCTGTGCATGCAATTATCGATCGGATCGCCGGCCTGCAGGTAATAAAGCGCCCCGGCGAGACGCACGTGCTCTCGTCGGGGCGTTGGTCACAAAGGTTAAACCCACACTCAGGTAGCCGCCTCAAAACTGGCATTGACCGTCTCCCAATTAATCACCTGGAAAAAGGCCTCGACGTAGTCTGGTCGCCGATTCTGATAGTTCAAATAGTAGGCATGTTCCCAGACGTCAATACCCACGATGGGTGTTTTGCCTATACTGAGTGGACTGTCCTGGTTGGGCGTCGTGACAATCTCCAGCTTGCCGCTATCTACGGTCAACCAGGCCCAACCACTGCCGAAGAGCAGGACCGCCACGGAGGAAAAGTCCTCCTTGAACTTGTCGAAACTCCCGAATGTATTGACGATCGCGTCTACGGCCGGCCCGGCCGGCGCCACGCCTTTTTTGAGCATCGGCCAGAAAAAGCTGTGGTTAGCATGGCCGCCGCCATGGTTCCGCACGGCCGTTTGAATATCCGCTGGAATCTCACCCAGATTCCGCACCAGTTGATCGGCCGCCATATCATGCATCTGCTCATGGGGTTTAATGGCTGCGTTTAGTTTATCTATATAGGTCTGGTGGTGCTTGGTATGGTGTATCTCCATGGTACGCGCATCGATGTATGGCTCAAGGGCGTCGTACGCATAGGGTAGTTCTGGTAGTATGTGGTTCATGGGAATCCTCCCGCATATTTTCTATGTTATCCGCCCACGGAGAGTGGGCTATCCATCTGGAATGTTATGACTTTCAGACAATATCGGTATCAAGGGCGCTTTATAGCAACCTTTAACCAAAGCTTGTGAATCATAGATGCCTTTGTCAAGTATCCCTTTGACACGGCTATCAGAACTACGCTATGGTGCGAACCGCGTGTAAGCATTCGCTTTCCCGACAAAGACACGCCGACAATCAAACCAACAAGTGGATTCAGGTCGATCAAGCGGGCACTTGATCACATGGCGAGGTGTTTCTGACCGGCCATGCCGTCTAGGCCTGCATCCCTGCCAGTCATCGGGCTTGCTTAGAACCTAACTCAAAAACCGGATTTTGGTTCAAAATGACGCGAAGCTAATGCCTAACGTGGTGCAAGGCGGCCGTGAATATCAACCCGGAGGCGCCAGCGAAGCCAGTGCCTTGCGTGGTAAATACTCAAGTATTTTGAGGGCTTGATGTGAGCGCTCAACGCCGAGTTTGGACCGAAAGACTTTTTTGAGATGGGTTCTAATCTGGTTCAAGGAGGAAAAATCATGGGCCTGAAACTCTGCAAATGGATCTGTCTTGGAATCGCCCTGGTAATTTTCTTGCTGCCGGCTTCCACCCTGGCCATCGAGTATCCGACCGGGCCGGCAGAACCCAAACCGATGGCCACGCCTCCGGACCTCGCCGTCACCCGGGTATGGCTGACCAAAGAATGCAAGGTCCGCGTACAGGTCACCAACCCCGGACCGGCCAACCTGGCACCGGTTTACTACCAGAAAAACACTCCCGAGCTCTACCTGTATCGCAATGGGAAACCATGGGGTGGTGTGACCCTGGCTGTCCTGGACCCCAGGAAAAGATTGGTTAAGAAAGGCGGCCAAGTAATGTTTACATCGAACTTGAAAGTAAATGGTACCGAGAAGATCCGAGCGGTGATCAATAACCGCAACGTGTTAAAAGATCGGGAAGAGAGGAACAATGCGCGTAATGTCGAATTGACCTGTAAGGCAGCCCCACCGGCTGTAGCGCCCCTTATACCCGCGACGGTACAGGCTCTTCCCATGGGCAAACCCGATCTTCTGGTTCAATCCGTGAGGCTGACCAAAGACTGCCGGGTCTTGGTCACCTTGATCAACAGGGGCCCTGGTCTGCTGCCGGACAGTGCCTGGGAGAAAAAAACCAGCCCTACGCTGATGCTCTACCGCAACGGAAAATCATGGGGCGGCGCAAACCTGACCGTCATCGATCCCAGACGGCGCCTGAAAAATGTCAATGGCCGGGTGCGTTATGACTCCAATTTAAAAGTCGGCGGCCAGACAAATATCCAGGCCGTAATCGACTACCATGGCATCCTGGCTGAGGCGGACAAGCGCAACAATGCCAAGGTAATAGCGTTGCAATGCAACTAGACGCCCGCCATTGACGAAAGCCGTCAGAATGACTTCATCAGCCGTGAATCAAGCGTTCCCCCTTGGTGGTCAGGGTTGCTTTGGCATGTGGGGGACCCTCCCGGCCGTCGTAGCTACGCCAATATGGCGGAGTCGGCTCGCTGCTCTCAGAGTGACATAATAGCGGAACGAATTTTGGGCAATCGGTATAAAGAAGCAGTTTTTCAAATTCGGATCGGATGGAATTCTGCGAAAAATTATTCCGGGAAGGGAGGTATGATGTCCTGGCCCGCCGCGACAGATTAGGCACCGGATATCTGGGGAATTGCCCACATCACTTTTTACGACGCTTTGCGGCGCGGGACATCTGCTGCACCTCTTGTCGGAATTCCCGCACTTTTCGCATCATGGCCTTTACTGTTTGTACAGCGCTGCGAGCAGTGTCGCGCAGCTGTTCCCGCAGCTGCCTGATCGCCGTCAGATCAGACTGTACTGCCCCGACTTTATCCGACGGCAGCTGGCCAAGGTTGTTCTGGACAAATCGTTCCAGTCGGACGGAATGTTTCCCGGCTACGTGCAGCCGGTTGAGGCCTTTGCGAAAGCGGGCGGAATTCTGTCGAAAGCGCTTTTCGATGGTGTTGATTTTCTTGATGGATCTGCGGGCCTGCCGCCGGTCGCGTCGGGCAATGGCGGCCCGGGCGGTTTCGATCTCGGCATCCAGCACGATGGCCACCGTGTTGACCTTTTTGTTAAACTGCGTAAACCGGTCCGCCGCGATTTCAAACCGGCGCCGCATGTGCGGCAGCTGTTTTGGAAGGGTCCTGAGAAGTTTTTGCCTCCGTTTGGCCCGCCATTTGGCCCAGTCCCGTTTTTCCCGCGGGGTAGCCGCAAACGGTCGGGCCACTTTATCATCCACCTCCACCTCGGTAGCCTTGCCGGCATCCACGACCACGCTCTCCTTGTCGGTCTCCACGGCCACAGCGCCTTCATCGACCGTCACAGTCGAGGCAGCATCCATAGACACAACGGTTTCGAATTCCGTTCCCCGGATACCCAGAACAGCCGTAGGGGTATGAAAAGAAGGCCGAAAAGATTCCGCCATGGATAACTTGATCCGGGTCCACAGGAATCCGAGCGTCAATCGGAGCGTTGGTTGCTCATCCGCTGCATGCCCGGACAATTCATCGATGGTGATCTGGGAATCTTCGTATAATTTGAACAGGTCGCCCCGATTGAAGGTAAACTCCACATAGCCGTCTTTGTCTGTGATGAGTGTGTCGCCTGGGTATAGCGGGACCAGGTCCATCACGAGCTGTTCGCTTTCGTCCGCCTTCACCAGGGTCACAGTCCCGGTAAAATCAGTTATCCGGGCAATCTCTGCTTCATCGGCATAGAGATACGGGGTGCCCAGGGGGCTTAGTACGAAAATGATTAGAGTGGTCAGCTTGAATAACGTGTGCATCCTTTCCTCGCTTAAAAAAGTAATCTATGACCAAACAGCAGGTTCCATTTTTAACCGTTTTAAAGGGTCTGTCAATTGCCAACGCCTGCTTGGGATGTTCATTTGGCCGGTGGCTTCGCTTACCTCGTGAAAATAACTTCTTGAGTCTGACCCAAAATGGCGTTACCATAACGCACTTGCCTGTAACAGCTCACATATATCGCCCAAAAACCAAAGGAGAACAACATGCGCGCTATACCCAACATGTATAAGTTCTTAGCGTTTCTGCTCGTTTTTTCCTTTTTGCCGGCTTGCGCCGTCACCAAATTCCAATCGGTCTCGATGGATGAAACCTATACCGGCGGCCCCATAAAAAAGATCCTGATTGTCGGCGTTGCCAATGAACGCAGATCCCGGTTGCTGTTCGAAAGGGTTTTCGCCGAGGAGTTCGGCAAGCGTGGCGTTGCCGCAACCGCCAGCCATAAGGTCATCATTCTGCCCAAAGATCTAACCAAGGAGAGGATTGATCGCGAAGCCGAGAAACTGGGGGTGGACGCCGTCCTGGTCACATTTTTCATCGGCGTAAAAGACAAATACCTCACCTACGACCCGGCCGCCGTGCAACGTACCACGCGGGCCAAGCTGAATTGGAATTGGGTCAACACCTATGCCTCCGAACCGATCACCTATACCAAAACGGAGAGCGTGCGCCTATCCACGAACATCTTCGAGCACAAAACGGAAAAGCTGGTATGGAACGGGATTTCCGAAACCGTGCAGATGGAATCGGTCAAAGAAATCATTGACTCGTTGTGCAAAGCCGTTTTGAAGGACATCCGCAAGAAGGGATTAATCGAGTAGCGTATCTTAATCGTCCGAACTCCCCCGCCCTCAAATCCCTCCCGCCAAGGCGGGGAGGTTTGCTCCTCCCCCTTGACGCGAGGCCGGGTGGGGGTACAGATTAATCAAACGCCCCCTTCAACAAGTCGTTGATCTCCTCCGGGTAAGCCATGCAGAGGGTCTCATTGAACAGGTTGCGCAGCGCCCCGATATCGGGTGTCCCCAGGGCCTGGTTGAAAAATGTCCGCGGCGAGAAAAGCAGGTGAAACCGGGTGTGATCATCATCCTGGGCGCCGGTAAAAAAGTTCATGTTGAAACTGTACACGCCCATGTGATCATATTCCGCCATCACTTTCTGCAAACCAGATGCAATATCCAGGAAATCCTGCGCGGTCAACTCCAGGGTACAGCGCGCCCCTTCCACCACCGCCAGCACGTCACCGGCTACCCCCATGGGCGCAAACGCCGTCAACCATTCCGTACGCCCGATACGGCCCAGGTAGCGTTCCCCGGTCTGTTTTTCGACGGCCACCAGGTCTTCCCAGAAGTTAGTCCCCTGGCTGTCCTGGTAATAGCGGGCCGCCTCCAACTCAGACCACATCAGGTTGGGCGCGGACGAGGTTGAGAATACCTGCAAGTGGGGATGAATCAGAGAGCTTCCGGCCGGCGGCATATAGTTCCAATTAACGATGTGGTAAACCGCCTCGGGATGGCCGGTGGCTTGTACGCGCTCGAAAAACGCCTGGGCAAAGCTGAAGGCAGCCGCCATATGATCTGGTTTGAATTCCGTCATGGGGATGTAGTGCCGGGCTCCGAACGTAGCGCAGGCGCCGATACTGTCATAGGGTGCGATGTTCGGAAAGAGCACCATATCGTCTTTCTGCATGCGGCCCTCGGGGACCAGGTCCGCCGGAAAGCAGGGCGTCACCGCTAAAACCTTTTCCGGGCAAAAGGGGCACCAGGCATCGGTTCCGGCCACCAACGCATCAAAGTCGGGCTTTTCCCATTGCAGTTTCATGAAATGACAAATTCGGGCGGTGCGTCCCGTGAGCGGATCGATCCGGATTTCACTGGGAATCCGCCGCTCGGCCATGTCATCTTGGGGGTTGAGCATAAGTGTCTCTTTCCGGATGGCCTCAAATTCCATGATCCCTCCTTGCAGGGCTTCTAAATTTAGTGGTAATCGCGATTCTGGCATAAAGGATCGGTACTATTATGTTTATTTCCTCGATATTACGAAATGTCAATTTGATTCTATTCCGATGCTCTGGCCGGGAGCACTCACGGCAGTTAACATGTGGGACAAGAACGTTTGACCGTCCACTGGTACGTACCTATAGTAATGTTAAGCCCGGTCTACATTCAGCCTGAAACGTGCGGCTAAAAATCGTGGACAAATGACTTCATGAAAGGCTTAACAGCTATAGGCATTCCGGCGTCCTGCTGGCGAAAGCGCCAGGCCGGAATACCTCCCAACAACCTGTTATCGGGAGGAAATGCCATGGAAAAAAACACTACCCAAAAAATCGGCAACCTCATTGTCTTTTTGTTTTTCGGAACTGTCGCCATAACGGGATGTTACTATATCGTCTTGAAACTGACTGGACAGGCAGCCAGCTTTGAGCACTTTCTGGAAAGTGCCGCTACTGGACAATTCTTCAATGAAACCCGACCCTCCGACCCTGCCCGTCAACAGTATGTTTTTCACCGGGGCGTCGCCCAATCAGTTGCCAGGGCCCGTTTCATCTACCGCGGGATAGAGGGTAAAACCATCCGCGTGGATGTCATCATACCGGCGCTGGACCCGGAGTCAGTGTATCATTATCGGTTGGATATCGACCAGGCCTACGCTGGCTTCCGGATTGGTGGTGCCCGGTTCAAACTTATCAAGGCAAGCCGGACAGCACTCCGTCTCAAACGCGAGTCTGCTTGACTTGCTCGCCGGTCCCCGTTAAAGAGTAAGTATGCCAACGGTTGAATACCAGTGCCGGGAGTGTGAGAAAGCATTTAGCCGGGTGGTTCTGCACGGCGAAGAGAAAAATTTTGCCGTTTGTCCGCTTTGTCGCCGTAAAACTGCACGGCCGCTCAATCCGAAAAGTGGGTTGTTCAACGGCATTGCCAACTTCAGCAACTTATCCACAGATACGAATTGAACCCGGTAAACGGGACAGGTACTGTCTCATAGCTACCGAGCGGGCAGAATCCTCTCATCCATCCATTCGTCTGAGTGGGGCATCGTTTGATGTCTGTCAAAACCATAGGTGGCCGCAATAGGATAAATAACGACTTGGATCTCAAAACCAGATGCCGATCACAACCCGTACAGACCCAGCCAAGGGATTGACCACCTACACCGCTACCGGCGTATTGACATTTGAGATGGTGATGCCCCTGGTGGAGGATTTTTATGCCGGCGAGACTACCCAGTGTGTGTTATGGGATTTTCTCGAAGTCACCAAAAACCGCATCACCCCGGAACAAGCCGAAAAGATAGTCTACCTCAAACAGCGCTATGTCGGTAAAAAGGGATCCGGAAAAACTGCCATTGTCGCCCACGATAATTTCTTTTACAGCGTTTCAAGATCGCTGGCGATGCAAAGCAACCTGCAGGAAGCTACCTATACAGTTATGATCTTCAACGACCTGAATGTCGCCTATAAATGGTTCGAGGAAGTGTGACCCATATATTGAATTTTTCATTTAATAACAAAAGCCTACTGCTTCCACAGTAGGCCTTTTCGGTTCTTGGTGGAGATGAAGGGGATCGAACCCTCGACCTCAGCGTTGCGAACGCTGCGCTCTCCCATCTGAGCTACATCCCCGTAGTGCCTTTATAACCAATTCATACGGCTGGTGCAATAGGCGCCCCAAATTATACCGATTTCCAAAAATTCGTTCCGCTATTATGTTACTCTGAGAGCAGCGAGCCGACTCCGCCATAGTGGCGTAGCTACGACGGCCGGGAGAGTCCTCCACATGCCAAGGTGACCCTTTACCGTAAAGGATTCTTCGTCGTTTCACTCCTCAGCATGACAGGCTAAATTAAGCGGAATAGATTTTTAGCAATAGCCTAGCCGCATGAACCAACCATTGACTGTCGCCCCCGGATGCTTACCGTAAAATCATAACCTTAAACATAATCCGGCAGCGCGGATGCGCCGATATTAAAGGATAAAAATATGAAAGTAAAAGTAAAATGCTTCCCGCCTCTTGACGATGGCGACAGCTGTAATTTTCAGGATGCCACGTCATACGAGATCAATCCCGGCGACAAGGTCAGCGACCTGATTGACCGGCTCGATTTCCCGGAACAAAAAGTATCCCGCGTCTTTATCAATGGTCACAAGGCTATCCCGGCCGCCCAACTTTCAGATGGAGACAGGGTGGGTTTTTTTCCCTCGTTGAAGGAGGCACGGACGGAAGTATCTTAGAGCCCAACTCAAAAATGTTCAGGATGAAAACAAGAACCGCTGCGGATTAACACCGGCGATGGTCTCGAAATCGGTCCCTAGACGATTTTCAAAATATGACCAGTAGTTCTTATCTTTCAGACGCACACGGTTCATGAAAAAATCGGTACCGAACAGAATCCGCTCCTTGATGAGATCCTTTTGCAGCAGAGCCCGCAGATTCGTGAAGTAGCGGGCTTCGGTCGGGCCGCCCGCCATGGGGTCATCGTGATAGGAAATATCCGCAAAAACAGTGGAGTGGTCTTCCATAAGTTTTAATATCTGGCCGGTCCAGGATGTCTGGCCCGGGAGATCCGTTCCAGTCAGGCCTTCCCCGCCGCCAAAATGCCCGAAACAGATTTTGAGTCGTGGAAATGCCGCCAGGATCGTTCTCCAATGCGTTGGGGATGAGTGCTCGATGTATTTGCGCGCATAATAGAATCCGCCCGGATTGCAGTGCATGAGCACGGGTACCTGGTTGCGCTCGCAGTAAGCATACACCTTGCGCATAGCCGCCGAATCGATCCCGTAACCCAGGGAAGGGTAGAGTTTGACACCGGTATAGTTCAAGGTATCCAGCGCCTTGAGCATGTAGGCATAGTGATTGGAGCGGTTTGTGTTCACTGCCACGAAAGGAAATATCCGCCCGCGGTAACGTGCCGCCGCGGCAGCCGTATCCTCCAATTGCTGCATAAACTGACGTTCGAACAGGTCGCTGCGAGTGATATCCATGGTCAGGGCCACAATGCCCGCATTATCCGGGGTTTGCGCCATGATCTCGTCGGCTACGTCCCGGATGGATGGCATAAAACCGATCCTGATGAAATCGATGAAATCCGCCACACTTTTCGTACCGGCATCCGCTGTGTCATCCTCGGCAATCAGTTGGTCCAGCAAGCGACTGTTTTCTATCAGATTCTCACGATTGACCAGGGCCGCCAGGCGTTCTCTGGCCCGCTCCAGGTTCGTCCTGGTTTCCGACCTGGCCCGTCGGAAAAAGTCTGCCAGGGTGTCGGATTCCTGAAATTCAATTAACCAGGCGGCAAGTCTGTTTTCGGGTTGCTCGGGATTTGCACGGACCGCCATAAAATCCTCGACCAGGCGCTTGATATAATCATCCGCCAGAACCGGTGGTGACATTTCCAATATCCGGTTTATCAGGGTCTGGACAGATTGCTGGGTGAATACCGACTGAAAATTGAAAATATGGGCATGGCAATTGATATACACGGTACACCCTCCCCTTTTTTGATGCATGGTGTTGTTCAAAAGTAATATCACGCCCAAAATACCCGGTCAATTTGACAAACAATAAAGCGGTGCCATTATCTGAGTCTGGAATATCAAAAAAAAGGCTGGGTCAGATGACTGCTTAAAAACCGATAAGCGTCAAGGCCACCGGCCTGACGAAATATAAGGAATAATGATCAATGAGTGTTGCCAATCCGCAGGTAAAACTATCCCGCAAATTGAACATCGCGCTCACGCCGAAGTCATCAAAATACATGGACCGTCGGCCCTACCCGCCGGGCGAACATGGTCCTCAGAAAATCCGGCGTGGGAAAGTGTCTGATTATAAACAGCAGTTGCTGGAAAAACAGCGGTTGCGCTTGCAATTTAATATCCGTGAGAAACAGATGCGCAATTACGCACGCAAGGCCGTCCGCAAATCGGGCAATGCGGCCGACAACCTGGTCCGGGCGCTGGAAAGTCGCCTGGACGCCCTGGTTTATAGAAGCGGCTTCGCCCGCACGATGCCGGCCGCCCGTCAGTTCGTCAGCCACGGTCATATCCAGGTCAATGGCCGGAAGGTCGACATACCCTCCTGTCCCGTTGTACCCGGTGATGTGGTCGCGGTCAAAACGGCAAGCCGAATGATTCCGGCTTTCGTTTCAGCGGTGGAAGAACTCGTGGCCCGACCGGCCCCCCCTTACCTCGAACGCCTGGAAGACGGGATGAGCGCACGCCTGACGCGAATGCCCACCCGCGAAGAAGTAAAGGTACATTGTGAATTTTCCAAGGTGATTGAGTATTACGCCCGGTAGCCAAGGTTTTCGGCCGATATGGCGAGAGGGACAGGACCATGGAACATGACCCGTCTGAAATCAGGGTACTAAGGCTGCTGGCCAAAGAGTGGGCTTACAACGGACCACCCGGCTTACTGGATATCAGCCGGATTGTAGCTGCTCTGGACCAGGCGCCCAGTGATACTTTCGATGCCTTGCAGCGTCTTTATAAAGACGGGCTGGTGGATATGAGCGAGCTGGAAAATGCGGCTTTCCTGACGCCGGAAGGATATGACGCTGTCGAGCAAGCAACGCAAGCAGAATAAGGTACACGGTTTCCGGCCCACGGATCGTTTATGCAGCATTCTTCAATTCAGAGGCAGCGCCGGCCGGCCCCTCCGGGCGAAAGAGGCCAGAATATCCTGCTGCCACTTTTCATTGTAACCATCGGCCTCGGGAACCTGCCTGTTTTTCAGGGTGTGGGCAAAGTTGACGCGTACGAAATCCCGAAACCGCTTGGCCACTATTTCCCGGACGGGCTGCCCCAGCCGGTGATACATTTCATCATCGATCTCGTTGAAGTCGAAGAAAATAGCCAGGTGATTGACCAGGCTGCGCTCGGTATGCACCGGTGGCCCCAGAACCAGGGCGGCCGTCAATAGCTGGTTGGCCAGGTCCACCATGCCCAGACGTATCGTGCGCTTGATGTTCTGCAGCTGCTTGCCCGTCCAGAAGATGCGGTTGCGGTCCATGCTCAGTTCGCACTTATCCTTGCCAGTGAGATTGATCCGGCCCACCACGTTTTGCCGGGCACCTTCCGGCAGCAGGGCATCGGTCTGGGTAACAAATATCCCATCCTGAAAAATCGAAACGCCGCCGCTGGCGGCCTCCAGGGCGTAGATGTGTTCTGAATTTCGCTTGGCCTTGAGAAACAGGTAGCCTTTGGAATCGGAAAAATCCAGGTTCGCCACAAAATCGCAACCGGTCCGTTCATCAACGTCGTAGGCCAACTTATTCTGCCCGAGAATTGTGGTCCGACCCTCGTGGTCCAGCAGGTGCACGGGAATATTCAGATAGCGAATATTGATTTTGAGGTAACCGATATACTCCAGGCTGCGGCAATAATTGATCTTGGACTGTTTCAGATAAAGCGTGACTTCGGTGCCGGGCGCACAGTCTTCGGGCGCGAAGCGAACGTCGAAATAGTCCTGGAGATTGGTAATGGTGATCTGCAAGCCACGGTTGTTGTTTTTACGGGTTTTGATCACGATTTTATCAGAAACGAGAAAAGCAGATAGAAAGCCGATACCGAACTGGCTGATAAAGTTGAAATCAATCCGGTTGCGGTTGATGGCCTTGATATCGCCGGACTGGTAGAATGAAATTCCAATTTTCAAAAAGTACTTCTCGATCCACTGGCGATCCATGCCGATCCCGTTGTCCCGAAAGGTGATTTCATCGATGTTGTCATCGAACTCGACCGAAATTTCAGGTTTGTAAGCAGGTGCGAACAATTTCTTCAGGTTGCAGGCATCGACCGCGTTCTGTATCAATTCGCGCAGGAAGACCCGCTTGTCCGCGTAGAGCCGGTTGCCCATAAACAACTGGAGCGCGGCGGTGGAATCCACGGAGAATTTCATGTCCAAGGGGGTGTAACCGTCTGCATCGATTTCGTAGACGATTTCAGAAAAGAGAAACCGGGGGCTCACTTGCCCATTGGCCTGGTGGAGCAGCTTTTGCAGTTTGCTTTCATGGTGTTTTAAAGCCCGGTGAACCTCCGGGTGGGTGCAATGAATCTTAACCTGGATCGTACCGGGGGCATAGGCATGGGGACCCCCGAATTGCACCGTATAATGTTTGCAGAACTCTGCCAGGGGCATGTCAACCTCGGCAGACAGCCCGGCCGCGATGGTATGCGCTGTGTCAGGGTGCTGCAGGTCGAGAGCTGCGGCAAGTTGGATTGCCGTGGCAACCAGGGCGACATTGACGGGCGCACCGGCATAGTCCTGTTTCTCGGCCCCGTCTATGGTGCGATCACCGGCGTAGCCGCCGGCGGCCAGGTAACAGATCCGGGCCAGAATGCCCGCCATAGCCGCATCTTCCCCATCCAGAGACGACCAGCGCTCTAAAAGAGAATCAGCCGAGTCGGCGGCCGGGACAAAAAGATGGGATGCGGCATATAGAAAATAGATGTTCCAGGCATGCAATCCCAGAACAACCCGCTGCTCATCATCCAACAGCCAACCTTCAAGACAGTCGAGAACCCGCTGCCCCCTTTCGGCAGCGTGGGCGTCGGCGTTTTTGGAAATCAGTTTATCAAGGGACGCACGCGCTTGGGGTGTTAATTTATCAAGAAGTCGGTGCACTAGATGCGGACCTTTCCAACAGCGGGAGGCGTTCAATATAACTAAAATACCGCAGTATCCTACGCTGCCGCGGCTAACAATTCATTGATTTTCTTAGTCTGGTTCATCTGTTCCAGCCAGGCCGCCGGCAGGGCGTCGGCACCCAGCCAGGCCCCCAGGAGCATGCCGACCGCCATGCCGCGCGCCGCGGAATCCCCGCCGGCCATCACGTTTTCAATCAGGGCGGTTTCCAGGTCGTTTTGATAGCGAGACACCAGGTGCACGGTGGCGGGAAGCGCCATGTCGATGGCGCAGGCCTGCCCGAAATCGGCAATCACATCGAGGGTCGTCTCGCCTGAACTGTCCAGTCCCTGGGACACCCACTCGGCAATGGTCGGATTTTCCATTTCGTCGTTTACTACCTGCGACATGGCCGCCGTGGGCGCCTGGCCCTGCAGTACGTGCCAGAGCACCCGGGCCAGGAACTCGGCGGCTGCCACCACATCCCGCTGGTTATGGGTCATGCCGGTTTGAGCCCGACAGGCCGTCACCAGAGCATCCCGGTCCACGTGATGAATGAAAACCACCGGAGCGATGCGGGCCGCACCGGCAAAATCAGTGGATTCAGATCCCGATTTTTCCGGCCCTTTACCATTCTTGAAGTTGATGATCGTGTCTTTGGTGGCATGATCGAAGTAACCGTCATAGCCGTCAAAAAGAGTTTGCCAGTCGCGCGCAAACGTCGCCAGATCAAACCGCCCGTCACGAATGACGGACTCCAGCAAGACCAGGGTCTGGTCACCGTAATGGGTAAAATCGCCGGCTTTTTTGGTGGAATGGTAGGTTTTGCCCAGTGGGTCCTGCATGCTGTCCAGACGCCCGAATTTCTTGGCAATCACGCCGGCATTATACACCCAGTGTCCGCCCAGGGCCAGGGCATCGGCCGCAAATGAAGCCCGTACCATTGTCGTCGCGTTCACTCCCATACTGACTCTCCTCTTGGTTGGGTCGAATCGATTAATGGTTCACCAGCGATACTGATGCCAGCAAAATCCGGTATTCTCAAACCATAAGGCCATTCAGCGGGGTTGGCAACATAGCCACCCCGCACCCCAATCTACCCGTTAATCAACCGTCACGATCCCCAGATATCCATCCACGGTGATCATGTCGCCGGTTTTGATCATGACCGCGGCATGGGGAACGCCGGTAACACAGGGCAGTCCATACTCACGCGCAATGATCGCCCCGTGAATCAACATACCACCGCGGCGCTCCACGATCCCGGCCGCCAGGGGAATGACGAAGGTCATATTGGGGTCCACGGCATCGCATACCAGTATTTCGCCCGATTTGAATTTCAGCAACTGACCAGCCGCGCTCACCACCCGGGCCCGGGCCTTGACGAGACCGGGCCCGGCCGGCTGGCCGACCAGCTGGCGCTGCCGAAAACTCTTGGGCGGCTGATCCACAGTCGTCTTAATGGAATTCGGACTGCCAACGGCACTGACCTGGTCCAGTATTTCTTTCAATTCTTCTTGACCGGTATCCTTTCTTGTCGCCAGGCGCTGACGCCCCACATCTAAGGCGGCCAGAAACTGCGCCTCGATCCGACCCAGATGGATATTGTCATCATCCCTGAGCTGATAGCTGTTGCGGGCCAGATCCAGCAGGGCCTCGGCCTGCCGGCGCTCATCACCATAAAAGCGGCCCAAAAAGTCGGCCTTCAGCTGGGCCGGGTCTTTACGGCCGGCACCATTGCCGAGTAGGTGGGAGTGCCGCGCCAGCTCGGCAATAAACCCGGTAAGGGCGGAAAGATCGCCGGTTGCGGCTCGCCCGCCGGTAACACCGGTGGAAAGGTCTCCGTATTGTTCCAGAAACGTTTTCAGCTTGCGTTCAAACGCGTTTTTGTCCAGCTGCGTGGAAAGATTTCTCATCAGGCCGGCGTCATCCCTGACCATCTCTGCCAACTGGGCAAGCAAATCGTTGCGGGATAGGCTCTCCATTGCGGTCTGGGTTAGCAAATCTATAAATTCATACGGATCTTCGGGGTTCACCCGATCGTTATAATACTGGCCGAATAGGCGCACGCCGTGGGCATAAGGTATGAAATCGTCCCAGTAGACGGTCGACCAGTGCTCGTTGAGCTCCCAGCGCCGCTTGATTTCTACCGCCAGCGCTTCGCTGGAGGGCACCGCCAAATCCATAGCGTTCAGTTCACGGGCAGTCTCTATCATTTTGGGGATGTGATCGTTTTCAATCTTGTCGCGCAGCTCCACGAGCTGGTCAAAGCTCTTGTGCAGGCTCAGGTACCAACCGCGTTGGTCAGCACCACTGCCGGGTCGGGTGGTAATCGGCCGGGCCTGTAGGAGAAAAAGTCCGGTTTCCGCAAGGGTCCATTCGATATCCTGGGGCTGGTTGAAGGCGGCTTCGACTTCACTGGCCTGTCGGTAGACGTCCCGAACCTGATCAGGTGACAGGGGCGGGCTGCCCGCCAGGTCGGAAGGCAGTTCCACTTTGCGAACATCTTCCGGCCCGGGAAGCAGGTAATACCGGCGGTTTGCCGGTGTATGGGCCGTGATCTGTTCACGGTCGCGGCTTAACATCCAGCGATCGGGTTCGATGGTGCCGTCCACCAACCCCTGGTTGAGTCCATGCACCGCTTCGATAACGGCCCGGTGTTCGTCCGTTGGATCGACGGTGAAAGCCACCCCGGAACTGCGCCCGACCGCCATGACCTGCACAAGCACGGCCATGGCACTGCGACTGATATCCAGCCCGATCTCACGCCGATATAAAAGGGCCGCATCGGACCACAGGGAAGCCCAGACCAGCCGCACGTGGCGGAGAATGACAGCCGCACCCCGAATATTGACATAGGAATCATGGAGCCCGGCAAAGGAGGCTTGCCCCGTGTCTTCATCGATAGCCGAAGAACGCACAACAGCTGCCCGGTGGCCGATATGCGTTGCCACGGCCGGTTCCAGGTCGGCCCTCAGTTCTTCCGGAATGGGTGTTTGGAGAAACAGGTTGCGGATGCGGGTCGCGCAGTCCCAGAGTTCTTCCCAACGCATGGCTTCAAATGCCTTGCGGTGGACCTCCAGCGCAATGCGTTCCCTCAGACCGGTGGTATCCAGGTAGGTGTCATAGGCCCGGGTGGTGAGACAAACCCAGGGGGGCGTCGTAAAGCCCTGCTGCGCCAATTGGGCGAGCCGAAAGGCTTTACCTCCCACCAGGCGGCGCTCATCCGGCGCCAGATTTTCAGGTGTCCGTATCCAGTCCATGGTCAAGTGACAGTTCCGAAACGCTTTGAAATTTTTGAACCATGGTGATCCCGGTAATCTCGATGGCAAACATCGCACAAGAGGGTGATGCTGCAAACTGCTGAAGATAAGGGTGCTTTTGCAGGTAGATATCTTGGACCCGGACACGCTCGGTGTCGTCCAGCAGCCTGGCTTGCCCCAAGATGGTGGCCGCCACAGCTTCATGGAAATCGACCGGTTGGTTGATGCTGTTGTTGACCAGCAGGGCCACGCGGTTATCCTGCCTCATGTTGGCAAACTTGCGGGTAGCCCGGGGGGTAACAAAATAGAGTTCCGTATGGTCCGCATTGGCAGCAATGGCAATCAGGCTGGCATACGGATGTCCATCCATATCCGTGGTGGCCAGTACTCCGAGACCTTGTCCGGACAGCAGGGTGCTGACTTTCTGACGCAGTTCAATACCGACTTTTTCCGGCTGTAACGAAGCCATGGGAAGTTACCTCGGCAGTTGTGATTTTATCACCTCAGCTTAGTATTAATTTGGCCTGAATAGCAAGTCTGCCGGCATGTCTCATGAGCCGAGAGGATCGGGAACACGCTCGCCCTGCTTTAGTCGGGCGATGCCAAAAATGATCTTTTCATGCTTGGCCTGCGAAATGGGGTAGGCCAGGGCAATGGCAAACGCGGCCGCATTGCATAGGCTGGGTACCAGGGCATACAGAACCTTCAGGGTTTGGATGACCTCCGGCGGTTGGGCCTCGCCGGGCTGATACCCTACGGCACCCAGAATGGTTAGACCTGCGCCGACACCGGCAGCGGCGGTGAGTTTTTTAACCACCGACCAGACGCCGATGTACCAGCCTTCCTGTCGGCGACCGGTCAGGTATTCATCGTAATCGATCACATCAGCCTGGATAGCCGAGGGCAGGGCCAGGGTGGCGCCAAATCCCAGACCGGATAGAATCACCAAAATAGCATAGGCCCACTCATCTCCGGCTCCCAGAAAAAAAACCCCGCTGAAAGCACAGGTATTCAGGGCCATGGACCCGAGCCAGGCGGTCTTTTTACCGAAACGGCCGGCCAGCTTAATCCAGGCCGGCAGCATGAGAATGCCGGATGCAAAGTAGAGCAGCAGGAACAGGTTGGCGTGACTGGATTCCAACACATACTGAACGTAGAAGAGAATGAGGGTCGCGGGCATATTGCTGCCCAGGGCGCTGATGGTATAGGAAATCAGCAGAATCCGGAAAGGCCGGTTTTGAAAAATGCCTTTAAGGTCCTTCGGACGAGGCAGTTCGCTTGCCGGTCTTCCGGTTGCCCGCTCCCGAATCCGGTAGGTGCACCAGAGGGTGGTGCCCACCAGCAGGGGCGCGTAGGCAAAGGCAATCCACATGAATTTCTGCCGCTCGCCCCCTCCCGTGGCCAGGGCGTTTTGCAGACCTTCCACCACCGCCGGGGCCGCCGCGGCCACCAGCGTCCCGAATATCAACAGGCCGTCCCGTACCACAAACAGGGAAGTCCGTTCGGTGTAGTCACTGGTCAATTCCGGACCCAGAGCTTCGTAGGGGACTGTTACCAGGGTCCAGAACAGAAACAACGCAAACAGGGATACCGTGAACCAGATAGGGGCCCGGCCCGCCGACAGGTCCGGAGGAATGAACAGGAAGAGGATGGACACGGCCAGGGCCAGCCCACCCCAGAGAATATAGGGCCGCCGGCGCCCCATATGGGTTTGGGTGCGGTCGGAAAGGATACCCAGAATGGGATCGGTGAAAGCATCGAACATCCGAATGAACAGGAGGATGCTTCCGATCAGGGCGATGTTGACGCCCACCACGTCCGCATAGAACTTGGGAATGTGCACGTAGACGGGTATCCCGACCACGGCCAGCGCAAAAGCCGGCAGACCGTAGGCCAGCTTTTGGCCGCGGGTCAGTTTTCCGGCATGTGTGGAAGTGTTCATCGAACCCCCAACAAGAGGTCCCGGAAATCGTCATCGATCGGGTTGGCTCCCAGCCAGACGCCAAAGACGGCGCGCGCGAAGTCTTGACCAGGTACTACTCCCAGGGGCTTACCATTCAAGGCCAACTCCGTTCCCTGACCGGGTACAAAAGTGAGACTGTAGCGATCTCCCGGCTTTACGTCTTGGTATATTGCCCCCAGTTGGTCTATTCGGGATTGCAACTTTTCAAACTGAAACGGTGTCGTGTTATCGGCGATCTTAGCCCGGGTGGCCTGGTCAAAGTCCTCTTTCGAGATAGCGTGGAAGTATTGCAGCTCCAGGCGCTTGGCCACCGGCTCCAGCACGTCGGTGGCTGCCACGGATGGCGGTAGGTAAAGAGCGCCCACGTAAGCCTTTATGAAAATCATGTAACGGAGCAATCCGTAACCTTGAAGCGCCAGCGATTCACCACGGTAGGAAAGCTCGCGCTTGAAAGTCACCCCCTCGACCTCAACGTTTGCCAGGGCTGCGGCAGGCTGCACTGTCATCAAAGCAACCAAACCAAATGCCAGTATGTGTGCCATCATTTTCATTTCTCTTGCTCCCGTAAGTTTAGCCCAGTTTTTTTTTGCATCCCGATAATCAGTAACTTAAGGACCCACTGCCATTTGACAACCATCTGAAGGGCGTTAATATTGTGTGAAAAACAGGGTTTGAATGGTAGGCATTCCCACCCACCCATGACCGCTACCAAAGTCCCAATGATGTGGCACATAGAAAAACAAATCGACATCCCGCTGGCTCCGGAAAGGGTGTTTAACTACCTCGCCCAATTCGACCATATTCGGGAGTGGGATCCCAGCGTCCTGACCGCGCACCCCCTGTCTACGGGCAAACCGGCCGTGGGAAGCCGTTTTAGGCTGGCCCTGATGTTCGGCTTGGCCCGGGTGCCCATGGAATACAAAATTGCTTCCCTGTTACCGCAACGCGAACTTGTGCTGGAAGGCCGCGCATCTTCCTTTACGGCCGTGGACCGCATCACGTTCGCGGCCATCGCCGGCGGAACCCGCCTGAGATACCAAGCTGACGTAAAGTTCCCGCAACAACCCACCCGCCTCTTATCCGGCCTGGGGCAGCGTCTCTTTCGCTTGAATGCCGAGCGGGCCGTTAAACGGCTCCAGGCATTGCTGTCCGGCAGCCGCCCCGCTCCAAGGCTTGATCTTTTAACGCGCATGGTCGATCAGGCGATCCTGCCCGGCGCGCTGGGTTTTACCCGCGCCGGCTATTGGCAGGCCCGCAACCGCCGGCCGGTTGCCTCAGCGCTTTACAAAGACCGGACTATGGTGCTGACCGGGGGGACGTCCGGCATCGGCCGGGCGACAGCCCACGCGCTTTACAAGCACGGAGCCAGGCTGGTGGTGGTGGGACGTAATCCGGACAAACTCAAAGATCTGGGCGAAGAACTGCGGCGGTCTCCCGGTGGGTCTGTTGAAATAGAGCGGGCCGACCTCAGTTTGCTGGCCGATGTGAGAGACCTGGCTTTCCGTCTGAAGGCGCAGCATCCCTGCATCGACGTGCTCATCAACAATGCCGGGGCCCTGTTCAATCAGCGCGAGGAAACCGATGAAGGCTTTGAAATGACCCTGGCCACCGACCTCTTGAGCCCCTATCTGCTCACCCGGCTGCTAATCCCGGCCCTCGGTGCATCCCAAGGGGGTAGGGTCATACAGGTGGCCTCGGGGGGTTTGTACACCCAGGGCATCCGGGTAGATGACCTGCAATTTCGCAACGAGCCCTATGATGGCCCTACCGCTTACGCGCGGGCCAAACGCGCCCTGGTGATTCTGACAGAAATCTGGGACCAGCAGCTGGCGTCGCTGGGGATCGGTTTCCATGCCATGCACCCCGGCTGGGTCGACACCCCCGGGCTTGCCCGGGCCCTGCCGGCTTTTCATCAGCAGCTGTCGCGCTGGCTGCGCACACCCGCTGAAGGTGCCGACACCATTGTCTGGCTGGCGGCATCGCCCGATGCAGCGCGGGCATCCGGACATTTCTGGCTGGACCGCAAAATTCGCGCCACCCACATATTTCCCGGAACCCGTGAATCCGCAGCCGACCGCCGGGCCCTGGTGAAAGCCCTGAACAACCTGGCAGGACTTTAGAAATGCTTCTTCAAAACCTATTCCTCCCGCAGAGGCGCTGAGGCGCCGAGAAAATCAAAACCAAAATTTGGGCGAACTGTCGTTCGCAAAACCAGTTCAAATCCTTGTTCCCAGGAACCTTTCGGTTTTGAGCGGCGACCTGTCCGAGGTCCTGTCCTGCGAAGACGGAAGCCGAATTAATTCAGACGTCGGGGCGTTATTGTCGTCATGCCGGTCCCGGATCACGTCCGAGATGACGTATCCGGCATCCAGTGGCGATTCCTCAGCGTGGACTGGATCCCGGCCTTCGCCAGGATGACGGGCATTTAGTGAGAAAATTCCCCGATCCCTGAATGAATTTGGGGGCCCTCTCTGCGCCTTTGCGTCTCTGTGCGAGGATAAGATTTAGGGTTGAGAATTTTCGATTAGGCTCAAGGCAGGATTGCCCTCCCGGGTCAGCACCAGCTGCAGGTTGCCCAACACGCGCTCACGAAAACCGGCCTCACAGCTGCCCAGGTAGTAGGACCATTTCCGTTGGAACACGCGATCGAACCCCAATTGGGTCACCCGGTCCCGGTTGGCTTTGAAACGGCGATGCCAGTGCGCCAGGGTCTTGGCATAGTGATCCCCGTTGTTTTCCACGTGATCGACCATGAGACGCGTGTAGCGGGTCATGGTCTGGGTCAGGATGGTCAACGAAGGCAACAGCCCACCGGGGAAGATGTGCTTCTGGACCCAGTCGTGACTCTTGCGATACGCATCGTAGCGCTGATCCGGAATGGTAATGGTCTGGAGAACCGCTATGCCTTGCGGTTTCAGCAAATTGTCGATCTGTTCGAAGAAAGAGCGATAGTAGGCGTGACCCACTGCTTCCAGCATTTCGATGGAGACAATCTTGTCAAATTGGCCCTCCATTTTCCGGTAGTCGCAAAATAAGATATCTATTCGGTCTTCCAGGCCGGCCTCGCGGACGCGTTGAGACGCAAACTGGTGTTGTTCTTTGGAAATGGTAATACCGGTAACGCGGCAGCCTGTTTGCCGCACCGCCTCGATGGCAAATCCGCCCCACCCACAACCGATTTCCAGCAGGTGGTCTTGCGGCTGCAGCCGCAGCTTTGCAATAATGCGGTGAAACTTGTTGAGCTGGGCCGTCTTTAAATCATCACCGGGGGTTTCGAAAATCCCGCACGAGTACGCCATGGTATCGTCCATAAACGTCTGGAAGAAGTCATTGGACAGATCGTAATGTTCATGAATGTTGCGACGGCTGCCGATGAGCGTATTGGCCCGGGTTAGGAACCGCATTTTTTCCAGGAACCTTTGCATGAGGGCGCCTTTTAGATTCCCGTCATTCAGGGCTGGCCGGTTCTGGATAAAAAAGCTCAGCACCCCCGGGATGTCATCGGTATCCCATTCGTCGTACATGAATGCTTCACCCAGACCGATGTCGGCTCCCAGAGCCACCCGCGAGAAAAAGCGATAATCGTTAACGCGCAGGTTCACCTGGGCTGTGTCCTCACTGCGGCCGTACACAGTTGTTTTACCGTCCGGCAAGGTCAGCCTGAGGAGACCTCTGTTTGCTTTATCCAGAAGGCCTTGAATCAATCCCTGGAAGTATTTCTGGATGCGCGTCGCGGGCAGTCGCCGGATGGTCATCGGGCTGGAGGGTACCGGTTTGTCATGAAACGTCAACTTGCGTTTGAAGCGCAGCTTGAAAGCCTCCCAGTATATCCGTGGGATGGTCAAAAACGGTATGAAGGGACTCTTGATCAGCGTTTTCAGGTGGTTCCAGGATGTCAGGGCCTGGGCGTTTCCCTGCAGCTGTGCTTTGAGGATATGCTCGCCATCACGGTGTAGATCGAGGCAAATGTCCAGCTCCCGGCGAATATCCCCGAATGTGAAATCATAGCGCCCCCCCCTGGTGTTGTAGGGCGAGACGTGGAAGGCTTTCTCCGCCTGGAATTGAGCTGGAAAGCCGTTCCGGTTGCCGTTTATCGCCGGCAATGTATATACGTGCTTTTCACCGTACGTATTGTTAACCTCGGCCACGGTCGCGAGCAGGCCGCCGGACTTATCAAAACAGTAGTAAAACGAGACCGGATTGAAGACATAGCCCAGCCGCCGGGGTGAGGTGACCATCACAACCCGTTCGATGTCCGCGACGTCCACCTCTTGCACCAGACGGGCAGTTAATTTCTCGCGGATAGTCCCGGGACCGTCGTCGAGATAATCACCATCATGCAGGGACACCGGCCTTCGTCTATTATAACCGAACAGGGGCAGACGCTGGTCCAACTGTTCCAGTTCATCCAGGTCCAGAGCATAGACGTACAGGTTATAACGTAAGTGATGGCTCTTGGGAAAATATCGTTCGTGGTCGACGAATCCCTTGTAAAGCATTGAGTTCATCTTGTACCCCCAATGCGGCAGCTGCCTGGACGCCGGAGCGGGCGGCATCCTCGTGAAAACCGTAACCAAAGTAACTACCGCAAAAATAGGTATTGCGCAAGCCGTTCAGCCCCGGCAGTTGCTGCTGGGTCTCCAGACTTGCAAATGAAAACGTTGGGTGTGTGTAAGTGATATGGGCAATGATCTTCTCTTCCGCAATGGGCTTGAACGGATTCAGGGTCACCAGGTACTCGTTTTGGGTGTCCAGATCCTGAAGCCTGTTCATGTGATAGGTCAGCGTCACGGGAGCGCCGGCCCCCGCCCCGGCTTCACGAATGAAATTCCAGGAGGCCCAGGCCCGCCGATTGGTAGGCATCCAACTCGTGTCCGTATGCAGGTAGGTTTCGTTGACGCTGTATCTCCAGGGCCCCAGCAGACGCTTTTCTTCTTTAGATGGATCTTCCAGCAAGGCAAGGGCCTGGTCAGCGTGGGTGGCGATGAACACCCGGTCGAAACGGCGGCCATGGCCGTTGGAATCCCTGAGGATGACACTATCCGGGCGACGTTGAATCGAGGCGATATCCGCCCGGGTCTGCACCTCGCCGTTGAACTTCGCCAGAAATGCGCGCACGTAAGACTGACTGCCGCCGGCCACATAGTACCACTGGGGCTGGTCCGATACGCTCAGCAGACCGTGGTTGTGGAAGAAGCGGGCGAACGTCAGCATGGGAAATTCTTCCACCCGGGCATCCGGTGCCGACCAGATCGCCGCCACCATGGGATAGACATAATGCCGTTGAAAACGAAGGGAATACCCGTTGAGCGCCAGGAATTGACCGAGGGTCAAACCATACAGCGTATTATCGCGGAGGCCATTCTCTACGCTCCGGTTAAAGCGCAGGATTTCTCCCAGCATTTTCCAATGGCGTGGATCCACCAGATTTTTGCGCTGGGCAAACAGGCTGCTGAAATTTCGGCTGGCATACTGGAAACCGGTCCGCTCGCTGAAATAGCTGAAGGACATGTCGCTTTTACGGATTTCAACATTCAGATCCTTGAAGAAACCATTCAAGACCGGATACGTGCGGTCATTGAGAACGATGAATCCCGTATCCACCGGTGTTCCGGCATCCGGCCCTGTCGGGATGGTCAGTGTGTTCGTGTGTCCGCCCACATAGTCGTTGGCTTCGAATAGCGTTACCCGGTGCTTATCATGGAGCTGGTTTGCGGCCGAAATACCTGCAATGCCTCCCCCGACTACGGCTATATCCAATTGTTTGCTCATTTTCAGGCCCATCTTTTTTCCGGTTTAGTAATGAGTTAAAGGGAGTCAGAATTTGTTTGATCCCAGACATGGGGTAAGTATTGGATTGGAATAGGTATTTTTCAATACGAGCCGATTAACAGCTTGATGAGGGGGGAACCCTACCATTTGTGGGATTTGAAAAATAGAACCAGCCTACCCTGTAGCCGATTTTATCCCGAAACTGCGGAAAGCTTTAACCGCGCGACCTTGCCTACATAGGCCTGGATGTCGCACTTGCGTTCCAGACCCGAAGCCGCCATGTAGCGGACCTTGCCGAAAATTTCACGTTCGAACCAGGCGCGGTCATGCAGCCCGAAGATCCAACCCACGCCGGCATATGAATTGGGGTCGCGGCCGTCGAGGAAATAGCGGTTGTTCAAAGCAAGGGTCGTTGCATAAGCCTCATGCGGCGAAGCCGACCACTCTAAAATTTTCTTGCCCCAGTACATGCGCATGTAGTTATGCATAAAACCGGACACCCGCATCTCTTCCATGGCCGCGTTCCAATAGGGGTCGTGGGTCGCGGCGGCCGCCAGCTTATCCCGGTCGTACAGGTAACTCCGTTTGTCCGCAGCGTGTTCCGCCAGGGTCTTGCGCGCCCATCCGGGCAGACAGTCAAAGGCGTCATAGTTTTTCGTATACCAAACGAAATTGATCGCCAGTTCGCGCCTGACTATCAACTCTTCCAGAAAGGCATCCTTGTTTTCAGGGGCAATGTCGCGTGCATTTGCGATTTCAAGGGCCACAAACACCGGTGCTATCTGCCCGAAATGCAGGTAGGGACTCAACTGCGAAATATCATCGGTCTGGGGTTGATTGGAGTTGCGATCGTAACGCTGGAGGCGGTTTTCGATAAAACGTTGGAGTCGCTTTTTGGCGACACCCGGGCCACCGCGAAAATAACCGGTAACCGTCGGAACGCTGCGGTCAAGACGCAAGTCGTTGAGAAGGGCACCGAGATCGTCGAGATCCAAGCCCTGTGCATTCAGTGACAGCGATGATCTTTTGGGCCGATACCGAGGAACCGGTGTTAGGAACTTATCCAGGTGGGCCTTTATTCTGGGGCGGAGGGTGCGGGCCGCATACTCGGTTTTTTGAGACGCAACGGCCACCGGCACGACAACATCACCCTCAACGGCAACTGTGCGGCAGGCGGCTTTGTAGGCCACGTCCCGGCGCCAGGCGCGCTGGTGCCGCAAGTAGCCCACGTCGCATACCAGCATCGCCGCCTGGCCGGCCATATCTGTTACGACTTTTACAGGGTCACCCTTGCGAATGACCATACCGATCCGGCGCCGGACAAGCTTCTGTCGGGTTTCGGCAAGCCCCTCGAGCATGAAGCGGTAGTGGCGCTGATTGGCCTCCGGATAGTTATCCATGAGGGCGAATAAGACTAAAACAGGCAAATCCAGCTGGTTAGCCCTGAAAATGGCGTACTCCAAGGCCGGGTTATCGTGCGGGCGCTGGGACTGTTGCATCCAGTAAAGGACCCACTCACCGGTCTGGATAGGCTTCCGATTTAAAGCGGTGATCCGCTCCGATTCAATTGGCATTTTCAAATATCCTGTTCGGTGGGCGTCGGCAAAGTATCTCAATTCCGTCTTTCTGTGTCAATGGCTCTGTTATAACAGTAATTTGCATACAACGGTTGCATTTGATACACTTAGCCATTAACTTCAATCATAATTTGGCAGAATCCGGAGTAAATTGCGGCCAGGGAGCTACGTATGAGTAAAAAAAACAGCACGTCCGAAAACGGTCAGGCGCCCTTGTGTTACTCCATTGAAGATGCGCGTACCGTATTGGATTCACTATCCGCCCACATTGCCATCATCGATGAGAAAGGCATTATTCTCGACACCAACCGCGCCTGGCGCAATTTCGCCGAAAAAAGCGGGATGCCGGCCGGCTATGATTCCATCGGTGAGAACTACCTTGAAATCTGCGATGCCGCCACAGGCGAAGACGGTGAAAACGCCCGGGCCGTTGCCGGCGGTATACGCGATGTCATCGCCGGGCGTACGGATGAGTTTCTGCTGGACTATCCTTGCCATAGTACGGATGGCCCTCACTGGTTTTACGCCCGCGTACTGCAGATGTCCGGTGAGGGACCTATGCGACTGGTGGTCAGTCACGAGGAAATCACGGCCCTGAAACTTTCCGAGGAAGCCCTGCGGGAAAGTGAAGCCCGCTTGACTGATCAGAAGGTCGAACTGGAAGAGGCCAACATTGCTTTGAAAGTGCTGCTCAAGCAGCGCGAGGGCGACAAAGGCGACCTCGAGCAGAAGGTCATCACCAACGTAAAAGAGATGGTCCTGCCCTACGTGGAAAAGCTCAAACGGGTCAACCTGAAAGCCAAAGACAAGCGCGTGGTGGAAATCATCGAATCGCATCTGCAGGACATCATTTCGCCCATGATGCAGAAACTGGCCAATGCCAATATCATCTTAACCCCGCAGGAAATACAGGTGGCGTCCCTGGTAAAAGACGGTAAATCCAGCAAGGAAATAGCCGACATACTAAACGTTGCCGAAACCACGGTCCACTTTCACCGCAAGAACCTGCGCAAGAAATTCGGCCTCAGCAACAGCCAGACCAACCTGCGCTCCTATCTCATCTCGATCGCTTACGGACGCAATATCACGCATTTGTGTTGTTGATAGTTTTATCCCCCCACTCACCCACCTACCATTTCACATTGTCCGTTTCACCCCCGGTGGTTAGTTTTAACCAAAGCAAAATTTCCTCAAACGAAACAAAACGGAGATGTGAGCATGACTACCATTATTCAAGACAGCATCGTAGATATCGCATTTCAGCTAAGATGGGAGAGTGATCACGCAACCCACACGGAAGGTTATGCTGCCAGAGGCGTAAATCTATGGCGTGACTGGCTTCCGGACAACGTTCTCAAGGAACTGCTGGGAAAAAGCTCCTGGGAGAATGCCGCGGTATACTTCACTCCGGGCGAACTTTTCGGAAAAAACGGTCGTCCCATGCAGATTGACCGGCGTCAATTTTCACTTGAACCCAAAACCGGCCGTTTTTACCCCAAAGGGAGGTTAAGTGGTCTGACCGGCGTCTTTCCCCAGAACATTCAACCATTTCGTATTGTGGGCTTGAACAATGGCCGCATGTCCATCGAATTAAACCATCCCCTGGCCGATAAGCGACTGGGGCTAGCGATGACTATCGGCGAAATATCGTCCAAGGAAAATGAGCGCGGCGGCAGCAGTGTAGACTGGGTGGGACTGCTTACCGAGGGGCCGGGTATGCAGGCTCGCTGGCAGGACACACCTACGGATTTTTTCAGCGAAACACCCTTCCTTCGCCAGGACGAACGCGCGGATGGTGTATTCTACGAAAAGCCGCGCCTGGTGCACCACCTGGATCTGACCGCCCGCGACATGGTGGCGGATGTATACCGTCGTTTTGTTAAAGACGGTATGCAGGTACTAGACCTGATGAGTAGCTGGACATCCCATCTGCCAGAAGGTGTCAAACCGGGAAACGTCAGCGGGCTGGGAATGAATCAGGCCGAGCTGGAACAAAACCCGCGCCTAAATGACTTCCAGGTACATGATCTAAACATTGACCCGCACCTGCCCTATGCCGACGAGTCATTTGATGTCGTCACCTGCACGGTATCGGTAGAATACCTGACGCGCCCACTGGAGGTATTTCGGGATGTGGCCCGTACACTGAAACCTGGTGGGGTATTTGTTGTGACGTTTTCTAACCGGTGGTTTCCGCCCAAGGTGGTACGCATCTGGCAAGAACTGCACGAGTTCGAACGGGTCGGCCTGGTGATGGAATACTTCCTGCAAAATGGCGCCTTCGAGAGTCTGGGAACCTATTCCATGCGCGGCTTGCCGCGGCCGGATGGTGACAAGTACGCCCGGGAACTGGCGTTATCGGATCCAGTTTATGCGGTTTGGGGAACCCGCAGTGGCTAAACGTTCAATAATGCTTGTCGGGCGTCTTGGGCGGCGTAGCCAAAGGCGAAGTCGTAAGCCTTTCGAAAAGCCTGGCTGCGGCCTGTTCACTTAAAATTGAGAGGGAATGCAATGGACCTGAAAAGTTATTTTGAAAACACGCGCGGTCTAGGTGTGCTTTCGACAGCTGATGACCAGGGAAGAGTCAACACAGCCGTGTATGCCCGTCCACACGTTTTGGAAGACGGCAGCCTGGCATTTATTATGCGCGATCGCTTGACCCATCACAACCTGCAGTCCAACACAAGGGCCGCCTACCTGTTTAGGGAAGAGGGCGGTGGCTACAAGGGCGTTCGCCTGCACCTGACCAAAACCTTCGAGGAGAGTGGTACCGACCGGGTGAAGGATCTCTGCCGACGCTGCAAGATCGAGATCAAACCGGACGCGGTCCGTTTTCTCGTAACGTTCAAAATCGACCGCGAGCTGCCCCTGGTGGGTGCCGGCGATAAATCGGATTATCCGGCCGTAAGGGGCTGATCCGCAATTGGCCGGACGAAACAAAAATCGTGGTAGTTTTTTACTATCACTATACACCAAAACGGTTCACATTGACCCCGAGTACTTTGAGCCTTAACTTATGGTTAAAGAAAGCGACGAGGCTTTCAAGACCAAAAAATCAATTTTGAAATGGAGTCAGATATGAATTCGCAAGACTACTTTGAGACTGACGAAGAGAGAGAAGAGGGACACGTGGATACACGCTCTGCAAATTTCGAATGTGAAACCCCTGATGAACACCTCGGGTGTAATATGGGGATTGATGTGGCCGGCTAACTGGGCTGCATAAGTAAAAAGGCAGAGTCTTGGATATAACGGGCAAATAATTTTAAACAGACTTATAAAACTATAAGAGGTGAATCATGACTGAACCTAAAAAAGAAGACAGCTACGTTGAAAATGACGATGAGAGAGAAGCTGGACACACTGATACCCGTACTGCTAACTTTGAATGTGATGACAAAGATGAGCATCTGGGATGCGACCCCGGTATCGATGTTGCCGGCTAAAACTTGACCATGAAAATTACAGGCGGAGCCCCCCGGGGCTCTGCCTTTTTTTATGCAAGCTCACACAAGTCTTAGATAGCTTCTATACCGGTTGCCAAAATTCGTTCCGATATTATGTCACTCTGAGCGCAGCGACGAGTCCCCCACATGGCAAGGTGACCTTTCACCGTAAGGGATTCTTCGTCGTTTCACGCCTCAGAATGGCAGGCTAAATTAATCGGAACACATTTTTGGCAATAACCCTAAAAGTCTAAATGATTAATAGGAGTCTTCGCATGAAAACTCAGGTAATCGCTTTGGTAACAGGTGCCAACAAAGGACTCGGTCTGGAGACCAGCCGGCAGCTTGCCGAGCAAGGTATGACCGTGCTGCTGGGCGTGCGCGATCTCGAAAAGGGGGCCCAGGCCCTAAACGCGTTGCAAGGCCTGGATGTGACCCTGGTGGAACTGGATGTAACCCGCTCCGATCACATAGACGCCGCAAAGGCTATGATCGAGACCCGGCACGGACGCTTGGACATCCTGGTCAACAACGCCGGTATGATCCACCCGGAAGAACCGCTGTTTGCCAATAGCGCCGAGACGGTTTCCCAGGACGCTTTAAAGGAAACCTTCAATGTTAATTTCTTTGGCCAGGTCGCTCTGACCCAGGCTTTGATGCCATTGATTAAAAAGAGCGCCGCTGGCCGAATCGTCAACGTCTCCAGCATCCTCGGCTCACTATCCCTCCACAGTGACGAAGCCTCGGATGCCACCCAGGTGAAACCCCTGGCCTACGACGCTTCCAAAACAGCCCTGAACCAGTTCACGGTCCACCTGGCAGCAGCCTTGGCAGGAACTTCCGTTAAGGTCAACTCAGCCCACCCTGGCTGGGTAAAAACCGACCTGGGTGGCCACCAGGCGCCCATGGATGTGGTCGCGGGCGCCAAAACAGCCGTGCAGCTTGCCACGCTGGGACCGGATGGACCGACGGGCAAGTTTTTTCACTTTGACGAGGAAGTACCCTGGTAAAAACAGAAAGGTTGCCGGCTCAATTCTTCTATAATCGACACCCCGATTTTCTTTAAGGTTACCGGCTTTTTAACATACTGCCCGTTCCCGGGTTTCCGGGCTTCGCGCACTTCACTGTTGCGGCAATACCGCAGATGATGGCCTTCTGTCCCGGGTGCCACTTTACAATCCGCGCATAGGTTTTCCTGCCGTTGAGGCCCAAATCCAGACCGTACAAAGCAAAACAAGTAGGTAGTTGTATTGTTTGCTTAAATGCGCATTTACAAGAATACCACCATCATAGTTCTACTTAAAATCAAAGTGCTTTTTTACCGGCACGCTGATATCCCAGACACAGTCGAGGCCCTGGGGGAACCTTGCGAAATCACCGGCCCCGAACTCGATTTTCTCGCCATCCGGTGTCTCCACGGTTACTTGCCCTTCCAGCAGGTAGCACTCTTCCACGCTATCGTAATGCCAGTCAAAGCGTGACACCTCTTTCTCCCAAATGGGCCAGGCGGTGATGCCTTCCTTCTGCGCCTCTTCCTGGGAAAGTTTTTTAATCTCAATCTGCATGCTTACCTCGCAATGAATGGATTCGTTTGCTCACAATAGGACCTACAATTTAAAACCACTTGTTGTAGAGTCGCTGGTATTCACCACTCTTTTGCATTTCCAATATGTTGATATTGAATATTTCCTTAAAGGGGCTCCCCGCCTGGGGAAAGGCCACCCCGTATTTCTGCTCATCAAACATTTGGCCCACCACTTTTATGGTTGCGTCGTTTTTGGCGGCATACATCAGGGCCGGAGCATCGTAGACAACCGCCTCCACAGCCTGGGTTTTAAGACTGGCTATCAGGTCATCGAACGATTCAACCAGCATGAGGGTCACATCGTGATAGCGCAGGAAGTGTTCGCTGGTGGTGTTTTTTATGACGGCCACCCGTTTATTGCCGAGATCACCAATCCCCCGTATTTCATCGTGCCCGATCCGATTGAGGGTTAGAGACGAGGTGAGCGTGGCTGTAAAAGCGGCGAACCAGATAATACCAATGATCATCCAGACCGAGGCAATGATGCGACCAATGACTTTCCGCGGACATTTATCCCCGTAACCCACCGTAGTCATCGTCACTATGGCCCACCAGTAGGCATCCACAATCCCCTTTCTATATTCAGTCGGAAAACTCCTCGGGTCCCGATCGTTTTTTTCCAGAAACCAGATCGCGTGGGCCACGACCGTCAAGCCTACCAGAAATACCAGCAGCGAGTACCAGATGACTTTCAGGATTTGTAGGCCCAGGTCAAAAAAGCGGTTTTCGGGATCGGCGCGGACGGCGACAATCAGGCCCGAATCAAAAAAGGGATGCGAAAAATCGACCAGTTTTTCCCGCTTGGCCGTAATCGTCGTCCCGGAAAAATTAATATCGCAGGCCCCTGTTTGGACGGCGTTCAAGACTTGCGGCACCGTGTCATAATAGACAAATTCTGGTTTGAGTCCATGGCGCTCGCAAATTATTTTGGCCATATCGATGCTGAAACCCCGCAAATCCTTGAAGACAAAGGGTGGAAATTCTTTAACGGCAATCCGGATAGGGTGCCCCGTATCCTCGGCAAGGGCAGAAGTCGCGAATTGAAACAAAATGCAGATGGCGATCAATAGTATCTTCATATGCCATCTCCTGAATGTTTATAGTTCTATACCAATAGACTGCGTTTAGAACGGTTGGCCCACCATAAACCAGAACCCCATTCCCTCTTCGGACCCGGCAATATCGAAGCGAACCACACCACCGGCCACCATGGCGCGGATACCCAAGCCGGCATCGAACTTCCAGCTGGAGGTCAATAGATCCCAGGTATATTCCCGGGCAACACGACCACCCTCGACAAAAGGGGCGAGTTGAAACCAGTCCAGCTTCAGGAACTTCAACCAGTTGACATCGGCGATGGGATTCCAGCGCAGGGTGTAGCGATACTCGGCCGAGCCGTAGACGACTGAACGGTCGTTGAACCGATAGAACGGGTAGGCCCGCATCCGGTAAAAGCCACCCAGGGTGGCCCCCTCATAGTAGGGGGGGCCGTTGTTGACATCGATGAGACCATTGGGCAGGACGGTTTCGCTCCACGAAGGGGCATCCCCGGTCCAGAAATCCAGGGCCACCACTCGCTGACGGGCCCAAGGGCTATCTCCCAGCGAAAAGAACTTGGCAGCCTCCATCTCCCAGAACGTCCAGGTCTGGTCGGATTGCAGCCAGGCAAAATCCTGGTTGATCCCGACAAACTGCCGGCTGCCGTAAGAAGGGTTTGCGGGAAAATCGGTATTGTCGTAGGCAATCCCCAGCTCGACGGGATGAATGGTCCTTTCCAGATCGCCGGGGTCAAACTGGTACGTCTGGTAACGATTGAACTGCCTCACCAGGATGTTGGTGACCCCGGAGGTCAGCGGATTCCATTCATCCCCGCCGGTTGGCTTGGAGGTCAGCATGCCGTTCTTCAGCCGATACGTCATCATGGACTGTTCTTCGGCCGCCCCAATGGGCAAAACGTATTCCAGCCGAAAATCACTCCAGTTGTCGGTCCCGCCCACTTCCAGGAATTGGTCGCTTCGGGATTCATTGCTTCCCGGCCGCGGCCTGTTGGGGACAAAGGATGGGGCCGAATACGCGCGTTTGCGGGGAAAGTAACCTACCGAGCCAGTGGCGGTAAAGAAGAACCTTTTGGTATAAGGCACCCGCAGGTCCCACATGCCGGCGATCACACTGGCCGCGTCTTTGTCGACCTGCACCTCGTTGTTGGAACCGACATAGGCACTGCCCGCCACGAGTAGCTGATCCTGGCCATACCCTTTGGCCATGGCGCCGATACCGAACGTGAGGCCCATGGTCTCAGATGAAAAGGCATAGGGGATAATCAATTTTTCCTTGGCGCCTTTCGGGTTCTCTGCCCGAATCAGGGAATTTTTAACAGTGGTCGGCAATTGTGCCCAAGCAGAATTTGTCAGAAGCACAAACAATACCATCCAGAAATAAAGAGTTAACTGGTGCATGGCGATATGTCTACTCAGCAAGTCAAGCCCTCGGCCGAATGCCGGGCGGGAAAATTCAAATGAAGGTATACTGATCAGAATAGGCTGGAACTGAGCCGCATTCAAGGAAAAACTGGTGAGCTCAAAAGGAGGCCGGCCGGGGGTTCAACCCCGGCCGGCACAGGAGGGTGCAGACACGTCTGCTTACATCATCCCTTCGTGTGAAACACACCCTAAATGTAGTGGGCGCGCATGTATATTTCCAGCCGTTACCGGCGGGCCATGGCAAACGCCTGACCAATCCGGCCGATCCAGGAATTGCCGGTCGGCAGCTCGGCCGGGGCTTTGGTCAGCATGGAGATCAGCGCACTGACCATCAGCAGGATGCTGCAGAGGATATAGGCGCTGTTCATGGTGCCGGTCTGGGCGACGATCATCTGGGAGACCCGTGGGAAAATGAATCCACCCACGCCCCAGGCGGAAAATACCAGCCCATAGTTGATACCAAAATTCTTCAGGCCGAAGTAATCCTTGGTGGCCGACGGAAACAAAGACAGGTTGGTGCCGTAATTGAAACCTACCAGCGTGGCTGCCGTCACCAGCAGCACGGCCTGGCTTTCGCCGATGAAAAGCAAGGAAAAGATAACGGCCGCCTGGGCGGTCATCATGATCAGCAATGTCTGGGTCCGGCCGATCTTGTCGGACAGGACGCCGGCTACGATCCGCCCGCTGGCGTTGCCCACGGCCATGAGGGCCACCACGATCCAGGCCAGGTCCCCCATGCTCTGTTTGGCCATCCCGGCCACACCGCCGATGATGATCAGGGCTGCCCCTGAGCCGACAAAGTACATGAACCACAGCTTGTAAAAGGCCCCGGTCTGCAATGTTTCCAGGGGTGAGAAATCAATCAGCTTGGCCGGTTTGGCAGCCGGTGCACCCGTTTTGGGTTTTGTCTCGGCGGGCACGTAGTCGGCCGGTGGATTGACCAGCAGCGTGGCCAGCACGCACACAACTACCAGGAAAGCCGTTCCAAAGATCAGCATGGCCTGGCTAAGTCCGAACTGGGCAATCAGGTAATTGGCCAGGGGTGCAATGTAGACGGAGGCCAATCCGAATCCAGCCACGACGAGCCCGGCGATCAGCCCGGTTTTAGAACCCGGGAACCACTTGATGGCCGGCGGGGTGGCCGAAGCATATCCGAATCCCAGGCCCAGGCCGGTAAGGACACCAAAACCGAGTATCCAGGCACTCAGGGCATTGGACTGGGAAATCACCATCAGCCCGACCCCGGTGAGGATGCCACCGATGATAGCCGTCACGCGCGGACTGAGCTTGTCCTGGATCCGGCCGGCAAAGATCATGGCCACGGTAAACATCAAACAGCAGACGGCGAAGGGGTCGTTTAAAGCCGCGATGTCCCAGTTAAACCGGCCATCCGCGGCCTGGACGGACTCTTTGATGGCCTGTTTGAAGATACTCCAGGTGTATAGAATACCCAGCGCCAGATTGATTCCCAATCCGGCCATGGTAACGCTCCAACCTCTGTTTTTGATATCCTGCATGACGGGTCTCCTTGAAGGTGTATAATTTTTTCGGGGCGCCGGCGAAGCCAGCACTTCGTTAATTGATCGGATGATCTGCTGTGGTTCCGTTACTCTGATCTTCATCAGGTAGTCTCCTTGATCTTCAGGTCGATGTGGGCACGTGCGGCAGTTCTGTCACCATTGTCGCCATGCGTTTCGTTTCGGTCAGAATGATATCGATAAAGCGCTGCTTCTGACGACCGTCGATACCGGGATGGTCCCGCAATATTTCCGAAAGAGAACGAACCGAGGCCAGGGAGTTGAGAAATTCATTGGTGAGGTCAGGAAAATCAGTTGCAGTGGCTGAAGAACTTTCCGACATGGTCTCTATCCTCCTTTTACAAGCTGATCAAAAATGAGTCTCGAACTTTGGTTTTTCGCAATTAAATGAATGATATTCAGGTATACAATTCTGCAAAGGCCATACCATCCAACTGCAATCGTTATAACCTGCTGAATTGTTTAATATTTAAACTGAAAAACCAATCGAGGGTCAGACTCGAAGGCCCAACAACCAAAGTTGTGAGGTTTGGTGCTTTCGGGTGATTTGCAGGAATTATCCGGGTATCTATCCAGATTTAAGCGGCATAAGGGGGTTTACAACAAAAGTTGTGGGTACAACCAAGTTTGTAGGGGTTCCAGACAGCCTATTTCAACTTTTTCAACCGCTTGCTCAGCGCCTGCTGGGAAATTCCCAGCATCCCGGCGGCAATGGACTGGTTGCCGCCGCTGCGCTTAAGGGCCTCTTCCACGAGCTGCTGGGTGGCCTCTTTAATTGTCGGCAGCTGATCAGGGAAGATTGTGGCTGGACTTTTAAGAGGCTCAGCGGGGAGGTCAATCGCTGCCCTGGACCCATTGCGCCCCAGATGAGTTTTAAAGGCCTCCAGGGAAAGGACCCCGGATTTATGCTGGCTGACGGCATCAAAAATCATCGATTGCAATTCGCGGATATTCCCCGGATACGCATAGGTTTTCAGTAAGGTGAAAAGCTCCCGGGGCACCGTGGGCTTGTTCTTTTTCAGCTGGCGGGCAGCCTGGGCCAGAAAATGGTTTACCAACAAGGTGATATCATCCAGCCGTCGCCGCAGGGGTGGAATATAGATACGGTGGGTGCGCAAGCGATAGCTTAAATCCTTTCTAAAACGCCCCTCTTCCTGGAGATTGGTCAGGTTTTGGTTGGTAGCCGCTACCAGGCGGGCGTCGCTGATCCGGGGTGTGTCCGATCCCAATGGAAAATACTCTCCCTCCTGGAGCAGCCGTAATAATTTGACCTGGGATGCATGGCTCAGGTCTCCGATCTCGTCGAGGAACAGGGTACCGCCGGCGGCCTGTTCGATAAGACCGCTGCGGTTCTGATCTGCCCCGGTAAAGGCCCCGCGCACATGCCCGAACAGTGTATCAGAGAACACGTTGTCCTCCAAACCGGCGGCGTTGACAGCGACGAAGTTGCCTTTAAGTCCACTCAATTCGTGGAGGGTCCGGGCGATCAACTCTTTGCCCACACCGGTTTCACCCCGGATCAAGACCGGTTGCGAGGTCCGGGCGATGGATTCGATGTACTGGAAAATTAGCAGCATCTTCTTGTTTCTGGTGATAATCTGCTCGAACGCCTCGGGCTGTTCCAGCGTATCGTCCAGGATGCGCTGCCTCAGGGCGATGTTCTCCTGTTTGATCTCCTGGAAGGCCAGGGCTCGGTTAACGGCCGTTACCAGCCGATCCTCCTCCACCGGTTTGAGGATATAATCAAACGCACCGGCTTTAATGCAGCGTACGGCCGTCTCCACATCCACAGCCCCGGTAACGATAATGACCGGTATATCCGGGTGCTCCCGGCTGACGGTATCCAGAAGGCGGTGGCCGTCCACATGGGGCATATTGAGATCCAGCAGCATGACGTCAACAGATTGATCAGCCAGGCGGTCCATCACCTCCCGGCTGTCCTGGCAGGTCAGCGTATTTGCAAAACCGGCCATCTGCAGGGCGGTCTCGATGGCCATCAGAATGGAGGCTTCATCATCCACGATCAAAATGGGTTGATCCTGTTTCAGCAGACTACTCATGTTGTTCGACCTCCGCATTTTGCCGCTGCGCCGGGTTGCAGGAGAAGGTTGCCCGCACTGTGGTGCCTTGACCCGGCTCGGATTCAAATTCAAGGGTCCCGCCGTGGTCTTGCACTATCTTGTCGGATATGGCCAGCCCCAGCCCCGTACCACCGTCGTCCCGTTTCGTGGTAAAGAAAGGATCCTTGATGCGTTGTACCACCGCGGTGGGAATTCCGGCGCCTGCGTCGCGAACCGTGACCATCACCTGGCCGGCCCCGTCATCCCAGCTGGTGGCAACTGATAGCTGTTGGTCATCGGCCGTAAGCGCCTGGCAGGCATTGACCACCAGGTTGATCACCACCTGTTCAATGCGCTGGGCATTGCCGGTGAAGGCCGGTACCTGGGGCGCATAATTCGTCGAGAAGTATTTGGTGGATTTACGGATGAGGTTTGAGGCCAGCCCGATGGCCTTTTCCACCACCTCGTTGATATCCACCTGGTCGCGCATCTCCGGCGGTTTCTCCCGGGCAAAATCTTTTAAATCGGAGACGATATCCCGCACCCGCCGGGCGTCGTCATCGATGCTTTTCAATATCTGCGGCACGCGATCCCGCAGCCGCGCATAACTGCTGCCGGCTACCGGAAAGTCACCCTCGGCGTCCATGTGTTTATCCAATACCGGCCGGGTCGCATCCCAGACTTTATTGAGGTTGGGGGCGTTGAGCATGATGGAGGTGATGGGATTGTTGATTTCGTGGGCCACCCCGGAGACCAGCGTTCCCAGGGACACCATTTTGGCGGCCTGGAACAGCTGCTCCCGCCGCAGGCGGGCCTTTTCCATGGCCTGCTGCTTTTCCCGGGTAACTTGGGCCCCATGCAATACCGCATAGGCCGACAACCCCACTATCAGCGCCAGGATACCCAGGCAGATCAAGGCCAGCGTGCCTGTGATGGCGGCGATTTCCGCCCTGACATCTTCCACGTAGATACCGGTGCCGATGATCCAGCCCCAGGGCTTGAAACCCTTGACGTATGATATCTTGGGCACAATGCGGCTGGGATCATCCTGCCACTGCCACTGGTAATCCACGTAGCCCGCCCCGGCCGAGTCTACGGTTTTGACGCACTCGACGAAAATCAGTTTGCCACTGGGATCGGCAAACGCGGACACGTCCTGTCCTTCCAGATCCGTGCGGTAAGGATGCATGATCATCCGCGGCCGCATGTCGTTGATCCAGAAATAGTCCTTGGCATCAGGTCCGTAGCGCGATCGCCGGATGTGATCCATGGCCAGTGCCTGGGCCTGCGGCCTGGTCAATTCACCGGAATTCACCCGGGCGGCGTACCCTTCCAGACTGCTCCAGGCCGATTCCACCAGTTCCCGGATAACTTCACGTTTACCGTCCATCAGGCGTTCATTGACCCGGGGCAAGATCACCAAAAAAATCGTTCCCCAGAAAAGCAATATGGTGAGGACCACCGGCAGGAAGATGCGCAGGGGTAGGATCCCGGAAAGTTTGATGAGTGTGTTTTTTTGCATGGCTGTCGTTGACCCAGAAATGCGCGAATTTACGGGTTCAACATATCGGAGAAATCCGGTACCGTCAAACTTGCGACTGGGAACCACCTCCCGACATTCGGTTGCCGGTCTTGACCGCGATCCTGTTTTCAACTAACAGGATAGGCACTATGAATCCGCCCGATGCCCCGTTTATAAATCCGGCCATGCAATCGTTTCGGCCGGGCAGCCTTTCCATCACAGCCGAAAAATCAGGCAGCCGCAAATATGCGAAAACCAGCCACCCCACCCGCTTTGGAACGTATGCCGAAATACAAACCCGCGACTTTGAGTTCCATTTCAACCTGAACGGCCAGATCAAGTTTATCCGCGGGCTCCGGCCGGACTGGCCCCATCCTTTCGAGGCGCTTAAACGCACTGCCGGCAATGACTGGGTTTACTACACGGTGGGTGCGGTGATTGGGCAGCACGGTATCCGTGATTGGCTGGGTGAGTACTACCTGCCCTGCTTTGCGTATCAGAGCAATGCCATCGTCGATTTTACCCCCTATGACCATCCGGCCGTGCCTGGCGCCCTGGCCGCCTGGGCCCAACTATATGCAGACATTCGCTCCGCGCCGCTGGAAAAATTTTCCAAAAGAGCCCATGCGTTTCTGGATCGTGTCACCGCCAATGATGACACCGCCCTTTTGGCCCATGCCAAGCGACTGCACACCATTATCGGCGGCCAAATATCGGTCTTGCCACCGGACACCCGTCATGTGGATTACGATGTCATCCCGCTCACCATCGCTGACGGGTGCCTTTACCATTGCGACTTTTGTATCGTCAAATCCGACCGTACCTATCGCCCCCGTCCGCTGGAAAGTATTCGCGCCCAAATCGAGGACCTGAAGGCTCTCTATGGCCAGGATCTCCCCAATCAAAATTCCCTTTTTCTGGGTCATCACGATGCCCTGGCCGCGGGCCAGGAACGGATCTGCACCGCAGCGGCAGAAGCCTTCGATGCATTTGGATTTGCCGATGCCAACATCAGTCATCCCAGGCTGTTCATGTTTGGGAGTGTCAGTGCACTTCTGAAAGCGAAGGGGGCGCTTTTCGAGGCCCTGGACCGGCTGCCTTATACTACCCATATCAATATCGGGCTCGAGTCACTGGATGCGGGCACCCTGGCCAACATCGGCAAACCGCTGGAGGTGACCGACATTCAGGCCGCCTTTGCCAAGATGCTGGCCCTCAATGCGACCTTCACCAGCATTGAAATTACGGCCAATTTTCTCATCGGGGCACCCCTCTCGCAGAAGCATCATGAGCGGATTGTCAACCTGCTGAGCAGCGTAGAACCTATCCGGCCACCCAAGGGGGCCGTCTACCTTTCGCCATATGCCGGACAGCCGGACGGGACCGCCTTGCTGAAAACCTTCTTTGAAATAAAGCACGCAAGTCGCTTACCGGTATTCGTTTACCTTATCCAGAGGCTTTAGCATTTCGGGAGTTACCTGGCGTTCATACTTTCAAGCTCTGTATCAACACGATCAGTGTGTGTTGAGCTTCAGCCAGAGATTTTGATGGGTTTTCTGATTGCGCAATCCACACCGCGGCTTCATCCATGGCCCCGGAAAGCAGATGGGCCAATGCATCCACGGCGATGGGTTTGATCATCTTCTGGTCAACCAAATCCTGCAAGCACTCTTTCAATAGGGACAACCCGCTGCCGGGTAGATTCTCGTCCACGGCGCGGTAAGTGTTCCAGTCTAAAACAGCGGGGGCATCAATCACCACGATCTGCTGCAGGGCCGGGTCCGAGCAAGCCTTTAAAAAAGCCTTGCACCCGGAGATCAACCCGCCCCAGGGACCGTCGGCCGCATCGGCATCCGCCTCGATCCGGTTGCCGATTTCCAACTGGGCCGCTTTGAACACCGCGTAAAACAGGTCCTTTTTGCCTTTAAAGTGGTGATACAGGGCGCCGCGCGTAACCTTGGCTTCTTTTACGATGGCTTCTGTGGATGCACCGGCGTAACCTTTCTCGCTGAATTCCTGCATCGCCACCGCCAGCAGGGTTTGAATGGTGGCCGCTGATTGCGCTTTTTTGCTGAGGCTAATATTTTTTTTCACCTTTTCCTCCGACACAGTTGACATACATACTGTATGTATTAGTTTTTATTTATACATACAGTATGTATGTATATCACAATTTTAACATACGATCAAAACCATATAGGAGGAAGCCCCATGAAACTCACATCCAGCTACCCGGTGATATGTACAGATAAGATTCAGGAATCACACGATTTTTATAAGGAACACTTCGATTTCGAGACCACCTTTGAAGCCGATTGGTATGTGAGCCTGCGCTCGCGGCAAAACGCCAATTTCGAACTGGCCCTGCTCGATTACCACCACCCCAGCGTGCCGAAAGGCTTCCGGGAACCGACGCGGGGCGTATTGATCAATTTCGAAGTGGAGGATGTAGATAGGGAGTATAAAAAACTAAAAGCCAGGGACCTGCCCATGGCCCTGGATATCAAATCCGAAGAATGGGGCCAGCGCCATTTCATCACCCCTGACCCCAACGGCATTCTCATCGATGTGATCCAGAATATCAAACCGGCGGTAAACTTTACTGAACAGTATCAGGCGTGAATATCGGCACGACCGAACAGGGGTGCCCCCTACGGGCCGCACCCCTGATCTCAACGACTCGCCGAAAGACTGCGTCTGGTAAGGCAAACTAAAACAATGCCAGGGCTTTCTCGCTCAATTCTTTGGTAAATTCGATGTGCATCTCGCAACCGCCGAAGGCCATAAAATTGATGGCCACGACCCGAGCCGTCATTTTCACAGGTTTTTCAACGCCGCCGACTTGGAGTTTGAAACTTATTTTTAAAACCTCCCCCAAAAGCGCTTCGGCCTCAACCTGCTTGTTGAGTTTCAGTTCCAGGCAGGCCCCCCCCGGCGACACTTCGGTAAACCGCACACTTCGGGACCAATCGTCGGCAGCCTTGCCCGTGTCGATCACCTCAATCGTGGCAATCACCTGAGATGACCGGCTGTCACCCCCTCGCCTTTCAATATCTTGCTGCACGATGAGATCGCTGGTCTTTGCCCGCGTGTTGCAGAAAGACTGCAGCGTATGCTCCAGCTTGGGCTGCGCCTCCATCCACTTAAACCGGTTGGACTTGTCCAGACATTTCAGCCGGCAATCCGTAACAACGACGGCCGTATAGGTACACACGGAGAAAGAGAAAAAATGGTCGGCACCGAAAATATCGCCGGCCTGCACTTCCTGTACCGTGATGTCCTCCTCGCCCTCTGGATCCGGACACACCATTTTCAGTTCACCTTCTTCCACCAGGTAAAGCCGACCATCAATATCCCCCTGTTTAAAAATGACTGCATCAGCGGGATAAGAAACCTCTTTTAGGGCGAAGCACAGGATGGTGGTCTCTTCCTGATCCAACTCCGTGTATATCGCATCCCAACGTTCGAGGTGCTCGGGATCGATCGAGCAACTTTTCAATTCTTCAATGGCCTCCCCCGCTGCGATAGTGGTGTTCAGTGCCATGGGGGTTTCATCGTACATGCGCGCATGGAGCCGCTCGGCTGCGTCGAAGTCTCCACTCTGGGCGCAGGCCTTTATCATCTCAAGGAACAGGTCCGCAGCGCCGTCCTGGTCATCAGCGGCTATCAACTCGCCCAAGCGTGCTTCCTGGGAAGAAAGATCCCCCCCGCCACCTGGCGCAGGTTCCGGGACCTGCGCCGGAGCTGTCTCGACGCCATTTTCGGCGCCAGCTAGCCCTTGCCTGGTAATGGACAGCGGAGCGCCGCATTGTTTACAAGCGACTTTAATTCCTGCTTCCGGTACTTTGGCCGCATCCACATTAAACGCAGTTTGACATGCCTGGCATTGAATTTTCATGGCTATTTCTCCCGGTTACAATTATGCGGACGGGCACGTTGTACAGGTGCCCGCCAAATAACCGCCCTCATGGAGGGTCGGACGCATTGCTGTACAAGTTTCTTTCTATTAAATCGGCTATCTGGTTTTGAACGTAAGCGTTAATTTCAGTTAGGAATGGAAAAAGCATGGTCCGGGAAACACGTCTCTATAGGACTGTATCCATATCAAGCTGTTATTACAACAAATAAATAGAATCCGTGCTTTTACAGGAAAAGCCGCTAGATCGCGTTAAACGAATTGTTAAAAACAGGACACTTTATGTCGGAGGGTGCTGCCGGCAATTCGATGCCGGGTTTCATGACCAGAAGGGAAAACCTGGCGAGGGTATGCATGCAATTGATCCGGCCTCGTTCCCCAGACAATGATCGCGAAACAAAGGGGAGCAACCACACAGACAAAAAACAAGCGCCATAGCCCGACCGGTCGGCACAGTTATAACCCCAGCAGTCCCTTCAATAGACAGGTCACGGCCGTGCGAAAACTGTCTGCAAAATCGAGCTGAAAATGCTGGAACTCGGGCATTTCCAGCACCCGTCGCTGGGTCGCGGACAGATCGGTCATGGTAGCCCGATGGAGGCCGCCAACTGCTGCTGTAAAAATGTCAGGGCCTGCTCACGGGGCAGGTCCGGGAAGAGCCGACACAAGAGGGCAGACACCTGGCTGAATTCGTGGCTGGCCATCTTTTTGAACCCGACCAGGCTCTCGCGGGAAGCCTTCTTCTCCAGGTGGGCATACAGCACGGAGACGAGCCGCAGCAGCCGTTGGTGCCGCATGAGCACCTTTACCCAGATATCTGCGAATGTCTCCACCGAGCAGGAAGCGATATTCGCATAGTCACCTACCAGGTCGCGACGCCACAGGCGGACATCTTGTTTTAGAAATTCGAAGAAGATCTCCTCTTTGGAACGGAAGTATTTGTAAAGGTTCGACCGGGTAAAATTCGCCTCCCGGGCGATGGCCGCCAAGGTGATCCTCTCGAAACTCGAAACTTCATAAAGCCGCGCCGTGGCCTCTAAGATCGCCTCAATCCGCTGCAGTTTCTGTTCATCGGTCCGCGCTCTTTGCCAGGTCATCTTTTTCCTTTAATTGCCTTATCTTTTTCGACGCTCACACATCGGGATCATGATACCCGGTAGATACCGGTTTTGCTCCTCCCCCTTGAAGGGGGAGGCCGGGTGGGGGTGAAGCTGATTCATCCTGAACTTTGATTGAACAACACATCATCAGGGTAGTTCACCCTCCCCCAACCCCTCCCGTCAAGGGAGGGAGGCTTTCTTCAGCTTTCTACCTAACCTCGACAGTCACATTATCACCGAAGTAATCTTAAAAATTGGATTTTGGTTCAAGGTCAAGGCGGCTGCGATTCTCAAACCGGAGGCGCCAGCGAAGCCAGTGCCTTGCGTGGTGAATACTGATAGTATTTCGAGGATTTGATAATTGCATCCAACGCAGAGATTGAATCAAAAGACTTTTTTAAGATTGCTTCGCAGGCGGCACCAACCCGCTTTCTACCATCTGCTCAAAAAAATCCACAATCGACTCCTCCAGCGGCCGATAGGTCATCCCAAGTTCTTTGACGCTTTTGGAATTATCCGCCCGCCAGGCGTGGTTGACGTTCAGGCTGACCATCTTACGGGTCATACCCTTGTCCATAATCGGTCCCACCAGCCAGACCAGCCACTTGGGCAGGGCTTTTTTCGGAAACGGATAGGCCTCACCGTAGTGGTCGCGCAGGGCCTTGGCGAGCTCGGGAAAACTGGAGTTGTGACCGGAGGTGATGTGACGGCCCTTGGCCTCCGGTGTGACGGCAGCCCGAAAGTGGGCCTCGGCTAGGTCGCGGACATCCACGACACCCATCCCCCAGTCCGGCACCCCGGCCTTCATGGTACCATCTCCAAACTGCCGGATCAGGTTGAAGCTCTCCGAGGTCCCCCGGGGGTTGATACCCGGGCCGATCACCAGGGAAGGATTGATGACGACCAGGTCCCAACGATCCTGCGCCTCGGCGATTTTCCAGGCTTCTTTTTCAGCCACGGTTTTGGAGTAGGAATAGGGCTGGTGGTCCAGGGAAGACGTCTGATTCCAGTCTTCCTCGGTAAAGACACCGTTGGTGGTCTGGGCCAGGTCGGCATTGTCACAGTAGATGGCCGCACAGCTACTGGTCAATACCACCCGTTTGACGGTCGGGGTCCGATTGGCGGATTCCAAAACGTTCCGGGTACCCAGTTGCGCCGGCTCGATCAGCTCTTTTTGGGGATCGTTTACCGCCATCATAAAAGGAGAAGCGGTATGAAACACCACTTCGCAGCCCTGCATGGCTTCGTCATATGATCCCTCCGCCAGCAAATCGGCTTTGAAGAAACGAATGCCTCCCGGCGCATTTTCTGCGAGCGTATTCAGGTATTTGAGCTTTTCGGAATTTTCCGGATCCCGGACCGGGGCGTGCACCGTGTACCCTTCGTCCAAAAGCCGTTTAACGATCCAACCGGCCACATAGCCGGTGGCACCCGTGATCATAGCCGTCTTGAATTGATTTCTATTTTCCATCGGTTTTCCTTTCAAAAATTAATTAGAGACGTAGCGTCACCAAAAATAAGAGTCAGTCTGTCTCTTGTCAAGCAAAAAAGTTAATTTTGTTGGATATCGCTATTGATCACACCGGGTAGCGTCCTTAACTTTCTTTGGCTTCTATAGACCAACGCCGCTGGACCTACGTCTTGACGAAACCAGCCGAGTATGTCAGCTTAAACCGAGTTCATGGAATAACTTAATGCGGTTCTCTAAAAAACTCCAGTAGTGCCGATCTGTGACCGTATCTGTCACAGACGGCGGTTATAATGGCCTCATAACCTTAAA
>Ga0126325_10000028_pt1 | contig 60936 bp, 57 predicted proteins | sample InaspJWI14metaG_FD_94487 | JGI IMG/M metagenome (GOLD analysis project Ga0126325, IMG submission 94487) | Marine gutless worms symbiont microbial communities from Oahu, Hawaii - Inanidrilus sp. 1 OAHU.JWI-14 metaG | ecosystem: Host-associated > Annelida > Digestive system > Unclassified...
GACCCCATATCCGAGTACTTTATGCCTGCTGGAGCTTTTTAGAGAACCGAATTACGAAAATTACCGCCACTGCCCCTTTGAGCAACGCGTGGATGTCCCTGGAGGCGGCGATCGTGCGCAGCGATGGAATGGCGGTCCATCTGTATGAGGACAATATTGAATACTACCATGGACGGTCCGGCGGTGAAAACTGGAGTGAAGGCAGCCGCAGTGGATCACTCCTGATCAAGATACCCGATCCGGGGAAGTACCGGCTTTTCGTGCAGGCGGTCAGCGCCCGTGGCAATGCTTCGCGGGCTACCCGGGCTCTACACGGTCTGCGGGTGGAAGTGCGCGACCGGGCCCTACCGGGGGGGAAATTCGCCTTTGCCGGCGGACTGTGCCTGGCTATCTTCATACTTACGGGGGTTTTGTTCGCAAAATGGAAGGAAGATGACGAGGATTAGAGACTGATGCAGTTTTTGAAGATATTGTTCATCGGCCTGGTGGCCGGCAGCACCATCTGGGCGACGGCTTCCACGGCCTTGAAGCGCGGCGTCCAGCCGGCCGCCTACCCCAGGGGCATCAGCCTGCGCCAGGACAGCCTGCAGGGGGTGCATACGCCCCTGATTCCCGGTAGGCGCAGTGGACGGATACACAGGGGCGGCGGGATGTCGGCCGGAAAATAGGGCTGTTAAAGGCATCCTCTTCGTAAGGAAATTGCCGTGGCCCCCAAAAACCCGCTATACGGGCTGGATTGGTGGAACCAAACCCATGGCACTGACGTGCGCTTTGATTTCCGCTAGGCGGGAATCCCAAAGCCATCCGTTCTCGGGTGGTGTTTACTCATCAGGGAGGCACTATGCTGACAGAGACCCACATCATGCAGTTTATCCTAACGATTGTCTACTCCATCCTCGGGATGGTTGTCTTTGCGGTTGCCTTTAAGATTTTTGTCAAGATTTCACCATTCTCCGTGCGCAAGGAAATCGAGGAAGACCAGAACACGGCCCTGGCGGTCATTTTGGGTTCGGTATTAATCGGTCTTTCCATCATAATTGCTGCGGCGATTACCGGATAGATGCGCATTTCCGGTGCATCCTTGCGGACCCGGATCGTCCTGTTAGGGTCGGTTTTTCTTATCGCGGCCTGCGGCCTGGTCTATGAACTGGTGGCCGGGGCTGTTTCGAGCTACGTTCTGGGCGACGCCGTCACCCAGTTTTCCTTCGTTATCGGCGTCTTTCTCTCCTCCATGGGGCTGGGATCCTACCTGGCCAAGTTTATCCGCGGCAATCTGCTGAAAGCCTTTATTGAAATTGAGATCGGGATTGGGCTGGTCGGTGGGTTGAGTTCTCTCTGCATGTTTGTTGTGAGTGCCTATGCAGCGGATGTCTTCGGAGTCGTTTTCTACAGCCTTTGCATCCTCATTGGTGTTATGATCGGCATCGAGATTCCACTGTTGATCCGGATTCTTAAAGAGAATGTCGATTTTTCGGAGGCCTTGAGTCACGTATTGGCTATCGATTATGTCGGTGCCCTGGCTGGGGCCATTCTTTTTCCACTGCTGGTGCTGCCCTATCTCGGATTGAGTCGGGCGTCGGTTGTTTTCGGTGTCCTGAATCTGGCTGTTGCCGGGGCCGGTTTGGCCTTGCTATCAGGGCGGCGGGTATGGATTGCCTTGCGGCTGACGGCCGCAACCCTCATCCTTTTGATGGCCCTGGGGTTTTCCGTGCGCATGGTTGGCTATTTCGAGGACCTGCTCTACCAGGACACCATCATTTTTTCTAAAACCACGCCATACCAGCGGATTGTTCTGACGCGCTGGCGCAATGATTTTCGCCTCTATCTGAACGGCAATATCCAGTTCAGTTCAGTGGATGAAGCCCGCTATCACGAGGCCCTGGTCATCCCGGCCATGGAGGCCTGCGCCCGGCCGGGCGATGTGCTTATTCTGGGTGGCGGGGATGGGTTGACGGCCCGGGAGGTGTTGAAATACAGCAGCGTCCGGCGTGTGGTGTTGGTGGATATTGATCCAGAGATGACGGCGATCGGGCGGAACAGACCTGAACTGAGGGCCTTGAATCAAGATGCTTTGCATTCTCCCAAAGTAGAAATTGTCCACCTGGACGCCATGCAATATGTGGAGAACAGCACCGCTGCATTTGATGTTATTCTTGTGGACCTGCCGGATCCCAGTAGCGGCGCACTCAGCAAACTGTATTCAAAGTCCTTCTACGCCTTGTGTGCCCGCCGGCTGCGGTCGGGCGGTGTTCTGGTCACCCAGGCCACTTCCCCTTTTTTTGCACCGGAGGCCTTTTGGTGTATTGTTAAAACCCTGGATAGTGCGGTGACTGCAACTGCAGGCCTGGACGGTCTGGTTGCGGTACCCTTTCATGTCAACGTGCCCTCTTTCGGTGAATGGGGCTTTGCGCTGGCGGCCCGGCACGCGATCGATCCTAAACAATTGTCCGTCAATGTACCCACCCGTTTTTTAAATGCGCAGCGGCTGCAGGCCATGTTCACCTTTGGAAAAGATACCGGACCGCCGGAAGGACTTGAAATCAATCGACTGGAATTTCCGGTGCTGGATCAGTACTATAAACGTGGCTGGGGTCGATTCCATGATTAAGGGCCGGTTGCCAGCCCGGCCGGTCCTGTTGCGGCCTTGCCGGTGGAACTGTTAACGGCTCCCCAAAACAGTGCAGATGAAAATTTGACATGCTAAATGCCCGGTGATACGAAAATTAGTATAACCGCTCAAACCCGGCGCCGGCGGATACACTTCGGCTGGTGCAGGTTGCGCGGTTGTCAGACGAACGGATAGCTCAAAAGCAACGCACCCTGACATGGGGATCGGAGGTCAAGATGGGTCTTTGGGATAAAGTAAAAGGACAGTTTATCGATGTGATCGAATGGGTAGATGATACCCAGGATTCATTGATCTGGAAGTTTCCCCGGGGTGATAACGAGATCAAAAACGGGGCCCAATTAATCGTGCGCGAGAGCCAGGTGGCGATTTTCTTACACGAAGGTGAAATCGGCGACATCTTCGGTCCCGGCCGGGTTGAACTTACAACCGCGAACATTCCGGTGCTTACCACCTTGAAAAGTTGGAAATACGCCTTTAACGCGCCCTTCAAGTGTGATGTCTATTTTGTCTCTATGCGCCAGTTTACGGATCTTAAATGGGGAACCAAGAACCCCATTATGCTGCGCGACGCTGAATTCGGTCCGGTCCGTCTGCGGGCTTTTGGCTCCTATTGTGTGAAAGTGTCTGATCCGGAAGCTTTCATCAAGCAGATAGCCGGTACCGATACCCTCTTTCAAATGAGTGAAATCACAGGGCAGTTCCGGAATATCCTGGTCAGCCGGTTTGCCGATTCTCTGGCGGAAAGCAAGATCCCCATGCTGGATCTGGCTGCGAATTACAATGAGATCGGCGACCTGCTGCTGGGCAACCTGCAGCCTGAATTTGATGAATACGGCATTCAGCTCACCAAGTTCCTGGTTGAAAATATATCCGTTCCGGAGGAGGTCGAAAAGGCCCTGGATAAGCGTACCCAGATGGGGGTCATCGGCAACCTGAGCGCTTACACCCAGTTTCAGACTGCCGAGGCGATTGAGGATATGGCCAATAATCCCAATGCTGGGGCCAACGCCATGGGGATGATTGCCGGGGTCGGGATGGGCAACATTATGGGGGGCGCCATGCAGGGAGCGGCCCAGCCCGCGGCCAATCAACAGCAACCGGCCCAACCAGCTGCCGGACCGCCGCCGCTGCCGCAGCAGACCCAGTGGTTCGTAGCCCTGGACAACCAGCAAGCCGGGCCATTTTCGCCGGATCAGATTAAACAAATGATTGCCGAGGGACAGATTACCAGGGAATCGTTGGTCTGGAAACAGGGCATGGCAGATTGGGTGCAGGCTGGACAGGTGCCTGATATGACCTCATTTTTTGGATCCGTACCACCCCCGCTGCCCAAGTAGGCCGCGGCGGCCCTATTCGGCGGCCTTTCATCCCACGGCCACCCGGAATGTTTCGGTGGTATGGCTATAGGCATACGTCGCCTTCCGATCCAGGTGGAGGCATTCCAACTCAAAATCCGATCCCAGGATAAATGTGGGCGGAGAAATTCGGCCGTTGAAGCCAGCATCACACAAGCTGGATTTCAGGCTGCCGGCCACCATGTTGCAAACGGCGCCGATTACATCTTTAACTTCTTCGATGTCAGCCAGTTCATCGGGCGTCATCTCCAGCATGATACCGGCAACTTGACGGCTGAAACTCTCTGAGAACTCAATATTCACCCACCCTAAAACATCTCCCGAAAACAGATGCCGCCGCTCAAGCGACTGCCGCCGTGCCCGGCAGCTGCGTCGCCTTCACAGGGTCCTATCTGCATGGCGAGCATAAGGTCGCAAACCTCGCTAACGGCTGCGGTAACAGCCGCCTGGATATCAAACTCAAAGAGGCCATGATCGGGCCGCAGCGCTGGCTGCATTTCGAATTGCCCACTTTCAGGCGCGTCGTATTCACCTGCTTTCAGGGCGACCGCCAGCAGCACCGTGTTGTCTGCCTGAAAAAAAGTGAACTATTCCTGCCGGTCGGCAGGTTGAATCCCAGTCCGATAGTCGCGGCCGGCAATGTGAGTCGGCAAGGGCAGGTCACAAGTCAGGCCGGCGTCGCATAATCCGGATTTCAGATTACCGGCCACCCTATTACAGACTTCGGTGAGGACACCTTTCACATCGGCGGAATTCTGTAATTCAGCGGGGTCGGTATCCAGCATGTTGCCGGCCAATATCCGGGTATAGGCCGCGTCCACTTGAAAGGTTACCATCCCGGCTACAGAGCCGACCCGGTAGATGGCGGCCAACATTTTCTCGCCATAAAAGTGGGATTGTGAAAGTGCCGCCAGGTGTTCGATTTCTATGGATAACAGCAGGTCAAACACTTCGCTGACAGCATTCACGACCGCGGACCTGATGTTGTAGGTATGGTTGGTTTCCACGGAGGTGTCCTTGCTGCAATTTACAGGTGATAATGACCAACGGCCATTATGGGTCAAAGGCCGAAGGCATGCGAACTTTAACCATTTGTGCCCCGGCGGCCGCATAAATCCTAAAGTTATGGCCGGACCGGACGATAAAAACTATGGAAACCTTTGCAAAGGATAGGTTAATGGCTCCCCCTATTGATGACAGCTATGGATACGGTGTGACGGACGTGACCGGGGTCGACAGATTGTTCTCAGCGACCCTGAATGGGCAGGCCCAACTCGAAGGCATGGCCAATGCCGCCCTCAATGCCGGGATCGATAAGTTCATGCAAAAAGATTATGAAGGGGCTGCCGAAGATTTTCGACGGGCTGTCGGAATTGCCCCACAGGGGGCCAACGCCATCACGGCCGCCGATTACATGGCCAATGCCTATCTGAAAACCGGCGATACCGAGAAGGCTCTGAAAGCCTATAAAACCGCCGTCTCCCTGGACCCGACCCGGGATGATATGTACATCAAACTCGGGAACCTCAACTTTTCACTCGGTCGTAGTAACGAGGCTGAAGATGCCTATCGCCAGGCAGTTACCCTAAATCCGGATGCCACCAACATTTTTTCTCTCGGGCAACTCTACCTGAACACGGACCGTCCGCTTCAGGCTGTTGAGCAATTTGAGCAGGTTGTCAAGCTGACACCGGAAAACGTAAACGGTTACTATGGGTTGGGACAGGCCTTCGGCAAATTGGGTGATTTTGAAGGGGCGGTCGGACAGTTCGAAAAGGCGATTGATCTGCAGCCGGACTTTTATTCCAGCTATGCTGAACTTGGCTATATATATGCCGATTTGGGCCGGGTGGAGGATGCCCAGGCAATGTTTGAAATTCTCGAAGACAATGATCCCGCCCTGGCCGATACCTTAAACCGGTATATGTATAAAGCCGAGGCGCCCCGGATTGAGTTCGCCCGGGCCGAATCAACCTTCAGTTATACCTTACCCGCCAAGACAACCCTCACAGCCCTGGATTCCTATCTCGTGAATGCCAATACAACCAAAAGCTTCACCATGATCTTTCAATTTGGAAAGGGTATGGACCTGGATTCCGTACAGAACCGTTTCAATTGGCAGATCAGTCGATCGAACAAAGGCGAACCCGGCCAGAATTACAACAACGGTCTACCCGTACCATCCACGGAGGTGACCGTGCCGCCGATACCCGCGCAGGTAACCTACGATCCTACCAAATTACAGGCTACCGTGTACTTTAGCATATCCCAGAATGCCGCCCTGGCCGACGGAACAATAGACCCGTCGCACCTGGTATTCAAGTTTTCCGGCATAGATGAATTCGGGAACAAAATGGATCCCGATGCAGACGAATTTATGGGCGCGGTGGGAAGCGTTTGAGTCTGCTAGAGGCTTATTGCTTGGAACCGGTTGCCGGTGAGCCTTTTTTAGATGCGTTTCCGATAGGCAGGTCCGGAGACGGGATTACCCTACGCAGCTTGGCAACGCCCGGGTTGATGTAAATGAATTCCGCAGGTTCACAGGAGGTCGCGAAGGTAACCCGGCCTTCGATCACCTTGCCGGGCGGTAAATACTTGCCGAAGTCTTTGCTGCGATAGATGGGATGGCGTTTGCCCTTTTGACAGGAGAGATAAAATTGACCCGCTTCAACACGGAAGGCCTTCGAACCGCTGTTCTTCAACCAGACATGAAACTTGCCATTGCCCAGGATTTTGATGGCCATCTCGGCCGGCGGATTGCCTGCGAATTTCTGTAGCCTGGCATTCTGCCATTTACGGGTCGCTACGAGTTGCTTTTTGGTCGCCTTTTTCTGGGCCTTTTCCATGGCAAACCGTTTTTCATAAAAAGCCACTTTCTTTTGATAACGCTTATTGTCTGGGTCCAGCTTGAGCAGGTAACGATAAATGTTCAGGTTGTCGACTGTGCGAGACATGGGGATGGCTTTGACTTGCTTCTCCAGGCGGGCGATTTTTGCCTGTGTGTTTTCCTGTTCCACGATTCTGGGGACCCCGGCTGCTTTTTTATGCCGCTCCCGCTCCCAGGCTTTGGCCCACTGCTGGCCGACAGCCGCAACCCGGCCCCTATCGATGACAATTGGTGTACAGGTCTCCAAGTTTTTCTTACAGTCCGAGGAGATTCCTTCCCGGTAATAGTAAGTACGGTAGCCATATTTGGATTTGACGATACGGTCGGGTTTGCCCGCGATGATCCGTACGGAGTTTTCCAGGGTGCCGGCTTCAATCTGTTCGATTTTATCTTTGTCCGGAGGCAAATTCAGGGTGGACTGCAGGCATCCACTGAAGAATAGGGTGGCAAGTATTATGAAGGTGTTCCGGGTTTTCATGTACCGTTGTCTCTGCCTTTTGGTTATGTGGCGGATAGTCCGTTCTAACAACCCGTATTTATATATAAAAAAAAGAGTGTTGTCAAAGGGAGAGCGGTTTTTGGACGGATACCGCTAGGGCTGTATTCATGGAAAACGAATTTCGGGAATGCCTTCAAATGGTCCCCGGAGCCGGTACTTGATTTGAGCGTGTCGAAATTCGAAAGTAACTATTTGATTATAAGTTATTTTTTTAAAATGTGTTGAAATGTGGACCTGAATCCGTGTATCATATACAAATATATGTCTTCCGTCTAACGCGCGATCGATTGGGAAAGGATAGCCAACATGTTTCAAATCTCCATCGAGGAAAGTTACCGGGACGGACAGGTTATCTTCGAAGAAGGCAGTCACGGTGACTGGGTATACATCGTTGAATCGGGCGAAGTTGAATTGATCAAATCTCACTACGGCAAGGATATGGTGGTTGAAACGCTCGGCGTCGGCGAGATTTTCGGGGAGATCGCGTTTTTGGCCAACACCCCCAGAACCGCCGGTGCCCGCGCCAAGGGCGATACCACGATTGGCATCTTTGATCGCAAGTTTCTAGATAATGAATTCAATAAGCTTTCCGCCAGCTTCCAGGCAATTATCAAAAGATTGGCCTTGCGCTTCAAGAGCGCTTCCGAGCTCGCCGTCCAGAGCCAAGCCCGCCGGAATCGGCCGCGGGTGGCCAAGGTCCTGTCACTTTCCTTTAAATCCGACAGCGGCCTGGTGCGGGCATTTTCCGAAAATGTCAATGCCGACGGGATTTTTATCAAGACTTCCCGCGTGCTGCCCGAGGGTGATCGTTTCTTCTTGAACCTGCAGCTTCCCGATGATACCGTCACATTGCAGATTGGATGTGAAGTTGCCTGGATCGCGTACGATCGGAAAAAGGGAACCAAGAGTACGGAAGGCATGGGCATTAAATTCGTCCAGATCAGTCAGGAAGATCGCCAAAAAATAATCAAGGCTCTGGAAAAAGCCGGCGCCTGATATATATTCCTTAAACCAGATCTCTGTTTTATCCATTACGTCCCATAGGTTTCACCAGAAACATTACCGTATCCTGCTCAATTGCGTTGGACGTCTACTCAGCTAGCCTTATACTTCTGACCACGGTTTGCTTGATTTCTTTTGAGGCCGCCGGGACCGCCCATTAAGGGCGCGATCAAATTACTCATCAACAAAGGAGGGTATCATGGGTGAAAGTATCTACAAGATTATTGAATTGGTTGGAACCAGCGCTACTTCCTGGGAGGATGCCGCCACAAGCGCCGTTGAAAAAGCAGCTGGCAGTCTGAGGGACCTCCGGATCGCTGAGGTAGGTAAATTGGATATGACCATTGAAAACGGAAAAGTAGCCCAGTACAGGGCTAGGGTGACAATCTCCTTCAAATTTGACGGGTGATGCATCCAGTAAGCAAATTTCAAGCTGGAATGGGGATTGACAATTCGGATCCTCTAAAAAATAAAGCGGGGCCGGCGATGATTTCCGGCCCCGCTTTGGTATTTAAGGGAAGGGCTATCAATCCAAGCGTTTAAAGAGTTCGTCCCATTCCAGATCTTCTTCCCGCCATTTTTCCATTTTGTGCCATTCCTCGGATTTATACCAATCCGGGGCACTGGGACGGCTAAATTCCTTCAATTCCCATTTTTCGTTGCCAAAGTATACGGTGGCCACAATTTCCCTTTTTCCCATGAGACCGATAAATCCGAGTTTTCCGTACTGACCTGACGTGACAACGGCTGCGATTTGATCGAAGGCTTTTTCAAGTTCTTGGAAGTCCCCGAAAAATTGATCACTGTCCCTGCTATTCACATAAAGACAGTCCTTTTCCCACCAAACATTCATCAGGATCGGGCTGATATCCGCGGACAACTTGTCAAAATCAGATTCCACAACACCCTGCACAACTCCCTGTATGATATTGATTTTAACCGTGTCCATGACCAGGGTGGCGTCATTTTCCATAATCCTATTCCTTTGTTGGCATCTTTGAGCGGCCTTAACTGCGACCCACAATCTGATTTTAAGAACGCTTGTAGTATGAAACCCGTGTTATTTCAGAAAAATAGTATATTAAGGCTTTGGCAGAATGTCAAACTTACAGGCAGGTGAAAAGTGGTGCCTGGCGGGCAAAGTGTCCGAACGCACTGTCTCCGCCCAGGAGCGGCCCTTCATTTTTAGCGGATAATGCAGTTTGAACGTTTTTATTTCCGGAGTGATACCCGTATATGGGGTTGCGCTTTTTTCCGGCAATGGGACCGGGGCAGCGGCGCTTATTACTTGTTTTAAATCGCCATCCCGACGGTCGGCCTTAGCTATCGACCATCTCTTTCAACTCTTTGCCGACTTTAAAAAAAGGCAATTTCTTAGGGGGGACCTGGATTTGAGAGCCGGTTTTGGGATTTCTGCCAATATAGGGCTTATAATCTTTAACCATGAAGCTGCCAAATCCTCTAATTTCCACGCGACCGCCGCTCACGATGCTCTGGGTAATGGTATCGAAAAAGGTGTCGATCACTTTTTCAGCATCTTTCCGGCTTAATGAGGTCTTTTCCTTGATGGCACTGATAAGGTCTGATTTGTTCATGGAGGCTCCTTGAAAAAGTTGAAAAACTTAAGCGCCAATTGATCCATGATGCGGCAATATTTAATATATATAGAGGGTTGTTGACTTTGCGTCAAGTTTTTTTTATGGAGCCACTCATGCTTGGGAAGATTCGTCGGTGGACGACGAACCGGGGAGAACGGTAGCATCCGGGGCTTGCGATGTTTCCGACAGGGTCTCGGTTCCGGTCGCGGTGCTCTCTGTGGTTTTTGCGCCCGATTCCGTGAGCTGGCCGGCCTCGAGGGCCATGTCTTCAATTTCTTTGGGAGATGGCAGGTCTTTGAGATCCTTGAGGTCAAATACCTGCAAGAACAGTTTTGTGGTGGCATAAATCAGCGGGCGTCCCGGTATCTCCTTACGCCCCAGAACACGCAAAAGCTTTCTTTCCAAGAGCATTCTGATCACCCCACCGCTGTCAACTCCCCGGATACGTTCAATATCCGCCCTGATAACCGGTTGCTTATAGGCAATGATGGCCAGCGTTTCCAAGGCCGCTTTGCTCAACCGCGGGGCATTGGGCTGAATCAATTGCTTGATCCAAGGCGTGTTTTCGGGGGCGGTTCTGAATTGATAACCACCGGCTACGCGGGCAAGATAGAATCCACCCCCACGTTCTTCATATTCCTGGATCAACTCGTTTATCGCTAAACGGACCTCGGCGATCTCCCGGTTTCCGGCTGCTTTGCCCATGGTATGCGCAGTCAGGGGGTCTTCCGCGACAAACAGCAGGCTCTCGATAATTTTTTTAAGTTCATCCATTAAAGGTAGAAAATCCGAATAATTCCCGTTTGGACGTGCTGAACGACCTTCACCAGGTTCAGCTTGACCATTTCGAGAACTGCCAGGAAGGTGACTATGATATCGCCTTTTTCAACCAGTTTGTCAAAAAGTTCGTCAAAAGCGGCTGAGCCTTTTACTTCAAGTAAATCGACTATCTGGGTCATACGTTCTTTAACTGATATCCTTTCCGTGGTCATATCGACCCGATGATCGGGGGCCATTTTATCAAGGACCTTTTGAAACGCGTCAATCAGTTCAAAAAGTCCCACCCGGACAAGTTCATCCCCGGAATCATCCCGATAAGGCCGCTTGGTGTGCGTCCGTACGAATGTCTTTTCCCCCAGCAAGTTGCGATTCGCCAGGTGGTCGGCCGCAGCTTTCATCTCGAGGTATTCAAGCAGGGGTTTGGTGATTTCGGACCGGGGATCCTCATCCTCTTCGTCACCTTCATGGACCGGCAGCAGCATACGGGATTTGATCTGGGCAAGTGTGGCGGCCATCACCAGAAAATCACCGGCATAGTCGATGTCCATGGCTTTGAGCCATTTTATATATTCCAGATATTGGTCTGTAATGAAGGCAATGGGGATGTCGTAGATATCCACTTCATTTTTTTTTATCAAGTGGACCAGAAGATCCATGGGACCTTCGAATACATCCTCTAAATCAACCTTATAGTCAGTTGGTTGCATGCGGGGTGAATCTGAAACTGTTGGTATCAATTTTGAACAGGTCCTGTCGATAGTGGGCCTCAAAAGGTTATTCGCCCAAATTCCGGATACCGACCGCCTCGCGAACCTCTTGTAAAAACGGGATACTCAGATTGCGGGCTTTTTCGGCACCTTTATGCAAAACAGCCTCAATATGACCCGGGTCGTCCATGAGCGCCAGATATTTTTCACGCGGTCCGGCCAGATGATCGTTGAGGTATTCGAACAGAAACTGCTTCATTTCTCCCCAGGCGATGCCATTGGCATACCGGGTCCGCAGCGCCTGGGCTTCCTGCTCGGTGGCAAAGGCCCGGTAAATTTCAAAAAGCGTGCAGCCTTCAGGTTCCTTGGGTTCTCCGGGCTCCAATGAATTGGTCTTGATCTTCATGATCAGTTTGCGCAGCTTTTTATCCGGTTCGAACAACGGGATGGTATTGTTGTAGCTTTTGCTCATTTTGCGTCCATCAAGGCCTGACAGCACGGCGGTTTTTTCATCCACCACCGCTTCCGGCAGAACGAAGAGCGGTTTATAGGTATGGTTAAAACGAGCCGCAATATCACGGGTCATTTCCAGATGCTGAATCTGGTCTTTTCCGACCGGTACCTTATTGGCCTTGAACATCAGAATATCAGCCGCCATAAGAACCGGGTAGCTGAAAAGGCCCATGGAAACCCCTTTGTCGGGGTCCTTGCTACCGGCCAGGTTGTTATCGGAAACAGCAGCCTTGTAGGCATGCGCTCTATTCATGAGGCCCTTGGCGGTCATGCAGTTCAGGATCCAGGTCAGCTCCGGAATTTCCGGTATGTCCGTCTGACGATAAAAAGTGGCATTGTCCGTATCCAGACCAAGCGCCAGCCAGGTGGCGGCCACCGCCAGGCTTGATTCTTTTACTGTTTTCGGATCATGGCATTTAATGATGGAATGGTAGTCAGCCAGGAAGTAAAACGTTTCCGTTTCCGGACTGCTGCTTGCTTCAATAGCCGGTCGTATGGCACCAACATAATTGCCAAGATGAGGGATTCCAGTAGTCGAAATGCCGGTCAGTACAACTTCAGTGCTCATGCGTCAATCCTATCGAGTTTAGTTTGTTGCGTCGTATGTAGTGTTTTACAAATTCATGTTCGTCCGCATGGGTTTCTACCCTGCCGTTCAACCGCGCGTCCCGGGTCGCATCCAATACCTGCCGGAAAACCGGTCCCGGTTTCAGGCCATAGCGTTTTAGTTCCTTACCCGAAATGGAAAGGGTCACAAAGCGCAGTTTGGTGCAGTACCTTGAGATGGCCCGCTTAACCGGCTCTTTGGTCGCCATTGCCATCATGTACAGCAGCAGCTCAATCTTTAATCCGTGCAGGCGATTATAAATCGTGCTGTTCTTTTTGGGCAATTTACGTTCGAGACTGTACAGGCAACGCTCCGCTTCGAAGCGCAGGCGGCAGAACAAGGTCTGGTGGCGCGGTGCCAGTTCGAAGCGGGCACAGATTTCCTGAACAGTCCGGCGATCACAATGTTGGGTGAGCGCCATGAAATATACGGGCCACTTTATATAGGGTTCTTCCATAAAAAGCAAATCATACCAGGCCAGCACCTTTTTTACCGCCTTGAAGGAGGCGGCCAGGTTTTTATTGGCATCGATTGAAGGGTGGATGACTTTCAACAGGTTGTAATCCTTAAGCCTCCCGATGGCGGCGGCGGGATTGTCCTCTTCCAGTATCTGGCGGAGTTCGGAAAACACCCGGTGCCCGCCCAACCGTTTGAAAAAATCCATCTTGATGGCATTGTCGATCAGGCCAGTCGTCAACTTACCGATGGAAAACCCGAACCGCTGTTCAAACCGAATGGCTCGAAATACCCGCGTGGGATCTTCCACAAAGCTCAGGTTATGCAGAACCCGAACGGTTTTTTCCTTGATGTCCTTGTGGGCGGCAAAGAAATCAATGAGGGTGCCGAAATTATCTGGATTCAAGCGAATGGCCAGCGTGTTTATAGTGAAATCCCGCCGAAACAGGTCGAGCTTGATACTGCTCATTTCCACGGTCGGCAGGGCGGCCGGAAATTTGTAATATTCCATGCGGGCTGTGGCCACGTCGATCTTGAATCCGTCGGAAAAGATGATGACTGCTGTGCCGAATTTGGCATGGGTGTGCAACCGGGCGCCGTACAGCCGCGCAAATTGCTTGGCAAAGGCAATACCTTCGCCCTCAATAACGATGTCGATGTCTTCGTTGCGACGATAGAGAAACAGATCGCGCACGAAACCGCCGACCACATAAGCATTCACCCCGGTCTCCTGCGCCACGTGACCGATGGCCTGCAAGGTTTCCAAAATCCGTTTGGAAAGCCTTTCCGACATGAATTTTTTTATATTGCGGGTTCTGACATTCACCGGTTCACTATAGGGATCGGGCGTATCGCCGTCTGTCAGGCGTGATCGTCTAACCAGGATATTGAGCAGGTCCGTGCGGGTGACCACACCAACGATGCTGCTTTTGTCCATCACCGGTAGGATGCGTTGTTTGTTGCCGATTATTTTTTCCTGTATCTCCTGGAGGTCGGCCTCGGAACCGACCACGGCAAATTCGGTGGTCATATAGTCTTTCACCGGTACCTCGGCCAGATAGTGGTACAGGGCTTTTTCGATGACCTGGCGGGTAATGATGCCGGTCAGTTTTTCCACCCGTCCCGTCGTGCGCGTGACCAGCAGGGCATTCACATTGTACTGCGTCACCAGATTTCCCGCCTGGGCGCAGGTCAGCGCTTCATCGATCTTGATGGGGGGGGTGGACATCAAGTCCCGCGCCAGCCGACGGGGGCTGATTTTTGCATACATCAGTTCGATCAGCCGCTGTTCGGCCTGGGCCAGCGTCTTATCTTTTATGGTTGCCGCGGCTGCATACGGATGTCCGCCCCCCCCAACAAGCGCGATAATTGTTCCGACATCAACCTCCGGTATCCGGCTACGGGCGACCACATAGATTTTATCGGCCATGCGGGCGATGGCAAAAATGGCATCCAGGCTCTCCATCTTTACCATCTTGTGGACGAGAAAGGCGAAGTCGGCAATATACTTGTCACTGGTAATGGTGGTCAGGACGACTTCAATTCCGTTTATGTTGAATCTGCGGGCAGCCTGGATCATGTCGTTGAGGACCCCGACTTGTTCCGGACTGATCTCCCGCGATATGAGGCTGGCCACATCGTTGAGTTTGGCCCCCTGGGAGAGCAGCCAGGCCGCCGCGTGAAAATCTGCCTCGGTGGTCGAGGAAAAGGTGAAGGAACCGGTGTCTTCGTAAATGCCCAATGAGAGGATGGTGGCCTCGTCCGCGGAGATGGCAATGTCCTTTTCCTGAATGATTTCCGTCAGGATCGTGGCCGTCGCCCCGGTAATTTTCTGCACCCCGAAATGGCCTTTCACATCCTTATCGGTGGGGGGGTGGTGATCGTACACATGAATCTCAACGTCGGCTCTCAACGTCAGTTCGCCTAGCCGGCCGATGCGGTGGGGTTGGCAGGTATCCACCAGGACCAGCTTTTTTACCCGGTCGAGATCGATATCCTTGATGTCGACCATGTTGAATAGATAGGCCATCGAATTGATGAAAAAATTGCGGAGGTTTTTTTCCTGGGAGCCGGGGAAGATGACCACTGCTTCCGGGTAGAGTTTCTGGGCAGCCAGCATGGAGGCCAAGCCGTCAAAATCAGCATTGATGTGGGTCGTGATGACCGTCAGGGCCCTGGTTTTGTCACTGGTTGCAGTCATGCTTAAAATTGCCTTGCTGTGTAGGTCGGTCCAGTCATGCCGCGCGAGCACCTCAGCCAGGATGTTTCCCTTGGGCCGTAGCGTTCATTGACGGCCGTTCTTTGGCTCTGCTGACGGCGATCATCCTGGGTACCATTCCCGTGCAGGGTAAACGCACAAAATTTCCAAAGATACCTTATACGTAGTTCGATATCTTTGGCAAGCTGCAAGTGCGGACATTTTTGGTTCCTGTTGACCTTGTCCAACAGCGCGGCCGGTCACGCTAAGTTGCCGAGTACCAAAAAGGTATATACCGCGTAGACCCATTTCGGTTCTCCCCAAATACGCCGCATCTGACCCTTGCAAGCTTCCGTGGGATGAAGGCGCTGAACAGGTAAATACCGTTAAAGACTTGAAAAATAGTAAAAATGATAGTATAACCCAATGGATCTGAAAACCCTTTTTTAAAACCTCACCCAATTAGCCCAGGAGGGTTGATAATGCCGGTCTTTATCTATAAAGGGAAAAATAAAAGCGGAGCGGTCCAGAAAGGGGAGTTGGAAGCTGCCAGCGTTGAGGTCGCGATGGCCCAGTTGGCCCGCATGAAAATCGCTGATCCCAAGGTGAAACCAAAGCCCAAGGATCTCTTCGAAAACGTGGCTTTCATGCAGCCCAAGGTCACCCAAAAAGATGTCATTTTGTTTTGTCGACAGTTTTCTACCATGATCGATGCCGGCCTGCCGATCATCCAGTGCCTTGATATTCTCCATTCGCAACAGGAAAATGCCACCTTTAAAAAGACGCTAAAGGAGATAAAGGAGAATGTTGAGTCTGGTCAGACGCTGACCGAAGCTCTTAAAAAATATCCAGACCAGTTCGATACATTGTTCGTTAATATGATCGCTGCTGGAGAAGCCGGAGGTATTTTAGACACAATTTTACAGCGCTTATCGGCCTATATGGAAAAGGCGGCTAAACTCAAGGCTCAAGTAAAAGGAGCAATGACATACCCGGCAATCACGCTGGCTGTAGCCGTTATCGTGGTGGCTGTCATCATGATTTTTGTAATTCCCGTTTTTGAAAAAATGTTTGCCGATTTCGGGGGGGCCCTCCCCGCGCCAACCCAGCTAGTTGTGGAGATGAGCCAATATGCACGTTCCTATTGGTATATTGTTGCGGGCGCAGCGGTGCTTTTCGGGATTGCATTTAAAAAATTCTACGCAACCGAAAAAGGTCGCGGTATTGTGGATAGTGCCTCCTTAAAAATGCCCATCGTAGGGCCCTTGCTACGCCGTGTGGCCGTGGCCAAATTCACGCGTACCATGGGCACCATGCTTTCGTCCGGCGTAGCTATCTTGGAATCTCTTGAAATTGTAGCAAAAACTGCCGGAAACAAAACCGTTGAAGAGGCCATCTATTATACAAGGGGGGGGGATTGCCGAGGGGCGGACCATGGCCGACCCACTTTCAGAAAGCGGTGTTTTCCCGGCGATGGTGTGCCAGATGATATCGGTCGGTGAATCTACCGGGGCACTTGACGCTATGCTGGTTAAGATTGCAGATTTTTACGATGAAGAGGTAGATCAGGCTGTGGAGAATTTGACAGCAGCAATTGAGCCGGTCATGATGGTTTTTATGGGTGTCATTATTGGTGGGCTGGTGGTTTCAATGTACCTCCCGATTTTCAAAATGGCCGGTGCAGTCGGTGGATAGAGTGGTCGGATAGCCTTTCATACAATGAGTGCTTCCGGTAGGCAGCCAGCCATCCAGATGCTGTTAGCGATAACTCACTCTTAGGCAAACACTGAAGGAACGCGGTGTGCGAGCACCAGACGACTGACTGGTGTTCTGGGGCGATTCTGATCAATCCACTAACCTGCATTCAGAAATCACACCAAGATGGGTGCAAAGGGGCCGTATGCACCGATTTCCCCCTGCATTGCCATATTATTATCCTTTCCTAGCATAAAACGAGCACCAGATCCCACCCATTACCATATGGAGAGAATAGTATCACCACATGACAAAAGCCACTCATAAAGTTGACAGCGAGTTACATTCCAAACTCAAATTACTCATGTTTTCAAGGGTGCTGTTTACGTCCTTCCTATTGGGATCAACGATTATTTTCCAACTGGGTTCCAGTGACTCATTTTTAGCCACCTCATTATTGGTGCTTTACGGGCTGATCGGAGGCATCTTTTTACTCAGCTGCATCTATGTCATATTACTTGCATTTATTCGAAATAGCCTTTTGTTCGCCTACCTCCAGGTAGCTGTGGATACCGCTATCGTCTCGCTCATCGTGTTTGTTACCGGTGGATATGCAAGTGTGTTTTCTTTTCTGTACCTGGTGGTGATCATCTATTCCAGTATCATGCTGCCCAGGTGGGGCGTACTCGTGATTGCGGCCATCTGCGGCCTTCAATATGGCGTGATGATTGATTTGGAGTATTTTGAGATCATTAAACCTATGGCCCTGGAAGGGAGTTTGTCGGCGATCAGCTTTCCAGGTAAAAGTGTGCTTTTTAAAATCCTGGTTACCATAATAGCCTGCTTCGCCGTAGCGATATTGAGTGGTTTTCTGGCCGAGCAGACAGTTAAAACCAAAGACAGTTAAAACCAAAAAGGAACTGCAAGAGCTGGAAGATCATGTGAAAAGGGTCGAGAAAATGGCGTACATGGGCGAGATGGCGGCCAGGATGGCCCATGAAATAAAAAATCCTCTGGCCTCGTTGGCCGGTTCCATCCAACTTCTTAGAGAAGACATTAAATACGACCCCTACCATGACAAACTTATGCAGATAGCTCTGCGGGAAACCGACCGGCTGAGCGAACTTGTAGGTGATTTTCTCCTTTTTGCCCGACCCCAAGCCTGCAAAATAGAAAGGATTGATCTACGCGAAAACATCTTTGAAGTGCTCGAGTTATTTGAAAAAAATAGTGAGAGCTCTTCCCGGATAACCATTTCGTCAAACATGGCTACCGGTATTTGGATTGATATAGATCCGGTTCATTTTCGCCAGGTCCTTTGGAACATTTTGTTAAATTCCGCTGAAGCAATTGAACATGAGGGGCGCATTGATATCCGACTTTATGAATCTCGCAACAATACGGCTATCCTTGAAATCGAGGACAATGGTTGTGGCATCCCCGAAGAGGTCTTGAAAATGATTTTTGATCCGTTTTTCACAACAAAAGCCCAGGGGACCGGCCTGGGGTTGTCTATCGTGCACAGCATTCTGGAAACATATGGCTATTTGCTGAGCGTTGAAAGTACAGTCTCCAGCGGGAGCGTTTTTACACTCAAAGTGAATCAGGCTGCCCCCCCGCAAGCCGCGGGTTAAGCTTGACACCCGGTGCCAAATAGGTTAGCAAATCCGACTTAACTTTATATTGCCGACAGGTTATGACCTGCCGGTAAACAAAGGTCTCCGCAGGGTCCGGACGTGCATGCTTGAACGGACGAGGGCGTTTCCGAGTTTTGCGAGTGACAGGATATGCAAGACATGAAAAAAGAGAGCGATATATTAGAACAGCGCCGACAGAAAATCGAGCAGTTGAGAAAGGCCGGTACAGAACCTTTTCCCAACGATTTCAGAGTGTCGCATACGGTCGGGCAGATAAAGACCCTCATTGCCGATCCTTCTAAAACCCTAACCGAAGATGAGCCGCTGTTTGCCTGCGCCGGGCGTATTATGGCTGTCAACAAGTTCGGGAAGGCGGCCTTCATAAGATTTCGGGACCGCTCCGGGCAACTGCAGGCCTATATCAAAAAGGACATGATCGGGGAGGCGGCCTACGCTCTTTTTAAAAATATAGATATAGGTGATTTTATTGGCCTGGAAGGGGGTATGTTTCAGACCCGTACCCAGGAGTGGACCCTGCTGGCCAAAAACCTGCAGCTGGTCAGCAAGGCCACGCGGCCTCTGCCTGAAAAATTTCATGGCCTGAAGGATCCCGAAAAACGCTACCGCAAGCGGTATGTGGACCTGATCATGAACCCGGATGTAAGGGATATTTTCATTACCCGTAGCCGGGTCATCCAGGAGATCCGCAACTTTCTTTTGCAACAAGATTTTCTCGAGGTTGAAACCCCGATGATGCAGCCCATCCCGGGGGGTGCTGAAGCGACGCCGTTCGTGACGCACCACAATGCCCTCGACTTGGATCTTTACCTGCGAATTGCACCGGAGCTGTATTTGAAACGGCTGGTTGTGGGTGGTTTTGAACGGGTGTTTGAAGTGAACCGCAACTTCCGCAACGAAGGGGTTTCCACCCGGCATAACCCTGAATTCACAATGCTCGAGTTCTACCAAGCCTATGCCACGTACCAGGATTTAATGGCCCTCACGGAAGAAATGTTCAAAACGGTTACCAAATTGACCACCGGGAGCAGCACCATTGAGTACCAGGGCCAGCCTATCGAAATGGGCGGTACCTGGGCGCGCCTGACCTTGGCCGAGGCCCTGGAAAAAATGGGCGGGCTTGATCCGCGCCTGCTGGATGATCGCGATGGGCTGCTGGCTTTCGCGCAGGAAAAGGGCGTCAAACTGAGCAAAACCGGTCGGATTGGCAAGATCATTACCAAATTGTTCGATATACTGGTTGAACCACAGCTCATCCAGCCGACATTCATCACCGGTTATCCGGTTGAGGTGTCGCCGCTGTCGCGTCGCAGTGACACGGAGCCCGGCCTGACCGATCGCTTTGAACTGTTCATTGCCGGGTATGAAATCGCCAACGGGTTTTCCGAACTGAACGACCCCGAGGATCAGAACGCCCGCTTCCTTCAGCAAGTGGAAGATCGCATGGCAGGGGACAGCGAGGCGCATTTCATGGACGCGGATTATATCGAAGCCCTGGAATATGGGCTGCCGCCAACGGCTGGTGAGGGCATCGGGATTGATAGATTGACCATGTTGCTGACAGACGCGGCGTCTATACGGGAGGTTATTCTGTTCCCCCACATGAAACCGTCATCCACAGGCTAGGCATGCCCTTTGAACTTTTCATAGGCAGCCGCTACCTCAGGGCCAAACAGAAGCAGTCCTTCATCTCGCTGATTACCCTGTTGTCCATTGCCGGGGTAACCGTCGGCGTGATGGCGCTGATCGTGGTCATTGCCGTTATGACCGGATTTGAATCGGATATGAAATCCCGCATTTTGGGTGTGGAATCCCATATCGTGGTCATGCGGCACGGCGGATCTTTCTCAGATTACCGGAATGTCATGGCGCGCATTCAGGCCGCTGACGGCGTGCGGGCAACGACGCCCTTTATATACTCCCAGGTCATGATTCGGTCCGCCACGGGTGTTTCCGGCGCGGTCCTCAGGGGGGTGGACCCGGAGACCGTCGGCAGCGTCGTCAAATTTTTTAGTGCCGCCGACCTGGCCCGCCTGACCGGCGATTCAAACGGCAGATCCGGTAAAAGCTCGGCGCCGGGTATCATTCTTGGAAAGGAACTGGCCAAAAATCTTGGTGTCGGTGCCGGCGATACGATTGCCATGATTTCTCCCCGCGGTATGCTGTCTCCCATCGGTCACATGCCGGCCATGAAACAGTTCAAGATCAAAGGACTGTTCGAGTCCGGCATGTATGAATTCGACAACTCCCTGGTTTATATTCATCTGAAAACCGCCCAGAAAATGATGCGGATGGCCGACACGGTGACCGGTATCGAGGTGCGGGTCGATGATATCTATCAGGCTGGCGAGATCCGTAAGGGTCTGGTACGGGACTTGGGATTTCCTTACTGGATCAGAGACTGGATGAGTATGAACCGCAACCTTTTTTCGGCCCTGAAGCTCGAAAAAACAGCAATGTTCATTATTCTGGCGTTGATCATACTCGTGGCCGCCTTTAATATCGCCAGCTCCCTGATTATGATGGTGATGGAAAAAACAAAAGATATCGCCATATTAAAAGCTATGGGGGCCACAGATCGAAGTATCTACCGAATCTTTATTTACAAAGGCATGGCCATCGGCGTGGTCGGTACGATTCTGGGGGTCTGTGGCGGCATTATCCTCTGCATGCTCTTGTCACACTATAAGTTTATTGAACTGCCCGGAGATGTTTACTACATTACCACGCTTCCGGTGGTCTTGAAGGTGGTGGATGTCGCGGCAATTGCGGTTTCGGCCCTGGTTATTTGTTTTTTTGCAACCCTGTATCCCGCCCGCCAGGCATCCCGGTTAGATCCGGTTGAGGCAATTCGTTATGGATAACATACAGCCTGAACAAACCGACGAGGCAGGTGAACCGCTGATCCGGATTTGCGACCTGTATAAAAGCTACACCAATGGCGGTGGTGAGAGCATCGACATCTTTACCGGAGCCGATTTGAATATTCAGTCGGCGGAGAGAGTGGCCGTAGTCGGTGCTTCCGGTGTCGGGAAATCCACATTTCTCCACATTCTCGGGGCCCTGGACAGGCCCGACCGGGGGCAGATTTTCTTTCAGGGGCAGGATATCTTCGGTATGGACCGACACCAACTGGCGGGATTCCGCAACCGTTCGATCGGTTTTGTATTTCAATTTCACCATTTGCTGCCGGAGTTCAACGCGCTTGAAAACACCATGATGCCGGCCTTGATCGGCGGGCGTACCCGGCCTGAAGCCACCGCGGCCGCAGAGGCCATTTTGGTGCGGGTGGGATTGCAAGATCGATTGCGCCACCCGGTGAGCAAACTATCCGGTGGTGAGCAGCAACGGGTGGCGCTGGCGCGGGCCCTGATACTCAACCCACCCCTGCTGCTGGCGGACGAGCCCACCGGCAACCTTGATCAGGAAAATAGCGAACGTGTGCATACCCTGCTGATGGAATTGAACCAGGAACTCTCCATGACCGTTTTAATCGTAACCCACAACATGGAACTGGCTACCTGTATGTCCCGGTGCATAACAATTAAAGACGGAAAGCTGGAAGGAATACGCTGAGATGGTTTACAGGTTCAAGTCACTGCTCACATTGCTGGTTCTTCTTCTCTTCGGCGGCCCCTGCGTTGCTTCCGGTTCCGACCCCATCCGCGTGGTAGTCCTGCCTTTTGAGGTCCATGCACCTTCATCCCGCCAGGCTTTCTCCGCTGAAATCACCGATGCCCTGAAACAACAACTGCGCCAGGAGGGCGTAACGGTTATCGCGTATAAGGGCGAGTGGAAAAGTCGCGGTAGTATCGGTGAGGACCTGGCACGCATAAGGGCCATCGGTATCGAGGCCGGCGCCGACCGGATCATCTGGGGCAGCCTGACCACTTTTGGGAAAATGTATTCTCTGGATGCCCGGGTTGTCGATACATTCGGTACCGGAACGCCCAAGCCCTTTTTTGTAGAGGGTCGCAATCTCGGAACCGTAGTTGCCCGGCTCAAAACCCTCTCCCGCAGCATCGGCATGGCAGTGCTCAACCGTCAAACCATTGCCGCTATCCTAATCGAGGGCAACAACCGGATCGAAGCCGACGCCGTCAAGCGCGTCATTAAAACCAGAGAGGGCGACGTCTTTAAAGCCCAGCAATTGACCAAGGATCTAAAGAAAGTCTATGCCATGGGCTATTTCGATGACGTTCGGGTTGAAGCCCGCGGCATTCCCGGAGGCAAAGCGGTCGTTTTCCAGGTCCGGGAGAAGCCCACCATCCGCAATATTACCTTCCGTGGCAATAAAAAAATAAAAGATAAGAAGCTCAAAGAAAACCTTACGTTGCGAACTGGCTCGATTCTGAACATTTTCAAGATACAAAGCAACATTACCATTATCACGGACCTTTATCGGGAAAAAAATTACCACCATGTTAAGGTGACGTATAAATCAATAGAATTAAAAAACAATCAGGCCGACCTTGAATTCAAGATCGTGGAGGGTAAACGGTCGCGTATCGAGAATATCCGCTTCCAAGGCAATGACGTCTACCCGGATAAAAGGTTGAAAAAACTGGTGGAAACATCGGAAGCCTGGTTTTTGTCCTTTATCACTGAAGATGGCGATCTGGATCACGAAAAGCTCAAACAGGATGTCGCCCTGCTCACTTCCTTTTACCAGAACAATGGGTATATCAATGCGCGGGTCGGAGAACCCGAGGTGGTATTTACCGAGGAAGGTATAGACGTAACCTTTAAAATTGAGGAAGGCCCGCGCTACAAGGTCGGCAAAGTCAATTTGATCGGCGAATTCGTGCTGCCGGAAAACCTGCTGAAGGCCGTAATCCAACTCTACGGACAGGAGTTTTTCAGTAAAGCGGTGATTCGGCAAGATGTTTTGGTCATCACGGATCTCTACGCCGATGAAGGCTACGCCTATGCTGAGGTGATTCCTAAAGTGGAGCGCCGGCCCGAGGAACTGCTTGTGGATGTCACTTATGACATCAAGAAAGGGCCACTGGTTTATTACGAGAAGATCATCATAAGCGGTAACACAAAGACACGCGACAAGGTCATTCGCCGTGAACTGAAAGTTTACGAGAAAGAATTATATAGCGGAAAAAGGATGAAACGTGGGGTTCGAAATTTATATTATCTTGATTTTTTTGAAGATATTCAAGTCGACACCCCTAAGGGGAGTTCTGATGACCAGATGATTTTAAAACTCAATGTAAAGGAGAAGGACACAGGCACTTTTTCTTTAGGAGGTGGCTATAGCAGTGTTGAACAATTTTATTTTACTGTTTCTGTTGCTCAAAGAAATTTTCTTGGTAGAGCCCAGACGCTAAAATTGGAGGGATCAATCGGTGGGCGCACCCAGAAGTACAACATTAGTTTCACGGAACCCTGGCTTTTCGATATTCCGCTTTCAGGCACAGTCAATGTCTACAACTGGGATACAGACTTTGATTCCTATGAACAGTCAAGTCTTGGTTTTGGTGCTGGTATTGGCTATCCGGTATGGGATTTTACCCGGGCATACTTCAATTATAAGTTTGACTCGTCCGATGTTAAAAACGTACAAACATTTGCACCTGATTCTATTAAAGAAATTTCAGGTACCAACGTTACAAGTAGTTTGAGCCACACTATGGTCTACGACTCAAGAAATAAACGCTTTAACACAACCAGCGGGGGGAAACACTCATTTCAATTTGAATATGCCGGTCTGGGAGGGACTATCGGATTTACCAAGTTTGTTGCTGAAACCGGTTGGTATTTTCCGTTAATCTGGAAATTTGTTGGTTTCCTACACGGTAAGGGAGGCTACGTATCCCAAAATTCGGGCATGCTTCGACCGGATTATGAGAAGTTTTTTTTAGGCGGCATGAATTCAATGCGGGGATTTCGTTGGCAGGATCTTGCTCCTGTTGAAATCAATTCAGACGGGGAACTTGCATATGTGGGTGGCGATAAATACGTGCAGTTCAATTCGGAGATCCGGTTTCCCCTGGTAGAAGAAGCTGGTGTGATAGGCCTTGTTTTTTTCGATGCCGGTGATGTATATGCAAAAGACGAAACAATTGACGTTGGCAAGCTGCGCATGAGTGCTGGATATGGCGTCAGGTGGTATTCACCCATGGGCCCCATCCGCTTGGAAAATGCTTATATCTTAGATCCCAAACCAGGCGAAACCAGTGGCGGCAGATGGGAGTTTACCATGGGCGCCGCATTTTAAAATGCACTTGATTGCGTAAACGGCAGACCCCAACAAACTGACCGCGATAAAATCGAAAGTATACACATACTACACTTGGGAGGCGGCATGATATCAATACTTAAAAGACTATCGGTTACTGTTTTCATTATTATGGGTCTCTGCGGGTCTGTCTGGGCAGCAGATGTAGCCAAAATAGGGACGGTTGATTTTCAACGCATTATCGATCTGTCGGATGCCGGGAAAGCCGCCCAGGAAAAGTTGAACAAGCAGGCCAAAGAAATGGAGGCGGACCTGAAGAGTAAAGGCGCCGCAATAGAGGAAGGCCAAAAGCAATTCGAGCGGGAAGCCCTGGTGATGAACAAAGAAATGAAAGACGCCAAAGAACGGGAAATGCGCATCAAGATAAATGATTTTAAACAATTGCAGCAACGTTACACTGGCGTGGCACGCGAACTACAATTCAGGCTGGTGGGGCAGATCCGCAACGATGTCGATAAACTGGTAAAGGAACTGGGCAAGCAGGAAGGTTTTCTGCTCATCCTGGAGCGCAAAGAGGCCGGTATCATCTACATGCCGTCCACCATCGATATAACCGACAAAGTAATCAAGCAATACAATCTGCAGTGGGCCAAGCAGAAAAAGAGTGCGGACAAGAAGCAATAAAGATGCAGCTGACGGTTCATGAAATAGCGGACATCGTTGGCGGTAGGGTCTTCGGCGACGGCCAGGTCCAAATTCACGGATTAGCGGTATTTGAGGGCGCGACAGCCGCGGATGTCACCTTTGTCGAGAATGCTCGTTTCTTAAAAAGAATTGATGAAAGCCGGGCCGGTGCGGTGATCGTACCGGACCATTTCAACGGACCGGCCCCCTGCCCGATTATAAGCACAGCCAACCCAAGGCTTGGATTTGCCAAACTTCTGGCATTCTTTCACCCCGACAAAGAGCACCCGCCCGGTATTAGCCCCCGGGCGGCTTGCAGCGCAGATATGATTGTCGGCCAGGGTGTCTCCATCGGTGATTTTGTGACCGTGGGCAAACAGGTTCAGTTGGGGGATCGGGTCTGCCTGCTGCCCGGTGTGTGTCTTGGTGATGAAGTGAAGATTGGTGCCGATTCGGTCATTGGCCCCAATGTGACGATTATGGACCGTAGTCGCATCGGCTGCCGGGTCAAAATCCATGCCGGTACCGTAATCGGAAGTGACGGGTTCGGATTCGTGCCCGATGGCGAGACCTATTGCAAACTGCAGCATATCGGTATTGTTCAGATCGACGACGATGTAGAGATCGGAGCCAACAACGCTATCGACCGCGGGACTTTTGGTAAGACCCATATCTGCCGCGGGGTAAAAACTGACAACCTGGTGCACATTGCGCATAACGTGCGGATCGGCGAAGACACGCTCTTGGTGGCTCAGGTGGGCATTGCCGGCAGTGTGACTATTGGCAAACATGCCACGTTGGCCGGGCAGGTGGGTGTCGCTCAGCACCTGACGATCGGTGACAATGCGATAGTCGGACCCCAGGCCGGCTTGGTGAAGTCCATAGAGGCGGGGGCCGTTGTGTCCGGTACTTATGCCATGCCGCACAAGATATGGCTGCGGCTGCAGAGAATCCTGCCCGGTCTGCCGGCCCTGGTGAAAAAGTTGGAGCGGTTTGAAAAGCGCTTAAAATTTTTGGAAGATAAACGGGGGGAACCATCCGACCTATAGAGGTCGGGCCTGTGCTCCTGGATAATAACGGGTTGTGAAGCCCAGAGGGAACCATGGATAATCCAATTGATATTCACAAAATAATGCAGCACTTGCCCCATCGATATCCGTTTCTACTGGTCGATCGCATCCTAGACCTCGTACCGGGGGAGCGGATTACCGGCCTGAAAAACGTAACCATCAACGAACCCTTTTTCCAGGGGCATTTTCCGGAAATGCCGATCATGCCGGGGGTTCTGATCGTGGAGGCCATGGCCCAGGTCGGCGGTGTCTTGATAGCGGAAACTGTCGACCTCAAGGCACTGGGCGGATTAATCTATTTCATGAGTATCGACAAGGTCCGCTTTCGCAAACCCGTGCAGCCGGGCGACCAACTGATATTTGATTTAGAGGTTCTCAAGATACGTTCCACGGCCGTCAAAATGGCCGGTAGGGCTACCGTAGACGATATTCTGGTGGCGCAGGGCGAATTCATGGCCGCGCTGGGAGGTAGAGAATGATTCATTCCACGGCAATAGTTGATTCCAAAGCCGAAATCGGTGCGAACGTAAATATCGGCCCGTTTACCATCATCGGTCCCGAGGTGTTCGTAGGAGACGACACCACTATCGGTCCCCATGTGGTGATCGACCCTTATGTAACCCTCGGGCAAAACTGCCAAGTCTACCAGTATGCGGGCATAGGGGCCCCTCCCCAGTCAATGAAGTTCAAAGGTGAAAAAACTTACGTAAAGATTGGGAAAAACAGTATTTTAAGGGAATTTGTGACCATTCACCGGGGAACCGGCTTTGGTGGCGGGGTGACAGAGATTGGAGAAAACAATTTTCTCATGGCCTACACGCATGTGGCCCATGACTGCCGTACGGGTACGGTGGTGACCCTTTCCAATAACACTACCCTGGCCGGGCACATCACCATCGGAGATTATGCAACGGTGGGGGGACTGGTGGCCATTCACCAATTTGTCCGGGTGGGCGATTATGCTTTTATCGGTGGGAAATCGGCCGTCGTCAAAGATATTCCGCCCTTTGTCATAGCCGCCGGCGACCGGGCCAAACTCCACGGCCTGAATAGCGTCGGACTCAAACGCCACGGCTTTTCAAAACATACCCTGTCCTTGTTGAAAAAGGCCTACCGCATCGTTTTCAGGATCGGTTTGACCCTGAACGAAGCAATCGAGCGCGTGCAGGCCGAAGTCGAGCCCGTCCCCGAGGTCCTGGCATTTATCGAATTCCTGCAAAGCTCCAGCCGGGGCTTGACGCGTTGACCCGGATCTATTGAGCACCGGCAATTAAACGGACAGGACAAAGGACGTTTGCGATGCTGACTTACTCTGAAAGGTCGTTCTATGGATAAACGCATCGGCCTTATTGCCGGAAGTGGCCAGTTTCCATTTGTTTTTGCCCGAGCCGCGCGTGACAATGGCTATGCGGTGTTTGCCGTGGCCCATCACAATGAGACCGAGCAGAGCCTGGCTCAATACGTCGATGACATCAAATGGGTTCGTCTCGGCCAATTGAAGAAGATCATCAAGTTTTTCGACAGCCGTGGTGTCCGCCAGGCGGTGATGGCCGGTGCCATCAAAAAAACCCGTATCTTCAAGGATGTGCGGCCTGATCTAAAAGCCATCGGGATACTGGCCGGCATCAAAAATACCCATGACGATCGCATATTAAGGGCGTTTGCAGCCGCCTTGGAAAAAGAAGGCATCCAGATCAAGGCGTCGACTTTTCTGCTGCCCGATCTACTGGCCAAGGAGGGGTGCTGGACAAGACGCAAACCAACCCGTTCGGAAAATGAGGACATACATGTGGGCTGGGAATTGGCCAAGGCCATTGGACGGCTCGACATCGGTCAGTGTGTGGTGGTGGCCGGTGGTTCCATACTGGCTGTGGAAGCGATTGACGGTACGGACGCAACTATCAAAAGAGGCGGGGCCCTGGCCGGAGGCGATGCCGTGGTTGTCAAGGTCTGCAAACCGAATCAGGATTTCAGGTTCGATGTCCCGGCCATCGGCGTACAGACGATTGAAGTAATGGCCGCTGCCGGCGCGAAAGTGCTGGTGGTCGAGGCCGACAAGGCCGTTGTGTTTGACCGCAACGAAATGATAGCCACAGCAGACAAGCGGGGCATCAGTATCGTGGCCCGAGCTGCCAAAGAGCAATAAAATATAGTAGAACCAAACTTAAATAATGGATTTTAGTTCAAAATTCAGTCTTCGCTCTGCGAGCTACGCCGGACAAGCAAGGCGGCCGTGAAGATCCCCGCGTTGCGGGACTTGCCGCTTGCTGTTTTATACAGATGTGGGTCGTAAACCAGAGGCGCCAGCAAAGCCAGTGGCTTGCGTGGTAAATACATCAGGTATTACGAGGAGTTATTCCAAGCGCCCAGCCCAAAGTTTGGGCCAATCCGTCTTCGCCTCACGGCTATACCGGACAAGAAGGCTTTGTTGAAATGGGTTCTATAAGCGAGGTTGTACCATGATCATCGTCAAAACACCTTTGAGAATCAGCTTTGTGGGTGGCGGCTCGGACATGCAAGATTTTTACAACCGGGCCGATGGCAAAGTGGTCTGTACCGCTATAGACAAATTCGTCTACGCCATCGTAAAAGCCCGCTTTGACGACATGATATTCATTAATTATTCCCGCAAGGAGTGCGTGGCCAAGGTTGATGATATCAAGCATGATCTGGTGCGCGAAGCCATGCGGATGACTGGTGTTGAAAAGGGGATAGAGATTACGACGTTGGCTGATATACCGTCCTCAGGATCGGGCCTGGGGAGTTCCAGCTCGATCACGGTCGCCTTGCTGCATGCCCTGTACGCTTATCGCGATGAACTCGTCACAGCCGAACAATTGGCGCAAGATGCCTGTCGTATAGAAATCGACATTCTGGGAAAACCCATTGGGCGTCAGGACCAGTATGCGGCTGCCTATGGTGGGGTTAATCGCTTTGTTTTTAGAAAGGGTGATGTCACCCAGCGGTTGCCGGTGATTATGGCGGGCAATGCCAACCGGAAGTTTGCCGCCTCTTTGCTCTTGTATTACACGGGTATTACCCGTAGTGCGGACAAAATTCTGTCTAAGCAAAAATCCAACCTACAGAGTACGGATCGTTTTGATACCATGCAGCAGATGGTCACCCTGGTTGATCCGTTCACCCAGGCCATGCAGCAGCAGGATATCGCCGCCTGTGGTGAACTTTTAGCCCGAAACTGGCAGTTGAAGCAGAATATGGCCGCCGGGATTTCCAACAGAGAAATTGATGAAATGCATGACCGCGCCATTTCCGCCGGCGCTCTCGCCGGCAAGGTGGCCGGTGCCGGCGGGGGCGGTTTTTTGCTGTTGATCGTACCGCGCGAAAAGCAGAACGAGGTGTTTGCAACTATGCAGGCCTATCGTGAACTGCCTTTTATGATTGCCGAAAGCGGCAGCAAGGTCATTTTCGATGACCGTTCGTACACCAGTAAATAGATACCGGAGCTGGCTTTGAATATTCTGATAACCGGCGGGGCTGGGTTCATCGGATCCCATACCGCAGATGCCCTGATAAAGCATGGGCACCAGGTACGGGTGCTGGACAACCTCCAAAAGACGGTTCACCCCAAGGGAAAACCAGGCTATCTCAATCCGGCGGTCGAGTTCATTCAGGGGGATGTGCGCCGCAAATCCGATTGGGAAAAGGCCCTGGTTGGTGTAAATGCAGTTTATCACCTGGCCGCCTATCAGGACTACCTCACTGATTTTTCAAGTTTTTTCCACACCAACGCGGTTTCCACGGCCCTTCTTTATGAGGTGCTGGTCGAAACCGGACAGTACCGCGACATGCGCAAGGTCATCGTGGCAGCCAGCCAGGCGGTGATGGGTGAGGGGCGGTATCATTGCCCGGACTGTGATCCGGATGCCGAAGCACCAGTCTATCCGCAGATTCGCACCGAAACCCGGCTGGCTGCAGGAAAATGGGAACATGCCTGTCCTGCCTGCAATCGAGACCTCCAATGGCTTCCGTCAGACGAGACCGTAATCCAGCCTTGCAACCAGTACGCCCTGTCCAAACACAGCCAGGAGCAGATTACCCTGCAACTTGGCCGGCGCTATGAGATTCCGTCAGTGGTCATGCGTTATTCCATCGTACAAGGCCCCCGGCAATCCTTCTACAATGCCTATTCCGGGGCTATGCGTATCTTTGCCCTGGCTCTCTATTTTGACAAGGCCCCCACCATATTTGAGGATGGTTGCCAGGTCAGAGACTTCGTCAATATCAACGACGTCGTAACCGCCAACTTGCTGGTCCTGGAACACCCGAATGCCGATTACCTTGAATTCAATGTGGGGGGCGGACAGGCTTGGACCGTGCAGGACTTCTACGACGCCATGTTGGAAGTTACGGGCAAACAGATTCAACCCATCCTTGCCGGGTACTACCGTTTTGGCGATACCCGCCATATCTTTTCGGACACCACCCGCTTGCAATCACTGGGCTGGCAGGCAACGCGGAGCGTGCAGACCAGCATTGTAGATTATTGGGCTTATCTTAATCAGCAACAGGATATGGAAGACATCCTGGCGTATGCCCGTCAGCACATGCAGTCGTTGAACGTCATCCGGCAAACCGGGACATCTGCATGAAAGCCTTTCTGCTGGCAGCCGGAAAGGGGACCCGGTTGAGGCCCTATACCGACCAACACCCCAAATGCCTCATGCCGATCCACGGCAAACCGCTGCTTCAAATTTGGATCGAACTCCTGCAAGGGCACGGCGTTGACAAGGTACTGATCAATACCCATCATCTTGCGGACCAAGTTGAAGAAGCCGCGGAACGCCTGCGCGCTGAAAAGGCGATGGACATTCTGACCGTCCATGAACCGGAATTGTTGGGCAGCGCCGGAACACTGCTGGCGAATGCCGGTTTCATAGATTCCGGTGAAGATTTCCTGGTCGCCTATGCCGATAATCTGACGGATCTGAATCTGTCAGCCATGTTAGCGTTTCACCGGAAACGCAAGGCGGCGGGACACGTGTTGACCATGGGACTGTTCAGGACCGCCACACCAAAAGCATGTGGCATTGCCACTGTAGATGCGGCTCAAACAGTTATCAGGTTCATGGAAAAACCAGCAAACCCGGAAAGCAATCTTGCCAATGCCGGTATTTATGTGGCAACATATAAAATTTTAGAAGTATGTCGCTCAATTCGGCAGACCACCGGTCCGGGCATCCTGGATATCGGTTTTCATGTCCTGCCGAATTTGGTGGGCCGGATGGGCGGTTACGAAATCAAAGAAACCCTCATCGACATCGGCACTGTGGCAGCCTACGAGCAGGCGCTTGAAATATGGCCCCGGAAATAAAAGGAGATGGATAATGGACTTTGGTAAATTTGCGACCGACTACCTGCACGAACTCAAATCGGTTTTGGATGAATTCGACACCGATCGATTTGTACAGCTGGTGCAGGCGCTGCTGGCCGCTTATGAAAATGAAAAGACGATCTTTATCATGGGCAACGGCGGCAGCGGTTCGACCGCTTCCCATTTTGTCTGTGACCTCAACAAGGGCTGCTGCCTGGATTTAGAGAAAAAATTCAAGGTCATGTGTTTGAATGACAATCTGCCCAGCCTGTTGGCCTATGCCAACGATATGTCTTATGAGTCAGTTTTCGTTGAACAGTTAAAGAATTTTTTCAAAAAGGGCGATCTGGTTATCGGGATTTCAGGCAGTGGAAATTCCGAAAATGTACTTCAGGCCATCCGCTATGCAGGGGCCAACGGAGGTAAAACCGCAGGCATCTCGGGTTACGCCGGCGGTAAATTGGCTGACCTGGTCGAGATACCGTTCGTGGCCCGGATAGATGATATGCAGAAGGTCGAGGATGTGCACATGATCATCGTACACATCATCATGCAGGCTGTGTATGCTGAGCTGCATCCTGGGGCGGCAGGCGCAAAACCCTGCTAGTTTTCGTCCTGAAGCGGCATCTTTTGACCCTGAGCGGCGTTTTCGTATTTATGCTATCCGCGCTAGCAACCTCTATGCTTGTGGTTTCATAATTGCTGCGCCTTCCAGCTGCGCCAATGGCTACGCTGGGCAAGTGCTCGGAACCAAAATCTACCGCCTCAGGGCGAAATCTTTTAAAAATTATCATTATGGGAATGAACATGAATAAAAAGATACGGGCGGCCGTCATCGGGGTCGGTTACCTTGGTAAGTTTCATGCTGAAAAATATACCGCTATGGACAATGTCGACCTGGTCGGCGTGGTGGACACGGATAAGGCCCGGGCGGAGGCCGTAGCGGCCAATGTAGGCACAACGGCCTATACCGATTACCGTGATCTGTTGGGGAAGGTCGATGCCGTCAGTGTGGTGGTCCATACTCCGGCCCATTTCGAGGTAAGCCGAACATTTCTGGAGAATAATGTAGACGTTCTCATTGAAAAACCCATGACCACCGATCTGGCGGAGGCAGACCGGTTGATCGCCATAGCTGCGGAGCGCAACCTGATTATTCAGGTGGGGCACCTGGAACGGTTCAACCCGGCCGTTGTGGCCCTGCGCGATATCATCAAGCAGCCCATGTTCATTGAGTCCCATCGGTTGAGTATCTATAAGCCGCGGTGCACCGATGTGAGTGTCGTTCTGGATCTTATGATTCACGATATTGATATTATTCTTAATTTCGTCAATTCCAAGGTCAAATCGATTCATGCCGCGGGTATTCCGGTCATATCCGCCGAGGTGGATATTGCCAACGCCCGGCTTGAATTCGCAAATGGGTGCGTGGCCAATGTCACCGCCAGCCGCATTTCAACCCGTAATGAACGCAAAATCCGTATATTTCAGCGTGATGCCTATATGTCGGTGGATTTTGCCAATCATAACATTACGTTGGTGCGGCAGACCGAGGAGGGCAACAATGACCTGGTGCCCGGAACCGATATCCGGCAGCTATCCTTTGACAGCGGGGATGCCCTGGATGACGAAATCCGTGCATTCGTACAATCCGTCTGCGCGCGCTCGACCCCGGAAGTAACCGGCAAAATGGGGCGGGATGCCTTGGATATTGCGCTGAATATCATGAATCAGATCAGCAAGACCAGCGGTCAATTTCAACTGGGATCCTAGATAGACAGGGCTATCAAACTGAAAAAAATCATGATCATAGCCGGCGAAGCGTCCGGTGATCTACACGGTGCCAGGCTGGCCGAGGCCTTACAGCAAAAGGTGCCGGATCTTTTTTTGTTCGGGATCGGAGGCAAAGCCCTGCAGGCCGCCGGGGTGCGTATTCTGGTGGATGCCGCCAATCTGGCCGTGGTGGGGATTACCGAAGTGATATTCAAGCTGGCCAGTCTCCGTCATGGTCTGCGTATGGCCAAGCAGGCATTGCACCAGCTAAAACCGGACCTTCTGGTCTTGATAGATTTTCCGGACTTTAATCTGCATGTGGCTGCCGCCGCAAAGAAAGAAAAAATTCCAATTCTATACTACATCAGCCCTCAGATATGGGCCTGGCGAACCGGACGGGTCAAGAAAATCGGTTCGCTCGTGGACCATGTAGCCGTCATCCTGCCTTTCGAGGAAAAGTTTTATCGTCGGCACCAGATCCCGGTCACCTTTGTAGGCCACCCCCTGCTCGACGCGGCTTTACCGCCCAGGGAGCCGACGGCGTCAGCAAAACGGTACGGTGACATGACCATCGGATTATTGCCCGGCTCGCGGGACCGTGAAGTGGAGAGCCTGCTGCCGGTTATGCTATCCGCTGCGGAGGTTCTGGCGCGCCGGGGACGACGGGTACGGTTTGTGATTTCCCAGACCCGGACTGTGCCCGTCGCAATGTACCAGGAAATCATAGCCGGGTTTTCCCACCGGGTCGCGCCAGATTTACACTCAGGGCCGGTGAGTGAGATATTCGCCACCTGCGACCTGGTTGTGGCTGCTTCCGGAACGGTTACCCTGGAGGCGGCCATCGCCGCGGTACCCATGGTCATCGTCTACAAAGTGTCGGCCCTTAGCTACCTGCTGGCCCGCCTGCTGGTCAAGGTGAATCATATCGGATTGGTCAACCTGATCAGTGACGAACCGGTGGTGACCGAACTGGTCCAGGATGATGCCACCGCTCGAAATATTGCCGATGAGGTGAACAGGCTCATTTCTGATCCCGCCGGTCTTGAGCGTATGCGTTCTAAACTATATGGCATTCGGGAAAAGTTAGGCGGGTCGGGGGCTTCCAGCCGGGTGGCCGAAATTGCCCTGGAGTTAATCGCAACCGATTTACGCTGATAAGTTAGATTTAGGCACATCTGTAGCATTACCGAATTGATTTCAAAGATGGGATATCAAATATATGCGGATATTGAAGATTGAAATAAAAGAGAGGCATCGGATAATCTGGCGCATGATCATGCAAAATCGGTTCAGATTATATCTTGCTATTTTGTGCTCGATCGCAATTGCGGCTAGCATGGCTGCTATGGGATATTTCATCGAACCCGTCATCGACCGCATTTTTGTCGACCGCGATGTCAGCAAACTCGTGTTCCTGCCGATCATGGTAATGGCGATTTTCTTTCTAAAGGGTATCGGCATGTACGGCTACGAGTATTTCATGAATTATGTGGGCGAGAGCATCATCAGGCGGTTGCGAACAGACCTTTTCAACCACATCATGGACCTGCCCATGGCCTTCTTTCATCAGGAGCGCACGGGCCGGCTAATGTCCCGCATTACCAATGACGTCGGTATAGTTAAATCAATGGTGTCCACCGCAGTTGCGGGGGCCTTCCGGGACATGTTCACCATAGTCGGGCTGGCCGCCGTGATTTTTTACCGGGACTGGAAAATGGCCCTGGTAGCGCTGGTGATTCTGCCGGCGGCTTTTTATCCCGTTATTGAACTCGGTCGCCGGGTCCGGCGAGTAAGCACGGGTTGTCAGGAAGCCATGGCAGAACTCTCTTCTTTCCTGCACGAAGCCTTCGCCGGCACCAAGATCGTGAAGGCGTTTGGCATGGAGCCGCACGAAAAAAAGCGGTTTGGTAGAAAGATCGGCCGCTTGTTCAAGCTAGAGATCAAAGGTGTGGTCGTACGATCGCTCTCTTCACCCATCATGGAATTCTTAGGTGGGGTCGGCATTGCATTCATCATATGGTACGGCGGCTCCAGGGTCATCAGCGGCGAATCGACCCCCGGCATGTTCATGAGCTTCTTGGCGTGCGTGATGCTGCTGTATGATCCCGTGAAAAAGCTCAGCAACCTGAATGTCGCCGTACAACAGGGGCTGGCTGCGGTTGACCGCATTTTCGAGGTAATAGAGGCCAAATCCGACATTCAGGATCCTCCCGATCCGAAACTTGTACAGTCCGGGGCGCACACAGTGCGGTTTGACCAGGTCTCATTCGGGTACGACCGGGACATGGTTCTCAAAGATATCAGCCTTGAAGTTAAAAAGGGTGAAATCCTGGCCCTGGTGGGCATGAGCGGGGGCGGCAAATCATCACTGGTCAGCCTTATTCCCCGTTTTTTTGATGTCAAGCGGGGGCAGGTTTTGATTGACGGTACGGATATCCGGGAATTTACCGTGGCTGACCTGAGGCGACAGATTGCCATCGTCACCCAGGAACCTATCCTGTTCAACGACACCATTCGCAACAACATCGCTTATGGCAATCCGGCTGCCGCAGAGGAAGACATTGTCAATGCGGCTAAGGCTGCGTATGCCCACAATTTCATTGAATCCTTCCCCCACGGGTATGATACGGTTATCGGTGAACTCGGCGGGCGGCTATCCGGGGGTGAAAAACAGCGGTTGTGCATAGCCCGCGCGTTGCTCAAAAATGCGCCTATTCTCATTTTGGACGAGGCCACCTCTTCGCTGGACACCGAGGCGGAAGCACTGGTCCAAAAGGCCCTGGAAAATCTTATGAAGGGGCGCACGACCTTTGTTATTGCCCACCGGCTTTCCACCATCGGGTATGCCCATCGGATTATCGTCGTGGTAGATGGACGGATTGTGGAAGAGGGTACCCATGACGAATTGATGGCCTGCAAGGGCGAATATTGCAAGCTCTATCAAATGCAGATTGGGAACAACGGGGGAGCCTGGCTCGAAGCATAAGCGACCGTAAAACCGCGTTTTCACAATACCGGGTGCGCAAAACTCCAAGACCACAGGTCAGCAGTCGTTAGACAAATAATGCCGAAACCTTTTGATTCTAAATCGCATCTAATACCTCTGGCGGTCATAGTTATCTTCAGCCTCTTTGCCGGTTTGGGGAGTGTGCCCTTGTTCGACGAGGATGAAGGCGCCTACTCGGAGGTGACGCGGGAGATGCTTGCCAGCGGAGATTACATCACGCCACGACTCAACGGCGAGACCTTTTTTCACAAACCCCCCATGATATACTGGGCACAGGCAGCCAGTGTAAGTCTCTTTGGGCTTACCGAGTTTGCTCTGCGCCTGCCCTGTGCCCTGGCTTCCACGGGGTGGGCGCTGTTACTTTTCGTATTTGCCCGCCGCTACTATAACGCTCGCGTAGCCTGGTACGCCGTATTCTTCATGGTAACCTCGCTGCAAACCAGTATCGTGGCCAAAGCAGCCTTGGCGGACGCATTTCTAAACCTGTTTCTAACCCTGGCAATGTTTAACATTTTTGCCTATGACTGCGATCAGCGCCGCCGTTATGTATATCTGACGTTTATCGCCATGTCCCTGGGATTTTTGGCCAAAGGTCCCATTGCCATTATGATTCCGTTTGTCGTCAGTGGTATTTTCTTCGGGATTAAAGGAAGGTGGGCAATTTGGTTCAAGGCAATTTTCAATCCAGTCGGCTGGGGATTGCTGCTGCTCATCGTACTGCCGTGGTACCTGGCGCTGTACTTCCAGCATGGAATTGGTTTCATCAACGAAATCTTCTTTACCCATAATGTGGCCCGCTTTCAAACCGCTTTTGAGGGCCATTCCGGATCGATCTTCTATTATCTGCCCGTGATCCTGCTGGGCATGCTGCCCAATACCGCTTTCTTATTGAAAGCCTTTAGCCAGCTGCGCAGCCTGATCAAAGATGATATCAACCTCTATCTGGCGGTCTGGTTCGGGTTTGTATTGATCTTCTTTTCTCTGGCGGGAACGAAGCTCCATCACTACATTATCTATGGTTACATTCCCCTGTTTGTAATAATGGCGCAGGCGACCGCAGATTTGCGGCACTTTTTTTACCAGCTTATCTGGCCCCTCGGGTTCGTGCTCGTGCTATTCTTTCTACCGCAGATTGCCCACCTGGTGCAGCCGCATATCAGCGATGAGTTTGCTGCCCTGGTGGTGGCCGGAGCCCTGGACAACTTCGGTTGGGGCTATCGGTTGGCAGTCGGGGTAACGTTGCTGGCCCTGGTCAGCCTGTTGTTCTTGAAATCGTTTTCGCAAACCGCTCGTACGGCCCTGATTGGCGTTCTGGTGCTGGCCGTAACTCACGGTTATGTGCTGCCGATTGCCGGCCGGATCATGCAGCTACCCGTCAAGGAGGCTGCCCTGATTGCCAGGGCGCAAAACTACGACGTCAACATGTGGCAGATGAGCTACCACTCGTTCAGTGTCTATAGACAGGGGCTGGTAAACAAGGGGCATCCGGGCAAAGGTGATATTGTTATTACAAAAATGAACAAACTCAAAGACGTGCGCCAATATAAGGTGCTATATCAAAAGCACGGGATTGTACTGGCCCGAATCATAGAATTCTAAAGGCACCGGTCACGGGCTCCCAGTCTATATATTTGGCAGGTATACAGGTTGAACCAAATGGTAAACGATATATTTCTGAGTATCATCATTCCGGCCTACAACGAAGAAGACCGGATCGTTCTGACCCTTGACCGAACCACGGCTTATCTGTCCCGACAGGACTACCGCGCTGAAATCCTAGTGGTCAGCGACGGCAGTTCCGATGATACCGGCCGCGTGGCAAACGGGTATGTCTCGGATGATAAAACCACAATCCGTTTCCTGGAGTATTTCCCCAACCGGGGTAAGGGGTATGCGGTGCGTTACGGCATGTGTCGGGGGGTGGGACAATATATCATGTTTATGGATGCGGACTATTCCGTTCCCATCGAAGCGGTGGAGCAGGGAATTGCGCAGATAGAAAGTGGCTGCGATGCGGCTATTGCTTCAAGGGCCCTGCCGGAATCAAATGTAGTCCACCATCAGAACTTCTTTCGGGAATTGTCGGCCAAGTTGTATACATTTATCCAGAACACCTACCTCGGATTCAACTATCCGGACACCCAGTGCGGTTTCAAACTTTTTACCCGGCGAACAGCCCACGACCTATTTGCCCGGCAGCGGCTCGACAGTGTGATCTTTGATCCTGAAATCCTTTGGCTGGCCAAACGCTACGGCTACCGCGTAGCCCAGTTTCCGGTGGACTGGACCCACATGGAAGACTCCCGGATTCAGTATGACAACCTGCGCAAGTCCCTATTCGTGTTTCAAGAACTGTTCCGCATCAAATCCTTGCACTGAAAAGATTGTCGGTGCTCCCCGATGAGGCTGATTCTGTCCGGTCGCTAACCGGCGCGGACATCAGTGGTTGAGGGGGGTATCCAGCGCAAACCGCCTTTGAAACCATACGCCCGGTAAAGATACCATATTTTATATGGCCGGGTCCCCTCATCCGATTTGCCTTTCCGGGAATTACGGTAGACATATACCGGCACCGGCGGATCCACCTTTTGAAATACTTCGGGCAGATGGCTCAAGTGGCTTTGGGAAGACTGGGTCACCCCGACGGCGTCCTTGCCGAGCAGATCTGCGTCCTGCCACCAGTAGTCATAGACGTTGGGACGGTCCCAGCGGTTGATGGAAACCGTTAGGGGGTTGCCGGGTACATAAAAGGCCAGTTCACTGGCCGTCTGGTACTTCAAGCCGAAAATGAAAGTGTTGGCCGGATCGGGCATCCCGGATACAACCTGGGCCGTCTGCCGGCCCAGTTCCGGCCACCCCTGGATTTCATCAGCTGCCCGGTCGAGGTGGGCCGGCAGGGGCAAGACCGGACGGATGACCTGTACCAGAATAACGGCCGTAATTAAATAAGCACTGCCGATGGCCCAGGGCCAGAGCCGTGCAGCGGAGCGTTCCGTGGCGCCCTCTTTCCGGCCGGGGCCATACAATGCGGCGGCCAGCACACATACGGTAATATACCCCGCCATGGGCCAATTGCCGTACACCCGGCTGTGAAAGCTCAGGAGCGCAAACCCGGCAAACATGATAAACGACGTAAAGAAGAGATAGCGGGCAATCCAATTATCGGCGCCGGGTTTTTTTCGAATGACGGCATACCACGCCATCAGGCACAGGATGAATACCAGGGGTGTCAGCAAGGCCGCTTGCGATCCCCAGTAATCCCCAAAGAAATTCCAATGAATACGGAAAGCCTCATTGGCTCCGCCGAGATAAGCCACATGCCTTACGGAATTCCAGTTGTTCTGTGCATTCCAGACAATGACCGGTGTAAACATCAGGCAACCGAACAATACGCCGATGTAGGGTTTCCAGTGGGCTAGTCGCGGTCGGTGCGCAGTGCTCAGCAGTCCATACAGATACGCCGATGGTAAAAAAATCACCATCGTGTATTTGCTCAGCATACCGATACCGAACCAGAGACCACCGGTCAACCAGTCGAACCAACCATGGCGCTCATAGCCCCGGGCCACGTGATAACAAGCCCCTGACCAGGCCATGGCCTGCAGGCCGTCCGCAGTCGCCAGCAGACCGCCCAGCATGAAGGCGAATACCCCTTGCGTTAGAATCGCCGTGTTGAACGCCGCCCGGGCCCCGAACCAACGTCCGGCCATGCATACCATATAAAGCGAAGCAACGGTAAGGGCCAGGACCGAAGGCAGCCGGACAGCGGTTTCGGTGTGACCCAGCAGCAGGGTGCTGATGTTGATGGCCCAGGCAATCAGGGGGGCCTGATCGTGGTAACCGAGGGCCAGGTAGCGGCTCCACTGCCAGTAGTTGGTTTCATCCGGTACCAGGGAAAACAGGCCGGCGTATACCAGGCGAAACAGCGCACCGGCCAAAATGACAGCCAGGGAATAGTACAGGTATTTTTTATCAACGTCGGAAAGCATGGCCCTGCAATAAAGCCTGTAAATTCGAAAGTCAAGGATTTCAGGCCTGCTGAGAAGCCCTGCCGGGCCCTGACTGACCTCAGGCAGAGACCGCCACTATCATCGGTTGACTTAAGCGCCGACAGGAAATAGAATATATCGATTAAAATCAGCAGCGTACTTTGATTGCCAGCGGGCGCCGGCCGACAAGGACAGTGACTGCCGCACAGAGGATACGGCCAATGAAAATAAATACCATCATCAGTCGGTTCATATTCAAGGAGATGATTCCGCCTTTTGTCATCAACCTGGTTTTTTTTACGTTCATGTTTCTGATGACGCGCATCCTTGAAATTACCGACATGATCGTGAACTATGGCGTCAACCTCGGGACGGTCGTCAAAATTCTGGGTTTCACCATGCCGTTCTTCCTGCAATTCATCATTCCCATGTCCGTCATGATGGCGGTTCTGCTGACGTTTTTAAAGATGTCCACGGATAACGAAATTATCGCCCTGAAAGCTGGGGGGGTCAGTCTTTTTCGTTTGCTGCCGCCGGTGTTTGTCTTCGCCCTGGTCGGTGTGGCCCTGACCGGGGCTACCGCTATCTATGGTCTGCCGATCGGCCGCATGGCCATAAAGCAACTCCTGTACGAGGTGGCCGTCAATAATACCGAGATCGGCCTAAAACCTCGCACGTTCAACGATGCGTTTAACGGTGTCATTCTGTACGTAAACAAGATAGAACCGGCCACCCGTACCTTGCTGGACGTTTTTATCGAAGACCAGCGCTCAAAAGATGTCGTCAGTACCGTGGTATCACCGCGGGGCCGGCTGTTCAGCCAGCCCGAGCAGGGGGTATTTCAACTGCGCCTGTATAACGGCAGCATCAACCAGGTGGATGTGAAGGACCGTTCAGCCCATACCGTTCAGTTTGAGACCTATGACATCCGCCTGGACATCCAGAAAAGTGTCGGCATTTCCGGTGGCGGTCCTAAAAACCAGGAAGAGATGAGCATCCCCGAGTTGCTGGCCTATCTGGACAAAGCCAAGCAAAGAGATGATCGCTATTTTCTAACCCTGATGGAGTTTCATAAAAAATTTTCGCTGCCGTCTTCCTGCCTGTTTCTGGCGCTTCTGGCTGTCCCGCTGGGGATCCAGTCCCGGCACGCCAAACGCTCGTTCGGGGTCGGCCTCGGCTTGATTTTTTTCCTGTTTTACTACCTGATGCTCTCGGCCGGGTGGGTGTTTGGCGAAACCGGGGCTTATCCGCCGCTTATCGGCATGTGGGTCCCCAACCTGGTCATGGGGGGCATCGGATTGTTTTTATTAATACGCAATGCCAGGGAACGACCGGTCCGGATCGCGTTCTTGGGGCGCATGGCCGCCTGGCTAAAAACGCGGTTGTTAGCAGCCCGGAGCGTACAGGGCTAATTTGCCATGCCGCCGAAGGTGTTGACCCATCTTAACACTAATATGCTTGAAATTACGCTATGAACCTCATCGTTCGCTACATATCAACCGAGATCATCAAATACTTCAGCCTCGTGCTTGTCATGGTGATTGGTATTTATCTGGCCGTGGACTTTCTGGAGAAAGTTGATGATTTCATGGAAGCCGGCGTCGGGTTGCACCGGATGTTCACTTTTTTTATCTATGAAATTCCCTTCATAGTTTCCCAGATAGCTCCGGTAGCCTTATTGTTGGCCGTGTTGATCGCTTTCGGGTTGATGAGCAAGAACAATGAGATCATCGCCCTGAAAAGCGGCGGCGTCAGCATTTACTACCTGATCCGACCAGTGGTGATCATCGGCATGCTCTTTAGCCTCGCTCTGGGAGTTCTGGCTGAGTTCATCGTCCCGGCTACCCGGGTTAAGGCCAACTACATCTGGCGACAGGAAGTGCGTAAAGAGGCGGCCATCGCTTCCCGGGAAAAAAACATCTGGGTTAAAGGCAATCGAAGTATTTTACATATCAAGTACTTCAATCCGGCCACCGGCACCATCAACGGTATATCTCTAAACCGGTTCGATGGGGATTTCAGGTTGACCCTGCGTCTGGATGCGCAGCAGGGCGAGTTTGAAAATGGATTGTGGCGGCTTTCCGATGTCATCCGGCAGCAGTTCAAAAAGGATGTGCGTCCGCCGCTGGTTAAATTGGCGGAAACCATGGCCGTCGATCTGGACATCGTACCTTCTGATCTATCCCGGGTTGCAAAAAAGTCCGACGAGATGGGATTTGTCGAATTGTACCGCTATATCCAAAAGGTCGAAGCCGAGGGCTATGATGCCGTGAAATACCGCACTGATCTGCAAGGCAAGTTTGCCTTTCCGCTGGTATGTGTCATCATGTGTCTGGCAGGTGTAGGCCTTGCCGTGCGAGGCAATCTTAAAGGGAGCTTGCCCATCAGTATAGCCTTCGGCATCGGGCTGGCCTTTCTGTACTGGGTTTTTTCCAGTTTTTGTATGTCCCTGGGATATGGCGAGATGCTGCCGCCCTGGATAGCCGCCTGGATGGCTAACTTTTTATTCATATGCTTCTGTGGATTTCTGCTGATCAACGCGGAGTGATCCTTAACGCGAACATTTCAGGAAAATTTATAAGGATTTAACATAACGATTATAACCTGGCCCTAAGGGCCAAGCTTGTTACCACCTGTGGGCGGGAGGGCAAAGATAATTGGATAGGTCGTAAAAGCAATATCCTTGCGCCGAGACGCGGTGACGTCCTCCTTAAAAAGACATCAAATAGAAAGTCCAGCGCAGTTGGACAATCTAGATATTTACCGGCTTAGCCGGTTTAAACCAAAAGGCCTCTGTAGCAGGAAGATTAAAGCGGGTTTTCGCAAGTTAGTGCGACTAGGTCATGGATTTGCTTTCCCGACTTCGCTGGACTGTGCATTGATTCTAAGTTTAATGAGCTCGTCTCTGGGCCTCTGCGTTTCTGCGCGATGCAAAGTTTTGCTTTAGCGTCTGGCATTGAAACTCCTTTAAGGTAATTATGGCGCTGTTCCTCTACAATTTGCTCATGCTTGCGGGGGTAATTATCGGCTTTCCGATTTTACTGCCCCTTGTGCTGACATCGCACAAGAGAAGAAAAACCGTATTGCACAGGCTATCTTTTACGGGCAACCGGGCTAAAAAGAGGATGGCACGGGGTGGGGCCGGCCACCGGACGATCTGGGTGCACGCCCTTTCCGTTGGCGAAGTGATTTCGGCAATTCCCTTGGTGCATGAGATCGAGAAGCGTTTCGGTAAGGACAATATTATCTTTTCGGCATCCACCCTGACTGGATTCGAAACGGCAGCGCAGCGGCTTGATGCGAATGTCCGGCAGGTTTTTTTCTTTCCTTACGACTTTCTTTTTTCAGTCGCCCAGGTGGTCAAACAGGCAAATCCTGATCTTGTCATTATTGTCGAGACGGATCTGTGGCCAAATTTTATGGCCCACCTGAAGTCCCGGCGCATACCGGTTATGCTGGTCAATGCACGCCTTTCCGACCGTTCTACGACGGGGTACCGGCGTTTTCGCCCGATCATTAAGCCGCTGTTGAATACATTTCAAGGCATCTGCGTGCAATCGCCTGAAGATGCGAATCGCTTTTCGGCCCTCGGTGCTCAGGCAGACAGGGTGACCATTACAGGCAACCTGAAGTTCGACCAGCAGTTACAGATATTGAGCGATAGCGAAGGAGAACAATGGCGCCGTCGATTTTGTTTGCGGGCTGATGACCGGGTTGTTGTGGCCGGCAGCACACATCCGGGCGAAGAGCAAATTCTGCTCGCTGGGCTCAGGAGCTTGATAAAAGACCGGCCGGGACTTATCCTGGTGCTTGCTCCCCGTGACCCGCAGCGGGCCGCGTCGGTAAAAGCCCTGTTTGCCGGCGGCGGATTCAGACCCGCCCTTTTATCTGAACTTGAAAAGCGCACCGTCTCTGGATTGGTTGATGCTATAGTCATCGATCGCATCGGCATTCTTTCACAGGCATACGCTCTGGCTGATATTGCCTTCGTCGGGGGAAGTCTGGTTGCGGCGGGGGGGCATAACCCGCTCGAACCTGCGGCCCATGGCAAGCCCGTGCTTTTTGGCCCGGACATGAGCGATTTTCGGCTGATCGCAAAACTGCTTATCCAGGGCGGTGGCGCGCTGCAGATTGAAGACCGGGCAGGGGTTGCCAGGCACGTGGAACGGCTGCTGACAGACACTGATTTTGCACGTACGACCGGCGAAAGCGCCCGACGGGTTTTTAAAGACCATGCCGGTGCGGTCAAAAAGACAATGGCCCTGGTAATCAAGATTGCAGGATGAAAGCATGCCTAAGATTATGATCGCCATACGCAAGGTCTGGGAGGATGCCCCAGATGCGAATCCCCTGCTCAGAGCTGTCTTGATCTGCCTTGCGAAGCTCTATGAAGGGCTGGTGCGTCTGCGGGTTGTTTTGTACCAAAAAGGTATTTTTAGATCCAGGCAACTTTCATGTCCTGTAATTTCAGTTGGGAATCTTACCGCTGGTGGAACTGGGAAGACCCCCATGACACTATATTTGGCCCGGTACCTGAAAAAAAACGGCAAGAAGGTGGCGCTCGTCAGCAGAGGGTATAAAGGCGGGTTTGAAGCCCGGGGGGGGGGTCGTCAGTGATGGCCACCATCTTCTTACTGATGTTCATGAAGCAGGGGATGAACCTTTCATGATGGCCCAGGCCCTGCCGGATGTTCCCATCGTGGTCGGGGCGGACAGGCATAAGGCCGGCCGGCGGGCTGTACGCGACTTTTCGCCGGATGTGATCATACTTGACGATGCTTTCCAGCATTTAAAATTAGCAAGGGATATTGACCTTGTGCTGGTGGATAGTTCAAGGCCTTTTGGCAACGGCTACCTTCTTCCGGCCGGGGAGCTGAGAGAGCCCTTACGGGCCCTGCAGAGGGCAGACGCGGTCATTATCACCCGGGCAGACCTGGAAAATAAACCCGATAAAATGAAGCCGGCCTGGAAAATGCTTGCCGTAAAAACAGAAGGCCATGTTTTTACGACCCGGCATGTTCCGAAAATAAAAAGAATTGTTTCAGGCAAATCACCGCGCTCTCTGAAAAATGGAGCCGGTAATCAAGGCCCGGAAATGCTTGCCGGGCAGCGGGTATTCGCATTTTCCGGGGTGGCAAAAAACGATTATTTCCTGTATATGTTAGCCCGACTGAAATGCCGGATCGTCGGCAGTCAGGAATTTTCTGATCACCATGCCTATTCACCGGAGAATTTACAGGCTATCTGCCAACAAGCCCAAGAACTTGAGGCCGATTTCCTGGTAACGACGGAAAAAGATCTGGTTAAGATTGAAACCTTTACCAACTGGCCGGTTGATCTGGTTGTAATGGATGTTGACCTTGTCTTCGAAAGCGATGAGGAAGGCTTTCGATTGTTGTTACAGCGAAAGCTGAGAATTTGAAAAAAGCGCGACGATGGGTATTGATTTACACAAATTAACCGGCCATTTGCTGATGGGGACGATCCGTGTTCTGGGGTTGATACCCAGAGACCTTGGCTTGGGAATCGGTCAGGCCCTTGGCCGCCTTTTGTTTGCCTTTGATAAAAAGCACCGAGCAATCGCCATCGATAATATCCGTCGCGCGTTTGGGACTGAACTCCGATCATCCGAGGTGATAAGCATTGCGCGCCAAGTGTTTCGTAACCTGGGCTGCATGGTTTTTGAGATCGCCTGGTCGTTTGGGCTCGATCCAGGATCTTTTGACAAATATTTCAAGATGCAGGGCCAGGAAAATTTTTACAAAGCCATGGAAAAGGGCAAAGGCGTGTTACTTCTTACAGCCCACATGGGTAATTGGGAACTATTCACGATTATTGCCCACATGGTCAAAATACCTGCGCACGTGGTATATCGGCCCCTTGATTCAGAACCCCTCGACGAAGCTGTGAAACAGTTACGGTGCCGTTTCGGGGCCAAGTTAATTCCAACCACCAACCGGCGCGCAATCGTAAAGGTTCTCAATACCCTCAAGGGGAATGAGTGTGTGGCCATGCTGATGGACCAGAACGTTGATTATTACAATGGTGTCTTTGTTGATTTTTTTGGACGCAGGGCATGTACAAACAAGGGGATGGCCATATTGGCCCTGCGGACAGGGGCACCGGTGGTACCGGTTTTCATGGTTAGAGACAAGGCCGGCTTTCGGGCCGAAGCACTTCCGGAAATACCTTTGACCCGAACCGGGGACAAACAAAAAAACATAGAGTGCAATACCGCAAAATACAATCAAGCCATCGAAGCCTTCGTACGGCGCTATCCAGACCAGTGGTTCTGGGTTCATCAAAGGTGGAAAACCCGGCCATATTCGACTTGGCCGGATGCATCTAAATGGGGCCGTCAGCGCCCCTGATGAATCCTTGGTTTCAAAAGATCTGCCAGAAAATCAGCGGGTAACCCCATAATAGAAACGGGTCAGTCGGGAATTATGAGTTTACGTTTTAAAGAAGTGCAGCACATATTACTCCGATCTGCTAACTGGGTCGGTGATGCCGTTATGACCACACCGGCCGTGAGGGCCGTTCGAAAAAACTTTCCCCGGGCCCGTGTAACCATTCTGGCCAAACCCTGGGTGATACCGGTTTTTCGAAACAGCCCGCAGGTGGACGAGGTGATGCAGTATGACGCCTCAGGCCGGCACAGAGGAGCTTTTGGCCTGATACGCCTCGCCCGGGACCTACATCAGCGGGACTTCGACCTGGCGATTCTGTTTCAAAATGCTTTTGAGGCGGCCCTGCTGGCATTCGCCGGCGGTATTCCCCGGCGCCTGGGGTACGCCACCGACGGACGGGCCGCCTTGCTGACAGACCGACTTTACAACTTTCGGGAATTGAAAAAAGACCACCTGATCGATTATTATCTTGGGATACTCAGTGGTGCCGGACTGCACCTGGATGGCCGTGGATTGGAGCTGTTTTTATCTGCGGAAGAAAAAGTCCATGCCCAGGCGCTGCTGGCCAACCTGGGTGTAGATCCTGCCGAACCCCTCGCCGGGCTAAATCCCGGTGCCACTTTCGGTACCGCCAAACGCTGGCTGCCGGAGCGCTTTGCAGAATTGAGCCGCCGGCTCTACACCGAGAAAGGGTACCGCAGCCTGCTGTTCGGCGGGCCGGGAGAAGCCCGCCTCGGCCGACAGATTGCCGCGGCTACAGACGGCTGCGCCATCAATCTGTGCGGTCGGACGAACCTGCGCGAAGCCATGACGCTGATCGATTCCTGCCGGTTCTTCATTACCAATGACTCCGGCTTGATGCATGTGGCCGCGGCCCTCGACAAACCGCAGTTGGCTCTAATCGGACCGACTGACCATATTGCCACCGGACCAAGCAATCCCCGTAGCCGGATCGTCAGGGTACCGGGGGCTTGCCACCTGAGTCCCTGCCTGCTGGTGGATTGCCCGATCGATCATCGCTGTATGACCTCTATTACGGTTGATCTGGTGCTTGCTGAACTGCAGGCGTTATTGGCCGAAGCCGAGTAGCTTTGATATGCCATCTATACCTGAACATATTCTGATCGTGAAACTAAGCGCTATCGGCGATGTGATCCACACCCTGCCGTCGTTGAACGCTATCCGGCGGCATTATCCGCACGCCCGGATTACCTGGCTGGTTGAGGAGGCTGCCGCCGGTCTGCTTGAAGGACACCCGGCCCTTGACCGTGTTTTGGTTTCCCGGCGCAAGCACTGGCTGCGGGGGCTACGGGGCTCGGATCGCCGGCAGCACTTGGCGGAAATGGCGGCTTTTGTCAGGAAACTTCGCGATACCCGTTACGATATGATCCTGGATTTTCAGGCCTCGTTGAAGGGCGGCGCTCTTATCGCTCTGGCACGCGGCATCCGCAAAATCGGATACGGAAAGGGACTGGAGCATCAGGAACACAGCTATCTGTTCCTAAATGAGAAAGTACCGGCGGTGGATATGGAGATTCATGCGCTCACCCGGGGGCTGCTGATGCTGGCGCAGATTGGGATCCCGATCAGGCGGATAGAATACGACCTGCCGGTTACCGGCCGGGATCGGGATCAGGTTGGACGGCTGCTGTCGGTCGCTGGAATAGAACCCCAGGCGAAACTGCTGGCCATCAACCCAGTGGCTCAATGGGATACCAAGTTGTGGGACAATCGAAAATTCGCTGTCCTTGCGGATCAGTTGATAGAACGTTATGCTATGCCTGTGGTTTTCAGCGGCGGGCCCGCCGATCTACCTATCATCGCGGATATAATCAGCGACATGCGTCACAAGGCCGTAAACTTGGCGGGACGTACCAACCTGAGGGAGTTGGCTGCCTTGTATGAAAAGACCGCGCTTCTGGTTTCAACCGATACCGGTCCCATGCATCTCGGTGCCGCTGTGGGCATTCCGGTAGTGGCCCTTTTTGGACCGACCGCACCCTGGCGCACAGGCCCCTTTGGTGCCGGGCATCGGATTGTCCGGACAAATTGCGACTGTGCTCCCAGCTACCGGCGCACGTGTGAGACGGCGCACTGCATGGCTGGGATAAGTGTTGAACAGGTCCTGTATGAAATTGAAACAGTGCTACGCTTATAGATTGATAAGCCCGCAGTAGGTATCTTTTTGATGCGCTTATTGGTAATTTTATGCAACTGTCTGTAATAGTAACCACATATAATCGCCCCAAAGCTTTGGAGCGCGTTATTGTCGGGTTGCAATACCAGACCCGACTTCCGGATGAAGTCATCATCGCCGATGACGGCTCCGGCCGAGAAACTGCGGAGTTAGTTCAACGTTTGGCGACATCGGGACCATTCCCGCTACACCATGTCAGGCATGCGGACAAGGGGTTTCGGGCAGCGGCCATTCGAAATAAGGCTATTAAAAAGGCGACTGGTAAATATATCCTGTCACTTGATGGTGATTGTATTCCGGAGCGCCACTTTATCGCGGATCACGAGTATTTAGCAGAAGATGGTTTTTTTTACCAGGGGCGTCGAATGCTGGTGAGCAAGGGGCTGTCGACCGAGTTTACATACCGTAAAACCAATTCTGCTTTAAAGAAGCTGCGGTTGCTAATGTCGGGTCAAATTGGAAACCCTCACCATCTTATGCGCCTTACGCATTGGCCGCCCCGTATTTCAACCAGTACAGTTGGTATTATGAGTTGCAATATGGGGTTCTGGAAAAATGATTTACTATCCGTAAACGGTTTCAACCAAGATTTTGCGGGCTGGGGACGCGAAGATTCCGAGCTGGCCGTGAGATTATTTAAATTTGGGTTAAAGCGAAAATCACATCCGTTTATGGCCATATGTTTCCACTTATGGCATCCGCAGAACGATCGCCGCCACCTTCCGGACAATAACGAATTACTTGCCGCTGCGCAAAATTCCCAACAATACATTTGCAGCAATGGGATCGACCGGCTGAAGCCTTAATTGCTGGCCCGATGCATCCGGTTGATAAGTTGCCCAAAGGTATTACGCGGTCAAACCGGGCAGTCAAACGCATGCGGCTTTAGAAAAGACCAAGAAATTTACGTCGCCTTTTAACCGCTGATGGCACCCGGCAATCCTTTATACCAATACCCATTAAATCCTGCCGATAGGATATACTGATATGTAGGGGGATGCCGGATTTATTAATAGCTTTGCGGACCCCACAATCGGGTGTGTTGATATCATGAAAAATAAGTTACTCAAGGGCCAAAGGGCCATAATTCTTGATATCTTGCATGACAGACTCAAAGGCATGATCGCCGTCAATAAATACAAAGTCAAAATTCTGCCTGTCAGCAGTAACGGCTGCGCAGGTTGACTTCAGAGTACTATCCGCATCTATCAGGTGAAAGGACAGCTGCTCACTCTCGTAAACTTCCCGGGTTTTGAAGATATCCTCGTTGTTCTGATCGTGGCTGATCCAAGTGACTGTAGAATAATGGGGAATCTTACCATGGTGAGCACAAATAACTTTAAGTGCCAGGGCCCACAATCCTTTGTACGCACCAATTTCAAGAAACCACACATCCTTTTTAGAAAGGCTTTCGATTCGGGTGCTCAGGATTTCAATACACTGTTTAAATTCATTTTTTTCTTGGCTACCATCATAATGTTGCGTATCGGCACTGATGGTTTCCGTGTATAACTTGTCTATTTCTGTCAGTAACATGATATCCTGCCAAATAAGGGTCTACAGAGAACTATGCAATTGATCGCCACCATTTTAATACATTGATCCGGTATATATAACAGAAAATGGGGGGTAATTAAACATATAACCGCTTGATATTCTTTCAGAGAATAAACCAAAGCGGCCCAAGTAATTAATCATCGCCTCCCGGCTCTGGAAAGCGGGGCTTGTTTATTGACAAGTTGCCTCCGATGTGAATTTATAGGCGCTAATCGAAACCAGCCGGGCGTAAATGATGAATGCAAGGGGGGCCTGCAGTTGCCTACTCGATTCCGGACGGCAGAGCATGAGTGAGTAGATTGGAGTCATATCCATGAAAAACCCAAAAGGCCGCCAAAAGAGAAAGTGGTTCATATTGGCCCACTGTTTTAATATGGACGGACGCGCGGCCAGCCAGACGATAACTGATAAGCTTCCCTTTCTTATGCAAGCGGGAATCCTGCCAGTAGTGCTTAGCGCCCCAACCGGTGATCTGGATGACCGCTTTCCACATTTTCAAATTATGTCACCGGCACCATCCGGAGTCCTCTTCGAACTGCGCCACATCATTAAAAAGCGTTTCTCCAACAGAATTGTTGAGAAAAGTATCAAGGCCCTGTTGACTCTGGTGTGCCTTCCCTTCCTAATCATCGAGAAAATGTTTATCCAGCTTGACAGCCAGTGGTCCTGGGTGCTCAGTGCCACTTTCAAGGGATTAAGACTCACGCATCGATTTGATATGGAGCTGATTTATACGACGGCCGGTCCACCCAGCACACATGCGGCCGGTTTCTTTATATATAAATTTACCGGTATCCCCTGGCTGGCGGAGGTACATGATCCCCTTATTCGTCATGGCGAGCGTCCGCGCTGGCACAACTATTATTTTAAGAAGTGGTTGGAAAGACGAATATGGAATAATGCCTCGGCGGTCATTTATTTTACGGAAAAGGCGCGCCGCAGTGCGGCTGAGAGAAACCCGGGGAAAGGAAATGCCTATGTTCTGCGGCCCGGTGCAGTGATGCCGGACCTGTCCGGGGTTCAGTATTCAGTCCGTCAACATATCCATTTTGGGCATTTTGGATCGCTTGCCAGCGATCGAAACCTGGGAATGGTTATAAAGACAATGTATGCGCTTATCGAGGAGCATCCGGGCTGGAAAGAATTGCTGCGTCTCGACATTTTTGGCGCTGACCCTGATCCAGTGACGTTAGAATTTATCAATCGATATCCCTTGCAAGAAATTGTGCAGCAACATGGCCGTTTGGAATTCGATCCAAAATCCGGTAAATCTGGTCGCCAACGCGTCCTGGAAGCAATGTGTGCATCAGATGTACTGTTACTAATACACGGCACAGCCGCCGCAGTCGATGAATACATTCCTTCCAAGCTGTACGAATACTTGTTGGTTCGGCGTCCGATCATAGGGCTGGCGTCAGTTGGCTCGGAACTGGAAACCTTATTAAAGGAAACCGGGCACCGCGTGGCAAATCAGTCGGATGAGATTGAGGTGAAAAATATGATAGCCGAATGTGTCGAAAGGTGGCTCGCGACTGAATTGGAGAGCCAGGAAAAGTCCGCTGCTTATACGGTTGATAGTACTGTCCGCCGTCTTATTCAGATTGCCGATGGAATTTGTTAGTGTACTCGGCGTCATTTCCCAAAATGGTTCTGGATCGAAGTGGTTAAACGTCTGCTAATGAAATACAATACCAGCATCATTATCCTTAGTTTCAATAATTATGATCAGACTACCGGGCCTTGCCTGGATAGTTTGTTTAGAAATGGAGATGACGAGCATTTTGAGATCATCGTGGTTGAAAACAATTCCTCGGATGGTTCGGCAGATAAAGTAAAGCAGGCCATAGCCCGCCGCCCGAAGGTCAAACTGATTGCAAACAGCGACAACAGGGGCTTCCCGGGAGGGAACAATGATGGTGCCCGGATCGCTGCGGGTAAAATTCTAATCCTCCTCAACAGCGATACAATTATTCCTCCCGGAGAGTTGCCCAAGTTAAGCGCACTCATGTTGAGCAACGACGACTGGGCCATGTTGGGCCCGGTTACTAACCAGGCCGGCAACGAACAGAAGATTTTCACCTCGGGCTATGAGCTAAGTGAAGTCTTAGAGGAAGGACGACACTGGTGCACCCATTCCCGGAAAGATGTGTATGCCTCTGAGCGTCTTGACTTTTTTTGTGTCGCTATCAGAAAAGATATTTATGATTATTTTGGTGGCCTGGATGAACGTTTCAACCCAGGGTATTATGAGGATACCGACTTTTCGTTACAGGTTAAACGCGCTGGCTTGAAAATGATGTTTACCGAGGATGCCTTTATCTACCATCAGGCGGGTAAGAGCTTTAGCCGGGAAGGGCGTAAAAAGGTGAAGCAACTCATGCGGACCAATAAAAGGTTACTTGCCCAGAAACACAGCGGCCGTATAAAACTTCTGCACATGCGACAGTGCAATACAAACATATTGAGGGCCTATGTCACCCAAAGAAAAAGAATGTCGGGGTCATGTGAACACCTGCAGTATAAATTCAATAATCGCATGCAGTTAGCTCGCCAGTTGCATCCTAACAACCCTTTGAAAAGGTGGCGGTATATCCGATTGCTAAAAAAATTGCACAGTAGTTTTTTATATGGATAAAGTGGTGCTTTTTTGTAAATCCTATGATCAGGATATGCTGCGCGCTCGTCGGCTTGCGGAGAGTATCGCCCATTACAATGAAGATAATATTCCCTTCTATCTCTGTGTTCCCGCAAAAGATGTTTCTGACTTTCAAGCGTGTTTTGGCGAGATACCATGTACCTATATCGCCATGGAAGAAGTTCTGGCAAGAACGTGTGCCGCCCATGGAAACGTACCAATAGGTTTTGAGCCGCACTTGATGCCCATGCTTCTAAAAATGGAATTCTGGCGGATGGGGCTCTGCCGGTATTATGTATGGTTGGATTCAGACTCCTATTTCATCCGACCATTCGGATTGAAGGATTTCTTTTATGATGAGGATACGCCCTATATCGTGCAGCATAAACTCAAGGAGATTAGAGCATTTGCTGCAAAACAAGATCCCAAGATCATCAGCAATTTCGAGAAAGAATCTCGTGTTATTCAGGGGATATTCGGAAGGGCCGGAACGTGCTACGATTTTGGTTCGCCACCCCTAATCGCTGCCTGCGAGGTTTTAGAGAACCTATATCATGATTACCTGCAGACAAAAGGACAGACAATTTTTCAGCTACTCCAGCAGGCCAGGCACGATTCTCTTTTATACGGCGAGTATTATTTACACAGCCGGGTAATCGAAGCGAAGCCACGCGAGCAGCTGTTCAAGGTTTTTCATTATCCTGAGCAGTTCTTCGAATCTCAAATGAAAGGAGAGTCGGAGCTGTCGCTTTCAAAAGACTACGTCGGTATTATCATGCAGTCGAATTGGACAAATCTTGGGGAAGCCAAAAGGGGCTTTTTCGATCGTCTAAAACGACTCTTGGGCCGTTGAACTTGCTTATTTTCAAGCTATCTCTTTTTAAATATGGGAGCTGGCAGCAGGCGAGGTGTATCGCAATGCTCGGGTTTATTGTGCTGATCATTGCTTTTGTTCCGAGCATGCTGAAATCGAATGAAATCGCATAGATCTGTACACATAGCAAATAAGTCCAATACCGATAGGAATTGGGTTGAGGTGTTAAATAGGTGGTTGCCCGCCATGGTGGGGCTCTATATTTTTTTAAACCCTTTCCCGGCTACCTCAATCAAGGAAGTTATCTACTACACTGTGGCCGCCACTGTGATTTTGATGCATCTCACGGGGCGATATAAAATCTCTTTTAAAGCTCCTCTCACGCTGCCCCTCTGCCTATTTCTACTTTGGTCACTGCTGGGACTCTTTTTTGCAATTGACAAAGCTGCCAGCGGGCATGATCTCTTTTCCCATTTAATTAAATTGATCCTGCTATACTACATGTTGATTAACTATTTTGAGGGTCAGGCTAAATTAGAAATTTTATCGTGGCTGATAATAATTTCAGGCACGATTTTCTCTATTGCACTTATAGTGCACTGGTATGTAATTTTAGGAAACTCTTTGTATCAGCGACTGGGGTTATCATATAAGGATTATGCGACTTCCATAAACGGTTTTCTAACGGTATTTACCCTAGCGCTTTCAATCAGGCAAATAAGGTTTCAAAAAAGCCCCCTCTATAAATGGATTTTAAGGGTTAGCATTTTTTGTGCGGCGGCCGCTTCAATTCTATCGCAGGCACGGGCTACTATCATCGCTGTAGTTGCAGTTATCTGCATTATGAATGCAAACAGGGCAAAAGTAGTCGGTGCCGTCGTTGTTTTAATCGCCATCTTTGTGCTGGCCACCCCGGTAAAAAACCGATTTCTCGATCAGCGCGAGTATATACCTCGAATTGGCCAATGGCTTTATACTATCGAAATCATGAAGGACTATCCAGTTTTCGGAATTGGCTATAGCGTGGATACATTCCGAGACGATTCCCGTATCAACAGGCAGGAATATATGGCCCGACTACCAATGCCGTATCAACAGCCGGCGCATCCATACTGGTGGCCGCATAATATGTTCCTTAGCTCGGCGGTAAGAACAGGATTCATCGGCGGTACGTTCTTTCTTTCAATATTTGTTGTCTCCCTGGGCATGTGCTGGCGACTTATCCGTCAGGATGAAAACGCGTATCTACGTTCTTGGGGGTTATGTGGCCTGGCGACTTTGACAGCATTTATCATAAAAGGAAGCCTGGAGCCCATTTTTGCTAGTTTTGTCGAAAACATTCTTTTTTCAAATCTGGCTATGATAACAATTGCGTGGCACTTGCAGAATCCATGTGAATAAACAGCCCCGACCAGAATCAAGATTGATTTCGGGCGGGGGTTAAATACTGCGCCACTAAAAACTTGTGGGAGGACGCACCGGTGGTAAAAATTTCAGCATATATAATTGCCTACAACGAAGAAGAAAAAGTAGAAGCGGCCGTGAACAGTGTGCTGTGGGCTGACGAGATAGTGCTTGCTGATTCTCAAAGTATCGACCAGACAGCTGAAATCGCCGAATCCCTGGGAGCAAGAGTTGTCCAGATCCCTTTTTCTGGCTTTGGGAAGTTGCGAAACAGGGCTGTAGAACATTGCCGGGGTGAATGGATTTTTAGTTTGGATGCGGACGAGCGCTGCACGCCTGAGGTAAGAGACGAGATCTTAGAGCTGATTAATTCAGGCACCAGCGAGGATGTGTTTTTTGTTCCTCGGAAAAACTTTTTCATGGGCAAATGGATCCAGCATTCCGGGTTTTACCCGAACTATCGCCAACCGCAACTTTTTAAAAAAGGGTCCCTGAAATACAAGCCAGACCCAGTCCATGAGGGCTTTGAAATTTTGAGCGGTCGTAAGCCTGGATATTTAAAAAGTGCCATCTGGCAGTTTCCGTTTAAAGACTTCGACGAGATACTGGAGAAGGCTGGCAAGTATTCCTCACTGGGTGCAGCGCGACTGCAAAGTGAAGGGCATACCTCTGGAATGTTTCGGGCACTGGGACATGGCTTATGGTCTTTTGGGCAGCATTATTTTTTAAAGCTCGGGATGCTGGATGGCTGGGCCGGATTTATAATCGCCCTCGGCAATTTTGAGGGCACTTTTTATAAATACGCGAAACTACATCAACTAAATTCCGAATGGCAACCGCCTGTCGCTTATCCCCTGAGGCGCTTGTAAGGTAGCTGGATGATCGCTGCACGAAAGGAAAAGATCCTAAAGATGAAAAAGAACATAACTCTTTTTGCCATATCTCTCTGCGTATCACTATTGTTTCTAGAGATAGGCATTCGACTTTTCATCGGATCAAAGATTCCCGTGAAGGATCATCGCGATGACATGTTCTGGGTGGCCAATCAAGAATTCGGTTGGGCCAAGAAACCGAATTCAAGTGGATATTTTTCCAACGGACTCTACAACGGTTACATTATCAATGATCACTATGGAAATCGTCAAAACTCCGATAATGGGACCTTCATTGAAAGCAACTCCAATATATTTTTCATTGGTGACAGTACGACTGTTTCGTTGGAAGTTAATAATGATGAGACCGTGCCCGCTATGCTGGAAAACAAGCTGCGACAAGGAGGGCGAAACGTGAATGTCCTCAATTTCGGGGTTAGGGGGTATGGTACGGATCAGTCTGTTCGCAAAGCCTTGCACTTCGCTGAGTACTACAAACCCAGGCAGATTATCTATATGTACTGTGACAATGACTTTATCGATAACAACACGATCAAACGATCCTACAAAAAATTCGGCAAGGGGGTTTATATCCGGCCTTTGGTGGATGGTCAATTCAAAGCCGTTAACTATCCGGTAGCTGAATATAAACACAATACGGCGGCAATGGTAGTCTTTGATCCCCAGGGGATTCCCTTCATTCACCGGGCCACCCTACCCGAAAAGGATCTGGATTTTCGTGAAAAGCACGATCGCTTCAAGGTCGCCCTGAAAAGGAATTTTTACATCTTGCGGGCCTACAGCTACCTGAAGGATGTCTTTAAACACCATTTGAAGGAAGCCATGTCGCCGATGGCCATCCATGACATTGATCCCTATGCTATTATTGAATCCGGAAAGGTATGGAGCGAAGCGTTTTCAAGTGCTTATATCGACGGTTCCAAGGTACGCGTAAGACATAAACAGTATTTCAACGAACAGATGAAATTCCTCCTTACTATGCTCAGGCAGATAAAAAGCCTGGAAAAGGTCCACCTTGTGTGGTTCCCGAGTTCCAATGAGATGCAGTTGTTCGCTGCCGGCAAATCCGTAAATCACGAACTCTTTGCTGAGCTAAAACAAACTGGTATTGTCGATAGCTATGTAAATCTCAATGCGGCCTTGATAACTGCTAAAATCGACATTCAGGAGTTGCGCAGCCCAGCGGATCACCATTTCAGCAGAAAAGGGAATGAGTGGATTGCGGCAAAGATTTTGGAACAGATCCATTTTTGATGAAGTCTTGCACAGGGCGCGCCACTACTAATGAATGCCAAAACAAAACTCCATATTGCGATACTGATCAAACGGTTTATAGCTACCGGCGGCGCCGAGCGCTACGCCGTTGAAGTAGCCCGGCGGCTTCTAAAGCGGGGGCATGCCATTGATCTTTACACACGACAGTTGGAAGCGGGTCTGGTGCAAGGCATGCACATTGTGCAGATTCCTGATCGATTGCGGTTTTCGAGTGTCCTCAATTCCTGGTCATTTGCCGCCGAAATGGCCAAACGTTTACCCAGCCGTGGGTACGACGTCATTCTCTCGCATGAAAGGGGCCATTGTCAGGACCTGGCCACCATCCACACCTTTTCATACAAACTGGGGGTTGAAGACTACTCGTTCCTCAAGAAGTTGAACAGTATCTACCTCAGCCCGCGCAGCTGGCTGCACTTACGGTTGGAACGCCAACAGATGAACAGCCCGTGGTTGGTGCCGGTGTCGGGTATCATCAAAACGGGCACCCTAAAATACTACGGTCGCAGCACCAACATCCGGATTGCCACCCCCGGGGTAGACATTGACTGGTTTCATCCGGCCTGGATACAGCAGAATCGGGAACCGGTACGCCAGGCGGAAGGTATCCGGCCCGATGAATTCGTGGTCTTGTTTATCGGTTCCGAGTTCCGGCGCAAAGGTCTGGATATGCTCATAAACGCTATCGGGCCGGGTATGCGCCTCTTGGTGGTAGGTGCCGGAGAGCGGCACGCGCATTACCGCCGGCTGTCCGCAAGAAGAGGGGTACCGGGGCAGGTTGTGTTCACGGGCCTGGTTGATGATGTTCGCCGGTATTACGCCGCCGCCGATGCGGTCGCCCTGCCGTCCCGCAAGGAAGCTTTCGGCATGAGTATTCTGGAAGGCATGGCGTGTGGCCTGCCGGTTGTTTGCAGTGCTGCGGCGGGGGTATCAGAATTGGTTGCCGACGATGCAAACGGCTACCTTTTCAGTGACATGGCCGCGCTGAAAGAGGTGCTCCTGAAACTGAAGGACCCTGAGACACGGCACCGTCTTGGACAACAGGCTCGCCTGACAGCAACAGACCATACCTGGAAGGTCACGACCGACGTGTATGAAGAGATCTGCTGGCAGATTGCGGCGGCCAAGCGATCCTGGCAAAACAGTCGTTCTGCCTGAAGACCGGCTTCGGCTTTGCCAGGGTGCTGCTAATCTGTTATAAGTTTTCATGTGTGCTGGCTTGGGATCGATGCATCGTGATTATCATCGGCCAAGCGGTTGATTGCGGCCGGGTTTAACCGGCTGCAGGGCGAAGCGCTGTATGTCAGCGGAAGCGATCGGCTGCGGCGTTCATAACTTAACGATTGGGAGGAATGACAATGGCTGTCAGCCAGGAACTGCTTGACATATTGGCTTGCCCGCAATGCAAAGGCGATATCCATCTCAATGACGCCGGGGACGGTTTGATCTGCGATGCGTGCAAACTGTTGTATGAAATCAGGGATGATATCCCCATAATGCTGATCGATGAGGCCAAACCCATCGAGTGACCCACCGGTTTGGCTCCAGTACAAATTCCAAATCATGAGTCGACCCAAACCGCCTGAATCCGCCAAGTTGATTGTTGGGCTTTTCACGCGTGAAAAAAGCCTTTGTAAACCGGCAGTGGCTGCGCTTGAAAAACAATTTGGCCCGACGGACTATATCAGCCGTTGGTTGTCATTTGATTACACTGATTATTATTTAGCTGAAATGGGGCAGCCGCTCTTCAGGCGAGTTTGCAGCTTTCAACAACTGATCGAGCAAGAGCAGTTGCCGCAGATCAAACTGTTTACAAACGACCTGGAACAGGAATGGACACGGGCAGGCAGACGCCGGATGAACCTCGACCCCGGCTATCTGCTGCCTTCACGGTTCGTGCTGGCGACCGGGAAGAACTTCGCTCACAGGATCTACATCGGCCGATCCATTTATGCTGATTTAACCCTGCTCTATGAAAAGGGCCGGTTCCATACGCTTCCCTGGACCTACCCGGACTATGCCGATAAAGGATTGCAAGCCGTTTTGGAACAAATAAGGGTGAATTACATGGACGCTATGGCGGCCTTGCCGTACCAGAGCCAGGAAATGAGGACAAAACCATGATTCACAGCATGACCGCGTTTGCACGGGCGGAGTCGATTGCCGACGGGCTGACCGTCAACATGGAAATTCGTTCGGTCAACAGCCGCCATCTGGATTTGAACGTTCGTCTGCCGTCGCGTTATTTGGGACTGGAAGAGCGGATCCGGAGCGCGTTGGTACAGCACCTTACCCGGGGCCGTATCGATGTCCGGGTGCAAATTCAAGACCAGGAAGCCGAAAGCCTCGCTTTTGAGATCGATGAGACCCGGGCCGCGGCTTACCACCAGGCGCTGGACAGCATTCAGCAAAAGTTTGAGATTGACACCCCGATTTCACTGGATGCCATTTTGGGTGCCGGCGGAATCGTTAAACCGGTCGAAAACGAACCGGACTTGGCCAGTTGCCAACCGGCCGTGGATGCATGCCTGGCGCAAGCTCTGGCAGAACTGGTTGCCATGCGCGCAGCCGAAGGCAAATTCCTTGCCGGTGATTTTAAGCAGCGGTTGGCATTTGTAGAAAAAAGAGTACAGGATATAGAGACAGACTCAGGGGATCTGGCCGCCCTATACCGGCAGCGCTTGCAGGACCGTATTGCCGCTTTGACTCAGGGTATTGTCGAAATCGATCCGGACAGGATTGCACAGGAAGCTGCCCTCCTGGCAGACCGGAGCGATATTTCGGAAGAACTGGTAAGGGTCTACAGCCATATTGAGCAGTTTCGCAGCCTGATGAAAGCACCCGAACCGGCCGGCCGCAAGCTCAATTTCCTCCTGCAGGAGTTTAACCGCGAGTTTAACACCATCGGTTCGAAAACCGGCAAGGCCGGCGTTGCTCATATGGTGGTCGAGGTGAAAGCCGAACTTGAAAAGCTTAGAGAACAGGTGCAGAACGTCGAGTAGTGTCAGGCCACAAGGGGCATCTTTTGGCCCGGGGCGGCGTTCTCGCTTCTTTGTATTCCTCAACGTAGCTCGCTACGCCTGCGGATGCAAAGAATGCTGCGGCCTTGCCCCGAACCAAAACCTACCC
>Ga0126325_10000033_pt1 | contig 55535 bp, 47 predicted proteins | sample InaspJWI14metaG_FD_94487 | JGI IMG/M metagenome (GOLD analysis project Ga0126325, IMG submission 94487) | Marine gutless worms symbiont microbial communities from Oahu, Hawaii - Inanidrilus sp. 1 OAHU.JWI-14 metaG | ecosystem: Host-associated > Annelida > Digestive system > Unclassified...
CAGCGTCAGCGGTTCGAGATGGAAAAGCAGAAGCTGGCCCTGGAAAAAGAGCAGCTGGCTCAGCAAAAAGCGCTGGAGATGGAAAAGCTCAAGCTGGAGAAGCAAAAGCAGGAGATCGAGTACACCCGGATGCAGGCCCGGCTGGCAGAGATGGAAGCCAAGCGCAAATTGGCCGAACAGCAGGCCATGCTGGCGGCTGTGGATACAAAAACCCTGGGCAGCAGTCGTGCGGCCGTTAGCGGTCGCTACAAGGTAGCCCTGTTTCCCATGCAGCTAACTGAAAACAATACCGCCAAGTATTTACCGAAGGCTATAACGGAAGCGGTAACAGGCATTGCCAATATAACTGCAGATGATGAAAGGCTTGAATTTACATATAGCTTCGAGAAAGTCGATGGCATCACTGAAGGCGTCACTCTTCTCGAAGATGTGTTAGAGAAAGACGATCTCGATAGTGTGTGGATGAAAAAGTCGTTCTTTGCCAAGAAAGAACCGGATTGGGATGCGATCAGAAAAATCGCCAAGAAGATCAATGCAGACCTAATGGTAATGGTAACTGGCCATATGATGGAAGGCTCTGATGTAAACTGCTATCTCTATGACTATAACAACAATAAAATCTACCATAAAAAATTCCGAACCCATCACCTTACTTTAGGTGCGGATGTCGAGGTCGCAGCGCGTCGCCTCGTTAGAGACTTTCATAGGAACCAATGAGACGATCCTCTCCATTTAACAGGCAATCAACTTTTTGAGAGCATACAAAGCAGGCATCCAAGTTCGAGGGTGCCTCAACAGCCCTCTTCAGATTGCAGGATCAAGTGACGATAGCGTATAGAACCAATAAGTATTACAGGGTAGAAGATATTGTGCTATCACCACACGTCACCCGCTAGGAAATCTCACATATAAATTTTCTTGCCCACCTGCTTTGCCGTTTCACAATACCTGAATTCAGCCGGCGCATACAGATTTGCCATTTTTGACAAAATACAGCACCAGACTCTTGCCGAGAAGAGGATTCAAGATGTGTTCGAGCCAGCGCGTCAGGCGGGGTTTTTGCATGATATCCCAGGTGAGAAAACGGTTGTAGAGATTGACGCAGCGGCTGTCCTCGCGGGTCGGGCCGACCAGGCATTTCAGCCACCAGTAAGGAGCGTGGAGACCGTGGGCAAAATGGGTGGACCAGTGACGGACGCCGAATGTTTCCAGCCGGGTCACCAGGGGCGTTTTCTTGTAAATCCTAACATGGCCCTGGTTGGCATTGAAGTATTCATCGGAGAGCAGCCAGCAGATTTTCTCTGGTAAAAAACGGGGGACGCTTACGACCAGTTGATGGCCTGGTTTCAGGACCCGGATAATCTCCGCCATGGCGGTGCCGTCATCGGGGATGTGTTCCAGGACTTCCGAACAGATAACCAGATCAAAGGCGGCGGTTTTAAAGGGCAGCCGGCAGATGTCGGCCGTGGACAGGGCCCAGTATCCACCACCGTGGGCGCCCAGGTCGTCGTGAAAGCACAACCGCTCTCGGGCGGCGATGACATCGTTGTAGTTGAAGTCCGCACCAACCGCAAAGGCTGTATCCAGTTCATAGGCGGCCGCCGTGTGCCGCCCGCTGCCGCAGCCGATGTCGAGAATTTTGAATCCGGGCTGTATGTCGAGGCGTTCAAAATCGACCGTGATCACGGATGACCTCCCGGTAGGCCGCCACGGTCTTTTCGGCGGCCCTCTTCCAGGTGAATTGCGCCTGCACCCGCTTGAAACCGGCCTCGCCGAGTTCCCGGGCGTGCTTGGGATGATCGAGCAGTCCAATGATGGCACCGGCCAGGGCATTATGGTCGGCCGGTGGCACCAGAATGCCCGCATCACCTACCACTTCGGGCAGAGCCCCGCCCGTGGTGCTGATAACAGGTACGCCGCAGGCCATGGCTTCTCCCACGGGCAAACCGAAACCTTCGTATACCGAGGGGACCACCGCCAGGGAAGCCCGCGCGTATTGCCGGACAAACTCGTCATCACTGATGCGTCCGGTAAATGTAATCCGGTCCTGGATGCCCAGTCTCCGGATGAGTTTAACAACGCCACCGTTCTTTTTGGGGGTGCCGATGACGATCAGGCGCAGTTCTCGATTTTTGGAAATATCGGCCACTGCCTGGAGCAGGTAGTACAATCCTTTTAAGGGTGTGTCGGCGCTGTTGGTAACGATAACCCGGTTCTTTTCACGGATAATATCGGGAATCGGGTAGAACAGATCCGTGTTGATTCCGTTGGGAACAATTGCAAACCGGCTTTCGGGAATACTGAAGTCGTCGCAAATGTCCTCCTTGGCGCAATCGGAAACGGTGATGATTCTCGGAATGCGCCGGGCCACTCGTTTTTGCATGCCGATAAAAGAATACCAGCGCCAGTGTTTTATCTTTTTCCAGGTCGCCCGGCCTGAATCGACGGCAATCTTGCGATCCACCGTGATGGGGTGATGGATCGTGGCCAGGGTGGGGATCCGCCTGCTGATCAACCAGAGCCCATAGGAAAGACTCTGGTTGTCATGCACCACATCGTAGCGGCCCAGGTGTCGCTTTAAATAATCCAGGGCCCGCAAACCAAAGGTAAAAGGTTCCGGAAATCCACCGGTAATCACCCCCAGCCATTCCAGTAGATTGATCGGTTCGGCCAATTCCGGCAAGGACGGGATACGAAACAGAGCCTCGGGATTGTAAAGATCCAGGCAGGGTAGGTGATGGACGGGGATATCGGCATCCAACTGCGGGTCCGGGGGGCCTGAGACGACCTCCACCTGATGCCCCAGATCTTTCAAGGCCCGACTGAGGTTTTTGAGGTATACGCCCTGACCGCCACAGTGAGGATTGCTCCGGTAACTCAACAGGCAAATGCGCAGAGGGCGTGAATCTGCATTGCATATCGCGGGCATGATGGGTTTATCTACTGACATATCAACTTCCAATAAACTGGTGGGCCATCCTTACCTTTTGTAGTATAGTGGCGTCAATAGAATTTTGGTTCTTTTAATGAGCGATATTTTCTGTGAATCCAAATACATTGCAGCAATCGGCCTTTCGGCCGGGGAGCGAGCCAATTGTTAACTGGTAACGGGCAGCCAGAGACCGTCGCGCTAACTGAAGTGGGGCTCAGGGATGGTATTCAGATCGAGAACCGCCACATTCCCACCGAGATGAAGCTTGAATTGATTGAGACCCTGGTAGCGGCCGGTCTTAAAAGTTTGCAGATAACGGCTTTTGTGCATCCGGACAAAGTACCTCAAATGGCCGATGCCGAGAAACTGATAAGCAAGCTCCCCGTGCATGCGGGCGTCGATTTTACCGGGTTGGTATTGAACCTGAACGGGGTGAACCGGGCCCAAGAGGCCGGTTTGCAGTCTGTCGAAGTGTCCGTTTCGGCCAGCGATACCCACAGCCGAAAAAATGCCGGACTCTCCCTGGAGCAAGCCCGAAACCTGTCCGTTGAGATGGTGACGCGTGCCAAGGAATCCGGCCTGAACGTCAGAGCCGGCATTCAGTGCGCTTTTGGCTGCGTCTATGAGGGGCGTGTCCCCGTTCACCGGGTCGTAGAAATGGCCGGGGCCTATGTTCAGGCCGGGGCCGATGTGTTGGCCCTGGCGGACACAACCGGCATGGCAACACCAGTGACGGTTACTGACTTGCTCGGCGCAATCGGACCGGTTTCCGCGAACATACCTCTGGCACTGCACCTGCACGATACCCGCGGTCTGGGACTGGTCAACCTGATGAAAGCGCTCGAATTCGGCGTCGACCGTTTTGACACCTCTTTCGGCGGCATGGGCGGCTGCCCTTTTGTCACGGGAGCGGCCGGCAATATTGCCACGGAAGACACGGTTCACCTGCTGTCGTCTCTGGGTATCGAGACCGGCGTCGACATCGAAAAAGTGGCGGCTATTTCACGGACAATGGCAGACTTTTTGAGAAAACCGCTGCCCGGTAAACTCTATAAACTTTAGCCTTATCACCTACGCGCCACCAACTTTTCAAACTCCCTGTCATACCGGGGGGCCATCAGGGCCCAGGCGTATTCTTCCATGGCAGCCGCCAATGGCTGCCGGCAATCTTCGAAATCGGCAGAATGGGATAGCATCCGCGCCAGTTTCTCCTCCAGGTCCCGTTGGCTCCTATATAAAAAGCGCTGATGAAATTCCTCCGGCAGAATTTCCGGGTAGGCCAGCCTGTCTGGCAGCAGGGGCAAGCAGCCATGCCGGATGGCTTCAACCATGGAAATACCGAAATTCTCCTGGTGTGCCGTACTGATGACGATAGACCCTTTTTGCAGCCACTGCTGGTAGGCCGTACGGGATTTTTCAAAACCGTAACAAACGATACTCGCTCCCAACCGCTCTTTGGCTTGGATGAACGGTTTGGGAACCGTTTGGAAATTTTCACCCAACAAGGCCAGCCGGAATTCGAATCCCCGTTCACGAATCGTATCCAGCGCCCCGAAAAAGTCGGCCGGATTCTTGTCGAATTCCCAACGATGATTCCAAATGATCAGCGGCGGGCCATCTTCCAGATCAGCGAGCGCCGGTTCCCCAGGCCTAAAACGGCAGCCGGGATGCAAGACACCGGCTTTTGCACGGATGGCATCTATGACCCACAACGGGTGGAATTCGGGCATCATTTTCAAGAAGCCCGGTAGGGCCATGAAAAACGTTCTGCAGTGGGTGTGTGAATTGAAAAGGATGCGGTCGGCCGCCAGGGCCGTGGTAATATCGGTAAACCCGAATTGAACATCCCGGGTCTCCCCCTGGGCCAGTGGGTAGGTGATTTGGTTTTCGTGGAAATACACCAAGGCCGGCGGCAGTTTGGATCCCACCAGCATCTTCAGGTCCGACAGGCTCATCAAATCCGTGGTGATGAGGCCGTCGAAATCTTGCGGGGGCGGCATCGTACGAGCGAAATGGAGGGCGGCCCCCCGCATACGCCATTTCCAGAACCGCGCCGGCAAAGTCACCAGGGTGATGTCATGTCCGGAATGATCGCAAAGCCCTCGGGCAAAGTCGCGGTGGGAACCACCGAAAAAAGGTTCCAGAAAAAGAAGTTTCATAGGGTGGCCGTCCGGTGAAAATTGGAACCGCTTGTAAATGGCCAAAAAAAAAGGCATCCTGCTAACAGGTAGCAGGGATGCCTTTCAGCGTTCCATGGGTGTACTTCAAGTGATCGCGCATCTTTACAACTCGGCTTCAACCCGCTATTGGCGCTCTTCGGCACGCTTTTACAACACGGCAACTGCCGGGGCGTGCCTGCCGCGCCTAGTCGGCATGTTTCTGAACCCGATGTAATTCTGCGACAAATTTTAAGTGAACGTCTTGATCGCCAGCTTACGCTTTTACAACGTTTGCAGCTGCCGGGCCGCGGTCGCCCTCTTCAATTTCGAAGGTGACCCGATCTCCTTCCGCCAGGGTTTTAAAGCCTGACATACTAATTGCGGAAAAGTGTACGAAAACGTCCCCACCTTCCTCATTTTCGATAAACCCGTACCCCTTCTTGTCACTGAACCATTTTACAATACCGTTAGCCAAAACACCTTCTCCTTTATGCTAAATATAACGGCCCAAACTAGCCTGAATTGCAGTGTGCCCACTGCCCCTTAAACACATAATATTAGTGTTCATTGTGACTTAATGTCATTCAGTAAATCAATACATATTAAAAACTGTGGAAAGGTCAAGAAAAAAATAGCAATTATCCCCTATAAACAGAATTTTTTTCAAGATATCGACTATATAGTGTGTTTTTAAAGGCTGAAATACGGTTTGTGGCGTCTAAGTGGTAGGTGCAAAGGTATCCAATACGTTACCAGAAGCGTCCAGGAGAAATATCAAAAATCCATTTTCCCCGGCGGCCCGTTCAACATCCCCGTACAGCAAGGCCTGAACCTCACAGCGGGTGCCTTTTTCCACTTCCAATTGTATCAATCCCTGGGCAGCCTGATCTTTATCTTTGAAAATCGGTATGTAGGAGATGTCTGCATCCGCATCGTGCTGTCCCAGCACCTGCTCACCAGAACCGGGATTGGTGATGACGGTATAAACCCAAGTGTTCGCATCTATTTTTCCAGACATAAATACTCATCCTTTGCAGCGGGGGTTTGCCTACAGCCGATTCAGCGCCGCGGGCTGATGCGGACCGGCGCTTTGGGGTCGGTACCAGAGGTGATGGGCGAAACCTTAATTTTAGGTAAAAGCTGGTAATATATAAAAAAAGGACACTGCTCTGTCAATGATATTCACCCCGTCACGAATTCAGCTAAAGAAATCCGAAGTCAGGACGATTAATATAAAAAAGGCCTGCCCATATAAGGACAGCTGCTTGAAATCCACGATCACATATTGACTGATGATGGGGTACTCTTTTCGATGACAGAACATCTCGCGTTGCCTGATAAAAAGCTGGAAACCATTTTACTGGTGGATGATGAAAAGAGCATCCTGGAGGTGGCCGGCGAGTATTTCACGATGAAAGGCTACGAAGTCCTCAAGGCCACCAACGGTCGCGAAGCTTTGACCATTCTCGATGCCCATCGGGTGGATTGCTGTTTTACCGACATAAACATGCCCGAGATGGATGGCCTGGAGCTTGCCGAGCATATCCGCGAAATCGACAACTCGGTGCCGGTCATTATCATGACCGGGTATCCTTCGCTGGAAAACACTATCCGGACACTTAAAAACGGTGTGGTCGATTTTTTGATCAAACCGGTCAACCTCAACCAGATGGAAATTTGTGTGCGCCGGGTGCTGCGCGAGCGCAAGCTGTTCGCTGAAAATATTCTGCTCAAAAGCGAAGTCGAAGGCAAAGAGCGCTTGGAAAGACTGAATCTGGAGCTTACCGCGAAGGTCGCCGAACTTAACACCCTCAATAAAATCATGGCGGATTTTACTTCGGTTACCTCCAGCACTGACCTGCTTGAGCGAATTGTCACCATGGCCACGGAAATTACCCTGGCGAACGATGCCCGCTTCTACCTGATCAATGCCGCTTTGAACAACCCCCTGGAGGTCACCTGTAGTTTCAAGGGGGACGAACAAAAGACGACCGAGGACAGCGAAAATATCGATAAGGTTTCCGGCCGGCCGGCGACCAGATTAATTCATGAGGTGGTGGCCGATGAAATTCCCCTGCTGGTAGCCGATGCCCGCCAGGTGCAGGGCCTCCCCGAAGTTGTGGGCTCTTTTATGGCGGTACCGATGAAGATCCGTAACAAGGTGTTCGGTGTCCTGACCGCCGCCGCTTACAACGACCAGTCCAAGTTCAGTGAAAAGGATTTGTATTATCTCTCCTTTATGACCCAGAATGCGGCCAATACCATTGAAAACCTGGCGCTGTATGAGAATATATATGAAAACCTGTTTGCCACGCTGGTCGCATTCGTAAAAGCCGTTGAAGCCAGGGATTCCTATACCCAACAGCATTCAAGTCGCGTAACAAACCTGGGAATCAGGTTGGGACGCGAGATGGGTTGCACCCCCGAGGAGCTGGAAGTGTTGAGTTGTGCCGGACAGCTGCACGATATCGGCAAGATCGGCATCCCGGATGAAATTTTATTGAAGCCGGGCAAACTCACGGACAACGAATTTGAAGTGATTAAAACCCATCCGGTCATCGGGGCCGATATCATCAGCCAGCTGGGCATGTGGGAGCAAGAGCTTCGCATCGTGCGGTCCCATCACGAACGGTTTGATGGGACGGGGTACCCCGATGGGCTGAAAGGCGATGAGATTCCCAAGCTGGCCCGGATCCTTTCCATATGTGATGCCTACGATGCCATGGCCTCGAACCGGGTTTACCGCAAAAAAATGGAACCCGCCAAAATTATAGGTATCCTGCACGAGTGTGCCGGTACCCAGTTTGATCCGGATATGATCGTAGTTTTCACCAAACTCCACGATGCCGGCGTCATAACGGCGGAATACACGGTTGAGCCATCCCCGCAGACAACGCCCCTGCCCTCAGAACCAGCCCCCTCCGCGTGCCAAGCGGCGTCATAGCGCTCCGGCTACCCCTGCTTTACACATTTACTTAATTGTAATATAGACTATAAGCCATATCAAATAAGTCTTCTTGTCCGGCAACTCTTCCGGTAAAGCGCATCCAGCGAAGACGGAAGCTTGGAAAGCGAAGACTGATTGGTCCAATCCGCCCGAGGTGGATAAATCTCGAGTTGGGGTGCTCATATCAAATCCTCAAATTACCTGATGTATTTGCCACGATGGGCATTGGCTTCGCTGGCATCTTCCGGTTAGATATTCGATTTCGTCTTGCTTGTCGGACGTCTTGTCCGGCGAAGCTCATAGGGTGAAGCCTGAACCGCAACCAGATCCATATCTGAGATGGCCTATGAAACTTAATGCCGGCGGATTTATAAACACTGCCGGCTGTATGTCGGGCGAAATCCTTTTTTACAAGGAGGTATACTGCCATGATTTTGCGTAGACTATTGGTGCTGATCCTGTGCCTGTGTGTCCTGGGCACTTCGGTGGCCTGGAGTGCCGACGACGGCAGCATGAGTGTCCAGGTGAAACAGAGCCAGGTCCGGACGGCACCGTCTTTTTTGGCCCGGATTATTGCCACCTTGAATTACGGTGATCGGGTCTATATCGTTTCCCGTCAAGGTACCTGGTCACAGATATTCCTGCCATCGGCCGGTGTCAAAGGCTGGGTGCATTCATCTGCCCTGACGACGAAAAAGATCGTTCTGAAAGCCGGGGCGGCCGATGTCAACCAGACCGCCACCAGCGACGAACTCGCACTGGCCGGCAAGGGCTTCAATAAAAAAGTCGAGGGTGAATATCGAAATAATAACAAGGACCTGAACTATGCGCGCATTGATCGAATGGAGCGGATGAAAGTATCGCCAAACGCCATTCGCAAGTTCCTCAGAGAGGGTGCGGTCTCTCCACAGGGAGGTGTCCAATGAACAGGAACTCCAGAAGAGCATTTATTGCCGCTACCGGTCGATGCGCGCTTTACGGACTGGGTATTGCGCCGTTGTTGTCGGCAATCATCAGCGGTTGTGAAGGCATGGAGGAAGCTACCACAATTGGGGCCTCCCTTGGTCAGGCGACTGGTGTTCTCACCGGAGAACAAGCGGAATCTATCATCAAGAGCGGGCAAGCGGTCGCCCGTGGGTTTCAAGATATAACCCCGGAGCAGGAATATTACATTGGTCGTGCGGTGGGCGCCAGCCTGGTGACCCAGTATCCTCCTTTTGAGAACCGGGCGGCCAATCTTTATATCAACACCCTCGGCCAGGCCCTGGCCCAGGTGTCCGATTTGCCCGAAACGTTTAACGGCTATCATTTTCTCATTCTGGATTCGAGTGAAATCAATGCGTTTGCCGCACCTGGCGGGCTGATATTCGTTACCCGCGGCATGTTGCGATTGTGTCGCAATGAAGATGCTATTGCCGCTGTCCTGGCACACGAGATTGCGCATGTAACCTATCGCCATGGATTGCAGGCCATAAAAAAATCCAGAATAACAACGGCCCTGTCAACGCTGGCGGTTGAGGGTGCCAAAAACCTGGGCGGCCAGGAATTGGCCGAACTGACCCGGACGTTTGAAAATTCTATCACGGATATAACTGCCACCCTTGTCAACTCGGGTTATTCCCTGGCATTTGAGAAGCAGGCCGACAACGCGGCGGTGACTATTCTCCAGCGGATTGGATATGACCCCAACGGACTGGTCGATATGTTGAACCAAATGTACACCCGCTTGGCACCCGGGGGGCCCGGATTCGGCCGGACCCATCCTACCCCCGCGGTCCGGATGGATCACGTTCAAAAGCGTATCGGTGCTTTCAAGCCAGTCCGGAACCAGCCGACCCGTCAGGCTCGCTTCAAAAGGCTCATGAAGGATGTTTGATAGATGCGCCGCGTGAGAATATTGGGCCGCAAACCGGTTCTGGGAATTTTAGCCGGCCTGACCGGGGCCTTTATTGCCGTTCTTATGATGATGGCCGGCTGGCTGGATTCCTGGGAGGCTAGAACCTGGGATTGGCGCGTCAGGGCCTTGGCGCGGCCCGGTCCGGCCACCGATGACATTGTCCTTATCCTGCTGGACCAGAACAGCCTGGATTGGGCCCAGAAAGAGAATGGACTGAGCTGGCCATGGCCCCGCGAAATCTACGGGGCCATTGTTGATTACTGCCGGCGCCGGGGAGCACGGGCACTGGCCGTTGATGTGCTCTACACGGAGCCCTCCGCCTATGGGGTTGCCGATGACAGCTCTTTTGCAGCCGCGGTAGAAAAGTTCGGAAAAGTGGCCGGAGCTGTATTTCTGGGAAAGAAAAGCGGCAGCCAGGTCACCTGGCCGACAGCCACTCCGGAGTCCCGCCTGAAATTGGCCGGACCCGATGGCAGTGCCTCCGCATTACCACCGGCCGCCTTTACTTTCTCGCGGGCGACCTTTCCCATCCCGGAACTTGTGAAGAGCTCGGCGGTGTTGGGCAATGTCCAGTTGAAGCCTGATCCGGACGGTGTTTATCGGCGGGTTAAACTTTTCGGCGTTTTTGACGGTAAACCCGTACCGGCCCTGGGGCTAGGCGCTTGGCTGGCCGCCGGCAATCAAGCCCAAATCGCCAGGGGGCAGGGCCAATCCCAACATATTGGTGACCGCGAGATCCCGGTCGATTCGGAAGAAAACGCTATTTTACGTTACCGGGGGCCATCGGGGACCCACCGCAACTTCTCCGCTGCTTCGGTTTTGCAATCTGAAATCCGCCACCGCATGGGGGAAGCTGAAGTCATTCGCGAACCGGACGTCTTTAAGGACAAATACGTGCTGTTCGGGTTTTCGGCCCCGGGTCTGCTGGACCTGCGGTCGGCGCCCGTGGCCGGGGTATATTCCGGGGTCGAAATCCATGCCACGCTTCTGGACAACTTTCTCTCCGGTGATTTTATCCGGGCGGTACCGGATGCATTCACCGTGCCGTTTGTCCTGCTCTACGCTGTGCTGTTGGGTTGGGCGGCATCGGTTTTGCGTTCTCCCTTGACCATTACCGGAAACAGCGTCGCCGGTATTTTACTGCCTGCGGCCCTCGGATTGGCTGGCTATAACGCCGGCTATTGGCTGCCCATCGTGGTGCTCGAAGTGACGGCGGTTCTTACGATCGGGTTTGCCCTGCTGGTCAATTATGCAACCGAGGGCCGGCAGAAGCGTTTTATCAAGGGTGCTTTCCGTCAATACCTCAGCCCCGCGGTGATCGATCAACTCATTTCCAATCCAGAACGTTTGAAATTGGGCGGTGAAAGAAAAATACTCTCAATTTTCTTCTCTGATCTGCAAGGATTTACGACCATCTCCGAAGGACTTGAGCCGGAGCAGTTGACAGCCCTGTTGAATGAATACCTGACCGCCATGACCGATATTGTCATGGAAGAAGGCGGCACGGTAGATAAGTACGAAGGAGATGCCATCATTGCATTCTGGAATGCCCCTCTAGATGTCCGCGAACATGAAAGGCGGACCGTCCTCCGGGCAGCGCTGAGATGCCAGGCAAAACTGGCCGAAATGCGGCCGGCGATCAAAGCGCGCATCGGCAAGGAGATGCTGATGCGCATAGGCATCAATACCGGGCCGGCGGTGGTGGGCAACCTGGGGTCACAGACGCGTTTCGATTATACGATGCTGGGAGATGCCGTCAATTTGGCAGCCCGACTGGAAGGTGCCAACAAGCAATTCGGGACCTTTACCATGATCTCCGAAGATACCTGCCGGCAGATGGGCCCGGACATCCATGTACGGGAGCTGGCCCGACTGGCGGTTGTCGGCCGCAGCGAGCCGGTGACGGTTTACGAACCGATGCCACCGGAGGCCTACCAGGCTGGGAGGGCGCTATACGAAAGCTTCGCCCAGGGCCTGGTGTTGTTTTACGAGGGAAAATTTGAAGCTGCCCGAAACGTGTTTGCACCCATCCAGGCAAAGGATCCGGCGGCGGCAGCTTATGTAATAAAATGCGACGAGCTACTCGCAAGCCCGCCTGAGGACTGGCGGGGTGTTTGGGTCGCCACCTCCAAATAATGACTGCTCAGAAGGGGTAGATTCCGGCCCTGGGCGGCGTTCTCGCATTTTTGCAGTCCTCGGAATAGCGCCCTATGCCTGCGGCTGCAAAAACGCGCGTGCCTTGCCCAGAACCGGAATCTACCCCTTCTGAGCAGTCATTGAAAAGGGCGCGACATCTACCGGTCCTGGGCGGCGTTCTCGCATTTTTGCAGTCCTCGGAATAGCGCCCTATGCCTGCGGCTGCAAAAACGCGCGTGCCTTGCCCAGAACCGGAATCTACCCCTTCTGAGCAGTCATTGGAGCAGGCAGCGGTAACGGAATTTAGTAGGCCGGCCAATAATATGGAAATTGCCGGGTCAAGCAACCAAGACAGAGTAGGAGAATTTATGAAGGTCACGTTGATGATGGCTATGACTGTGGACGGGAAAATTGCCCGCGACGATCGCCATTTCCCGGACTGGACCGGCAGTGAAGACAAGAAGCTGTTCGTGCAGATCACCAAAAGCGCTGGGGCAATTATCATGGGCTCCAAGACCTACGATACCATCGGCAGTCCCTTACCGGGCCGCAAAAATATCGTTTTGACCCGCAACCAGTCACGCCGGTCCGACCATCCCGATCTCGTATTTACCGACGACCCTCCCGAGAAGGTTTTAAAGGCCCTGGCCGCTGATGGATACACAGAGGTAGTCCTGGTCGGCGGTTCCATTGTGAACGCCATGTTTGCCCGGATAAACCTGATCAACGAGATCATTATTACGATCGCACCACGGATCTTCGGAACGGGCATCCCGCTTTTTGCCGATGAATTGGATATGCAACTCGAACTACAATCCGTGGAAACCCTCGGTCGCAACTATGTACTCTTGCGTTACCGTGTCCAGCCATAGGGGTCCCAAGCGGGCCGGGTTTCAGACTTGCATAATATTTTAAACCTGTTAAGTTACGTAAATGTTACTTGAAATCCCCTTGTAACCGCTATAAGAATGGGTGAAAAAGGGCTCTTTCAGTATCAGCACGCCCACCGGGATGGGATAGGGCTGCATAGTTGGATACCCACTCCGAAGAAGTCTCGACCAGGCGTTCGATAAAGAAACGCGCATGCTTTGAATGTCTGCGCGGCGAAAAGACCGGTTGGGTCGACCGGAGCATCGGAATGGCCGGGGCCGCTGTTATAGGAAATCAGTTTTTGCATCTCAAGAGGGGGACCATGGAGGCTGCCTACATAAAACCGTTTGTCAATGCTGTTGAAAACCTGTTTAAAACGATGCTTAACCTGCCTTTATCCTTGGAGAAACCCTATATCAAGAAAGAGCCCGTACCCGAATATGAGATTGCGGGGATTATCGGGATGTCAGGCGGGGTTACCGGGTGTGTGGTCATCAACATGCGGGAATCCCTGGCATTGCAACTGGCTTCGGAATTGCTTGACGAAGAGATGACCGAGATGGACGAAGACTGCATTGACGCCATCGGTGAAATTGCCAATATGATTGCCGGCAATGCCAAAACAGATTTTCCCGATGAAAATTGCTCCATATCGGTTCCCAGTGTCGTTATCGGTAAACACAAGACCTCCTATCCTCATGATATTGAAGTGATTTCAATACCTTGTAAAGCGGGTGACGGAAAACTTGTCATTGATATAGCTATCAAGAAAAATACATAACAAGGTATTTCATGACGCATAACCTGATCTCGGCAATAGACATGGCCGTCGAACTTGTCAGGAACCATCCTGAGCCGGGCAGTAGACCCCTGTTCAATCAGGTTGAGCCGCTGTTTTTTGAACTTACCAAAACGCACAGTGCTTACATTCATACGTTCGATGACGTAATCGTCCTGATGCAGATGCCGGAAGAATCGATTGAGAACACCTACGATGAAATACAGGCCATAAAAACATCTCTGGAGCCGGTCCGCATAAAGGTAAACGTTTTGACCGAGGCCCTGAAGCAGGCGTTCAAGCCGGGCAAAGCCAATACCAAAGATCCGTTGGCCGATTTTCTGAGAAAGGTAAACTGGTATTTTCACATCGGTGCCGGGGGGATCTCCAAATTCCGGCTGAAAGTCAGTTCCTATACCTGCCTTTATGATATTCTATCTGACTGGAAGGCTGGATTCACTGACTATGCCCTCTTATCCGAAACGACCAATTTGCGGGGGAATCTGATACGACACTGGTCAACACTTTGCACCTCCTACACCAACGTGAAGCTATCCTATCTTAACCAGGGATAACCCCATCGGTATCCAGCCGACGACCGGAGGCGGTTGGCCCGACCGCCTCGACTAGAGCCCGATTAGGATACAAAATCCAATGAGGCCGGTATGAAAAATTACTCAATTTTACTGGTAGACGACGATCCCGCCATCCGGGAGGGGACCGGCCAGTATCTAGAGGAAATAGGGTACCAAATCAGGCTGGCCGAATCCGGTGAAAAGGCCATTGATATGCTGAAGGCCGAGCCATACGATTTAATCATTACCGATCTGGTGATGGAAAAAGTCGATGGTATTCAAGTTTTAAAGATCGCGAAGCAACTACACCCCGAAACCATGGGAATCGTGTTGACCGGATTTGGCGATATGACGACAGCGATCGAGGCCTTGCGTCTGGGGATCGATGACTACCTGCTGAAACCGTGCAGTCCCGAGGAACTTGAATTGCGCGTATCCCGCTGCTTTGAAAGACTGGAACTCAATCGCAAAATAAAATCCTATGAAAAAATCCTGCCCCTGTGCTGCGTGTGTAAAAGCATTCGGGATGACACTGGTCGCGAGCCGGGCACCGGCGCGTGGATGGAATTGGAGGAGTATGTCTGGCGCCGAGCCGGATTGGCGCCCTCTTCAACGTATTGTCCCGCCTGTGCCCGGAAAATGGATTCCGAAGTTTGAGCCGATCAGTGAGCGCATGGCCTGCTGCTTGCTGTAGGGTCAGCGGGCGAATCCAGAACAGTAACATTCCTCACGGGGGACGATCCCGCTCTGCGTGCTGTGGGGACCGTTCAAAACATCCCAAGCTGTCCAAGGTGAAGGGCCGGTTCTGATACGCGAGCGAACAGCAGGCTGGTTCGTTCGGGTATCGTATTTAGCATCATGAAAATTCTGACCATAGCGGATGTCGTGGTACCCGTTCTATCCGGGGATCTTGATCCCGAACGATTTGCCGATATTGATCTCGTTCTGGGTTGCGGAGATCTTCCACCGGAATATCTCGCTTCCATAACCAATGCCTTGGAGGTCCCGTTATACTATGTGCGCGGGAATCACGACCTACGCTTTGCAAACAGTCCGCCGGAAGGCTGCCTCGATTTACATGGCCGCTTGGCCCGGTTCAACGATTTGAAGATCCTGGGGCTGGAGGGGTCCCGCTGGTATAACGGTGGGCCGCAGCAGTACCACGAAAACCAGATGGCGGCGATGATCCGGCGGCTGAGATTCTCCCTCTGGCGTGCAGGCGGGCCGGATATCATCATCACCCATGCCCCCCCCCGACATGTCCACGATGAAGAGGATCTGTGTCACCGGGGCTTCAAGGCCTACATCAGGCTGATAAAAAAGTACCGGCCGCGCTATTTTATCCACGGGCACATTCACCGGGAATTCGCGGATAGCGACGAACGCATCACAAACCTTGAGGGCACTCAGATAATCAACGCCTACGGATACCATGTCATTGAAATCTAAAATACTGCGCCTGTTTGGGGTACGGTCTGCGGCCGAAGAAAAGGCCACGGCCGGGCGGGACGCGCGCAGCTTCAATGCCGACCAAGAGCGGGAGGCCGCCTTTGATACCGTACAACGGGGGGTGAAAACCGTCCCGCTTGACCGGATCGTTGGCAGTGTCGGCCGCTATCAGGATTTTGACAGCCGTTTTCGATTGAAAGGGTACTTGCCATCTGAGAAATTGGAGCGTGTCAAACGGGCCATGCGGGAAGGAATCCCCCTCCCACCGGTAAAGCTCTATCAGATAAAAGAAGAGTACTACGCAATGGATGGCAATCATCGGATTGCGGCGGCCAAGGAACTGGAGCATGACGAGATACGCGCCCAGATTGTGGAATTCATACCATCAAAAAATACACTTGAGAATGTTCTATATCGGGAGTATTCCGCTTTCCGAGAGACTTTCGGCCTTCCGGAAGAGATCAAAGTGACGGAGATCGGGCAATATGCTCGATTCGAAAAACAGATCGAAAAGCACCGCGAGTTTCTCCAATCAGCCGGACAAGCGGGAATTTCTACCAAGGCGGCCGCCAAGGACTGGTATGAAACTATTTACGAACCGCTAACGGCAATTATCAAAAGAGGACGTCTTCTCGAGGTGTTTCCCGACCGTACCATGGCGGATCTTTATGTCTATATTTCTGTTCACCAGTGGGAAGATCGGCGCCGGCGCCGTTACGGCATCGGCATCGACAAGCTGATTCCCGGCAGCATGGAGGCTTTCAGAGAGAATATGGCGAAATATAAGGATGTGGATTATCCAGAGATGAAGCGCGGTATTACGGCTTTCATTCAGTTGTTGGTCCAGGCGCGCAAAGAGGATCGCATTGTTGAAAGACTATTCGAGCTGGATGAGGTCCGGGAGGTGCATGTCGTACACGGCGATATCGATATCCTCGTCAAGATAGTTTTGACCAGAGATCTATTGGTATCCGATGCCGAAACGATCGGCCAATTCGTGCACGAAAACATTCGGCAATTATCCGGTGTGAAAAGTAGCAAAACGCTTATACCGGGTTTCTCAAAAGTAAAGGATTAGAAGCCAGCTCAAGAAAGTCTTCTGGTCGGACGTCTTGTCCGGCGTAGCCTTCTGGTGTAGACGGAAGGCCTGAGCGATTTCAAGACCGCAGGCCTAGCAGGCGCTATGCCGAGGATCTTGCAAAAGCGAAAACGCTGCGCTGGGCCAAAAGATGCCATCTGCTGTATCACAGGAGAGTATCCATTCACAGGTGGTAGATTTTGGTTCAGAGCAAGGCCTGAGCGATTTCAAGACCGCAGGCATAGTAGGCGCTATGTCGAGGATCTTGCAAAAGCGAAAACGCTGCGCTGGGCCAAAAGATGCTACCTGTGGATGGATACTACCGGGATTTGCGAAGCTTACCTTTCTTCATCGCATCTTCGTAGCGCATTTGCAGATAGCGGGCGGAGTGTTTGGCATTGTCGAGAAAAACCCTAACGGCTACCGGGGCCGTTCCCGGGGAGGTTCGCATGAGCCGCTTTTGTTTTTCGACCAGCTTGGCCAGCCGGGTAACCTGCTGGTGGCTCGAGAGCGGCAGTCTTTCGAGGATCCTATCTATCTCAGCGTTCGTTTTGCGCAATTCTCTAATGAGCTGTTCCAGGCGTTGATGCCCGTTCGATTTTTCTGGTTGCTGCGCCATCGTCCGTACCCTTCAAAGTTTAGCGAATTCCCGACTCAACAATCTCGTTTAAATATTGACATTTGTCAATAGGCGCGGGCAGTTAACCTTTAGCGCCAGTCGATAAGCTCAGCCTGGCGGGGCGGCATGCGTTTATACGTGTATTGGGGGTACCCCATCATCATGGCGCCAAAATTTGCGTGTCCCTCCGGCAACTTCAGAGCACTCTGCAAAGGTGGCCAGAAAGTTGCGGCGGCATTGAAATAGCCGGCCCAACAGGCGCCCAGGCCATAGGGACCGGCCGCCAGTTCGAGGTAGCTCAAGGCGATCGTGCAAGCGGCTGGGGCGGTGGGGTTGTCTTTCTCTGCATGGGCGACGATGAGGTGCGGTGCGTTGCGACAGATGCGGTCCCAGTCATCCTCCCAGGCGGCAACGACTCGATCCATGTGCATCCTGGTCGCCAGGGGTTCTTTTTCCGCTATCAGGTGGCGCATCCAACCGATAACCATGCCGGCCAACCGTTGTACTTGGGCGCTGTCGTGGATGACCAACCAGCGAACCGGTTGCAGGTTGTGTCCAGAGGGCGCATGGCTGGCCAAGCGAATAACCGCGGACAATATGTTCCGGTCAACCGGTTCTTGTTTGTATGCCCGGATTGAACGGCGGCTGCGAAGAAACTGTTCCACCCCTATTGGATCTGGCAGCAGTTCCTTTCGCAAAGGCAGACAGGCCTCCGGTTTCAAGACCGCATGCGCCAGGGCCCCATGGGGGCAGACACATACACAGTGGCCGCATTGAATGCAATACGTTTCATCCTTGGCGGCAACCGTCGGAACCGATTCGGGGCTTTCGAGCCGGACAATCCCCGTGGGGCAGACAGCTGCGCAGATTCCATCGCGTTTACATGTATCCCTGTTTATCGTTAGCATGGTCATACATCCTCCTTGTGAAGAGGCTATCCGGGCAGGAATCGGGAATTGGGCGGTCCCACCCGCGTTCAGGTCGATGGCCGGAGTATAACAAAAGCAGATTGGATGTCCAGTGGTTGCATTTCCAGGCCTGGTGCTTTAGGCTTTTAGGTAACGCCAAAACGGTGGCTTAACATGAACGGTTGTGGACAACAGCGCTTGACCCGCACGAAGGAAGGTACCGATGGCAGAGCAATTTGATGTGGTAATCCTGGGAACCGGCCCAGCCGGTCTGCAGGCGGCGATACACGCTGCCCGGACGAAAGTGCGCGTCCTGGTCATGGGCAGGGAACAGAAGTCAAGCCTGTACCGTGCCCATATTGAGAATTACTGCTGTATCGAACGGGTAACCGGTGAGGAGATGCTGCGCCAGGGAATTGACCAGGCGATACAGTCCGGTGCCGAATTTCTGCATGAAGATGTGATCAAGACCGAGCAGGTTGCCGGTGGCTTTAGCATTGCAACGGAAAGCGGCCGGGAGATTCACACGCACACCCTTATTTTGGCCATGGGCGTCTCCCGCAATCGTCTCGGCGTTCCTGGTGAAAAAGCCCTGCTCGGCAAAGGGGTCAGCTATTGTGTCGATTGCGATGCCAATTTCTATAAAGGGGCGCGGGTTGTGGTCACCGGCAATGAATCGGCCGCCGTTTCCGGCGCCCTGACACTGCTTTTCTACGCTGCCCAGGTCCATCTGGTAACCGACCGATTGCAGGTAGCCGAGGCGCTTGAAGCACAGATTCGGCAATCAAATGTGCATTTGTACGATAACTGTAAAATTAAGGAGATCGTCGGTGCGGATGAAGTCCAGGCGGTTGTGCTCGACAATGGAGACCGTATCGCCACGGATGGGGTTTTCATTGAAACCGGCGCCAAAGGGGCCGTAGAGTTGGCCGCCACCCTGGGTGTGGCGTTGGATGCCGAGAAGTATGAATTCATTGTGGCCGACAAGCAGCAACAAACCAATATTGCCGGGATATACGCGGCCGGTGATATCTGCGGTCCTCCCTGGCAGATGGCCAAAGCGGTCGGGGAAGGCTGCGTGGCCGGGTTGGCGGCTGCCAAATATGCGAAAAAGGCCGCCAAGGAGCAAGGATAGCATCTGGAGCCGGTGACATGGCCGGTATTGACAAGGCTCCCGGGGGCCCCGGGTTCAATTCTCAAAAAACGGATTTTGGTACAAAATCAAGGCGGCCGCGAATATCCCCGCACTGCGGGACCTCCCGCTTAATCATTTTCTCAAAAGTGGGTCACAACCCGGAGGCGCCAGCGAAGCCAGTGCCTTGCGTGGTAAATACTCAAGTATTTTGAGGACTTGATATGAGCACCCAACGCCGAGTTTGGTCCCAAAAACTTTTTTGAGATGGGTCCTAAAGTTTGTCACAACATTACCGATATAAATTTTAGATGAAAATTAGCTAAAGCTGCTGAAGGGCAAACCTTTCGAAAGAAGGGGGCGCAAAGCTTCCGGTCTAAGTTCGTATCAAACGAATAAGATAGCGGGGTTGCGATGCTATAATTTGTAACCCGCTTCTGTACGGAAGCGGGTTTTTTTGTTACACAAGAACAGTCGGGCAAAGGCAGGCGGCATGAAAAAAGTATTGGTAGTAGACAATGACAGAATTTTCCTCAAACGGATAAAAAAGCTGCTTGAACAGAATGGGCATCAGGTGGATACGGTTCAGGACGGCCTGCAGGCTGTCGATTACCTGAGCGGTCATTTGCCCGATATCATCCTTTGCGATTTGGTGATGCCCAATATAGACGGCCGTAGCCTCTGCCGGATTATTCGCAGTGTCAATAGGTTGAAAGCGATTCCCATCATTATCCTTTCGGCCACCTCCGTCGAAGATTTGCAAGATTTGGCTGCTCTGGATGTCAACGCGTGCGTGGCCAAAGCCGCGTTTCAGGATACGGCGCAACATGTGCTGGCCCTGATCAACGAGCCGGAACTGGCCCAAAAACGTTACCGTTCCAGCGAGGTGATCGGTGTCGAAAAGGTCTATCCGCGCGGGATTACCCGGGAGCTGTTGTCCGTAAAAAGGCACTTCGAAACCATCATCAACCGGATGTCGGAAGGTGTCGTGGAAATCAACCCAGAGGGTCGCATCGTCTTTGCCAGTGACGCTTTTCTGGCTCTCTTCAATCTTCCCGAGAGTGAAATTTTGGGCGCTCCATTTGGAGATTTGTTTCCTGAAAAGGAACGCGGCCGGATAATGGATATCATTGCCGGTATCGGGGAAAGCGCCCGCCCGGTCAAAGATCAGGTTATACGTTTGCATACGCGGTATTTAACGCTGGATGTTTTGTCTCTGGGAACGTCCGAGACGAATGCAATCGTAATTTTACGGGATATCACCGACATCAAGCGAACCGAGAATGCCCTGAAACAATTCAATACCGAACTTGAAAGCCGGGTTCTAGAGCGGACCCGGGAGCTGGAAGCTGTGAACCGGTTCAAAAGTGAATTCGTCGCGCGCATGAGTCACGAAATTCGAACGCCCATGAATGGTGTTATCGGCGCGTGCGAACTTGCCATGCGGGAAGCGTCTCCACACAAGGTTCGCGAATACCTTGATATGATCCACAGCTCGGCCATCAACTTGATGGACCTGGTCAATGACATCCTGGATCTCTCCTCGATTGAGTCGGGCCGCATCAAATTCGAAGCCAATCGGTTTTCTTTGCGTGATACGGTAGAGCGGATCTATGATGTCTTCCACGAGATGATCCAGGAAAAGGATCTGGAGTTTGCCGTGGATATTTCCCCGGATATTCCGGACATGCTTATTGGTGATGCACTCCGGCTGCGGCAGGTGATGATCAATATACTGGGCAATGCCTTCAAATTTACCGAAAAAGGTGAAATTGTCCTGCGCATTGAACTTAAGAGCCGGAGTGATTCCGAACTTGAGTTGTTGTTTGCGGTAACGGACACCGGCATTGGAATTGCCGAGGAACAGATGCCCTATCTTTTCGACGCTTTTGTCCAGGCTGACAATCGCCCTGCGCATACTCAACAGGGCACCGGATTGGGATTGGCCATATCCAAAAAACTCGCCGAGTTGATGGGCGGCGGCATCGCAGCCACCTCAACCCTTGGGAAAGGCAGCACCTTCTCTTTTACCGGTCGTTTCGGCCTGGGCGGCGAAGCGACCGGACGGGAGGAACCCGGCCAGGCCAGTAAAGGGCTGGTGGGGCGACGGGTTCTGGTGGTTGATGATCATGCCGTCGCCCGTGAATCTCTGGGCATGCTGGTGGTCTCATTCGGCTGCCAGGTCAAGATGGCGGCTTCTCCGCATGAGGCCCTCGAGGCCTGTCGCCGGACCATAACCACAAACAATCAATTTGACCTGATTCTACTGGATCACAATATGGATGTCATGAACGGCGTCGAGTTAGCGGCCGGGATCAGGGACCTCCACGACCCTGTCAATATTCCTGAAATGGTAATGATTTCAGGCTATACAACCTCTATCGACAAACCTGAGGCTTACAAGGCCGGGATCGGTAAAATTATAGACAAACCCATCAAACGTTCCCAGTTGCTGATGGAACTGGTGGCCCTATTTTCTGAAAACGGAGACCGGCGGACCCGAAAGAAAGAACATGCCAATGGGTTCGAACCGGTTTTTTCCGGCAGACGGGTGCTTTTGGTAGAAGACAATCCCATCAACCAGAGGGTGGCGACGGCCCTACTCCAATCCGTCCAGTTTGAAGTGACCATTGCTGGTGACGGCCAAGAAGCCCTGATGGTGCTGGAGAAAGAATCCTTCGACGTGGTTCTGATGGACGTTCTGATGCCACGGCTGGACGGATATGCCGCCACCCGCCGCATTCGCAGGCATGCGGATCTGCAGTCATTACCGGTTATTGCCATGACAGCCGAGGTCACCGAGGGGGCTATGGAAAAATGCCTGGCGGCCGGTATGGATGACTACGTTGCCAAGCCCATCGATCGGGCGCAACTACTGGCCCTCCTGGATCGCTATCTGAATCCTGAGGAGGGTGCGCCCACCTAACGTTGAACGGCAGGTTGCCAATATTCCGTATATCCTTTGAACGGATATCAATCACGGGCAGGTCCTCTGCTTTCAGTGTGCGCGAGGCAGGCCATGCAAGTTTTTTTTCACCCTGATTTTTATCAAGTGTACACCAGCGATCCGGCCGCGGAAGCCGGACGCATGGAAGCCGTGGTTGCTGCCATAGAACCTGTCGTCACCTTTCACGAGCCCCGACCGGCTACAGTGCGGGAGATTGCGGCGGCCCACAGCTCCCGCCATATTGAATGGGTACGTGGCCGGGGCTTGTTCGACATAGCCGCTTTGGCTGCCGGCGGCGCCGTGGCAGCCGCCGAAGCCGGTATGCATGCTCCGGCCTTTGCGCTTGTGCGCCCCCCCGGGCATCATGCCTCCTCTGATAGTGCCTGGGGGTTTTGCTATTTCAATCACATGGCTATCGCGCTGCATACGCTTAAACGTCGGGAGCGTATCCACAGTGCCTTTGTTCTTGATTTTGACCTGCACTACGGCGACGGCAACGTGAACATCCTGGGCGGCCAGCCCTGGGTTACCCTATTAAATCCGGACGACCACGATCGGCAGCGCTACCTCGAAACAGTCGCCCAGGCCCTGGCCGCGACGGAGGCTGATGTCATTGCCGTGTCCGCGGGCTTCGACAACCACCTTCAGGACTGGGGCGGCTTGTTGGCCACAGATGATTACCGCCGGATGGGTGTCTGGGTAAGGGCAACAGCCCGGCGCAACAAGGGCGGCTGTTTCGGTATCCTGGAGGGGGGGTACAATCACGCGGTGCTCGGAAAGAACGTGGCCGCCTTTATCGAAGGGCTCCGGGATGGACGCTGACCAGTAAGTTTCCTCCTTGTTGGGGCCGCATGCCATCAACCGCGGGTCAGCAGGGCTTTTGTTTCCCGGGCGATTTGAAGTTCCTCATTGGTGGGTACCACGCGTATTTGAACCCGGCTGCTCGCGCGGTGCACCGGGCCGTGGCTGTTTTCCAGATTGCGGTTCAGCGCCGGATCAATCTCAATCCCCAGACCTTCCAGGCCCATACATATATCTTGTCTAACCTGGAAGTCGTTTTCACCAATGCCAGCTGTGAACACCAGGGTGTCAACCCGGCCTAAAACCGCACAATAGGCCCCGATATATTTTTTAATCCGATATGCAAACATCTCCAATGCCAGGGCGGCGTTTGCCTGATCTGCGGCGGCCAGCCGGCGTATGTCACGCATGTCATTGCTACCGCAAATTCCCTTCAACCCGCTCTCTTTGTTCAGCAGGTCCGAGATTTGGTCCAGACTCAAGCCTTTTTCAGCAGCCAGATGGAATATGATGGCCGGATCGATGTCTCCCGAGCGGGTGCCCATCATTAGTCCGGCCAGCGGGGTCATCCCCATGGATGTGTCAACGCATTTCCCGTTTTGCACGGCTGCCATGGAGCAGCCGTTGCCCAGGTGGAGGGTGATGGCATTGGTCCGGGATGGGGGGCGGCCCATTTCCGCCGCTGCCTGACCGAAGACATATTTGTGGGAGGTACCGTGGAATCCGTAGCGGCGAACCGCCATGTCTTGGTAATGACTGTAAGGCAGGGGGTAGAGAAACGCTACGGGCGGCATACTCTGGTGAAACTCGGTGTCGAAGACAGCTGCCTGCGGGATATCTGGCAGCAGCTGGGCGGCTACCTCGATGCCGACCAGGTTGGCCGGGTTGTGCAGCGGGGCCAGGGAATTACAATTCTGAATGGAAGCAAGGACCCGGTCATTTATGAGCGTTGCCTGCTGGAACGATTCGCCGCCCTGGACCACCCGGTGGCCAACCGCGTCAATATCCCCGGCACTGCTCAGAACGCCCTGTTTGGCATCCACAAGCAGATCGAGGGCCAAATGCAGGCCCGCCCTGTGATCGGCCACGGCTTGTTCCCGCTCAAGGGTCGTTTCCTGCTCCCGTCCCGGGTGCCCCTTGTGGACGACCAGGGCATTGGGTTCGCCGATGCGTTCCACCTTACCGGCGGCCAGAACCGTTTCGTGCTTCATTTCCAGCAATTGGTATTTAAGTGAAGAACTGCCCGTGTTGATGATAAGAATGATCATGGAAACCTCAGGTTCAGGGTTCTGGGTTCAGGGGTTCAAAGGTTTTAGATTTTCAACCGTAACGTTGAACCTTGAACCCGGAACCACTTTTTATTGTAAAACCTGACTCTATGCAACAAAGGTTTAAAATCGGATCAAAATGACCTATAACGGATGCCATGCATACCGTGGAACTGAAATATGGCAAAGCCGCCATACGACTGGACCTGGCCGACGAAACCCGGGTCCTGACAATTAAGGAGCCGGTCGGTGCCAGCACTCCGGAAACCTTCGGCGTTGACTTGGCCTTTCAAATCGGCCGTCTCAAACCCGCACTCGCGGATGTGGCCGTGGTGATCGCAGACAAGACCCGGCTGTGCGCCTACCGGGACTATTTGCCGGTGCTGGTCCAGGTCCTGCAGGCCGCCGGCGTGGCGCAAGATCAGATAACATTTTATATAGCCTATGGCACCCATCCGCGCCAGAGCGATGCGGAGAGCCGGGCTGCTTACGGCAGCCTCTATAACGACTGCAGGTTTATCCATCATGACTGTGATGATGGTGTCCTTTTTGAGCATTTGGGTGAAACCACCCGGGGGACCCCGGTCCGGCTGCGCCGGGATATTCTGGCGGCCGGTTTCGTGATTACCTTCGGCGCTGTTACCCACCACTATTTTGCCGGCTACGGCGGCGGCCGCAAACTTCTGTTTCCCGGACTCGGCGCACGCGAGGCCGTCTACGGCAATCACGCCCTCTTTCTGGACCGGAATGCCGGCCGACTGGCCGCTGGCTGTGAACCCGGGCGGTTGGATGGCAACCCGCTGGCCGAAGATATCGATGAAATCGTGGCCTTCAAACCAGCGGACCTGGCCGTTCACGGTATTTTGAACAGCCAGGCCCAGGTCTGCCGGCTTATTACCGGCGCTGGCCGTGATAGCTTTGAGCAGGCCTGTCGAGAACAGGGCCGTCATTGCGAAATCAGGCACGAGAGCCAGTACGACCTGGTCGTGGCCTCTTGCGGCGGCTATCCCAAGGACATCAACTTTATTCAAAGTCATAAAGCCGTTCACAATGCCGCCAAATTTGTCAAGGACGGCGGTCGCCTGATTGTACTGGCCCGGTGTCCGGACGGCATCGGCTCGGAGACCTTCCTGCCCTGGTTCGAGCTGGGCGGTTACTCCCCGGCGTTTAAACGTCTTGCGACCGATTATGCCGGCAATGGCGGGACCGCGTTGTCGATGATGGAGAAAACCCAGCGTATTGAGATCAGCCTGGTGACGGAATTACCGGAGGACACCGTGCGCTTGATGGGGGCTGCCAAGTTAAGCGGAGAGGCTTTCGGGAAAGCCTTGCAGGGATTCTACGGACAGACGGCAATTATACCCAATGCGAGTATGCTCGTGAAGATTTAGTTGCGACCAGGACCCTCTATCTTTGGTGACGGACCCGGAGAGGTTATACCGATTCGGACAAAATTGGTTGGTTTAATTTTGAGGCAAAACTCGCGTAACAGATAGTTATTATAATGTATCATCTTGTCACTTTTCTTGTACGTACAAGAAAAGTAACCAAAAGAAAACGCCCATAAGACGCGGCCCTGTCGGGCTGCCCTGCGCTTCTCGGAAAGGGCGCGCTCAGCACAACTCGCTGCGCTCAGACACGCACTTCGCTCAATCACCCTTTCCTGCGATGCTCGGCGCGTCTTAAAGGGTAGGATCAAAACAAAAATCAAAAACAGCCTCCTTTAAGGGGTGTTCTGATGCCTTTCGCTCTGCTGGATTAGCATCGGTCAAAAAATGCGTATGGCTATCGATCAGTTCAAACATCTGCAGAAAGCAATGGACGGGGATGTGGTCACCGGCCCATTGGCCCGTTACATGCTGGCCACTGACGGCAGCATTTTTCTGCGGGCCCCCCGGGCGGTAGTCTATCCGGCCAATACCCGGGACGTCGTCCTGGCGGTAAATTTTGCCCGCGAGCATGCCTTGGCAGTTCACCCCCGCGGGGCCGGCAGCGGTCTTTGCGGGTCGTCCCTGGGTCCCGGTCTGGTCATTGATTTTACCCGTTACATGCACCGCCTGATCAACCTGGACCTTGCCAACAAAACCTTTGAATGTCAGCCCGGGTACCGCCTGGGAGAATTGAACGTCGCCCTGGCGGGAAAGGGGCTCTTCTTTCCGCCGGATCCCTCCAGTGGGGAATATGCAAGTTTCGGGGGCATGTTCGGTACCAACGCCAGCGGCGCCCACTCGGTTAAATACGGCAACGTGTCCGATTACATCGAAGACGCCCGTATCGTGACGGCGGCCGGGGAGGTGATTCAATTCAGCGATATTGCGGACCGGTCGCCGGATCAATTGCCGGACGCCCTCCGGCAACTGCAGCGCCTCTACACCGAAAACGCCGGCCGCATTGAAAGGGCCTACCCGGAGGTTAATTACAACGTGGCCGGCTATAACCTCAGGGGTATGGTCCGGGACGGTCGGCTGCGCCTGGCCAAACTGTTCGCCGGTGCCGAGGGCACCCTGGGTGTGGCCACCTGGTTAAAATTCAGACTGCTCGACAAACCGCCACACGACAGCCTGGTGGTCTGTTTTTCCGATCGCATCGCGGATTCCGCCCGGGCGGTGCAGAACCTGCTACCCAGGGGTCCCGCGGGCATCGAGATCATGGATAGCTCTTTGCTGCAGCTGGCCCGGGAGACCGACCGGCAGTTGCGCGAGAAAATTCCGGCTGATGTCGACAATGTCCTGCTGATCGAATTTGATGCGACCGATCCGGCGACTTGTATCCAGCAGGCCGAGCAAGCCCGGCAGCTGCTGGCTGAAAATCCTCATACCGCGCGGGCCTATACCGCCGTTTCAGCGGAGGAGAAGCAGCGTTTCTGGGCGGTGCGCACGGCCGCCGTGCCCATCTTGTACCGGCTAAAGGGCGCCCGCAAAATATTGGCCCTGACCGAAGACGCGGTGGTACCCGTCGATCACCTGGTGGACTATTTCAACGGTATCCAGGCGCTGTTTCAAAAGCATGCGGTGCGCTACGTGACCTACGGGCATATTGCCAAGGGACTCATGCACACCCGGCCCCTGCTGGACTTGAAAAACATCCGGGATGTCGGTTTGCTGAAGACGCTGGCGGATGAAATGTTTGACCTGGTTCACGGGCTGGGCGGGGTCGTATCCGGGGAGCATGGCGACGGGCGGTTGCGCAGCGCTTACATTCGCAGACAGTATCCGGATATTTATGAACTGTTCACCCGCGTCAAGGACCTCTTCGATCCACAGGGCATTTTCAATCCGGAGATCAAGACCAGCCAGGACCCCGATCTCGTAATGCGCCATCTCAGATTCGGCGGCGAGTATATCCGCAAAGGCCGACTTCAACCCCACCTGCATTGGACCGACGGGTTCGCCGACGAAATCGAAAAATGCCACGGGTGCTCAAAATGCACCACCGTGACGACCGCCACCCGCATGTGCCCGGTCTATAAATTCAACCGCAGTGAGGCCGCGTCCCCGAAAGCCAAGGCCAATGTCCTGCGCGCGCTGATAAGCGGTGCGGTGGACGAAGCCGCTCTGTTCGAACAGGCCTTCCAGTCCGTGATCAAGCTTTGCGCCAACTGCGGCAGCTGCCATCACGAGTGCCCCTCGTACGTCAATATTCCCAAAATGGCCATCGAGGCCCGGGCCGCCTACATCCGCAAGTTCGGGCCCCGGCCGGCTGACCGCTTGCTGACCGGCGTTGAATCGGCGGCTCGCCTGATCGGCGGCCTCTCACAACCTTTTAAGCCATTGGGGGACCTGAAACCATTGCGCCGGGGCATCGAAAAGCTGACCGGGATTGCGGCCGACATGGATTACATTTCCTTCGCGGCCCGGCCTTTGGCCCGCAACGTAAGGCCGCGTCCCCGAGCGCAGGGGGCGTCGGTGCTCTACTTTGCGGGGTGCTACGCGACCTATATCCGCCCGGAGATAGGACGCGCCGCCCAGCAGGTGCTGGGGGCTCTGGGCCTGAACGTTTATCTGCCGGAGCAGCACTGCTGTGGTTTGCCCATGCTCTCCAAAGGCATCGTCCCGGCCGCCCGGCAGAAGATAAAACGAAATCTGGATAGGTGGGGGGACCTGATCCATCAGGTAGACCATATCGTGGTGACCTGTTCTTCCTGCGCCTTGGCCCTGACCCACGAGTGGCGGGATCTGGATGACGGCCCGCAGATTGGGAGCGTAGCTGCGAAGACCATTTTGTTGAGCAGCCTGGTAAACCGGCATGCCGACCGTCTGGAATTAACTGAACTGAAGGAAACCATGGCCTACCACAGCCCCTGCCATTTGAGGGTGCAGCCCGATCCGGGCAGTTCTCTCGAGATGCTGGGACACGTGCCCGGTCTGCGGACCATACCCCTTAAAAGCCACTGCTGCGGTATCGCCGGTACATGGGGGATGGCCGCTGAGAATTTTCAGACGAGCAAAACCCTCGGCCGCCATCTCATGCAACTCCCGGAGTGGTCCCAGGCTACCGCCGGGATTACGGATTGCCCCACCTGCCGGATCCAGATGGAGCAATTCGGCACTCGACCTATTTTTCATCCCATTGAAATCATATCGAAATCTTTACCATAAGGTCCTTGAAGCCAGTTCTTGACCTGCCTTAGAAAAGAGAAAATTCCACAAGATGAGTGCTGCTGCGGTAGGCTATTTTGGGATGGCCCGGGTTGAGGCGTAGGTGTGAAACAGGGCCTGCCAGGTCAGTCGTTGCGGCAATTTGGCCGGTATTTCCGGTACGGTTTCAAGGTAGTATCGTAAACCTTAAAACGTGGGTCTTTAAGGATTTTATTGTAGAGCTTCCGGGGCTCGGCACCGTTGCGTTGGAGTTCGTGCAGAATGATATCCCTTATGTGTGGATTTGACATGTTCGGCATGTCCTGTATCTTGAAATACCAGTCATAAATGAAATCCTGATAATCATGAAAGGCTTTGCCGACGACGGCCGACACCAACCCATTCTTTGAATTTATTGAATCGTCATCCAGTAATGCCACGACCATCTCCTTTGATCTGACGGCATCGATTTGTACAAGCAGCGAGGCAAGATAATAAGACATTGGCCAAGTGAAGCGTTCATCGACATAAAACCGTACCGTTTCAAATAAACGGTGATGTTCAATGGAACGCAGCAAGCGTTCGTTTTGGGTGACAAGGATAAAACCCGCGAAAGCCCTGTAATCCTCGAGTTCAGAGCTGTAACTCCGCCGCACATGGGCATGATAGGCGGATTTGGTGATCGCTGTATACAGATGTTGAGTATCAATTGAACCGGCCAGGTTGGAGAGGGTGTTTACGCCCGCCACAGCCTGCCGGTTAACGGCGTCATCAACGAGTCGGATAGCAGGGCAGATAGGGGCGGGATACGGGTAAACATCATAGGTTTTTCCCCAAGTACCTAAATGTTTGGAAACAATAGTGATAGCTTCGGCTGCATCCGGTCGAAATAGAAGGGGCAATCCGCTGCTACCATGGTCGAAGTGAATGAACTTTTTTGACAGCATCAATAATTTAAGAAGCATCAAGTGGTCTCCGAATTCGGCTGAGAGGGTCTGTGCATCCATATCCGGAGTGTAACGCCACATGAGAAGTTTACTGGATTCAACCTCGTCTCGAAAACGATAATATGTGGCGATATTCTCGAACTCCCGGCCATGCATCTCTCCCAGAAGCGTCAGGCCGAGGGTTTCATAATTGGTTTCAATAACGCGATATGTGGCGGCATCCTGTTTGGTCGAACCAAGGCCTGTTTTTTTTAATAGTGGAGATTCTTTCCAGCTGCCGAACATGTCTGGCAAGGCCTTGACGGGGATGTTGAACCTGGAATGGTCTTTCAAGTTCCCTTCAATAAACTTCCGCGAGCTTTCCCCCGGATCAAAGAGGGCGGTGTAAATGAGCGCATAGGGAAACGCGATCTCCTGGCGCTTCTCCAGAATCCACCAGGCGGCCTCTAAAAAGTCGGCCCGGGCCTTGTGCCCCAGTGAATACAGGTAAACCCACTGCGGAAGAGCTTTGCACGCATTGGCCTGCCTGGTGCATTTATTGGTGGCATATTCGGCTATAGCTTGAAAATACGCATCTGGTTCTAACGTGGAAAAAACCGTAAATTGCAGGTCGGCGTTTAAAGCTGACCATACGGCCTCTATGATTACCATGGAGGCCGTGTCCGGGTGAATGCGATCTTTACCGATTTTTTTTGCGCAGGACCGCATGAGGGCTTCATTGCCTCGCCAGAGCCCCATGCTGTTGCGAATGCCGGTTCCCCACCCGAAATGGTAGCGAATAAGGTCCTCTTTCTGAAAGGATTTAAGGATGCGTTTGTCTTTTGCTTTCATACCGGCCAAAATTGCAGATACGGCCGTTTCCAATGTCCGCGGCCAGTTTTCAACCTGGTCTGAATTTGCCTGGGTCGCTTTTTGCGATATCTGGGTAGCAGCACCAGGTGCCGTTGCCGCAAAAACCATGTGCTCTTTGGGTCCAGCGTAGATGGGGCTTGTTGCCCAATTCGCGCAGATGATTACTGACAGGATGATGAAAAGCCGGTGATACAAGAAATTATCCTCCGTCAAAATGGCTGGTTTTTTTAATGTTTTTTATTTTCAGGTGTAGGGCAGAACAGTAGCGGATATGAGTTCTTGCCTGAAATGCTGAATGTTGAGGTGCCGAATAAAATATAATGTTATCGGAAACTTTTTCGGCCGTCAATTTTGTATGCGCAGGAGGTGTCTTTCAAGTTGACAAAACCATATTAGTTGACATATCAAGATTGCGCGGACCCCAAAAAGCAATTGAGGGGTCATGCGCTCAGCAGGTGCGTCACCCCGTGACGATAATAGGAAAGATGGTGCAAATCCATCGCAAGCCAGCCATTGCTGTAAGCGGGGACGAACGCCGCGCAATCCCACTGGGTCCCTATGCCCGGGAAGGGGCGGCCAGTAGCAAGATCCGCAAGCCAGAAAGCCTGCCTGCTGCGAGCCCGAATTCGCAATAATCCCGTTTTCACGAGCGGGAACCCACCGGACGTCCTGCTGGATTTCGTCCGTGTCTTTGAACGGCAGCTAAAACTGCCTTGAGAGGATGCGTGCTGAATTGGGTAGGCCGGCAACCCCCATCTGCAACCCTGCATCCATTTCCATAAATGTTGCAATTATTAGCACAAGCGCGTTTTTAACCCTTAAAATCCGAAACAAACGAATGGTGCCCAGGTGCCGGTCCCTGATCAGCATATCAGACCAAATGTAAAAGGAGATACCACCATGCAGCTGTTACCCGATGCTATCCGTGAGCTCATTATGGACATAACCCCGCCGGCGGAAGAACTGCGCCCGGATGCACAGGCCAAGATCGACAACAAGACCAAACCGCTGGGTGCCCTGGGGAAACTCGAAGGACTCGCGGTGCAGATGAGCGTCATTCAAAACGATTTGAACCCGAGCCTTAAGCGCAAAGCCCTGTTTGTTTTTGCCGGCGACCATGGCATCGCCGCGGAAGGCGTATCCGCGTTTCCGGCTGAGGTAACCGGCCAGATGGTTTCCAATTTTCTGGCGGGTGGCGCCGCCATCAACGTCATCTGCCGGCATCACGGGATTGACATCAAGGTGGTGGACATGGGCGTTAATGCCGATTTTGACGAACATCCCATCCTGTTGCAGAAAAAGGTGCGCAAAGGAACCCGCAATTTTGCGGTCCAGAACGCCATGACGGCAGATGAAGCCGCCCAGGCGCTGAGAAACGGCGTGGCCGTATTTCAGGCGGCGGACCGGGAACAGGCTATCGATATCGTCGGACTGGGGGAGATGGGCATTGCCAATACCACCTCTGCCACCGCAATTATCTGTGCCGTGACCGGGGTTTCACCATTTAAAGCTACCGGCCGCGGCACCGGTGTCGATGACAAGGGGCTTGAGCACAAGGCGCAGGTTATTCAAAAGGCCTTGGATTTCCATAAGCCGGATCCTACCGACGGATTTGACATCTTGCAGCGGATGGGTGGTTTTGAAATTGCCGGCATTACCGGTGCCGTCCTGGCGGCCGCTGCCCAGGGTACGGCCGTGGTCCTCGACGGCGTGATATCAACTGCCGCAGGACTGATTGCCTATCTCGTCAATCCAGACATTCACGGGTACCTGATAGCTGGGCACAGGTCCGTGGAAAGTTCCCAAACCGCGGCCCTCGAACATATGCGGCTGGAACCGGTCATCGATTTCGGTATGCGTCTGGGTGAGGGCACCGGGGCGGCCATGACCATAGATGTGGTGGATGCATCCTGCCGGATCATGCGGGAAATGGCTTCCTTTGACGAGGCGGAGGTTTCCCAACAAACCTGATTAAACCGGAAGATTTCTCAGGAAGCGGATTTTGGTTAAAGGTCCCGCCTGCGCCTTCCAGGCGACGGCGGACAGGCAAGGCAGACGTGTGATTCCCCTGCGTTGCGGAACTTCCTGCGCATCTGCTTCTAATATGTGGGGTGCAGCCGGAGAAATACAATTGGTATTTTGAGCACAGGAACCTCGAACCCAACGCCGAGAGTGAACCAATAGACCTTTTTGAGAAAGCTTCTTGTAACCTTTTGGCGCCTTCTTCCGTCCTACAGCTAAATTCACTTTTTTAGGAGAAGGGGGCCACATGGATACCACCGCTGCCACTGACATTTTTAACGATGAAAAGATCGTAACCCTTATCTGCCTGGGGGCGGCCACGGCCGCCAATTGCATTCCCTGTTTCGAGCACCTCTATGAAAAGGCCCAGCAGGCCGGATTAACCCAGGCGGAAATCCGCGGGGCGGCTCAACTGGCCGCGGTTGTAAAAAAAGGGGCGCATTTGGCTATCAAATCGACTATAGATGAATTGTTGGGTACCGACTTTGAAGTGCGCGACAACTCCCGTCCACAACCCTGTGGATGTGGCGCATCTGATACAGCCCAAAGCTGCGCCGGATAGCTCGCAACGTCAACCTTTTCAGGACGGGCACCATGAATTTTTGGGACATCTATTACGAATATCATCCCAGGGTCCGCAAGTTCGCCATCTCTTTTGTAAAAGACGAATGGGTCGCCGATGATATCACCCAGGATACCTTCGAGAAGGTCCAGGCGCGCCTATCCCAATTGAAAGATCCGGCCAAACTGTCCGCCTGGATTTTTCGCATTGCCTACAACCGGTGCCAGGATTATTTCCGCAATGCCCAAAAAGAGAAAAAGAACGGGCGGACTCTAGCCGGACAGGTTCAGATCCAGGACGTCCTGCCGCTCGACAAAAAGCTTGAACTGCACCAGATGAGTCAATGCGTACAGGACAAGGTCATGCTCTTGCCGGAATCTTTGCGCAGTGTGCTCACCATGTATGAGGTCATGGGATTTCGGCAAAAGGAAATCGCCGAGATTCTCGAGATCAGCCCGGGGAACGTCAAGACCCGGCTCCACCGGGCCCGCAGGAAGTTAAAGGATATTCTTGTAAAAGAGTGCCACTTCGAAAAAGATGAACGCGATGTCCTGGTCTGCGAGCCGGTGAGACGGAGACCAGGCACCCACGAGTGATGATGCCTTTCCGATAATGTACCCACATCTTTGAAAACCTTGTGGTCGGATCCGGCCTGCAATTAGCTAGCAAATTTCAAGTAAGTATCTTATTGAATTTACATTTTTTTGGCTTTTATTTGAATAAAATTCATTTTTTTATTGACATTAACAATTTTCAGATTACTATTGATTGTAAATTTACCCCAAAATCTGTGTTCCCATCATTATTTAACTATTAATGGAGGTGCGTAATGCGTCGTTTCAAAACCAGCCGGTATCTGCCCGTATTAATTCTGATTGTTTGCGGTTTCCTGGCCACTGCCTGCGGCAGTTCCTCGGGTAAGCTCGAACTGACCAGCTTTCTGGAGAAGTATGAAACCTTGATCAATGACTTTAAGGTTGCCGACCAACAGATGAAAACGGAGTTGGCCGGCGAGATCAGCGCCATGATGTCTCAATGGATTGAAAAACGAAATGAGATGAATGACCAGGTTACGCCACAAGCCATGGACGAACTGGTGAAAGAGTATAACCGCATCACTTCAAAGTTCGAGGGCCTCAATAAAACCGGGTAATGGTCTGACGACGCCAGGCTGAGTTTAACTGGAGCGCCGCAAGATATAACGGAACCTGAACTCTTAGGAAGGCACCCCCGCGGAGACGACGCCGGGGGTGCCTATTTTTGTTGCCGCCGGCCAAGTGGGTGTTTCACGGGCTCTACCGCAGTCGTGTCTTCATTCGCCGACCTCTCCTTTGATCTCCGCATAATACTTGCCGCGATGTAACCTTTTTGTTTACGGTTCCGTCTTACAGCAAATTTCCTATTCATTAGAAGGGGGAAGCCTTAGAGACACCACCGCCGTGTCGTCTGAGACCTGATATCCGACCTCAACCGTCCGCGTCGGTCTTCGCCCGCGAGTCTGTGAACGTGTGCGGCATTTCGCAGGCAGCCACGGGCATGGAGCCCGGAAAGGAAGCGTACAATGCTGCTCAAGAACTATCAGAAAGAGGTGTTTCGAGCCAAATGTAACGCCTCCTTCCAGTCAGTCCACTGCATTGCCAAGCTGGATCAGGATATTTCCGCCGTCCTGCCGTATCTCAATGCGGAACTCGGCGGATATGAGTACCTGCAAGACCCGCCGGCGGTTACGTTTAAAAGCGCCGGTAAACTCATTACGGTGCAGGGCCGCGAGATTGCCGTCAACGCACTCAAGGACGAGCGGGAAGCCGAAAAAATTTTACAGTGGCTGAAAAACGAGATCAATACAACCTGGAAAAGACGGGCGGAGATAGCTCCCAGTTTTGAAAGCGCCGCCAAACCCCAGGTGATCGAAATACTCAGACGGTTGCCGCGTACCAATTGCCGCGAATGCGGTTCACCGACCTGCCTGGTTTTTGCCACCATGGTTGCCCAGGGTATCAAGACTGCGCAAGCGTGCCCGCCCATCTCGGCGGTCCAAAAGCAAAACCTGGATGACTATATGCGTGGATTTCGGTTGCTGGAATAATTACAACGGCAACAATCGCATGCGGCAGGGCAGCAAAACCGCCTCTTTGCAGGCAGTATTTAAGGTACCAATCCGGGCCGCATGATTGTCTCAAGCTTCTGTCGCTGATATTCGAATGCAGCCTGATCTTCGGTTGGCTTGAAGGTCAACATCTCCCCGAATCGAAGGTCAACCTTTGAAAAAGGTTTGGGGAGCATAAATTTGTCCCAGCTGTCGAAGTACCAGCCTTTTTCCGCTGCAGTGTAGAACGGCACGATTACACTGTTGGTTTGGTGCGCTAAGCGGATAACCCCGGCCTTGACCTTGCCGGCGGGGCCACGCGGGCCATCCACAATGTGAGCCGCCAGCCTTGATTTTTTGAGATGATTTGTGACATCCCGTAAAGCCATTTTCCCACCCTTTGAAGAGGATCCGCGAACCGTATGCCAGCCGGTTCTCTCGGCCACACCCGCGATGATGGCGCCGTCATTGCTCCTGCTGATCATGATGCTCGGGTTGAAACCTGCATAATTTTGAAAATGGCGGATGGCGGAAAAGAACTGCTGGTGCCAAGCACAGAGCAGGACAGAACCTCCATTGCGAATATGCGCCAACCAGTTCCTTTCATTTTCTATGCGCATCTGAAAAGTCCACGAGTAGGTCCGGATAAACCGGTATATAAAAGACACGAACAATTCAGATTTGAGCAGATGTTTCGGTTTGAAATTCAAAGGCCCCCTTCTTTTAAACATTTGATATCATATTGATAAATTTTAAATCGAAATTCACGAAAATATCAACCTAGTGGCTTATATAGCAATATAAGCATTGACACAAGCTGGATGGGGAAAAGGATGATTGCTAATTTTATTTGGATATAAAAAATGATAGGGTGATTTAAAAGCTTTTTGGGCGTATATAAGACTGGGAGGATTGGCAAAGGAGGCCAGTATGGAAAAACTGTCACGCAGGTCATTTCTTAAAAAAACTGCCGCCGCGGGAGCGGTAGCCCTGATAGGTGAAACTACGATCCAACATACCTTCGGCCAACCCGGTTTATTGCAAGCTGCTGAGCGGCCGGATATTGTCTCGGTAAAAGGTCAGGACTATTCTGCCGCCACGCTATTGGCGGTAGAAAAGATCGGCGGTATCGGGGCTTTCGTCCGCAAGGGGGATCGGGTGGGGCTGCTGGTCAATTCCCCTTTTAAAAACTTCGGGGCGTCCGTCAACCCCGATATCACCGTGGCATTGATAAAACTATGCGCCGAGGCCGGAGCGAGCGAGATTCGCTATTTAAAAGATCCGCACAAAGGCTACTGGGGGCGCAGTGGTGCGGCCGCCAAACATGCGGAAGAAATGAGACTGGTCACATATGAAAGTGGCGATCGGCGGAAAGTCGAAATTGCAGGTGCTGTCAAGCTCAAAGACGCCAAGGTTACGGAAGATCTCTTTGATTGCGACACTTTCATCAATATCTCCATTGCCAAGCACCATAAGGGCGTCCATTTTTCCGGGGCCCTGAAGAACATGATGGGCCTGTGTCCCTTTTCTACCAATAGCTATTTCCACTTTGGCGGTGAATTGGAGTTTGGCTTCTATGGTGACGTGGATCACCTGAGCCAGTGCATTGCCGACCTGAACCTGGTGAGAAAACCGGATCTGTGTCTCGCAGACGCTACCGTCTTCATTACGGAAAATGGCCCCTACGGTCCTGGCAATCTATTGAAGCCTCAGCGGGTCGTGGCCGCAACCAATGCCGTGAGTATGGATGCGTACTGCTGTCGGCTGTTGGGCCACCAGCCGGCCGATATCCTCGCTATCCCCAAGGCGGCCAAGCATAACCTGGGGCGTATGGATCTCGATCAGTTGCGTATCAGTGAAGTCGAACTTTAAACCAGGATAGTGTTATGCCTAAATTTGACTTAACCCGGCCCAAACAGACAATTTTCGCCGGACTCATTCTGACGATGGCTATATCCCTGGGCGTGTTTATCCCGGCCTTGGCCAGTGAGGATCTCCTGGCACTGGCTGATCCGCCCGCAGGATGGACCGTTGCGGAACCGCCCCGGTCGGCCCGGGGGAATGAGCTGTTTACGGTAATCAATGGCGGCGCTGAACTGTACGTGCGGCTGGGGTTTGCCCGGGCGGTATTCGCCTCATACCAGAACCCGGCCGGCAAGGCCATCAATCTGGAAATCTACCAGATGAAAACATCCAAGCTCGCCTATGAAGTGTACACCCATAAGGTGGGTAACAAAGGCCGTCCGGCCGATTTTGGGGCCGCCGCTTTATTTGAAGACTACTACTTGAATTTCTATAAAGGGCCTTTTCAGGTCACTATTTCAGGATATGACACGGACAAGCAGACCGTAGCGGGCATATTTACGTTGGCCGGCCTTGTGGACCAGCGCCTGCCTAACCCATAGCTTGAGAAGCTATTTCAAAACTGGATATTGGTTCGAGATCAAGGCGGCCACGAGGGTCTGTCCGCAGGAATACAGGTGGGTATTTTGAGGATCGGAGCCTAGTTCCCAACGCCGATATCGGGCCTATAGCCGGTTTTGAGATAGCTTCTAGCGGGGATCGATCGATGCCAGTGCATAATGCAGAGAATCGGTTGGAACGGGTTTGGGTATGAAATGGTCAATGTTGTTCTCTTGCAACACGGTATCAATATTTTTCGTATCATAAGATGTGATCAAAATGGTCTTCAGGTTGGGTAGAATTTCTTTGGCCTTTTTTAGGAACGTGCCGCCGTCCATTTCGGGCAGAACGTAGTCCGAGATGACCACATCCCAGGCCGGGTCGTCCTCTATGATCGAGATGGCAGTTTCCGCATTACCGACGGATCGAAAGTGGGCCACATTCTCGTTGAAATAGTGCTGCATGGTAAGGCCGGTAACCCGGTCGTCGTCTACCAGTAGAACGCGCAGATTTTTCATATTCAATCCTCAAGACCCGATTATGCCGTCATTGTCGGCAGCGGTTTGAGCAGGCGGCCCAGGCGGTCCCTGCTGCCTGTCGTATTGCCCTTCAATAACAGTTGGCAGCCGAAAATGCAAATCTTATCAGGTCGCTGGGTTATCAGACCCGGATTGCGTCCCGGCTTTAAAAAAGTGGCAGCCGTTTCATGAATCCCATGCCCCCCGACAACCACGACAGCAATGTCCCGACCCTTCGTCAAGCGCTGAGGCTTGATCGGGGAGGCGTTATCTGTCTGGTTGGGGCCGGCGGTAAAACAAGCTTGATGTTCCGTCTGGCGCGTGAACTGGCTATCCTTGGAGAGCGGGTTCTGACGACCACGACTACCAAGATCAGCGAACAGGAAGCCATGGCAAACAGCCCGCGTGTCATCACTGGATCAGTAGACGCCCTGTTGACGCAACTTGATGGTCCCGGGCAGCCGGACTTTGTCACCGCCGTCCGAGCCGGTAGTGAGAGAAAACTGCTCGGCTTCAAGGCTGTCGATATCGACCATATATGGGACGCAGGGGTGTTTAAATGGATGATTGTCGAGGCGGATGGTGCGGCCCGGCTCCCGCTGAAGGTACCGGACGCACACGAACCGGTCCTTCCCGCTCGCTGTCACCATGTGGTTGGGCTTGCCGGGTTGACCGCCGTGAACAAACCGCTGACCGAACAGTGGGTGTTTCGGCTGCCGCTGTTTGCCCGCCTTACCGGTCTATCCCCCGGTGACCAGATAACACCTGCAGCGGTGGCCGCCAGTCTCAGCCACCCGTGCGGTATATTTAAAAGTTGCCCCGCCCAGGCCAGACAGACCGTCTTCTTGAATCAGGCGGAGACCGCCGCCGGCCTTGCGGCCGGCCGCCTGGTCATCGAAGACCTGGCCGCCCGGGAGCGGCCGGCCGGGCTCGCAAGGGCGGTCCTGGGTCAGCTTAGATTTGACCCGCCGGTTATTGAATGCATTGACTTCAAAGGGGCAATCCAGGCCTGATCCTTTCAGGCTGGGTCACAATTAAAAATAGCGCGCTCTTGGCCTTTCTGTCATTCCGGCATGACGGAGGTAATTTGAGCTATTTTGCTAATTGCGACACAGTCTCTTTGGGCCAGGATTCTTTACCTGAGATTGCTTCTAACCTGGATGATTTCGGCGGCTATACTCACGGCAATCTGTTCCGGCGTCTGGGCGCCGATGGGCAGGCCAATGGGTGCATGTACCTCCTCCAGACGTTCCCAGGGAATGCCTTCCTTGTGCAGGGCGTCATAAATGAGGTCTCTTTTTTTGCGGCTGCCGATCATGCCGATGTAGCCTGCCGGTGTGCGCAGGGCCGCACGCTGGAGTTGCAGGTCAAAGGCATGGCCGCGGGTAACGATGACGATATAGGTTGCCGGGGTTATCCGGATCCGGTCAAAGGCTTCCTCAAAAGGCATAACCAAAACCCCTTCGATGTCGGGAAAGCGTTGCCGGTTGGCAAATTCGGCCCGGTCGTCGACCACCCGGACCGTGAAACCGGCCGCTTGGGCCATCGGGGCCAGACAGGTGGAAATATGGCCGGCCCCGAAGATGTAGAGCAAGTCGTCCGGCTGGATCGGTTCGGCGTATACCACCGGCTGGGTGAAGTCAGCGTCGAACAGGTGCGGGGTTTTCAATTCTAGAAAACGCCGGGGCAGTCCGGGCAGCGTCGCCCAGGCATCCGCATCTCCGCAAAACGTGCCGTCCGCTTTGATGAACAGTCGCCCGGACGGGTCCTCGGCCGGGATGCCCGCGTCAACGCGGGTCAACAGGACGCCGCTTTGCTGACCGTGCAAAGTGTCCGCGATCTCCCCGTACAAGCGTGTGGCCGGGGACTGGCCGGGAACCACGGGTTCGAGGTAGACCTCGACGCTGCCGCCGCAGATCATTTCTGTTTGGGCCACATCGTCGCCGGCGAGCCGCAATTGCAGCAGGGCGCTAGTTCCGGAACGAAAAACCTCCCCGGCTTTGGTGATGACATCAAATCCCAGCTTGCCACCGCCGATTGTGCCGACGATGTCGCCGTTTTCCAAGACCAGGCAGCGGGTACCCGGCTGCCGCGGCGCCGAGCCGCTCCGGCGTATGATCGTCGCCACGACGCATCGCCGTCCTGCTTCTATAAGCCGCACGATTTCAGAGAAGATGTTTTGCATGTCTAACGCATTTTCCTATCAGGTGCAGTATTATTTAAAAAGTCCCGATGCGCGTTGATGTTGTTGTAAATGTCTTTCAACCCGGTGCCGGTGAGTGAATCGGCCAACCACACCGTTCGCTTCCAGGCATCCTGCACCGGGCGCATGCTCAGGACCGATTCCAGGTCGGCCTGCATTTGGGCGGCTCCCGGCAGGTCCGCCTTGTGGACGACGAAGATATCGCCGATTTCCATCAAGCCGGATTTCATACTCTGGATCGCGTCGCCGGTTCCGGGCATGCTCAGGTTGATCACGGTGGCGGCCACGGCGGCGATATCGAATTCGGTTTGCCCCACACCCACCGTTTCAAACAGGATAGCCGCTTTACCAGCGGCATCGAGGACATCCGCCACCCCCGCCGCCTGACTGGCCAGGCCGCCGGCGGTTCCCCGGGTTGCCATACTGCGGATGAAAACACCGGAATCCCGGGCAACCGTGTCCATGCGCAAACGATCTCCCAGTAAGGCGCCACCGCTAGATGGGCTACTGGGATCAACCGCAATGACACCAACGGATGAACCTGCTGTGCGGAACAGTTCTACCAGGCGACTGATAAACGTACTCTTGCCGACCCCAGGCGGGCCGGTGATGCCAATGCGATGAGCTCTGCCGACATACGGACGCAACGCGGTTAAGAGCGGCGCCGCCAGAGCCGTCTGGTTCTCTACCTCCCGCATGGCACCGGCCATGTCCCCTAATCGGCCCGCCACAATACCGGCCACGCGATTTGTTAGCCCGCTTGGTTCGACCCGGTCACCCGTTGCTGTCGCTATCGACTCAGGGGCTGCCCCGGGATCAGATGATGACAGAAACGTGCGGAGTATCACCTCCAGGACCGAGCCGGATATGGCCCGGGCTTTATCAGAAATGGTATCGCAATAAGCGGCCTTGCCACGCGGATCGATGTCTCCCAGCTTCGCATGGGCAGCTACCCGGGTTCCCGAGCGCACCAGGCCGCGCAGGACACCATCAATCCGGGCACAAACGTCCTGCGTGTTCACCTGGCCCACGACGTCGCCTGTTGTCACAAGTTGTCCGATTTTGCAAGCGGCTTGAAACCGCCCGGGTCCGGGGGCCCGTAATACGCGTCGCTTGGCAAAGCCGGCAATCCGGCCGGGAATGCCGGTGTTGGGCTCCGCCCGACCGTGGGTGATGATGCGGCCCAGATTGTGCCCCCGGTTGGTTTCAATGACCGCATGTACATCCCGGCTTGCTTCAAAACCGGGTCCCAGGCCGATAACCAGCGCAGCCTGGTCCTTGTGGGTCCCCAGGTTACGTTTGGCTAAGATCGCATCTATGACGACGTCGGGCACCAGATCAGGGATGGATTTGCCTTCCGGGTCCACCAGCACGGCGATGTGACCGTTTTTCCAAGCGGCCGGGAGGCCATATTGATCTTTGGTTTTCACGGCGGTGATGTCTTCTATTGTCTGGCGCCCGTCATATATCGCTTCACAAAAGGAAACCCGGCGGCGGACCGCCAGCGGCTGTGGTACTTCCAGCATATAGATCCGTCGGAGATTGGCCCTGTGCAGGCGCCAGGCCACTGCACTGGCCATTTCGCCGGCCCCTTTGATGCAGATGGTTATGTTGGCTAGTGGGTCCGACATGGGGGCTACTTTCCGAAAGGGCATGCCGGGTAGCGACAGTCTGCGCAGTCCAGGCAGAGACCGCCGTGCCCCATGGCCACAATATCGGCTCGGGATAACGTCTCACCGGCCAGGATGCGCGGCAGCAGCAGGTTAAAGATCGTCACCCGGTGGTAGTACACACAGGCGGGCAAACCAAGGATGGGAATGTCGTCATAGTGGGCATACAGGAACATGGCACCCGGCAGCACCGGGGCACCGTACGCCACCAGCTGCGCACCTGTTTCCATGACGCCCGCTTTGGTGACATCATCCGGGTCGACGGATAGTCCGCCGGTGGTCACGATCAGATCGCAGCCGCGTTTCGCCAGGTGCTCAATAGCGCCGGCGACCGCGCCTGCATCGTCGGGCACGATCTTCTTGCCAATGACCTCGCCGCCGTAGCGGGTAATGGCCGGTTTGACAAATTCATCAAACCCGTCGTGAATCACCCCCTGGTACACCTCGGTGCCGGTTACCACGGCGCCTACCTTGCAGGGCCGAAAGGGCCGCACTTTCAAAATCGGCTGGGAAGCACCTGCGATGGTTTCCAGGCGTTCGATTTTCGCACGCGGGGTGGTCAGCGGTATAATGCGTGTGGCTGCCACGATCTGGTCTTTGGTGCAAGGCGTATTGTTTTTTAAAGTGGACACAATGATATCGTCCAGGCTGTTGATACGCATCAGGGCATCAGCATTGACTTTCAGCAGGCCGTCTGTCTTGGAACGCATACTGGACTTGCCTTCCACCGGCTGAGTCCATGTGAGCTGTTCGCCACAGATGGCCGCGCAGATCCGGACGGCGGCTTCATCTTCATGCAGCCTGTCCGGCGGCAATTCAAGCACATAGAGGTGGTTTTTACCGATTTGCTTGAGTTCGGCAATGTCCTGAGCCCGCACGATATGGCCTTTCTTGAAAGCCACCCCCTTGAACTCGCCGGGGACAATGCGGGTCACGTCATGGGCCAGCACCGATCCAATTGCCTTTTCTACCTTTATCTTTTTCATTCTATTTGATTAAATAATCTAAACGAAACCGGCATCGCCGGCACCCATTATCAGCAGGAGAACAGCCAGCCCATGCCCAACACAGGTCCCATAGCCGGGATCATTCTGGCGGCCGGCATGTCGCACCGACTCGGCCGGCCCAAACAGATTCTGAAAATCGGCGATGCGTATATCATAAACCGCGTGGTTGATGCCGCCCTGAAATCTGACCTGGATAACGTCACCCTGGTGTTAGGGCCTTGCCGGGATGAGATCCGGGCTATTTTGGGTGAGCGGCTCAATGCGCCCCATCTAAGGCTCGTGCACAATCCTGATTACCGCCGCGGACAGAGCCGTTCCTTGCATCACGGGGTGCGGGCGGTCCGGTCGGGCTTTCCGGCCTGCATGTTTATTCTGGCAGATCAACCCCTCCTGGATAGTGCCACCATAAATCTGCTGATCGAGCGTTTCTACCAGTCGGATCGGGGTATATGTGTGCCCCGTTGTCACGGGCAGCGGAAAAATCCAACCTTGTTTAGCTCACGATACTACAACCGCCTGCTGAGCATTTCCGGTGACACCGGCGCGCGGGGCATCATTACCTCCCAGGCTGAAGACGTCCAGTTCGTGGACGTCGAGCGCCCGGATATCTTCCTGGATGTGGATACCCCGGAAGACCTTGTCCGGGTTGAAACCCTATTTCAAAAGTCCCGGCAGATAGAGCACGAGGCCCGGGAAGATCATCAGGATGATCACACATAAGATATAGGCCGGCAGGAAGTATGTCACGCCCTTGAACACATCTTCCAGGGGGACATCCTTGGCCATACCACCGACCACATAGGTTGTTGCCCCTACCGGGGGGGTCACGGCCCCGAGGGTGGTGACCACCGTAATGGTGACACCGAACCAGATAGGATCATATCCCAGTTGCCGCGCGACCGGAAAGAAGATCGGGATCGTGATCAGCAGGAGGGCCAGGGCATCCATGACCGCCCCGCCGATAATGTAAATGGTGAATATGATGCCCATGATCACGGTTCCGCCCACGGGTAGATCCACCACCCAGGCGGCGATGTCGAATGGGATCCGGGTCACTGCCAGAAATCGGCCGAAGATCATGGCCCCGGCCACGATCATGATGACTATGCAGGAGATCCGCAGGGTATCGGTAATGGACAACAAAAACCCCTTCCAGGTCAGGCGGCGCTGAATTGTGCTGATGAGCACGGCGAACAGCGACCCCACCGCCCCGGCCTCAGCGGGTGTGAAATAACCGAAGTATAGTCCCAGCATGACGACGGAAAAGAGTGCCAGCATCTCGAAAGCGCCGGCAAGGCCCTTCAATTTTTCAATGAATCCGGTTTTGGGACCCACCGGCCCCCAATCCGGGTGCCGGCGGCAGACAATATAGATGGAGGCCATCAGGAGCAGCGCCAGCAGCAAACCGGCCCCGATCCCGCCGTAAAACAATTTGGCAATCGATTGCTCGGTGGAAAGGCCGATGATGATCAGAACCACGCTGGGGGGGATGACCACTCCCAGAGTGCTGCCGCAGGCGATGGCGCCGGTGCTCAACTTGGAATTGTATCCGAATTTGTCCATCTGCGGAAGGGCTACGGTCGTCATGGTGGCCGCCGTAGCGGCATTGGAACCGCAGATGGCGGCAAACGCGGAACAGGCCAGGACGGTAGCCATGGCGATGCCGCCGCGAATTTGCCCCACCCATTTATAGGCGGCCTTGTAGAGCTTTTCATTGACACCGGAATAAAAGGCCACCTGACCCATGAAGATAAACAGGGGAATAACGGTCAATCCGTATTTTGAAAAGGTGTCCCATAGGACCGAACCCACCATATTCAAACCGGCTTTAAACGAGATGACGTAGCAGAAGCCACAGAAGCCGACCAGGCCCATGGCAAAACCGACCGGCATCCCCAAAAAGAAGAGAATAAGCAGCAGAATAACGATTCCAGAAATTCCGATGGCAGCTAGGCTCAAGATTCACGCTCCTTTGGCGGTAGCAGACTTCTCAGTAGTTCCGTAAGCATGACCAGGGCCAACACCAGGCAACCGAAAGCTACGGCATACGTAAAGGGGTAGTAAATAATTCTGAGTGTTTCGGTAACCTCACCGGTTTTCATCAAGGTGGTCGCCTTGACGGCGATCTGCCAGGCAGCGATCCCGAAGAAGATGGCACAGACCCCGTTGTTGATGATTTGCAATAGCTGGCGGGTTCTGGTGGAAAATGTATTGATCAGGACATCCACCGCGATATGGCCCTTGTGAGATTGGGTGTAACCCAGCGCAAAGGCGGTGACCACGGCGCCGAAATACCCCATTAACTCGAAGGTCCCCTTGATGGGCACCCAGACATTTCGGGTAAATATGTTGGCGCAGGTCAACAGTACCATGGCAACCAGAAACGTGCCGCCGATGATTGTCAACAGCCGGATTAGAAATCGGTTGATTCTGTCCAGGACATTCATGGGGTTCCTTTCACACTGGAAGCTATCTCAAAAAAAGGATTTTGGTTCAAAATCAAGGCGGCCGCGAGATTCCCCGCGTTGCGGGACTTCCCGCTTGATTTATTCCTCGACGGTGGGTTGCAACCCGGAGGAATACGGGAGTATTTCGAAGACTTGAACCGAGTGCCCAACACCGCGTTTGGGCCAAAAGACTTTTTTTAAGATGGCTTCTAAAACGTTCCGCCGCCCACTACCACTACGGTCGGGCACCGATCGGTGCCCGACCGTACATGGGTCTGATGCTGGATAAAAGCGGCTGACCTTACTTCGAATATTTGTTGATCAACATGGTGATGTAGTCCGTGATGTTCTTGGCCGGCAGGCCTTTTTTCTCGGCACCCTTCACCCATTTATTTTGCAGAAAGCCCAATTTGGCATCCCATTTCGCCTTTTCTGCTTTCGAGAGCTTGATAAACTCGACGCCCTGATCGGCTTTGGACCACTGGATAGCGGTGTTCACATGGTTGTCCATGTAGTTCCCGGTCCACTCGGACTGTTCAACGATGAGATTATTCATTACTTTCTGAATGTCTGCGGGCAGGGCATTCCAAGAGTCCTTGTTCATGACGACGGCAAAAGGGTACACAACTGTATCGGTCATGGTTACATATTTACACATTTCCGCGAACTTGAAGTCTTTCATGGATTCCAGCGAGGAGAACAGACCCTTGACCACGCCTTTTTGCAGTGCTTCGACCGTTGCCGGCATGGGCATGCCCACCGGGTTGGCACCCCAGGCGCCCAGGATCTGGGCGGCGCCACCGGAGGCCCGCAAGTCAAGGCCCTGGATATCATCTAGGCTGCGCACCGGTACCTTGGACATAATGTTGGTCGGGGCCGTGGTAAACATGGCCAGGACCTTGACCTGGGCAAACGGGGCCGGTTTATACTTTTTGTAAAGGTTCAGCAGGGCCAGGCTGCCTACCCGCGAATTGGGGACTCCCAACGGTAGCATGGTGGCATTGGTCACCACGAAACGCCCGGGTTGATAAGCCATGCAAAGGTTGCCGATATCGGCCTGGCCGGCGATGACCCCGTCCATCATGTTCTTGGCGCCCAGGAGGGTGCCCCCGGGATAGGTGTTGACCTGGACTTTGCCGTTGGTGCGCTTTTCAACCTCTTTTTTCCATCTCTCCATCTGCACGCACGGGAAAGTCGGTGCCGGCGGGAAGTTTGCGTAGCTCAGTTGAATGGGGCCGGCCAAAGCGGCCGGCGCGGTGAAGGCCGTGATGCAGGCCGCCATCATAAAGATCACAGCCAGCGAAAGAATCACTTTCTTACTCATCGGGTACCTCCTTTTAAAATTGTTAAGCCTTCTTTGACGTGTGAACGAGACCTTTACGAGATGTCCAATTTTGTTTCAGTTCAAAGCGGGCGAAAATTTTATCCGGAGGAATACATTGAGTATTTCGAGGATTAAAATTTGCGCCCAACGCAGGCGTGGGACAAAAGAGGGTATCTCGCAAAGGTTTCTCAGCATATTTCTTTCTTTTCAGTAAGCGGGTCTATCCCGCAGGTGGTAATACCCTTTTTCTTCTTGATGGCCGCCAGGACCTTTTCCGGTGTTATGGGCAGGTCTTTGATCCGCACGCCGATGGCATCATAAACGGCATTGGCTATGGCGGGGGCGGTGGGCACGCAGCCAGGTTCCCCGATGCCTTTGGCACCGTAGGGCCCGTCTTTATCAGCCGTTTCCAGGACCGGCGCTTCGATAGCGATGGCGTCCTTGGCAGTCAGGATTTTGTAATCCCGGAAATTGGGGTTCATCATCTCGCCCTTTTCCAACATTACCTGTTCGGTCAGCGCGTAACCAATTCCCATGAGGACGCCACCGTACACTTGCCCTTCCAGCAGCAACGGATTAATTGCCTTGCCGACGTCATGGGCGGCGATGTATTGCAGAATGTCTATTTTTCCGGTTTCTTCGTCCACCTGCACGCGTACGCCGTGGGTACCGAAGGTATAGGTCATGGACAGATTACCCCGGAAATCACGCCCCAGGTTTTCGTTTTCCGGATCGTAAAAGCATTCGCCGGTGAGCATCTGGCCCCCATGGCTGAAATGGGCCTTGCGCAGCAATTTGCCGATTTCCAGGCCCCTCTCCGGATTGTCTTTGACGAAGATGTGGCGGTTCCGGGCAGCCAGGGCTTGCGCGGGTACCTCAAGTTGATCCGCCGCCATTTCGAAAAGCCGGGTTTTTATTTGTCTGGCCGCCCCCAGGGCCGAGTTGCCGGCTACAAACGTGGTGCGGCTGGCGTGGGCGCCCACATCCCAGGGGCAGACGTCGGTATCCGTATGGATAACGTGGATGTCTTCTATTCGCAAGCCCAGCTCTTCGGCTACAATCTGGGCAATGATGGTATCGGCCCCCTGACCCATGTCCGAGGCCCCCGTGAATACGTTGGCCTTGCCGTAGTCATCCATCTTGATGATCGTGCCGCAGCCGTCGGACTTGTAAACTCGGGCACCGCCACCCACATGAATGAGGGAGGCGATCCCGATCCCTTCACCGGGCCTTTTTTTACTACCCTTAGATAATTTTTCAGTGACCGTGTCTAGGCATTCCTTCAGGCCGCAGGTTGTAATGCGGAACCCTTGAGTGGATACATCTCCGGAATCATTGGCGTTGATTCGGCGCAATTCTACCGGGTCGATCCCGGCCGCTTCGGCCAGCATGTCCATACTGCTTTCGATGGCGAAGGTCGCCTGGGGATTGCCGTAACCGCGCATGGCCTGGGAATAGGTATTGTTGGTATAAACGCATTTGGCTTCATAACGTACATTGGGAACTTTGTACAGGGTGGTGATCGGCATCATCATAACAGACGGCGTTGTGGCGCCCCAGCTGGTATAGGCGCCGTTGTCCAGGATCATGGAGATGTCTCTGAACAATAGCCGGTGGTCCTGGTCGCAGCCCTGTGCAATTTGGATAATGGCCGGCTGGCGGGTAGACGTCGCGATAAATTCTTCCCGGCGGTCAAACTGGATCTTCACGGGTTTGCGCGCGTAATAAGACAGCAAAATGGCAATGTGCTCGTAGGCGTAGGTATCCAGTTTACTGCCGAAACCGCCGCCGATACAGGGTTTTACGACCCGCACTCTTTTTTCTTCCAGCCCGAGCGCTTTCAAAACACCCAAAAAGTCCTTCTGGGCCAGGGACGGAATCTGGGTGTTGGTATGGATGGTCAGGTTATTGGCGTGGTCGAATTCGGCGATGGCGCCGCTGGTCCCCATGCAGCAGTGGGTAACCCAGGTGGTGGTAAAACGGTCTTCTACCACCCAGGCGGCCTCCTGGCGGGCGGTTTCCACGTCGCCGTAGTGCAATTTCCAGGGCATCTTGAGAATGTTTGTTTTGTGGTTTTCATGCACCAGGGGCGCTTCCGGCTGCATGGCCGTTTCCGGGTCGAAGACGCCGGGGAGGGCTTCGTAGGTGACCTGGATGAGCTCCAGGGCTTCTCTGGCGGTATCCGGGTCTGTGGCGGCCACCGCCGCGACTTCGTCGCGGTAGGACCGGACCTTGCCGGCTTTCAGGGGTGGATTGTCCTTGTAAACCCCCATTCTTATGGTCGGGATATCGTCGCCGGTTAGGACTACCCGCACTCCGGGCAGCTGTTTGGCCCGGGAGGTGTCGATACGGGCGATCTTCGCATGGGGATAACGGCTGTACAAAATTTTGCCATAAAGCATGCCCGGCCGTTTGAGATCCTGGATATACTGCACCCGCCCGGTGGCCTTGTCCACCGCATCCAGTTTGGGAATGCTCTTGCCAACGTAATTCAGGTCACCCATCCATAACTCCTTAGGTTGTTTTCAAAGAGCCGTCTACTTCCGGCTCATAAAATTCCGCATGGTTCTTTAAATCCGGGGCCAGGTATGCGCTGCACAGTGCCCTTTTAAAGGAGACCGGTACCGTTTGCTTCACGTGTCATTTTCTTTCCAGGCAACCACCCGGATCTCCTCCCGGCTTTCGCCGGTGGCCGCTTTGACCGAATCGAATATTTGCACGTAACCTGTGCAGCGGCAGATATTGCCGGCCAGCGCCTCCTTGATCTGAATCTCGTCGGGCGCCGGGTTGTCTTCTAAAAGGGCCTTGGCCGACATGAGCATGCCGGGCGTGCAGAAACCGCACTGGATACCACCGTTGTTGACAAAGGCCTGCTGCAGCGGATGCAGGGTACCGTCGTCGTCCGCCAATCCTTCAACGGTCGTGATGTTTTTTCCATCGGCTTCAACCGCGAGATAAATACAGGCGTTGACCGCCAAACCGTCCACGATGACGGTGCAGGCACCGCATTCGCCGCTGCCACAGCCTTCCTTGGTGCCCGTGAAGCCGAGGCCTTCGCGCAGCAAATGCAGCAGGGTCCAGTGCGGCTCTATTTTTGCCCGCGTTAGATTGCCGTTGCAGGTGAATTCGATTTCGTTAGACATGCACTCTGCCTCCTATGCTTTCTCAGACGTTGTCTTTATCCGTTCGATACATTTTTGCCCCATGCGCCTTACCAGAACGGCAACCATCTCACGCCGGTACCAGGCGACCCCGCGGATGCTGTCGCGCACCTGGGATTCTTCCGCCGCGATTGCTCCGGCTTCCTGCAGGGCGGCTGCATCAATCTGTTTACCGACTAAATAACGTTCCGCTCCCAGGGCCCGGAAAGGTGTAGGGGCGGCGACGCCCAGGCAGACGCGTGCGCGGGCACAGCGCTGGGTATGTTCTTCTAAACTCAGCAAGACGCCCACGCCCAGCATGGGCAGTTCCATGGCCTTGCGTCGCCCGAATTTGTGATAGGCGCTGCCTGTATGGGGCAGTTGCGGCGGGATCAAGATGTCGGTGAGAATCTCCCCCTTCTCCAGGACGGTCTGGCCCGGTCCGGTGAAGAAATGTACCAGGTCCAGGGATCTTTTGCCCTTGGCACCATGGATATTAACCTTTGCGTCCAGGGCGATCAGTGGTATGGCCCCGTCGGCGGAGGGCACCGCGTTGACCAGGTTGCCGCCTATGGTGGCAACGTTGCGGATTTGTACGCTGCCAATATTGCCGACGGCATCGTGTAAAATCGGGTATTCGGTCTTTATCAGCACAGAGTTTTCGATCATGCGGTGGGTGACCGACGCGGCCAGGGTCAACTCGCCTGTCTCCGGGTCGCGCTGGGGTTCGTCCCGGGGCAGGACATTTTTTAGCGAAATGACGTACCCGGGGGAGAGCTTGTACTCTTTCATCTTCACCACAATGTCCGTGCCGCCGGCAATATAGGCCGCCTGGTCGCCATGGGCATCGTGCATGGAGACGGCCTCGTCCAGCGTCTGGGGGACCAGGTATTCAAACTTTTTCATGGGGACCTCTTTTTGCTATTTCTGAACTACATCCTCCACCTCTGATGGGAGCTACGGAGAAGTTCCACCGATTCAGGGGAGAACTGGTTATTTTATGCTTAAGGTTGTAACTCGTGTAACAGTTTCTTAGTATTTGTATCATCTTGTCACTTTTCTTGTGCGTACAAGAAAAATGACCAAAAGAAAACGCCCATAAGACGCGGCCCTGCGGGCTGCCCTGCGCTTCTCGAAAAGGGCGCGCTCAGCACAACTCGCTAGGCTCAAACAAGCACTTCGCTCCTTCGCCCTTTCCTGCGATGCTCGGCGTGTCTTAAAGGGGTAGAGCAAACCCAAAATCAAATTCAACGTACATTATAGGCACTTTAGGTGACACGCGGCCAAGGCCTAATTTGGTGCCTCTTGGTCACTCTGCACTTGTGTTTAGGCTGTCCTATAATTACAGCGCATCTCTACGATTATCGAAGAAGCGTTTCGATTTCCGTTCCGAGCGGGGCAGGGCGCCGTAGGCTACGATGTCCACCTCGCTGGAAACCATGATACTGCTTTTTATCTTGGCCGCAACCGTCGCGGCTATCTCCGCATAATTCCCCTGGTCGGCGGCCTGGTCGCATTCCACCTTAAGGGTCATGTATTCCTTGCCGTCATCGCCGCGGTCCAGGCGGACCTGGTATTCACAGCTGATCTCCGGAATGGTTGACAGAACTTCATCGATTTGCCCCGGATAGATATTGACCGCCCGGAAGATAAACATGTCGTCGGATCTCCCCAGGATGCGATCGTGCATGGGCAGGATACTCCCGCAGGAGCAAGGCCTTGCGATGGCCCGGGTCAGATCGCGGGTGCGATAGCGGATTAGAGGGGCCGCTTCCTTGGCGATGGTGGTGACGACCATCTCACCCGGTTCACCGGGCTGCACGGGATCCAGGGTTTCGGGATCCAGGATTTCCAGGATGTAGTAATCGGCCCAATAATGGATGCCTTCATGGCGGGCACAGTCCAGACCAGTTCCGGGACCGTACAATTCGGTCATGCCGGTGATATCGAACATATCTTCCAGCCCCAACAGGTCCTTTATCCGGGCCCGCATGGCATCTGAACTGCGCTCCGATCCGAAAATCATTTTGCGCAGCGCGATTTTGTCCTTCAGACCCCGGCGGGCGATCTCTTCCGCCATCAGCAGCCCCATCGATGCGGTGCAGCACATGACGGTGGACTGCAGGTCGATGAGAAACCGGCACTGCAGGTCGACGTTGCCCGGCCCGGCCGGTATGGCCAGGGCGCCGAACGCTTCGCATCCCAGTTGAAAGCCGGCGCCGGCGGTCCAGATGCCGTAGCCGACGGCAATCTGAACCCGGTCCAGGGGAGTCAGATCCGCCATTTCATAACACCGGGCAAAAAAGTGCACCCAGTCATCGAGGTCCTTGCGGGTGTAGGCCAGTACCTTCTTCTTGCCGGTCGTACCCGAGGAAGCATGGATGCGGAGAATCTCCGCTTCGGGTACGGAAATCAGCGGCAGGGGATACCCCCGGCGAAGGTCATCGGCGGTCGTGAACGGCAGCTTGCCAAGATCGTCCAGTGATGTAATGCCGTCCGGCTGGATGCCGGCCTCTGTTAACCTTTCACGGTAAAATGGGGAACCATTGTAAGCATGCTGAACGGTCCATTGTAGACCCCGCAACTGGTGGTTGTGTAATTCTTCCCGGTTGCTGAACCCGGGCATAAACGTTTTTGGCATGGTGTGTTCTCCCGGTAATATCGCGAAACGTCGCGTTATGGTGTCATGGTCTCGTTTTTAGTTCCGCGCGCAATTGTTCGGTCGCCGCGATGTCGGCGCTCAAGTTGTCGGGCTCGATGACCACCCCATAGTCCGTGCGCGCCTGCTCGAGGCTTACATATCCCAGGCGCACATCCTGTTCCACTGCCGTCGGATCCCTTTTCAGCGGGTCTCCATAGCCGCCCCCGCCGGCGCTGTAAAAAGAGATGGAGTCCCCATTCTCACAGAAGGTCAGTCCGCTAGGGTTGGCGTTGGCCTCGTTTCTTAAAAAACGGGCCTTGGAACCCGGCTGTCCGCCGAACAGGCCCTCCGGCGGGTAAATGTAGCGTCCCGCCTGGACCGCAATGGTCGTGGGTGCCTGGGGGGCGTGGGATCCCCGGGGGACCTCGAGGACCATTTTGCGACCGATCCCCCCGCGCTGTTGACCGGGGCCCCCTGAATCACACACCAACTCGCGTGACTTTACGATCAGGGGCGTGTCGCTCTCGAGAATTTCCACGGGTGTATTGGCCCCATTGGCCGGAAAGATCGCACAGTGGTGGCCGTCCATGCGGCTGCTGGCCCCCAGGCCGCCGCCACGGATAATCATGGTGTGCCACGGCCTGCCGTCTCCGCGCTTCCCGTACATGATATTGGTCTGGGCCGGGGTGCCGCCGCTGCCGGCGATGATGTTGTCCGGGGTGGCCGCCGCCAAGGCCTTGAATACCATTTCCGTCATGAAATGGCCAACCTGCATGCGAGCCGCCACGGCGGCCGGGAAACGACAATTTACCACGCAGCCTTCCGGGGCCGTCATACTGACGGGGCGGATGGCACCTTCATTAATAGGGATATCGGGGTCGAAAGCACTCTTGATGGCCATGAACACATAGGCATAGGTAAAATTGTACACCACGTTTACGCCCCAGTCTACCTGGGGATCGGTGCCGGCAAAATCGACGTTGAGATTGCTGCCCTCTACTGCCACCGTGAGGTTGATGTGAATATCGTCACGGTTACCGGTGCCCTCGATGAGACCGTTATAGGGATAGACTCCATCCGGAATAGCGTCTATGGCGCTGCGCATGCTTTTTTCGGTCCGGCCGATGATCTCGTCGGCCAGGTCGTCCAGGGTGTCGAGCCCCTCGTCCGTCATCATCTCAATGATCTTCTGGGCGCACACGTGGTTAGCAGCCACTTGGCTGCGGATATCGCCGGTCACTTCTTCAGGGGTACGCACATTCCAGCGGATCAGGTTTAGAACGGCCTGATTCAGTTCGCCGGCATCGTAAAGTTTGAGCGGTGGAATGAAAAGGCCTTCTTCGTAAACCTCGCGATTGTCGGAAGCCACCCGGCCGCCTATATCGGCATGATGGAAGACGCAGGCGGTAAAGGCCACGGGTTTTTCTTTGAAGAAGATCGGGCTCAACACGCAGACGTCGTTGAGATGCCCCGCCAGCAGCCAGGGGTCGTTGAGAATAAAGACATCGCCCGGACGGTAATCGGAAAGCGGAATGGAGGTGACGATGTTCTTGACACCCAGGGCCATGGCGCCGGCCTGACCGGGGGTGCAGAAGGTGCCCTGGACCAACTCCTGTCCGCGGCTGTCGGTGAACATACAGGTGTAGTCGTGGGCATCGCGCAGAAGGCTCGAAAACGCGGTCCGGGCCACCGAAGCATCGGCTTCATCCACAATGGAAACCAGGCGCCGCCAGAGGATCTCGAGGGTGATGGGATCGAACTTATTTGTCATTTAAGTTTCCTCTTTTAGAAGGGTAGTTTCCCTTCAGCCTTCAGCCTATTCACCTGATGCCAGGTCTATCCACACAAACCCAAATTCATCTACCCGGGCCGCGGCCCCTGCGCCCATAACTATGGTGGATTCCCTTTCTTCGATAATGGCCGGGCCGGCAAACGCCGCCCCCGGGAAAAGACGGGACCGGTCGTAAACCGTGTGTTCGACAAAGTCTTTGCGGGACAGAGAATAGGCTGGTCGGGTAGATTTGATGCATTCCGCCAGGCTGGCCCGGCCGGTTTTCAGCGGCGGAATCCTAAAAGGCCTGGCCGGCAAGCTGGCGCGCACTTTGAAAGTGACAAATTCCACGGCGTTATCGTCATATGTCCGTCCGTAAAGCCGCTTGTACTCGGTATCGAACAGTTCTCGGATTTCTGTCTTTTGCCACTGGTCGAAGGGTCGGGACGCGATGGCCAGGTCGGTTTCCGCCCCCTGACCGACAAAGCGCATCATCAACGTACGTTCAAACAGGATTTCCTCGCTTTCAGCGGCGCTACCCAAAATAGCGGCTCCTTCGGTTTCAAGTTCGCGAAAGAGAGCTTCGATTTCCGTAAAATCAGCCGCATCGAGTACGGCCCGATGGCTCCGGGACAAGTCAAATGCCACCGGGGCGGTAAAAAAGCCCAGCGCCGATCCGACGCCGGCCAGGGGGGGCACCAGGATGCGCGGCGCTCCGATTTTGCGGGCCAGGCCGTAGGCGTGCACGGGGCCGGCCCCGCCAAAAGCTGAGACCGTGATCAGGCCGGGATTCCCGCCTTTCTCGGCAATATGGGTTTTTGCAGCGGCGGCCATGGTTTCGTTGATCAAGTCGTGAATGCCGAAGGCGG
>Ga0126325_10000036_pt1 | contig 53241 bp, 43 predicted proteins | sample InaspJWI14metaG_FD_94487 | JGI IMG/M metagenome (GOLD analysis project Ga0126325, IMG submission 94487) | Marine gutless worms symbiont microbial communities from Oahu, Hawaii - Inanidrilus sp. 1 OAHU.JWI-14 metaG | ecosystem: Host-associated > Annelida > Digestive system > Unclassified...
ATGCGTATCGTCCAGCAGGCTGTAAAAACTTCAAAGATCACTTGGAAAGACGTTACCTGGGATATGGACCCCATATCCGAGTACTTTATGCCTGCTGGAGCTTTTTAGAGAACCGAATAGTTTAATTCCAAAACAGATTCAGATCAGCGAGTAAACTAGGTATCGTAAGAGAGGTCAATGGAAGCGCTGACGTCTTATGATACTATATATGGTCTGTTGTCAAGATATTTTTCGATAAATAGTGTGTCTTGAGATAGCTTCTGTCCAACGCCTCATGTTCCCCGGGAAAACGGTGAGTAGGGATCCCTGGTAAACGGAGCCGCTGGTTTGACGGCCGGATGAATGGTGTCGAGCAGTTTTTCGTACAGGTAGATGGTACCGCCGATCATCTGCCGGGCGCTTTCTATTTCCCTGAGTGCCTGCCGGTCTTCAATGAACACCGCGTACACCTCGAGAAAACTGACGGCATCTCTCATATCGTATATGGCCTGATCGAGATCCCGCGCCCGGAGCGTTAAAAAATCACTGTGCTGGTTTTTCGCGATAAAGAGAAAGTCCGATAAAAGCCGGATCTGGTAATCGGCCACAAGTCTGGCCTGATGAACATACAGGTACGTTTTCTGGATATAACTCAGTTGCTGGTCCGCGCTGCTGCGTCCCGCTTCATTGGCGGCGGCATGGTGCAGACGGTCATAGATATTGTCAAGTTCCCGGGCATTTACCCGGCATGCTGAGATGGTCTGCCGGATCTCATTTCCGATGTGATCGACATCCACCTGAGCCGTCCGGTTTTGTGAGCCGGTGACGTGGGCACACCCGGCCAGCATCGCCAAAACCAGTACGCCGGCAACTGCCTTTAGAATTGTTTGCATGGCTTGCTCCCGATGATTGGTTGCCATCCAGATCTACACGCCTATCTGGATGGAGTTGCCCGTATGACGGCAACTTAATCTTAATATAGGCAGTCTGACGGCACTTTCATCGGGGGGCCCAAAAAAAATGACCGGCCCCGGTGTGGGTGACAACCACCACCGGATTAGGGCCGGCCAAAATTAATTCAGATCATTGTAGTTGTAAAACAACTACGTTTGGGGCTTATTCGCGCCCCGGTACGATAATACGGGAATCTTCCTTTTCCTTCATTTTTTTTGCTTCCTCGATCATCTGCTCGGTCGCTTTTTTCATGGCTTCCGGAAAAATCGCCAGGGCTTCCTTAAAATTATTGGCCGGCAGGGCGCCCTGAATGGGAAGCAGCCCCTGGGGTGTCATCAGCTGGGTGGTGCCCACATAGATAGCCGCCCGACTCGTATCCTCGTTGCCATCAGCGTCAACCGGCACCAGCCGGCGAACAGAGGCAACTTTCAAATCGGTAAACCCCTCTTCCTTGTATAGATTTGTTGTATCTACCGTGAAATCGACACCCTTCAGTTCATCGTTGCTCATGGGATCTCCTCATGTTGTTTGTCGTACTGGTTGGATAAGCGTCTGGAATCCATGCGCTTGAATACATGCCTCCGCGCGGTCCGCAATCCAGACAATAAAGACTAAAAAGGACCGGGAGTCAATCTATATTAGGCAAAAGTACTATAACTATTTGTTATCAGGATAAATGCGGTGTGGACGCCGATCGAGCCCGCTGGGCCAAGGCCTCTGGTTTGCGCGATTGCGCCTGTTTGTACCGGTTGAGATTTTCTTGGATGACCGCTCGAATCCGCATCAGTAGTCGATCCCGGTCAACCGGCGTGAACCCGGCAACCTCAATGGGTGCTCCAATCTCGACATGTACGGTGCCTGGTCGTATAAACAATTGTTTTTTGGGGAAAAGCGCATAGCTACCCGTCACCGTTACCGGAACGATGGGCAACCCGGTCTGCAGGGCCAGCATCACACCGCCCTTTTTAAACGGCAACAACTGTCCATCCAAACTGCGGGTCCCTTCAGCAAAAAAAAGCGTACTCACCCCCTCTTTAAGGGCGGCAATTGTCCGGTTCAGCTCTGCGTGAGACTTTTCAGAGTCTCCCCGATCAATGAATATCACCCCGGCACGTCGCGCGGCCGGCCCGAATACCGGAATCCGTGACAGGGACAGCTTGCCGATGAAGCGCAGGGTGTTGGGGATTGCCAAAGCCACCGCCGGTGGATCCGGGTGGCTGACATGGTTGGCCATAAAGACATAAGATCGGTTGGTGTCGATGTTCTCAACACCGGTTGTCTCAAGCTTTACGCGGTTGGTCCAAAAAATCAGTTGGGACCAGATTTTTCCGACGGTGTAGGGGGCGCGTCCGGTGCGGCTGAAAGGGGCCAGCAGGATTATGGGTACAAAAGCCGCCAGGGTGTAGATCCCGGTGGTGCCAAACCCCCAGACACAGAGTGCGGCTGCTTTGAGTTTGCCCATGCAAACTGCATAAGTGAATGATACTGTTAGGACAATATGAAATTTGTAAAAGAAATGTAAAAGCCACGGGGTCCTTCCCGCGGCTTTTATTTCAATTAAAAATACCGTGAAATGGTTTTAAACCCTTCAATCGTGTTCAAGGTCAAGGCGGCCGCGATTTATCAAACCGAAGAGCTCAGAATAATCTTTCTACTCTCTACAACGCATGAAACGCTGGATTGTGCCGAAAGGAATTTCTTTAAAAATAAACAAAAATTGGTTGCAGGGACTTCAATTGGGTTCAAGGCCAAGGCAGACGCGGGATTGAGACCGGAGGTGCCAGCGAAGCCAATGCCCATCGTGGTGAATACTGTTCAGTATTTCGAGGATCTCGATCTCGCGTCTAACGCCGGGATTGGGCCCAAGGGGAGGGCCTGCAGCCACTTTTAGGCTGCGTGCTTGATGTACATAACCGCATATGTTTCCGGCCCGGTGTTGATGCCTAGAGACGGCCCGAACCTGGCGGAAAAAATTTTTCGGCAGTTGAACGACGATTCAAAGACCCCTTTGAGGTTCTCTACCGGGGTCGTCTCCTTGGCGTGCACAATGGCCAACGTAATCGGTTTGTTGCCGATATCCTCCTTGATTTTATCCATCATGGCCAAGATCATATTCTTCTGCTTGCCAAACAGCTTGTCTTTGATGGTCAACTTGCCGTCTTCGAATTCCAGAACCGGTTTGACCCCCAGGGCCACACCGAACAAGGCCTTCAGGCCACTGATTTTTTTACCCTTGCGCAGATATTTCAAAGTTGAAATGGCCATGAAATTCGACATCTGCGCCCTCGTGGCGTACACGGCCCCTTCGGCGGATTCCAGCGGTTTACCGGCAGCCATGGCTTGAGCCGCGGCCATAACCACCATCCCCTGGCCCATGCTGGCCAGTCCGGAATCGATCACCTTAACCCGGCATTGGTGCTGACCCTGGAAATCTTCCACGACTTTCAGCGCGGTATTGAACGTTTCACTCAAATGGGACGAGCAGTGGATGATCAGCAGTTCATCATAATTTTGGACCAGGTTTAAAAATTCCAGGGCGTAATCTTCATAGGATACCGGGGCTGTAGACATCTCCTCGTAATCGTAATAATTTTTGTAAAAGTCCTCCCGGGAAATATCAACCCCGTCCTTGTAGGTTTTGCCGTCCAAAATCACATTGACAGGTAAAATGTGGATGCCGAGTTTGGCAATGATCTTAGCCGGCAGATCCGCCACACTATCTGTTACAATTAATCTTTTTTTCATTGACTCTCCCCCTTTGCAGCCGTCTGTGGGCCTCCGACCAGGTCCCGGCGCCGCAATATTCGCTTGGCGGGAAGCATTGCCTCCCATAAATAGTTTACGCAGACGTAAAGGAAACCCTATTCTTATCCCAAGTCATTTGTCAATCCTCTTTTCATACGCCCACGATCTTTCTTGTTGATAAATCACCATTGTTTATAGTATTTTTAAAAGGTTAGCTTTCACCCCCAGCGAATTCCGAACCTAAATAGAGATGCCCCCATGCAATCGAACGGAAAAACGCCGCTACTAAGCCGTCGGTGGATTATTGTCCTGGCCGCAGCCGGCCTGTTGACTCTATATGTCGTCACAGGTTTCTTGATTGTACCCCGAATCGTTCAGGCGGTACTGCCTGAAAAACTCTCTGCTGTCACCGGCCGAATCGTCACTTTGGAGTCATCGGCATTCAATCCATTTACTTTAGAAATCACGCTGAACAAATTTGCCATTCTGGAAAAAGACCAGACGACTTTTGCCTCTATAGGACGCTTGTATGCCAATGCGCAGCTGCTGCCCCTTATTATCGGAAAAGCAGTTCTGAAAGAGGTGGCGATTGATGATCCCAGTCTGTCGGTGGAGTTCACCAACAAAGGATTTAATTTTACGGATATGATACCGGGCACAGCGCCGGGTGAGAATAAGGCTGAACCGAAACCTGATGGCGAAATGCCGGCTTTCTTGATAAAAAAAGTAGCCCTCTCGTCCGGAAACATCACCTTCAAGGACCAGACGGCCGGCACGGGTTTTAGCCTCGCGCTCAGCCCAATCTCAGTGGCCGTTGAGAATCTGGGTAGCCGTGAAAAGGCGCCCGCGCGCTATACGTTCGAGATCAGCACCCGTTCCGGAGCCGTCCTGGCCGGGCAGGGTACCGTCGACCTGAGCAAACTGATTTCAGCCGGGCAAGTTGATTTAAAGGGCCTGCCGGTGACCCAATTCGAACCCTACTACCGGCAGTTCATCAAGGCTAATATCAAGTCCGGCAAAGTTGGTTTTTCACTTTCCTACACGTATCCCGCCGTACCCGAAAATCCGCTTCCTACCGTGAAAAATGCCTCGGTTACATTAAACAATTTTGTGGTCACCGGACCCCGGGGCTCAGTTCGGATGATCAATATGCCTGAATTTGCCGTTACCGGCATCCAGTTGAATCCCGATAAACAGACCGTCCAGGTCGGCCGGGTTCGCCTGGCAGACACCTACGTGCGGGCTGACCGGTCAGAAGACGGGGGGATTTACCTGGTTGAAGCCTTTCTGCCGACCATTGCAGCATCCCCTGAGCCGGAAAGTTCCACTGATGAATCCAATGCTCCCCGGTGGCTGGCCCGCCTGGAAAAACTTGAAGTGGCCCACCTTGCCTTTGCGTTGAATGAATTTTCCGCATCATCACCATCGGTTTACAGCTTCGAGAAGATGGACGTACATGCGGCCGACATCGAGTTTGACACCGCCCATAAAGAGGGGCTGCCGAAGATCGCCCGGGCCGGAATCTCGCTGCAAAATATTAAAATCGCCGCGGTAGATGCAAAAGATGCCCTCATTTCGATCCCCAAGACAGAGCTCAACGGCATCAGCCTGGATCCGGACAACCGTCTGTTAACGGTGGAAACAGTTGTTACGGAGAAGGGCGCCGTTGCCCTGCAGCGCGACGCCACCGGCCGATTGAACCTGATCGAATCGCTCCCGGCCGTAATTGCAACAAAAGAATCCCCCGATGCGTCGACACCACCTGAGCAGGTCAAGCCGGCGCCTCTGGCGGCCTTCATCCAGAGCGTGGCCGTGGAAGATTACACGGTGGCCTTCCAGGACTTGACGACGCCAACACCCGCCGTACTGCAAATGAACCCGATCACGCTGAAAGTCGGCAATATTTCCACGGCCCCCAACGAAAAAGCAACTTTTGCGATCAGTATCGGCGGGCCCCAGGGCGGCGCTATAAGCAGTCAAGGGGAAGTTTCCTTGACGCCCCTGGCCGGAGAAATTGAAATCAAGGCCGATAAACTTAAAATCACACCTTTACAGCCCTACCTCAATGAAAGGATCCAGGTTCTCATCACTGGCGGAGAAATGGATGCCGCCGGAAAAATGACATTCCGGATGGATCCTGAAAAAGGGTATGTCGCGGGTTTCAAGGGCGATACTTTATTGGCGAATTTTGCATCCCTGGACAAATATCTCGGCAAGGACCTGCTGCGCTGGAAGAGCCTGCAAGTTTCAGGAATAGACTTGGACATCAACCCCCTCCGAATCGACCTGGAGGAAATAGCATTGGCCGATTTTTATGCCCGGGCCACCGTGAACGAGGATGGAACCGTCAATCTGCGTACCGTTATGGAATCCGAGAAAGCTGCCGGCCAATCCGCCGCCGCCCAGACCGGGGAAGATAATCCGCGACCCGTTGATAATCCTTCGGTTGAGAACCAACAGGTCACTGCCGAAGCGACCCAACCCATGCCGGACCAACCGATACCTCCGATCACCATCAAGGCTGTTACCCTTCAGGGCGGCACCGTTTCGTTTGCCGACCGCCTGATCAAGCCCCACTTCAAAACCGAAATGCTGGAACTGGGCGGTAACATCTCCGGTCTGTCCTCAGCTGAACTTGCCCGGGCGGATGTCTTTCTGGCCGGTCGGCTGGAGAACCATTCACCCTTGAAAATTACCGGCAAGATAAACCCGCTCATCCGTGACAAGTTTACGGATATCTCCATCGAATTTCGGGATATCGACCTGAGTCCTTTCACGCCCTATACCGGTAAATATCTGGGCTACAAATTAGAGAAAGGCAAACTTACCTTGATTCTGAACTACCGCCTTTCCCAAAACACCCTGGTGGCCCAAAACAAGATCCGGTTCAACCGCCTGACCCTGGGAGAGAAGGTAGACAGTCCGGATGCCACCAGCCTGCCGGTAAAGTTGGGCCTGGCCATCTTGAGCGACAGTGAAGGCAATGTTGAGCTGGACCTGCCGGTGCGCGGCAGCGTCGATGATCCTGAATTCAGCCTGGGATCCATTATTCTGAAAGCAGTCGTCGGTCTGGTTACGAAAACCATCACTGCCCCCTTTGCAGCCCTGGGTGCAGCCTTTGCAGGTGGCGCCGAATTAAGCTACATCAATTTTGAAGCGGGGCTGGCCGGCCTGGGAGACGAACAGACCGAGACCCTGACGAACCTGGCGACCGCCCTGGTCGAACGCCCGGCCCTGAATCTGGAAATCACCGGCATCGTAGATCCGGATACCGATGGGGCCCAGCTGCGCATCGCTCGATATGACGATCTCATCCAGGCCCAGCATATCCGGACGCTTTACAAGGGCGGCCAGGCCCCGCCAGAGGACCAGCGGCCGGCCATAAGTGCAGAAGCCCGTGAAGCATATGTTGCCAGGGCCTATCAAGAAGCCGATATACCGAAACCACGCAACGCGGACGGGTCCTTGAAAACGCTGCCTGTGGACGAAATGGAAAAACTGCTGTTTACCGCCATCACCATCTCACCGGCCGATTTACGACATCTGGCCATTGAGCGTGCCGAGACGGCTAAAAACAGCCTCTTGGGGGATGACCGGTTGAAACCGGAGCGTCTTTTTATTACCGAACCCATCATCACGCCTCCGGCGGCAGCAACCGAGCCTCTGCAGCCCCAGGTCAAATTCGCTATTCAGAAATAGACTTGAAAACGCCTTTAATTTCAGGCGATTATTTATTCAGGGATGCAGACGGAAAAGGGGTGTAAGGCACAAGTCTGTGCTTTGTGAAGGGTAGCGTCGACCTGCCCGGTCGGGTGTCAGCAGGCCGAATCAAAGGCCGGGCCGCCCGCAAGTTCGCTCTCGAGTGTGGCCCGGGTCAACTCCCAGGTATGGTAGTCCAGCTCAACCCCACGCCAGCCGACATAATCCATCTGCCGGTTTACCTGGCTCAGCGTCATGTGAGGCTTTTTTACCAAGGCATTGGTGAGGCTGCGCATATACCCGGGAATCGTGCTGGAATCCAGCCCTTTGTTTTCAAGTCGCTGCCGGAGAAGCCGTTTAATGGGACCCAGGTAATGCTCGTTTATGGGGAATACTGTAATTTTCATAACTCTACTATATATTGATAAATTTAAATTTCAACCACTATATATTGTAATATCGGTTCGACCCGGGAAACCTTGAGAGATCAACTGAAAGACATCCCGTAGAGAAAGAACTGAACTGAAATGCGCGCCCGATACAGTTAAATTCTAAACATTTTCAACGCAGCTCGCAACCTCAAAATACCCTTTTCAATGCCGCTAAAACCAGACAAAAATCGTCTCGCGTTCTTACAGTCTGATTTTGTTCAGGGTTTTCCGGCCGAAGACGGATCTGCCGGCGAACATATTTCTGCATGACGTTTCGAAACCGGCCTCTCGCTCCGGTCCGAACACCTCCAGCAGGTCGGTTTTATCGACGTCGGTGTCATTGTCGCCATGGCCGACCATCGCGCCGGACATACCCTGTATACATTGATTCCGGAAAGCGCCCGCATCCTTTCCATGAAATTCAAAAGCAGCTTTTTCTAGCCGTTATGGGCTCGCATGCGCTGTGCCGTGGCAACATCATCAGCCCGGGTCGGAGGATTCTCGCAATGGAAGCCAACCTCGTTACCCGGCCGGAAAACGAACAAAAGCATGTCATCTCGACGACGATCACCCTGATAGCGATTGTGGCCAATCGGTTGACAAGATCAGAAAAATCCGGTTAAAACGCAAAGTCTAAGGGAACTGTATCAAAAAACAATTGATAGCTTCAAACACCGCGGCAGCTGGCAACCCGGCCGGCTGCCGACCTGTCCAGAGCAAATAGACGCAGACCCTATAGGTGGTGCAGACCATAGTAATTTAATGAACAACCAGATTCAAGGGGTACATTATGCAGAAACCGTGGGTATACCTGTTTTCAGAAGTGGAGAAAGCGGAGCAAACTGTGGGCGGAGATTGGGAAGCCATCCGGGGTCTTTTCGGAGGCAAGGGCGCCAACCTGGCTGAAATGGTCCGGATCGGCCTGCCGGTTCCGCCGGGCTTTACGGTCACTACCGAGGCCTGCAACGCTTACCTGGAAAAGGGGCGTGAGTTTCCAGAGGACATGTGGGAGCAGGAATTGGCGGCCCTGAAAGAAGTGGAAACCCTGACCGGAAGAACGTTCGGAGACCCGGAAAACCCTCTGCTGATCTCCTGCCGTTCCGGTGCCAAATTTTCAATGCCCGGCATGATGGACACGGTCTTGAATATCGGCCTTAACGATGAAACCGTCGTCGGCCTTACCAACCTGACCGGCGATGAGCGCTTTGTATATGACGCCTACCGCCGCCTGATCCAGATGTTCGGCGGTGTGGTCATGGGAATTGATGATGACGTCTTCGAAGAAATCATCGAAGCCCAGGCCATTAAAAGCGGTGTCAACGGCGATGCCGACCTGACCGCCGCGGACTGGAAAGCGGTTACCGAAGAATTTAAAACAGCATTTCGTAAAGGCGCCATGCGTGACTTCCCCACGGATCCTTACGATCAACTGCGCATGGCCACGGAAGCCGTATTCAAAAGTTGGAACGGAAAACGCGCCATCGATTATCGCAATGCGGCGAACATACCCCACGATTTGGGAACCGCGGTCAACATCGTGGCCATGGTCTTCGGCAACATGGGCCAGGACAGTGCCACCGGTGTCGCCATGACGCGCAATGGGACCACCGGTGAGCCTGAAATCGAAGGAGATTACCTGATCAATGCCCAGGGTGAAGATGTTGTGGCCGGCATCCGCATCACGGAAGACATCCAATACATGCAGTCCCAGCTTCCGGAAGCTTACGCAGAGCTGGTCGCGATCGCCAAAAAACTGGAGACCCATTACCGGGACATGCAGGACATTGAGTTTACCATCGAAAAGGGCAAGCTCTGGATGCTCCAGACCCGCGACGGCAAACGCACGGCCCAGGCCGCCGTGCGTATTGCCGTGGATATGGCCGAAGAGGGTCTGATTAACAAGAAAGAAGCCGTGCTAAGGGTAACCCCGGAACAGGTGGATTTCTTCCTGCATCCTCAATTCGACGCGGAAGCGATAGAGATGGCCCGCCAGGACGGCTCTTTACTGGCCACGGGTCTCAATGTGTCCCCGGGGGCGGCCTGCGGCATGGTGGCCATGGATGCGGATCTGGCCGAAGCCTGGAGCAAAACCGACGGCAAACCCGTTATCATGGTACGCCCGGAAACCAAACCCGACGACGTCCATGGCATGCTGGCTTCCCAGGGCATCTTGACCAGCCGGGGCGGCCGGACCAGTCACGCGGCCCTGGTGGCCCGGCAGTTTGGCAAGCCCGCCGTTGTCGGTGTCTCCGAGTTGGATATCGACATGATCAAACGCCAGATACGGGTCGGCAGCGAGGTTATCCGGGAAGGGGATTGGCTCTCCATTGACGGCAACACCGGCGAAGTCTTTACGGGCAGCCTCAAAACCACCATCCCGGACATACAGGATCCATATTTGATCAAACTGCTGAGCTGGGCAGATGAGTTTCGCCGTCTCGGCGTCTGGGCCAATGCGGATTATCCGGCCGATGCCTCGCGAGCCCGGGAATACGGTGCGCAGGGCATCGGTCTCTGTCGGTCGGAGCACATGTTTTTCGAGGCCGACCGGTTGCCGCTTTTTCAGAAAATGATCATGACCGATCGTCCCTACGTACGCCGCGAAGCCCTGGCCGGACTACTGCCTTTTCAGCGCGAGGATTTTGCAGGGCTTTTCAGGGCCATGGATGGGCTGCCGGTTATAATTCGCCTGATCGACCCGCCCTTGCATGAGTTCCTGCCCGACCTGGTGGAGCTCATTGGCGAACTGTCGGACCTGAAACTGCGCATCAAGCATGCCGGCACCCTTGTGGAAATCGATGCGCTGCTGGAAAAGATCAAGATCAAAGAGGCCATTCGGACCCGGGCCTTGAGCCTGAAGGAACAAAACCCGATGCTCGGCCTGCGGGGCGTACGCCTGGGAATCCACATCCCGGAACTGACAACCATGCAGGTACGGGCTATTTTTGAGGCGGCATGTAAGGTGGCGGCTGAAGGCGTCAAGGTGTTGCCCGAGGTGATGATCCCGCTGACCAGTCACATCAACGAATTGAACGTCCAGCGCAAGGTCCTCGAGGATGAAGCCAAACGGGTCATGGCCGAGCAAAAGACCGAAATCGACTATAAGTTCGGCACTATGATTGAAATTCCGCGGGCGGCCCTCACCGCCGACCAGATAGCCACCAGCGCCGAGTTTGTCTCTTTCGGCACCAATGACCTCACCCAGACAACTTTCGGAATTTCGCGGGACGACGCCGAATCCGGATTTTTAATCGAATACATGGAAGAGGGTATTCTCACGGAAAATCCCTTTGCCACGATCGATCGGGACGGCGTTGGTGAATTGATGCGCATCGCGATAACCAAGGGTCGCCAGACAAAACCGGACCTGGAATGCGGCATCTGCGGCGAACACGGCGGCGAACCCAAATCCATTGAGCTCTGCCACGAACTGGGACTCAATTATGTCTCCTGTTCACCGTTCCGAGTGCCCATTGCCAGGTTGGCGGCCGCACATGCAGCGCTTAAGGATGAATCCGAATCCGCCTGAAGACCCCTTGGAGCGCAAACGTTGGCGTAAATTAATTTGGGCACAGGCCGAAACATAGAAACCGGCATCGCGCGACCCACAATAGAGAATCAAATAAGCGGCAAGTGCAGCCCTGCTGCCAGAGGCGCTGAGGCGCAGCGAAAACCAGTAATGTATCTGGCTTCGCCAGAAAACCCAAAACGCTTTTCTAACCATAAGCGTGATACGGTTTTTCGCACGATAGTGCGACGAAATCCTGGTTTTGCTTTCCCAACTGCGCTGGACTGTGCATTGATTCTCAGATTAAGGAGGACGTCTCTGCGCCTCAGCGCCTCTGCGCGAAAATATTGGTTGCAAGGGGTATATTTTTGACGTCATGACTTAACTGCCACTGATTAGGTGGAGATTACGGCATTTACAATGGCCTCAAAATCTGGGTGGCCTATTTTTTTCTTATCGGGCTTCGGCTTAATCGGTCTCCCGCTGACCGGTTGTTACCTGGCCGGGCAACCGCTTGCCCAATACCTGGAGTTCCCCCCCAAAACCCGCTATGTCGCGCACGCACCTTTCTCGGCCTGGGCGTTTTTCTGCTTCATCCTTTTTATCATCCTGGTCATAGGTCTGCTTGTGGCGGGCGGGCGGCGGCAGTCCGAGGCAACCCCAAAAGCGCCTGATTCCAGGCCCCGACAATTTGCCTGGTGGGGGTGGGCGGCCCTGGCCGGTTGTCTTGTTTTCTGGACCCTGGCCTGGACCCGTTTTCCCTGGTTTGGCCCTTTGCAGCCGCACACCTTTTTCCCGTTATGGTTTGCGTTCATCATTCTGATCAACGCAATTTGCCAGTATCGATCCGGTCGCTGCATGCTGATTCACCAAAGGGCGTATTTCGTCCGGCTTTTCTTCTTCAGCGCCGGGTTTTGGTGGTTTTTCGAGTACCTCAACCGCTTTGTTCAAAACTGGTACTATACCGGTTCCGAATATCCGCCGCTAACTTACTTTTTACTGGCAACCCTGAGTTTCTCGACGGTTCTGCCAGCTGTGCTGGGTATGCGGGACCTGATTCGGACCTTCTCGTTCTTTGAGGTCCGGTACCATGGTTTTGCACCGCGGCCACCGGGCAGCACCCCCATCTTGGCAGGGTTCAGTCTCCTGCTGGCCTCCGGCGGATTGGCGGGCATTGGGGTCTGGCCGGACCTGTTGTTTCCGCTCCTGTGGGTCTCGCCACTTTTGGTCATCACCAGCCTGCAGCGGCTTTTTGGACGGCCCCACATCTTCACCGCAGCCGGCGACGGCGATTGGCGCCCGGTCGTCTCCGCCGCCCTGGCCGCCCTGGTTTGCGGGCTTTTCTGGGAAATGTGGAATTTCTACAGCCTGGCCCGCTGGACGTACAGTGTTCCGCTGGTGCACCGGTTCCAGATTTTCGAAATGCCCGTGCTCGGATATGCCGGCTACCTGCCTTTCGGGCTCGAATGTGCGCTGGTCGGGAGCTTGATTGCAGCGCCTGCGAAGGCAGACAAGGCGTAAAACCCATCCATAATTAAACATAAATACACTACATATTGCATTTGTTTGTTGACTTATAACTATATGTTGTTGTAGTTGGTGAGTTAATTGACACGCCCTCTTACTATGAATACCTTCCAAACCATCTTTTTTTGCTTTTCCGGCCGCCGGCGCACGGGAAAAGAAAGGCTGCCCAAAAACCCGTTGCATAATCTCGTCAATCTGATATTGACTGGCGCTTCAGCGGCTTTTGCAGCGTGAGTGGTTTAGGGGGTCAGGCTGTTTCATTACTACGTGCACTTGAGTTGAGCGGTATTCGACTTACTTCGAAGCAGGCAAACAGCATATGGGTAAGAAAATAGGCTTTGTATCCACCCGTTTTGCGGGTACTGACGGAGTCTCGCTGGAATCAAGCAAATGGGCCGAGGTCCTGCGCTGCAGCGGGCATGATATTTTCTGGTTCGCCGGTGAAACCGACAAATCGGCGGAGTGCACCTACCTCGTACCCGAAGCCCATTTTCAGCACGAACTCAACGACCGGATCAACCAGCAGGCCTTTGGACAGCGCGGCCGCACGCCCATGTTGACGGAGTCGATCCACACGCTGCGGGCCCTGCTCAAAATGCGCCTGCACGAGTTTTTCAACCGATACCGCATCGATCTGCTGGTCGTTGAAAATGCCTTGACCATCCCCATGCATGTACCCCTGGGACTGGCCCTGACGGAAGCGATTGCCGAAAGCCGCATCCCCACGATTGCCCATCACCACGATTTTCATTGGGAACGCACCCGCTACGCAGTCAATGCCGTGGAGGACTACCTCGCCATGGCCTTTCCCCCGCGCCTGCCGGAAATGGCGCATGTGGTCATCAATACCGCCGCCCGGGAACAGCTGGCTCTCCGCAGCGGTCTGTCGGCCGCGGTCATTCCCAACGTCATCAATTTTGAACATCCGCCCCAGGTCGATTTGGAACGGACGGCGGCATTTCGGGAGGCCATCGGCCTTGGCCCGGAAGACCGCATGATTCTACAGCCTACCCGGATTGTCCAGCGCAAAGGCATCGAACATGCCGTCGCCCTGGTCAAAGCCCTGGATGATCCGCGCAACAAGCTCGTCGTTTCCCATGAAGCCGGTGATGAAGGCTATGAATATTTCGATTGGCTCAAGGCCCACGCCGAGGAAAATGGGGTGGATATGCGCCTGGTCACCGGACGTCTCCAGGACCCCTGGAGCTGCAGTACGCAGACCGGAGACATTTGCAGCCTCTGGGATATTTACCCGCATGCAGACCTGGTTACCTATCCGAGCCTGATCGAGGGCTTTGGAAATGCATTCCTGGAAGCTATTTACTTCAAGAAACCGCTGCTGGTGAACCGCTACCCGGTCTTCGTCAAGGATATTGAACCACTGGGTTTTGACCTGGCTGTCATGGATGGGTTTTTAACCGCCGACACCGTGGAGCACGTCCGGACCCTGCTTGATTCTCCCCGGCGCCGGGAAGAAATGGTCGCACACAATTTTGCGTTGGCCACCCGTCACTTCTCGTACGAAGTGCTGCGTAAGAACCTGGAAGTGCTCATGTCCAGGTTGCTCGATGAAAGTGTAGCCCCACTGCTGGGCAATCCCAACCGGGATCCCGAGGAATGCCTGTTGACACCCGCCATACCGCGGCCAGTATCCCAGGCCCTGTAGAAGCTATCTCAAAAAAGTCTTTTGGCCCAATCTCGGCGTTGGGCGCCCGGATTAAATCCTCGAAATACCCCCTGTATTCCTCCGGTTCGACCCGCCTTTTAAAATCAATCAGATGGGAAGTCCCGTCTCGGGGAAATCCTCACGGCCGCCTTGACCTTGAACCAAAATCCGTTTTTTTGAGATAGCTTCTGATATTCATGTAAGCTGAAACTCAGGCCCGTTGCCCCTGTCGGAATGCAGAGCCTAAATCTTGGAGCAAAATGAGCTCCGAGAGGGTGCCGAATAGCTTCTCTTAACGCTGCCCCTGATTCGCTCACCTTGCTTAAGTTTAATTCCTGCATATGTTGAAGTTTATAGGGCTTCTTAGGTGGAAGCATATTTATTGGTATTTGCTTCAGTCTAAATGCCTTCAGCCCAGTTGCCTGGATTCCATTTCAGGAGATGCCATGCCGTTCGTTAGGATGCCCGGTGTCACCGGCAAGGTTTACGTGCCGGAAGTGCTGCCCGGCCAGCAAAAAAAACACCCCTGCCCCGATTGTTTTGCCTGTCAACACTGCAGTGATGATCGCTGCACCGTCTGCCGGAACCAGGGGGCCGTTTGCACAAAGGGTGTACATTGCCGTAACCGCACCTTGCAGGTCAAGCCTGGCAGCAGACTTCAAATTCCGTAAGCCAGCGTCACCATCACTGCCAGCAACAGCAACAAAAGGATGCATAGACACTCCAGCAACCCTTCAAGGAAACTATTTAGGGGCACCTTTGCCATATCTATCCGGCCGCCTGATTTTCGTAATAAAAATCCGCGGCTTCTTCGACAGTGTCGAACAGAAGCCAGTCGTGTCGAGGAATTGAACCCTTAACTATCTGGATCCTTTCAACAATCGTACTTCCATGGTATTCAAAACGTTCGTGCTCCTGGGGTATGCTGTCGGTCGCTTGCATGTCGCGCCCTCCTTTCTGACGGAAATAATGGCAGCAGCCTGTGACAGATCCGGTCACAGGCTGCTGTTTTTTTTCATGTTTTGATTTACGGGGGTTGCCCCGGCTGGAAATGTTATCTATACAACCACCTGAAAGGTATGGACATCAACTGGTTTAGCGTCTCACCAATAAGGGTCGAAAAGATTCACCGTTTTATCTCGGATTCAGGGGACAAGCTAAATTCGGAATGTTCTCAAGGCGTACGCCGCAAATCCGAATATCGAATTTTTTAAGGTGCTCAAAATCGCCATTGTGGTGGTCGTATTTTATCAGAAACATATAGGGCCCAATATCAGAGGCTATTTCAAAAAAGGGGGGGCTCATGGCGCGCGGCGATCAACTCAGCCGGCAATGGAAAATTATCCAGAGACTCTTTGCGGCCACCCGGGGTGTCGCCGTAAGCGATCTGGCCCAGGGCCTGGGCTGTCACTCCCGGACGGTGTACCGGGATCTGGAGGCTTTGCAAGCCGCCGGGTTTCCTCTTTATACCGACTGGGTGGACGGCAAAAACCTCTGGTCGATTTTGGACAGCGTCAAACGCCAGCCGCCGTTGCCGCTTCATCAGATGGAACTAATGGCACTCTATTTCAGTCGCGATGTGCTGAGAACGCTTAAAAACACGCCCTTTGCCGGCGCTCTGGAAACCTTGTTCTAAAAAATCGTCACGATGATCCCGGAAGAGACCCGGGCGTACCTTGACAGCTTTGAAGAAACGTTTACTGTGGGTCAGGCGCCTTATGGGCGCCGGAAAGAGGTCGCCCGCTGGATCGACACGCTCAATGCAGCGATCCTGGACCGTCGCCTGGTAGAAATGACGTATCACACCATCAGCCGCGACCACCAGACCCAGCGTCGGGTAGCCCCTTACAAAATTTGGTTTTTTAAGGGTTTTATCTACCTGGTAGGTTACTGCCACTTGCGTGAGGATGTGCGGATCTTCACCCTGGACCGGATAAAAGAACTGGTGATCACGAACGAGGCCTATGACATCCCGGCCGAATTCAATATCGAGGATTTCATGAGTACCGGCTTCGGGGTCTTTGTGGGGCAGCCGGAAAAAGTTAAGATCCTTTTCCAACCGGCAGTCGGCAATTACATCCAAGAAAAAACATGGCACGCTACCCAGCAGTTGACGACCCGGAATGACGGGTGTCTCGAATTTGAGGTGGAAGTGGCCGCAACCGCGGAATTGAAAAACTGGATCATGGGCTGGGGGGCGTCGGCGACCGTCCTCCAGCCACGGTCCCTGGCGAACACTATCCGCGCTGAAGCCCGGGCCTTGGCTGAAAATTACGAGTAAACGATCCTGACCCTGAGAGACTGTGTCGCAATTAGCAAAATAGCTCACATTACCTCCGTCAGGCCGGACTTGATCCGGCATCCAGATCTCTATGCACCAGAAAACACTCTGGATAGCGCTACGCTTCACTGCGTGCCCGGATCAAGTCCGGAATGACAGAAGGGCCAAAGGCGCGGTATTTTTAATTGTGACCCAGCCTGTGAGAACCAGGATTTAAAAGTTTGAATAAAGCCCTTGAAGTTAGCCGGAGAAACGTTTACAGAAACTGCTCCGGACCAATGCCCCGGACCATGAGGATATAATTTGAGTGTTTACTACATAGATGGATCATTTGTCCCGGCCGAACAGGCCGTTATACCGGTAGATGACCTGGCGGTCCTGCGCGGTTTCGGGGTGTTTGACCTCGTCCGAACCTACAATGGCAAACCATTTTTCCTGAAAGAACATCTCGAACGATTACATCACAGCGCGGCCGAGATTGGGCTACATGTCCCTTGGTCTCACAGTGAACTCAACGAGATTGTCCTGGATACACTGGCTAAAAACAATTACCCGGAATCCAACATCCGGATTGTGGTCACTGGTGGATCGAGTCCCGATTTCACGACGCCTCAAGACAAACCGCGCCTGCTGGTCCTGGTTTCACCCATGCCGAAACTGCCGGAATCCTGGTATACAGACGGGGTAAAGCTCATTACCCGCGTGACCGACCGTTTCAAACCCGGGGTCAAAAGCATCAATTACATCCCGGCGACCGTGGCCCTTGAAGAAGCGCGCCGGAAAGGGGCCATCGAGGCGCTATACCTGGACCGCGAGGGCTATGTTTTAGAGGGAACCACCAGTAATATATTCATATTCAAGGAAAACAAGCTGGTCACCCCTGGTCGGGACATATTATCGGGAATTACGCACAAGGTGACACTGGACGTAGCGACAACGCATTTTGATGTGCAGATCAGGGATATTTCCAGGCAGGAACTGCTTGGCGCTGACGAGGTATTTATCACGGGTACCAATAAAGGCCTGGTGCCTGTGGTCCAGGTCGATGATGCTAGGATCGGCAGTGGCCGCCCGGGGCCTTTAACAGCAAAGCTGACCGATGAGTTGGCCCGGCAGACTGGTCTGGACAGTCAAGCCTGATTCGGCGGCTCCGGGGTAAATTATAACCTGAGGTGAAAGCCAAATACACTGCGGGCAGTGTTTGCGCCCCAAAGTAAGACGAGGACAACATGTCGGATAAACAGACAACCCCAACTGATGAGGATGCGGAAAGTTTCGAGGAGCTTTTCGAAGCCTATACGACCGGAATGAATGAAGATATTCAGGTGGGTGACCGCATCCGGGGGGACATCATATCCATCGGGCAGGACACTGTCTACATGGATACCGGAACGAAGATCGACGGTGTGGTCGATAAGGCGGAACTTTTAGATAAAAACGGTGAATTGCCGTTTAAAACCGGAGATAGTTTGGATCTTTATGTGGTCGCTTTGACGGAAAGCGAAGTGCGTCTTTCTAAGGCGCTTTCGGGTATCGGCGGCCGGCAGCACCTCCAGGAGGCTTTCCAAAATAAGGTACCGGTGGAAGGCAAGGTCAAAGAAACCTGTAAAGGCGGGTTTCGCGTCGAGATCCTCCAGCAGCGGGGATTTTGCCCTATCAGTCAGATCGATATCAACTATGTGGAAACACCGGATGATTTTGTGGGCCAGAGTTTCGAGTTTCTCATAACACGTTTTGAGGAACGGGGGCGCAATATCGTGGTTTCCCGCCGAGCCCTGCTGGCGGAAGCGCTCGAGAAAAACCGGGCCGCTTTTTATGAAACCCTACAACCGGGCGACACATATAGCGGCAAAGTGACCCGGCTGTTACCCTTTGGTGTTTTTGTGGAGCTGGTGCCGGGTGTCGAGGGCATGGTCCATATCAGCGAACTTTCCTGGTCCCGGGTTGAAAAACCGGAGGACCTGGTGGCCGCCGGCGATACCCTCACCGTACGGGTATTGAAAATAGAGCCCGGCGACAAAAAGGGGCAGAAAAAGATCGGCCTGTCCGTCAAACAGGCCCAGGGAGATCCCTGGGAAACGGTCGAGACCAAGTTTTCGGCAGGCAGCCGCGTAACCGGTAAAGTAACCCGCTGTATGAAATTCGGTGCCTTCGTGGAAATCGCCCCGGGCATCGAGGGCTTGGTGCACATCAGTGAAATGAGCTATACCAAACGGGTCCTGCATCCGGCGGATGAGGTCACACCCGGGCAGAATGTGTCCGTCATGATTAAAGATATCGATCTGGGCCAGCGTCGGATTTCCCTCAGTCTAAAAGATGCGGAAGGAGACCCCTGGCTGGAGGTTGACGAAAAATTCAAAGTCGGCAGCCAGGTGGAAGGCGTTGTTGAAAAAAAGGAAGGGTTCGGCATCTTTATAAACTTGGCGCCCGGCATCACCGGGTTGCTGCCCAAGTCGAACATCAGCCAATCTGAAAACCCGGCCAAAATCGAAGGCTGCAAGGCCGGAGACAAGCTGAAAGTCGTCATTCAAAGGTTAAATTCGAACGAACGGAAAATATCGCTGGCACCGGCGGATGCGGCCGAGAGCGGCGACTGGCAGAATTATTCCCAACAGAACGACAGCCAGGGGCTGGGCACTCTGGCTGAAAAGCTACAACAAGCGTTGAAAGCGAAAGAATAAAATAGACATATCGGCTGCTTTGGCATCAGGTCGGAAGGGGTTTCCCTTCAGCCAAACGCCTTCAGCCTAACCACCTGTATCTAGGAGACAGTTCATGGCAAAAGCAGACGTACTTGACCTTGTTATTATCGGCAGTGGGCCCGGTGGTTTAACCGCCGCGATATATGGAGCCCGGGCAACGCTCAATGCCGTCATTGCCGAAAAAGGAGTGGCCGGGGGACAGGTCACCATGTCGGATGAGGTCGAAAACTGGCCTGGGACGGAGCGGATCAGTGGCTCGGAACTGGCCCTTAACATGGCACAACACGCACAAGCGTATGAGATCGACACCATTACCCGCGAGGTTGCCGAGATTATTCCAGGGGATGATTGTCACCGGGTCCGCTTCGACAACGACGAAATTCTCGAGACTCACACCGTCATCTTGGGAACGGGCGGCAGCCCTCGCAAACTGGGGATTCCCGGTGAAGAAGAGTATTACGGAAAAGGCGTTTCCTACTGCGCCGTCTGCGATGGATTCTTTTTCAGGGGTAAAACCGTAGTTGTGATCGGCGGAGGCGACAGTGCCTGTGAAGAGGCCGCCTATCTGGCCAAATTGGCCGACAAGGTCTACATTGCGCACCGCCGGGATCAGCTGCGTGCCACCGGGATGCTGCAAAAGCGGGTGCTGGAAACCGAAAACATTGAAATCCTGTGGAACACGATTGTAACGGCCATAGAAGTAAAGGGAGCAGATGGAGTAGGCGCGGTGGCCCTACAAGACACGGTTACCGATGAAGCACGCAGTCTGGACACGGACGGCGTGTTCATTTTCATCGGGTTTGACCCAAACAACACCATCGTACCAGCTGGGGTCGAGCTCTCCGAAGAAGGTTACGTCATGACCGACGATAAATGCGAAACCTCCATTCCCGGCCTTTTCGCCATTGGCGATCTGCGATACAAATTCGCCCGGCAAATCATCACCGCCGCCGCCGACGGCTGCACCGCGGCCCTGGCCGCGTCTCAATTTGTCGAGCACAAAAAAGCACAAGCAAGCTAAACAGGAAATATTGGTTTCATGTCCTAAAGGGTAGCTTTTAGTTCTGGGCAAGGCCGCAGCATTCGGTGCAACCGGAGGCGCAGACAATCCACGTTGAGGATTTCACTGAAGCTATAATGCAGCCTTGGGCTAAAAGATGCCCTTTCGGGCGAGACACCGGTGTCCGTTCACAAACGATAGGTTTTGATTTAGAAGGCCTACCAAAGAACGACCAGACTTGACTAATCAGGAAACTACCCTATGCAAATGATGGTGCCTCACTCAAAAGGGTAGCTTTTAGTTCTGGGCAAGGCCGCAGCATTCAGTGCAACCGGAGGCGTAGACAATCTACGTTGAGGATAGCGCTGCGGTTGCGCCCTATGGCTTGAAAACCGGCACTTCGTGTCACAGATGCGCCTGTCCGGCATAGCCTCCGGCGACGCCGGAAGAACGCAGCCCAGGGCTAAAAGATGCCCTTTAGAGCGAGGCACCCAGCGGACGAGCGGCACCCCGCTATAGAAATTATCCCTCACGAAAGAGACGTTGCGGTTAGAGCCTAAATGCGCAACGACCGAAAGTGGACACCATGAAAACCAAAGACAGCACTCCCAATCCGCTGGGCATAACGGTTCCCCACAGCCAGCGCTACCATCCCGGACATCTCTATCCGATTCCCCGCCTGGAAGGCCGCAGTGAGCTAGGGCTCGAGAAACCGCTCCCTTTCAACGGGGCGGATATCTGGAATGCCTACGAAATCTCGTGGCTTAACGACTTGGGCCGGCCCGAGGTCGCCCTTGGCCGATTCACGTTTCCCTGTGAATGTGAAAATCTCATCGAATCGAAATCACTGAAGCTGTATCTCAATTCCCTCAACCTGGAGTGCTTTGAGTCGGTTGCGGCGGTACAGAGCACCATTGCCGGGGATTTATCCGCAAAAGCAAGAGGACCGGTCGCTGTGGATATCATCCTCCCCAAACACTTTGATACAATCACACTGGGCGTGCCGCCTGGTCAGTGCTTGGACAATCTGGGAATTGAAGTCCCCAGCTACCAGCTGGATCCGAGTACATTAAGCACACTGCCCGAAAACGCAGAGGAAACCCTTTACTCCAACCTGCTGCGCACCAACTGCCCGGTCACCGGCCAGCCGGATTGGGGCACCGTCGTCATTCGTTACCGCGGTCCGCAAATCGACCCGGCCGGACTGTTGCGTTATATTGTTTCCTACAGAGAACACACGGGTTTCCATGAGAACTGCGTGGAGAGAATTTTCTGCGATATTTTAGACCGTTGTAACCCGGAAGAGCTGTTCGTCCAGGCCCAGTTCACCCGCCGGGGAGGACTGGATATCAACCCCTGGCGAGCCAATTACGATGTTGTGCCGGATTCTGTAAGGTATGTACGGCAATGAAAACCAGGACGTCGGATGCCAGACATCAGAGGTCGGCAACACCCGGTTTTCGATTTTTCTGACATCAAACTTCCGGCTTCTGACCTCTGAGGTTTTAACTACTCCCTTCCCCTACCAACGAAAACGGCGCCCAAAACACGGGATGCGCATAGGCGTAGACAGCCTGGTTGGTTTTGGGGTCCCGATAGACCCCGGTATCCAGCAGCTTGAGCATGCTCTTTTGCAAGGCCACCGCCCGTGAAAGGGTGGGGTCAGCCTCTTGCTGTTTGAACAGCTCGGTGGTCAGCATCCGCGCCGAAGCACTTTCCACCGGCCAGTTGCTCACCAACAGGGCTTTGGTACCGGCGTAGAAAAAGGCCTGGCCTAAGCCGGAAACCGCTTCACTGCCGGCACCCTGGCCCGAGGCGGTATTGCAGGCCGAAAGAACCACCCAGTCTGCGTTGAGGCGCAGCCCCATGATCTCGCCCATGGTCAGCAGGCCGTCACTATTCGAATCACCGGTCACCTGCGGTGAAGAGAGTGCCAGGGCCGGCTGGCGCAGTCCGTCCAGGTCGCCCGGCACCAGGCCGTGGGTGGCAAACACCAGCACCCGGCGATCAGCCAGATCCAGCGTTTTCACGCTGGTTTCACTGGCCGCCCTTCCCAGGTAAACATCCTGAGCCGGATCCGCATTCAGGGCCCTGGCGATGGCCAGCACCTCCTCCCGTGTATCGGGCAGAGGCTGGAGCATCTCCAGGGTGGCCGAAGTCAGCTGGCTGGCGTCGAGCGAAGCCTCCTTTGTAATGCGGATGGCCCGGGTGGCAATGCCTTTCGAAGGAGACGTTCCGACCGCCAGCAGCGCGGCCTGGTTTTGATTGAAAACCGGATCGCCGAACCCGGCATAGGCCCGCCGTTGCGGATCCGGGGCCGGAAGCTGTCGCAGGGTCAGCAGGGACCCGGAGGAGGGCAGAACCGTGATGCTGTGCTTCCGGATCAACCAGGGTACCTTGCGGTAGCCTTCCAGGGGCACTTTGGGAATATATTTGTAAATTCGTTCAGGTGTCACCAACAGGCTGAACGGTAGATGCCCCAGCGGCCCGTGAGGTACAACAATCAGGTTGCCGGCCGCCTTCCAACTGTCCACCACCGGTTCCAGCAGACCCAAATACAGTTTCTGGGCATCTACCAGTGCAAAGCGCGGCAGGTCGTTCAGGGTCTCCCCTTTCGGTATAAGGCTTCGCCGAATGGCACTTACTCGCTTTTCAATTTCATCGGCTTTAATTGGCAGCCTGGCAAACCGGGCCGTCCCTTTGCCAGGTATCGACCAGGCAAAGACATTCTCATGTCCGACATAGTAGGCCAACAGCGCTTCATCCGCTTGGAGGGCCTTTTTTATATCCGCCAACTCTCTGGGCCGGGGACGGGTGAGTTCGGCATACGTCGGGAATTTTTTCTCGATCTCAGCAAGGATCACAGCCCGGGCTTGCTGCAGCTTTGCTATCTCTTTGCGCAGCTCAGCTGTCCGCTTGCCGCCTCCATCCGATTGCGACATGGAATTGAGCAGCACCGCATTCAAAGCTGTTATTTTTTTCCCAGCATCCTGTTCCCGCCGGACCAAATCCGCCAGGAGCCGATCTTTGGCGGCCACGCGCATACTGCTCGCGATGACGGCCTGTTGTACGGATTGACCCCGGATGGCATCGGCCAGTGGAAAGGTCTTCCGGGCCGCCACCGAATTGTCCTCGCTCTCGTGGATAAAGGCCATGTAGGCCTCTACAATCCGCGCCAGGCGCCTGTTGAATGCCACCCGGGCGTTGGCCCGGGTGTCGGCGGCCCGATTATATTCCAGGAGAATCGGCAGGCCTGCCGCGAAATTTTTGTCGGCCAGACGCTTTTTATCTGTCCGGTATTGGGCTACGGCCAATAGCCCGCGAATTTCAGCCGTGCGGTGGTGCCTTTCCCCATAAAGTCCGCCAGCGAACTGCAGGGCCCGGGTCAGCATTCTTTCAGCCTCGGTAAACTCACCTTCACCCAGGAGCGCGTAGGCCCAATCCGGGTCATTGGCAAACCGGAATTCGAATAGCTGTGGCAGGTGTCGCATGTTGTGCCGGATTGCCTCAAACTGGACCAGGGCCTCATCCGTACGATCCTGGGCCAGCAATGCCATGGCCAGCCCATGGTGGGCAATATTCAGGTCGACCTGGGAACAGGACAGCCGGTATAATCGATAGGCCCCAATTGTGGCCTTGAACATCATCTCCGCATCGGCGTACCGCCCCTGCCGGTAATAGAGACGCCCGAGGGCGGCCAGGGACCGCAATCGATGCAGCGGGCTACCGCGATAACTAGGGCGATTGACGGCTTCACGCAGTATGAGCTCCGCTTCCACGGGACGGCCCTGCATTATGAGCACTTCGCCAAAATCAGGTAAAAACTGGGTTTTCGTGTCAGCAAACAGCGCGTGCCCGGTAATCTCGAGTCCTTGTTTGCAGTACTTGCTGGCCTTGCGATAGTGCGTTTCCGCCGCCCGATAATTTCCTTTGGCTTTCTCGAGGGCAGCCTTGCCTATTTGATAATTCACCTTCATTTGGTATTTCCCGGACTGAGTCCGGTAGAACCGCGAGTTACCGCCACCCATGTACCAGCGGGCGGAATTAAAATCGCCGATAGCAGCGTAGCTGGCACCCAGATGGCCGCGATAGCGCTCGTCCCCACGAAAGTCGGTGTGTTTCTTAAGGGCCATTTTAATTAAACCGATGGCCTCCAGGTACCGGCCGTTGTGCATGGCATCCCGACCGCGACTGAAGAGCCTGTCCTGCAGGCACATTTCTGTACCCCAGGTATACCCGGTTTTCTTACACCCTTGCTTGATTGATTCGATCGCTCGTTCCAGGTCGACCGCCTCCGGCGGTTCATCCAGGCAATACTCTCCCTCAAGTCCTTCCAGGTAACCGCGCTCAACCAGATCGGCGATCCCCGCACGGGGGGGCGGGGTAAAGCCCTGTTCGCCGGCAGCGCTTATCATTCGGGCATCTTCCAGGGACAGGTCGGATGTGGTGCGGCAGCCAATCAGGCCCAAAATGGGGAGAAAAAGGCTTAGTAAAACCGCAACATGACGACATGATAGGCACAAACTTTTGTACATCGGCACCTCGACTTTCCCACGAAATGTTGGTCTAGAAGAAACTGGGCAACATGCTACCGTTACTCTGCTGGTGCTCTCGACAGATGGTTCTGTCGGGTAGGATCTCCTTCTAATCGAGTACCCAATGGCGCGATATATGTCAACCGACGGTCAGCCACAATTACTTTGAAACCAATAGAGAAATGGTATTCGGGTGGCGCCTTGGATTTAGTGCTGAAGCACATTTGACGGAAGGAATTAGATCTTGGTTGCCCAGTTGAAGAAACAGTGGTTCTTAATCGGCAGCGCCATCATGATTCTCATCACGTTCACCAGTCGGGGCGAACTGGATATCAATCCCTGACAGGCGAATTACGATGCCACACCGGAGTTTGTAAGGTATCTACGGCAATAAAAATGCCAGGTGTAAGGTTTAAGGTATAAGGTCGAAGCAATAGTTTTAAAACCTACTTCAACCTTCCATCTTATACCCTATACCTTCAACCTTATAACTATTACCTTCTTCCCTCACCTACCAACGAAAACGGCGCCCAGAACATGGGGTGGGCATAGGCATAGAGCGCCTGGTTGGTTTTGGTATCCCGGTAGACACCCGTATCAAGCAGTTTGAGCATGCTCTTTTGCAGGGCGACCGCCCGGGAAAGTTTGGGATCGGCCTCCTGCTGTTTGAACAATTCCGTGGTCAGCATCCGGGCCGAGGCACTTTCCACCGGCCAGTTGCTCACCAACAGGGCTCTGGTACCGGCGTAGAAAAACGCCTGGCCCAGGCCGGAAACCGCTTCACTGCCGGCACCCTGGCCCGAGGCAGTATTGCAGGCCGAAAGAACCACCCAGTCTGCGTTGAGGCGCAGCCCCATGATCTCGCCCATGGTCAGCAAACCGTCGTTTTTTATCTCCCCTGTCGCCGTTGGTGAAGAGAGCGCCAGGGCCGGCTGGCGCAGTCCGTCCAGGTCGCCCGGCACCAGGCCGTGGGTGGCAAAGACCAGGACCCGGCGGTTGGAAAGGTCCAGCTGCTTCACGTTGGTTTCACTGGCGGCTTTCCCCAGGAAGACGTCCTGTTGCCGGCCAGCCTTAAGGGTTTTGCCGATGGCAAGGACCTCAGCGCGGGTGTCAGGCAGGGGCTGGAGCATCTCCAGGGTTGCTGAAGAGAGTTTGCGTTCGTCCAATGACGCCGTATCGGTGATCCGGATGGCCCGGGTGGCGATATCGCTTGGGGTCGGCGGAGCGGCCGCCAAATGGGCGGACTGGTCCGGATCAAACACCGGGTCACCGAACCCGGCATACGCCCGGCGTTGCGGGTCCGCTTCCGGCAGTGCACGGAGGGAGATCAGGCTGCCCGCCGACGGTAGAACCGTAATGCTGTAATCCCGAATGAGCCAGGGTACCTTGCGGTAGCCGGCCAGGGGTAATTGCCGGATGGATTTCGGAACCCGTTCGGCCGTCACCAGCAGTCCGAACGGCAGGTGTCCCAGTTGCCCGTGGGGCACGATGATCAGGTGCCGGGCATCCTTCCAGTCGGCCCTCACCGGCTCCATCAGAGTGCGGTACAACTGCTGGGCGGCGGCCATGTCGAATCGCGGCAGGTCTTCCAGCCGCGGGCCAGTGGGCACCAGGCTTTTACGGACGGATGCTACGCGTTGGGCGATCTCGACGGTGCTGCGCGGCAAGACGGCAAAGCCGGACGCCCCTTTGCCGGACACCGACCAGACAAACGCGTTTTCACTGCCGAGGTAATAGGCCAGCAGGGCTTCGTCCGGTTCGAGAGCGGCCCTGATTTCAGCCAACTGCTTGGGGCGCGGCCTGGTGAGTTCGGCATAGGCCGGGAAGTCTTTCTCGATTTCGTCCAGAATGACGCTCCGCGCCTGCTGAAGCGTCTCGATCTCGCCCTGCAGGTCGCCGATTTGTCCGCCGCCGACACTCTGGGAAAGGGCGTTGAGTAACACCGCTTTCAAGGCTGAAATCTTTTTGCCGGCATCCTGTTCCCGCCTGACCAGATCTGCCAGGCGTTTGTCCCTGGCGGCAATCCGCATACTGCTGGCAATCACGGCCTGCTGCACGGATTGGCCGCGAACGACGTCGGCCAGGGAGAAGGTCTCCTCGGCGGCGTCAGTACCGTCCCGGCCGTAGGCAACATAGGCCATGTAGGCCTCGACAATGCGAGCCAGCCTACGGTGTGAGGCGACCCGGGCGCCGCCCTGGGCATCCGCAGCATGGCTATGCGCGAGAAGTGTCGGGAGGGCCTCTTTAAAATTGTATCCGGCGGCCTTTGTTTTTGACTGCCGGTATTGGGCAACGGCTAAAAGTCCTTGTATTTCTGTGGTCTGGTGGTGGCCGCCCCCGAATTGACCCCGCGCCTGTCCCAGGGCGCCGGCGAGCATGGTCTCGGCCCGAACAAAGTCCCCGCCCGCCAGCAGTGCATAGGCCCAGTCCGGGTCATTGGCAAACCGGACCTTAAAAATCTGGGGCGTGTGCTGCATTCCAAGCTTGATGGCCTCAAACTGCTCCAGGGCCTCTGTCGGGCGGTCCTGGTCCAGCAGAATCCGGGCCAGGTCCCGGCGGGAATCATTCAAATCCATCTGCGAACAATTGAAACCGTATATATGATAGCCGCCAATGGCCGCCTTGGCCATAGTCTCCGCGTCGCCATAGCGTCCCTGCTGGTAGTACAGGCGGCTCAGACCGGCCAACGAGCGCATCCGGTTCACGGGGTCTATATTTCCGTAATCAGAGCGGCGCAGTGCCGTCCGCAGGACAAGCTCGGCCTCCACTGGCCGGCCCCGCATGAGGAGCACTTCACCAAAGTCGGGCAGGAAGCGGGTCTCCGTGTGTACGAACAGGCCGGGTGCCCCGACGACCATGGTCGCTTCATCACAATACTTCTGGGCCTGACGATAGTGCTTTTCCGCGGCCCGGTAGTTGCCCCGGGCTTTTTCCAGGGCAGCCTTGCCCACCTGGTAGTTTACCTTGACCTGGTACTTGCCGGACTGGCTCATGTAGCCCCGCGAATTACCACCGCCCATGTTCCAGCGCGCTGCCGAAAAATCGCCGATGGCGGCGTAGCTGGCCGCCAGAAGGCCGCGATAGCGTTCAGCTCCCCCCCGCCCCACTTTTTGACTCTTGATGGCGGTTTGAATCAGATCAATGGCCTCGCGATACTGGCCGCGGTTCATAGCCCGGCGCCCGGCCTCAAAAAGTTTGTCTGACAGGCAGACCTGTGCCCCCCAGCTATGGCCCCCGATTTTGCAGTCATTCTTGATCCTGGCGATAACCTGGTCCAAATCAACGGACTCGGGCGGTTCATTCTTGCAGGTTTCGTCAGCAAAAGCCTCCAGGTAGCGGGTGTTGATGATATCCGTTACGCCGGCCCGGGGCGGGGCGGTAAGGCCCTGTTCGCCGGCACCGCTGATCTGCTGGGCCTCCTCCAAGGACAGTCCGGATGTGGTGCGGCAGGAAATGAGCGTGCCGGACAGGATTGCCAGCAATACGACGAGGGGGGCTAATTTATGGATGAATGGTTGTCGAAGAGCCATGTTTTCTCCTGTGATCCGGCCAGCAACCGGCAACAATTGAAGGGGAGGCAAAATCATTCGATTTCAAAAGTGATTATCCGACTCTCCGGTTTCTGTCAACCGGGCCATTGCATACTCTGTATGGAATTATTCAGAAAACCAACTATTTACTTTGAACATCAGACGGAATGGTATATGACCAGAGCCTTGAAGGATCGTGCCGGTCAGGCGGTTTTGCTTGCCACAGATATTTGCAGGGAGTGTCAATATTGATCAACCAGTTAAAAAAGCAGTGGTTCTTTATCGGTATCGCCGTTATGATCCTCATTTCGTTTGCGCTACCTGAGGTCGGGCTGTTCATGCGGACTTACAAAGTCCTGAACATCGGGATCTTCCTGGCCTTCTTCATCACCGGCTTGACGTTGGAAACATCGAGCCTGCTAGAACAGCTGAAGAACATCAAGGTACTGACCGCCGCCCTCCTGTCGTCACTCTTCATTTTTCCCGGCCTGGCATACTTTCTGGCCCAGTTAGTGTTCAGATCCTATCCGGATTTCTCAATCGGTGCATTAATCATCGGGGTCGCTCCGGTGACGGTCGCCTCGGGCACGGTGATGACGGCCATTGCCCTTGGCAATGTACCGCTGAGTCTTTTTATCTGCGTGCTCTGTAATTTCCTGTCGATCCTGACCATCCCCATTGTGCTGAACCTGTTTCTGCAATTCGGCGATACGGTCATCGAACTGCCGGTCCTGCAGATGCTTGCCGGGCTGACCATCAAGGTTCTTATCCCAACCTTGATCGGCCAGTTGCTGCGACCGAAACTAAAAGAGATCATCGCACCCTACGGCAAGGCGTTTTCCATATTCAACCAGGCCATTGTCCTGCTGATCATCCTCAACGCGGTGGCCAGTTCCACCGGAAAAATTCTGGCGGTCGGGCCGGTGCTGGCCTTAGTGTTCGGCTTCATGATCGGCCTGCACATCCTGATCCTGGCCATGAATTTTGGGATTTCAAAATTGCTGGGGCTGGACCGACCCTCCACGTCGGCGTTCACCATCCACACCTCCCAGAAAACGCTGACCATCTCCTACCTGGTATGGGCCGGCTATTTCGCCACGGCCTACCCCATGGCCCTGATCCCGGCCATCTGCTACCATCTCACTCAAATGATTATGGATACGATTGTGGCGCACCGGTTTCGGCGGCGGGCGGAAGGAGCACAGTTCGAAGGTATCAGGTAGAAGAAAAACCACTTAAACCCTCCCCCTTATATCCTGCACCTTCTACATTATTCCGATTGCCAAAAATTCGTTCCGCTATGATGTCACTCTGAGAGCAGCGAGCCGACTCCGCCATAGTGGCGTAGCTACGACGGCCGGGAGAGTCCCCCACATGCCAAGGTGACCTTTTACCGTAAAGGATTCTTCGTCGTTTCACTCCTCAGAATGACAGGCTAAATCAAACGGAATACATTTTTGGCAACAGCTCTAAGCCTGACTATCATTGACCCCCGGATTAAACAATGCTGTTTGTAGTGATACCCTAGATTGATTCAAGGTTGTATTCCCGACTTCCCAACCCAATCTTTTCCGCATACTGCAGTTGGTACGCCCAATCCACGTTTTCGTAGATTGCGCGGAACTTGTCCCCGCCCGGTTCGGTGTTGGTTTTCAGACAGCAGCCCGGCAGGGCATGTTCCTGATTTACCAGGTCGACCGAGGCTTGGTCGATGGCCACCGGATCGTTAGATGCCAGGATACCGATATCACGGGTAATCGGCGCGTCATTATACGGATAACAGTCGCAGGCCGGGGAGACATCCGTAATGAAGTTGACGTAAAGGGCCTTGCCCGGTTTGTTCTGGAGCACCCCGACGGTGTATTCCATCATGTTTTCCAGAAAGACCGGGATGGACTGGTTCCATTGGATCTGGATGGCCTCGCTGGGGCAGATCAGGATGCATTCGCCGCAGCCGATGCACTTTTCTGGATCGATCTGCGCTTTTTCATCTACCATGGAAATGGCGGTCTGGGAACAGTGGGAGAGGCACTCCTCACAGGCCACACAGCGCTTGCGTTTGACTTTGGGGCTGACCGTGGAGTGCTGGGCCAGCTTGCCTTTGCGCGACGCACAGCCCATGCCGACATTTTTAAGGGTGCCCCCAAAACCGGAGAGTTCATGACCCTTGAAGTGGGCTACGGAGACCAGGGCATCCGCCTCCATGATCTCCTTGCCGATATAGACTTCCTTGAAATTTTTCAGGTCGACGGTGACGGCGGTCTCGGATTTACCGCGCAAGCCGTCGGCGATCACCAGGGGCGCATCGACGACGGAATAGGCAAAGCCATTTTGGATAGCCGTGGTGAGGTGGGCCGGGGCATCGCTGCGGGTCCCGGAATAGAGGGTATTGGCATCGGTCAGAAACGGCTGTCCACCTTCTTTTGCGATGGTCTCTACTATTTTTCTCAAAAATACCGGGCGGATAAAGGCGGTGTTCCCCAGTTCTCCAAAATGAAGCTTCACGGCCACCAGGTCCCGGTTGCCGACCACGTTCATCAGGCCGGCGCGTTCTATGAGCCGGCCTACCCGGGTTACCAGGTTTTCTTTATGTGAGGCTCTCAGATCTGAAAAGTAAACGGTACTGGCCATCTTATCCCCCTTGAATGTGTGAATCCTTGAAATTTTCTACCTATAAACATCCTGCTTTCGGGACGTTCACCCTCCCCCAGCCCCTCCCGTCAAGGGAGGGGAGTTTTGCTGACTTCAGCCTTCAGCCTTCGACCTAAAACCCTTTCTTTATATACCGTAATGTGGCAAAACTCGCGTATGTCCGCTGAAAACGAAAACGGCTTGAAAAAGCTGAAAAGGATCTACACACTCCACGAAACCCTTATGGCTGAGATGGACCTGGCCTGCCGCGCAGGCTGTGATGTCTGCTGTACCCGCAATGTAAGTGTGACGACCCTGGAGGCCGATCTGATTTCCAGCCATCTGAAAGCAGCTGATCGGCCTGCTTTGGACGATAGCCTGATGGCGGCTAAAAGCTTACCCCGCTTCAAACCGCTTGTAACAACCAACGGGCTGGCGCATCTTTGCCGCCTTGGAAAGGAACCGCCGGAAGAAACCGTCAATCCGAATTGGCGGCCCTGCCCGTTTCTGGTCGATCACCGCTGTTCGATTTATGTGGTCCGGCCCTTCGCCTGCCGCTGCATGGTCTCCAAATCCGTTTGTCAGGCCGGCGGCCAGGCTGAAATTGACGATTACCTGCTGGCCCTCAATACGGTATTCATGCAGTTCATCGAGCACGCCGATCCAGACGGCTGTACTGGCAATCTGATCGATATGCTGGGTCCAGAAAGTACCGGCACCGCGCAAAACATATTTATACCCAACCGACCCATCGAAATGATTCTCCTGCCACCAGAACATCAGGCCCGCGGTCAGGAGATTATTGCCAAACTGAGTTCCCTATTTCATTAGACTTGGTCTTGATTTTTCACTTGAACCCTTGACCCCTTGGCCCCTCGAACCCTCGAGTTTTTTGGCTAAAGGCCAAAAAGTTCCCGGGCATTCCCGCCACAAATGGCCGCTTTTTCCTCGGCGCTGAGACCAGCCGCATCCATCTCTTGAAAATAGCGCTCTGGTTTGAGCAGGCAAAAGTCGGTTCCGAGAAGGATGCGGTCGACCCCAGCCAAATCCACTGCCAGGCGATAGATGTCCGGGCGATATAAAAATGGCGAAGCGGCCGTATCGAACCACACGTTGGCAAGAGATGGTTTTACATCCTTTTTCAGTAGGTTATAGAAAAAAATGCCGCCCCCCCAATGGGCCAGGATCAGCTTGTTTTCTGGGTACTGTTTAATCAGATCATATATCTGGATCAAGGTGTTAGGCGTTTTGCCGGGATACTTGTGACCCACCGGTTCGTTGGTGTGAATCATCACGGGCAGGTCTTTTTCGCGGCAAATCGCCATGGCCGGTTCCAATTGGTCGCGGCAGCGTTTGTCGATCCCGGAGCGATAAAAGGCCAGTTCGCCCATCCCGGCTGCCCCCGCTGCGGCACAGCGCTCCACTTCCTTTTCATAATGGGTCGTCAGTGGGTCGAAACAGCCCATGGCTACCAGCCTGTCCGGGTGTTTGGCAACAGCGTTGAGGACATAGTCGTTGTTCATTTTGCAGGTGGCCATGTTGGCCCAGGGGAAACCACAGACAACCGCTTTATCCACCCCCTGTTGATCCAGCATGGCCAGTACATCATCTGTGCTGGCCATATTCGAGGCATCGGAACCGTATAAAAGCTCAAAGGCGGGTTCATTTTGAAAATATTTGGTTTTGTTTTCACGGATTCGCTTCGGAAATATGTGTACATGTACGTCTATAATCATCAATGGGCCCCTTTAATTATAAATAATAATAAATGGGTAGAAGCCATCTCAAAAATGGATTTTCGTTCAAGGTCAAGGCGGCCGTGAATATCAGACCGGAGGAATACATTGGGTATTGCGAGGATCTGATATTCACGCCAACGCCGAGATTGGACGAAAAGGCGTTTTGGGGGTGGCTTCTAATGTTTCAAATTATGTTGTCTAAGCATTTCACAGTTATCATTCCATTTCTAAGCGATTACCACCACCTGGATGCGTCCGGTGCTGATAATGGCATTCAGTTTCACCATATCTTTCAGGATATCAAGCTGTTCCTGTTGTTTGTTCTGCATGTCCACCTCCCCTTATCCAAGGGTAACAAATTGAACAATTGAGCCCATATGCAGGCTTGACCTTGCCGAACAAGGCTACTATGTTAACCGCATCAATCGCGATTTGTAAAGATTATCCCCATCTAAACGGAGGTACACATGTATTTTGATCAGCCTGGCAAAGTCAATACCCGGGAAACATTAACAGCTGCATATGACAGAGCCCGGGAGCTCGGGCTGGATGAGGTCGTATTGGCCTCCACCTCTGGTGAAACCGCCTTCATAGCCCTCGAGATTTTTAAAGATTTTCGTATTACGGCGGTGACCTATCACCACGGATATATTGAACCGTTCAAACCCATCATGCCTTATCGCACGCGCAAACAGTTGGAAGAAAAAGGGGTTGCCGTCATTTCAGCCACCCATGCCCTTTCCGGCGTAGAACGGGCCGTGGCTAAAAAACACAGCGGAGTCTACCCGGCGCTGCTCATCGCGGACACCCTGAAATTGTTCGGCCAAGGCACCAAGGTCGCCGTGGAGGTCACCATCATGGCGGCGGATGCCGGCACCCTGACCGGGCAGGACATAATAGCCATCGGCGGCTCGTCCAAAGGCGCGGACACCGCCTTGGTCGTGAAACCGGCCAATCAGTCCAACCTTTTCGACCTGCGCATCAGGGAAATTGTCTGTAAACCCCGTCATTTTAAAATGGCCACATGATCTTCATTGCGGGTGTATCTCCCAAAACGACCGTCATTGATCAAACCCCGCGCCTGTGCCCGAACTGCGGCTTGGCCCAAGCCCGGCTGCAACGGGTGGACCACTGGCTAAGTTTCTTTTTCATACCACTATTGCGGGTGAAAAAGGGGGATGAATTTCTGTTCTGCAACCGGTGCGAGCACCCGGTTATTGAATCGTTCCCCGGCACGGCGGGCTCACCCGACCATTTTGCAGATATCTGCTCTGGTTGTAGCCGCACGCTTGACAAAAATCATCGCTTTTGCCCCTATTGCGGTAAACCTCGTAATCAGGCAAACTCGTGAGTATCATGGCTTCGTCCGACCCTTCCGAACAACCCTTTGAACGCCACGTGGTGCTGGTGCGACCGGACGTCCACTGGAATACAGGCAACATCGGCCGGACCAGCATTGGGGCCGGGGCACGCCTGCACCTGATTCGCCCCCTTGGCTTTTCCCTCGACAGCCGCCAGGTGAAACGGGCCGGTCTGGATTACTGGTCCAAAGTCGATTTGTCGATCTGGGATGATTTCGATAGCTTTCAAAAAGCGCTGCAGGTTCAACCCGAAGAGGTTGTTCTGTTAACGAAAAATGGGAAGAACGCTTTCTGGACCATGCCGTCGCCCCAACGCCTGTTTCTGATATTCGGATCGGAAACGCGGGGATTGCCAGCTGCCATATTGGCGCAATACCCTGAGGCCACCTATCACATACCAATATCAGGCGATATTCGCAGTCTAAACCTCTCTACCGCCGCCGCCATTGTACTTTACGAAAGTTTGCGAAACAACCCGCCCCGGCATGCCTGGTAAACCAGGGTGTAAGCGTCCAATGCGCCAAAGCCATGGTTTTTTTGCTGAAACGATGCAGCCGCGATCAAACAGCCAGCATACACAGGGGTATGAATTGACACCGCCTCTTTGTCATGGGCAGTGTTCAAGCCCGTTTCGGACAACCGGCTGAATCCCTGTGGATCACCATTACCAGCAGGTTTTCTACCAAATTCGGATTGACTTTGACCGGGCGGTGTTTATTTTCCATCCACAAAATATCTTATTGAAATGTTTATGTATCAGGAGGAATAAATGCGTTTGGACAAGTTTACGATCAAATCACAGGAACTGATCCAGAATGCCCAGTCCCTGGCCACGCAAAGCGGTCACCAGCAAATCGAACCGGAACACCTGCTGCGGGCCATGCTGGAGGACAAGGAATCTGTGGCGGTCTCCATGATCCGTAAGCTTGGTGCCGCACCCCAGGATGTCCTGCGAGATACGATTGGAATACTTGAAAAATTACCCCAGGTCCAGGGCGGGGTCGATGCATTTCTAGCGCCGCGGGCGCGCAAGGTCCTCGAGGCTGCATTTACCGAGGCCACCAAAATGAAGGACCAGTATGTCAGCATCGAACATATTTTACTGGCCATAATGGACGATAAATCCTGCGAAGGGTCTAAAATACTGGCCGGGTACGGCATCAATCGAGAAACGCTATTAAAGGGATTGATGGAAATTCGCGGCAGCCAGCGTATTACCGACCCGAATCCCGAAGAAAAGTACCAGGCCCTGGAGAAGTTCAGCCGTGACCTGACCCAGCTGGCCAGACAGGGCAAAATCGATCCGGTCATCGGTCGCGACGAGGAGATCCGCCGGATCGTCCAGGTTCTCTCCCGGCGCACGAAAAACAACCCGGTCCTGATCGGCGAACCGGGAGTGGGCAAGACCGCCATCGTTGAGGGATTGGCCCAGCGCATCATTGAGGGCGATGTCACCGAGGGGCTGAAGGAGAAACGCTTGACGTCACTGGATATGGGTGCCCTGATTGCCGGGGCAAAATACCGGGGTGAATTTGAAGACCGGCTCAAAGCCGTGTTGAAAGAGGTGGAAGCGGCCGACGGCGAGGTCATCCTGTTTATCGACGAACTGCATACCCTGGTGGGTGCCGGGGCTACCGAGGGGGCCATGGATGCCTCCAATATGCTCAAACCGGCCCTGGCCCGGGGCACCCTGCGCTGCGTGGGCGCCACGACCTTGAACGAATACCGCAAATATATTGAAAAAGACAGTGCCCTGGAAAGACGGTTTCAACCGGTGTTCGTGGCCGAGCCTTCGGTCGGTGATACCATTTCCATCCTGCGCGGTCTCAAAGAGAAATACGAAGTGCATCACGGGGTGCGGATAAAAGACTCCGCCATTGTAGCGGCCGCAACCCTGTCGGACCGGTATATCACGGACCGGTTCCTGCCGGACAAGGCCATCGACTTGGTCGATGAAAGTGCCTCCAAGCTGCGCATTGAGATTGACAGCATGCCGGCGGATATCGATGAAATCCAGCGGCGCATCACCCAGGCGGAAATCGAACGCCAGGCTCTCAAAAAGGAGTCGGACCCGGCTTCGGTGGAACGGCTGGGCCTGCTGGAAAGCGAACTGGCCGCTCTAAATGAAGAGGTGTCCGCCATGCGGGCCCACTGGCAGAACGAAAAGAGCTTGATCCAGACCATCCGCGAAATCAAGGAAGAGATCGAACATATCGGTACGGAAGCCCAGCAGGCGGAACGCGACGGCGACCTGGCGCGGGTGGCGGAAATCCGTTATGGGCGCGAAACCGAACTGCGTACCCGCCTGGACAAGGCCAACAGCGACCTGGGTGAACTGCAGCAGGACCGCAAAATGCTCAAAGAGGAAGTGGATGATGAAGACATTGCCGAGGTGGTCTCCCGCTGGACCGGCATTCCGGTAAGCCGGATGCTGGAGGGAGAACGTGAAAAACTGGTGAAGATGGAAGACCGGCTAAGTCAACGGGTCGTGGGCCAGCACGAAGCGATTGCCGCGGTTTCCAATGCCGTCCGCCGGGCCCGCTCCGGTTTGCAGGACCCCAACCGTCCCATAGGATCCTTTATTTTCATGGGACCCACGGGTGTGGGCAAAACTGAGTTGGCCAAGGCCCTGGCGGAATTTATCTTCGACAGTGAACAGGCCATGGTCCGGATCGACATGTCGGAGTTTATGGAAAAGCACTCGGTTGCCCGGCTGATCGGCGCGCCTCCGGGCTACGTGGGCTACGACGAAGGGGGGTATCTCACCGAAGCCGTGCGGCGGCGCCCATACGCGGTGGTCCTGTTTGACGAAATTGAAAAGGCGCACCCGGAAGTGTTCAACGTGCTGCTGCAAATCCTGGATGACGGCCGTATGACAGACGGGCAGGGCCGTACGGTGGATTTTACCAATACCCTCATTATCATGACCTCCAACGTCGGCAGCCAATGGATACAGGAACTTGGCAGCCAGGACCGGGAACAGATGGAATCCCGGGTGATGGAGGCGCTGCGGGCCAGCTTTAAACCGGAGTTCCTCAACCGCATTGACGAAACCATGATCTTTCACAATCTCACGGCAGACCAGATCGGGGATATCGTCAAAATCCAGATGGTGCGTGTATTGCAAAGACTGGCGGCTCTGAAAATAGAGCTGATCTTGTCGCCGGCGGCCATCGACCTGCTGGCCCGTAAAGGGTATGATCCCGCCTACGGCGCCCGTCCGCTGAAGCGGGCCATTCAGCAGTACATCGAAAATCCGCTCTCCATGCAGATCCTGGCGGGTGAAATAGAACACGGTGCACGCCTGGTCGCCCAAGCGGACGGCGACAGTCTCCGCTTCGAGCGGCAGTCCTGATTGCGGGGCCGGCTGAAAAAAGTCCCGGGACCGATTTTTACCCCGTTACAAGGTCAAAACACGGATATCCCTATGGCGACATCGCACCAGGGTGCCCATAAAACAATATAAATACAAGTGTTTGCAGACTGCCTAGCGCGGGTACCGCCCTGATACCCGCGGTATGACCAGCGTGGCCGCTGGTCGCAGTCACGACCACAGAGAGTTGCCCGGGTGAACTTCATATTGAAATCTCGCCCCTGTCAGCGTAGTATTCCTGGAAATCTGAAAAAGGACTGATACCTGTTGTGAAAAGATCTGAAAGGCTCAGAAGCTTCTACAACGTATTTTCCAGTGAAGATCACGTGCTGATCGGTATCAATGCAGATCCCGACGCCATTGCCAGCGCCATGGCTGTTAAGCGCCTGCTTTGGCGCCGGGTGGCCGGTGTCACCATTGCCTGCATCAATGTCATCAAGCGGACGGACAACCTGACCATGTTGCGGCTTTTGGGCGTTACCACTGTACAGTTTGAGGATGTCGAGATAGAGCGGTTTTCAAAGTTCGTCATTGTCGACTCCCAGCCCTCCCATGACGACCAGTTCAGGGCGCTGAAAGCGGATGTGATCATCGACCACCATCCCGATAGCGGGGAAGGCGCGGTCCATACCGATATTCGACCCGCGTACGGGGCCACGGCCAGCATCCTGACGGAATACCTGCGCGCGGCCGGCATCAAGCCGTCGTCCAAATTGGCCACCGGGCTCTTCTACGCCATAAAAACCGATACCGATAATTTTGCCCGCAAGGCCGTATTCGAAGATGTCATCGCGTTTCAGTATCTCTTTCGCCACGCCAACAAACATGTGGCCCGCAAAATCGAGCAGTCCGAGCTGAAATACGAGTTTTTGAAATATTTCAAAATCGCACTAGAGGAAAAGCGCCGGCGCAAGGGCAAGCTCTACGTCCATCTGGGCAAAGTACCTTCACCGGATATTTGCGTCCTTGTGGCCGATTTTTTCATGCGCGTCAGCACTGTTTCCTGGAGTGTCGTGTCAGGGCGGTGCAATAAAAAACTGGTCATCATCTTCCGCAATGACGGCATCCGCAAAAATGCCGGCGGTTTGGCTATTTTGAGTTTCGGACACCTCGGGTCAGCCGGCGGGCACCGCAATATGGCCCGGGCGGAAATTGCCTACACCGAATTGAAACACGTGGTGGATACCCAGAACGACGCCAAGGTGGCCCTTTGGATCATTCGCAGTATTGAAAAAAGCACCAAAAAGACTAAAACGGTAACCACGCTAAAAGATGGATAACACCGCACCAACGCGGGTAACGATTCTAGGTTCGGGAACCTGCGTGCCATCCGTGAAACGCAGTGCCTGCTCCGTGATGATCACCACCGGCCAGTCCGTGATCGTGTTTGATCTCGGGCCGGGAACCATGCACCGCCTGACGGAGACCGGCACCGCGGTTACCGCCGTCACCCATGTCTTCTTCAGCCATTTTCACCCGGATCACACCGGTGAATTGGCCACCTTTATCTTTGCCAATAAATACCCGGACCAAACCCGCCGCTCACATCCGCTGACGTTTGGCGCCGGAACGGGGTTTTCCGCTTTTTATGACAACTACCGCTCGGTTTACGGGCGCTGGATTGAATTGCCGCCGGACCTTTTTACCCTGGTCGAGATCGACACAAACGGTGAAACGATCACCACACTTGCGGATTTTGCGATAGCGACGATTCCGGTGGCCCACAATCCGGAAAGCCTGGCCTACAGGTTGACCGGGGCCGACGGGAAGTCCGTGGTCTATTCCGGCGACACCGATTTCAGTGAAAACCTGATCGATCTGGCCAGCGGGGCGGATCTTTTGATCTGTGAATCCGCCTTTCCATCTGAATTTAAGGTTCCTGGACACCTTACGCCGCCTGAGGCCGGTACCATTGCCGCCCGGGCCGGTGTCAGGACCCTGGTGCTGACCCACCTGTACCCGGAATGTGAGCAGGCTGACATGGAGACCCAGTGCCGGCAATCCTGGTCCGGACCCCTGATCCTGGCCGAAGATTTGATGAGGATTGATTTATGAAATACTACCCTGTGAACCTGGATATTCGCAACCGGGACTGCCTGGTGGTCGGCGGCGGCGGGGTGGGGACCCGCAAGGTCAAGACCCTGGTCGAATGCGGGGCCGCAGTCACCGTGGTCAGCCTCCAAGCCTCTGCCAAATTGGACCAGATGGCGGCCGACGGGTTGATCACCCTTGAAAAAAGAGCCTATCGCACCACCGATATAGAGAACAAGTTCCTGGTGATCGGGGCCACCGACGACGAGACGCTCAATCGGCAGATACATGCGGACGCCGAGGCCCGCAACACCCTGTGCAACATTGCGGATCGGCCGGAAATATGCAATTTCATCCTGCCGGCCATTGTCCACCGGGGTGATCTGGTGCTGGCCGTATCGACATCGGGTAAAAGCCCCGCCTATGCCAAAAGAGTGCGAAAAGAGCTTGAAAAGCAGTTCGGAGCGGAATATGAACCCTTTCTGCGCTTGATGGGTGCCATCCGCGAACGGCTGCTGCGTGAAAAACATGAACCGGAGGCCCACAAGCCGCTTTTCGAAACAATGATTAACGCGGGCCTGCTCGACCTTGTGCGGGAAAATGAAACCGAGCAGATCGATACCCTTTTGCGGGAAGTTGTCGGCAAGGGGTACCGTTACCACGAACTGATCAACGGATAAACATTATGGATATCGTCATCGCTGCTGCCATTGTGTTCTACCTGCTGAGTTCAGCCACCTATCTGGCCTTTCTGCTTTCACAGAAAAAAAACCTGGACCGGGTTGCCCTGTGCCTGTTCATCACCGGATGTTTATGCCACCTGACCAGCGTCGGGTACGATTTTATGCGCACCGGGCAAATTCCGGTGCACAACCTTTACCAGACCCTTTCAATGTCCGGCCTGGCGGTGGCAGTGATATATATCATTTTTCACTTTAAGTTCAAACTCAAGGTCCTGGGGGTATTTGCCGCACCGCTGGCTGCCCTGATCATGCTGTTCGCCTACCAGGTTCCCCGGGAACCGGTGCAGGCCAAGGCCATATTCAATAGTTTCTGGTTTGTGATCCACATAATCTCTGTTTTTGTCGGTGAGGCGGCCCTGGCCATGGCCTGCGGGGTGGGAATCCTGTACATCCTCCAGGAGAATTCCATTAAATCCAAGAAACGGGGCTTTTTCTATGATCGCCTGCCGTCGCTGGATCTTCTGGATACCACCGGCTACGGCAGTATTGTGGTCGGCTTCATCATGCTCACCCTGGGGTTGGTCACCGGTTTCGTCTATGCAAAAGCCGCCTGGGGTCGTTTTTGGAGTTGGGACCCGAAAGAGATCTGGTCCGTGGCCACCTGGCTGATCTATGCCGCCCTGTTTCACCAGAGGTTGACCGTGGGGTGGCGCGGCCGCCGGGCAGCCATCATGGCCATCATCGGTTTTGCGGCCATTATATTTACCTTTATCGGTGTAAATTTTTTAATGCCGGGGCATCATGGGCAGTTCACCAAATAGTGTCCCATACAAGCGTCATCTTTTGGCCCGGAGCGGCGTTTTCGCTCTTTTGAGATCCTCAACATAGCGTCTGCTATGCCTGCGGTCTCAAAAGCGCTCAGGCCTTGCTTCAAACCAAAATCTACTGCTTGTGAACGGACGGGAAAATGGAGAGTATCCATACATAACTGCTAATTACCAAGAGCTAACAGCCAATAGCGCTAGAATAACCGGCACATATTGCTCGGTTGCGATAAAACCCAAAGCCCAGCCCTTGCTATGGTGCTTTGGATTATAAATAGACACATGACTGAAATTCTCATATTAGGCCTTAACCATAAAACCGCGGACGTGGATCTACGCGAATGTCTGGCCTTTTCGGACGACCAGGTCGATGCCGCTCTGCAGACACTGCGGTCGCATCCTTCTATTTCCGAGGTGGTCCTGCTTTCGACCTGTAATCGGGTGGAAATGATATTTACCGCCAATGACCCGGATAAAGCCCTGAAAGATGCCAAGCAGTTTCTGGCTGAATGTAAAGACATACCTGCAGACCGGTTTGAAGAAGCACTCTATCTGCACCGGGGGGACCAGGCCGTCAAGCACATTTTCCGGGTAGCGGCCAGCCTGGATTCCATGGTGGTGGGTGAACCGCAGATCCTCGGCCAGGTCAAAGAGGCTTACCGCATTGCCACGGAACAGAAAACGTCCGGGGTCATCCTCAACCGGTTGCTCCATAAGACCTTCTTTGTCGCCAAACGCATCCGTACGGAAACCGGAATCGGCAACAGCGCTGTCTCCATCAGTTATGCCGCTATCGAACTGGGCCGCAAAATCTTCGGATCGCTCGAAGGCAAGCGCGCCCTGCTCGTGGGGGCCGGAGAAATGGCGGAGCTGGCCGTTGAACACCTGCGGCGGTACAGGGTAACCGATATTTATGTGGCCAATCGAACCTTTGCGCGGGCCGTGGAGCTGGCCGGCCAATTCAACGGCCAACCCGTAAATTTCGAAGAAATTCCGGACACTTTACCCCGGGTCGACATCGTCATCAGTTCAACCGGGTCACCTGATTATGTGATAACCCGTTCCCAGGTGAAACCCATTATGAAAGAACGGCGCAACCGGCCGGTCTTTTTCATCGATATTGCCGTTCCCAGAGATATCGATCCTGACCTAAACCGCCTCACCAACGTTTATGTCTATGATATCGACGATCTCAACGGCATCGTGGATGAGAACATCGAAGATCGCAGCCGTGAAGCGATCAAAGGGGAGCGGATTGTAGAAGAAGCGGTGATTCGGTTTCGACAATGGGTCGAAAATTTAAGTGTGGTGCCCACGATCAAAGATCTGCGGGACAAGCTGGAAGGCATTGCCCGGGCGGAACTGTTAAAAACGCAGAGTGGTCAGGATTTTACCCCGGAACAGGCGACAGCCCTGGAAAAAATGGCGAATGCCATGGTCAATAAAATTCTCCATGACCCCACCGCTCTGCTGAAGACGGGTGGCTGCTACGCGGACAAGTCGCAACACATTGATATGACGCGGAAACTGTTCAAGCTTGATTCATAGTTTGTAGGGGTGGCCGGCAGGCCATCCGGACACCCGCGTGTTTGCAGGAGACCAACTAATCCGGTGAGCTGGCCACCGTGGTCCGCTTTTAGAAGGCCTTTACAAGTGTTGAAAAATGATTAGATTTCAGCTTTACACCCGAATGATATTGTGTTATCCGTGTATTTTTTTAAATATCAGACAAGTCTATTGATAGGGTTGCCATGAAGAAAAAAGATATCGTATACTTCAAGAATCTGCTGACGGATCAATTGGAAGAACTGTTAAATCAAGCGGATGATACCGTATCCGGAATGACCACGCCCAAGGAGAATTTCCCGGACCCGACGGATCGTGCCTCTCTGGAAGCGGAACGGAATTTCATGCTGCGCATTCGGGATCGAGAAAGCAAACTTATCAAAAAAATTAAAAAAACCCTCGCCAGAATAGAAAACGACACCTTTGGTATCTGTGAGAAATGTGGCGATGATATTGCCATCGAACGTTTAAAAGCACGCCCGGTGACAACCCAGTGCATCGACTGCAAAACCAAAGAGGAAGCCCTGGAAAAAGCCCTTGGACTTTGATCCCCCGGCCTGCGTAGATCTTCACATACATAGTTCTGCATCAGACGGCACTTACGCGCCGTCTGAAATTCTCAAACTCGCGCGAAGCCTGCAACTCGGGGCTATTGCCATTACCGATCACGACACGCTGGACGGTTCCCGCGAAGCTCTCGCCGCGGGCATCCCGCCAGGCATGGGTTTCATAACCGGTGTTGAGATCAGTGCCGAGCGGCCCTCTTTTTTTCCCGGAAAGGGCAGCTGCCACATTCTCGGTTATCGCGTCAACCTGGATGACCACAATCTCAATCAGACCCTCGCAAAACTTCAAAACGCCCGAAGGGATCGTAATCCCCGGATCTTGAAACGCCTACAATCACTCGGTTTTGACCTGACCATGGATGATATCCAGCAGGCAGCGGGACCGAATGGGCAGATCGGCCGGCCCCATTTTGCCCAGGTCATGCTGAACAAAGGATATGTACAGACATTCAATGCCGCCTTCGACGACTACCTGGCTACCGGTAGACCGGCCTACGTGGACAAATATCGGGTGGCATGCCCCCGGGCCATAGCACTTATTCGCGCAGCCGGCGGTATTCCCGTGCTGGCCCATCCGGCCCTGCTGGGAACCCCCGGCGGCCGTCTGGAGGATTCGGTCGTCCGGGCGCTTAAGGAAATGGGGTTGATTGGCATCGAGGCCTATTACACAGAACACACCACCACCCAGCAGAAAAATTACCTGGACATTGCCCGGAGACACGGGCTGCTGGTTACCGGCGGATCCGATTTCCACGGTGAGTTCAAACCCAGGACAAAACTGGGCCGGGGCCGGGGAAAGTTGCGGGTTCCCATAGACCTTTACCACGCTCTGAACAATTATGCCTGAAAACGATCTGACCGCTTTGATGCAAACCCTAGAGTACCACTTCAGGTCATCCGCACTTTTGGAGGAGGCCCTCCAGCACAGTTCTTTTGTCAATGAACAGACCCGCCCGCTCGCCAGCAATGAACGGTTGGAATTTTTGGGAGATACCGTCCTGAACCTGGTTGTCAGTCATCTTCTGATGGTCCAATTCCCAGAGATGGACGAAGGCTCGCTATCCCGCCGGCGTGCCGGTCTGGTAAACGAAACCAGCCTGGCAGCCATCGCGGCCGGTCTTGATCTGGGCCGTTATGTTCTACTCGGCAAAGGCGAAATCCAGACGCAGGGGCGCCTTAAAAATTCAATATTATCAGATACTTATGAAGCCGTTCTGGCCGCAGTTTACCTGGATGGTGGTTTCGAAGCCGCTTTTACCCTGATTCAGGCCCATTTCGGGGATCTGATCGCGGTCGCTCTGGGAACAGAGACCTTTTCGGACTATAAAACCCGGGTCCAGGAATTGGTTCAAAAGGCCGGACAGCCGCCCCCTTTATATCGGGTGACGGCCGAATCCGGTCCCGATCACGACAAGACGTTTTGTGTTGCCCTGGAGACGGCCGACTACACCATCGAGGGCAGGGGTAAAAGCAAGAAATCCGCCGAACAGGACGCGGCCCGCAAAGCCTTGGAACACATGAATCGTGAGATCGTAGAATGAGACGCACCGCTATCATTTTTCGCAATGACTATGGGGACAGTTTTAGCACCGTAAATATCTTTTAACTGGTTTAAAATTGTCCCCTTTGTGACGCGCCGAGCATCGCAGGAAAGGGCGAGGGAGCGAAGTGCCTGTTTGAGCGCAGCGAGTTGTGCTGAGCGCGCCCTTTCCGAGAAGCACAGAGGAGCCCGCAGGGCCGCGTAACACGGGCGTTTTCTTTTGGTTCGTTTTCTTTCACGCGAAAGAAAATGAACAGATTCCAAAAGAAATTAGGGGTTTCCAAACTGAGCTGTAGCATGGGGGCGTAACGGTAGTATTTAGTTCCGATCATTGATGCTTGGACTGAATTTATCATCGCTTTTTTAATACTGAGCGTTAAAAATGGCCTCGCATGCAAAACCGAACAAACCTTTCATCATCCCGGTCTTCCTGCCCCATACCGGCTGCCCCCATCGTTGCGTCTACTGTGACCAATCCGCCATTACCGGTCAAACCGCGCCCCTGCCGTCTCCGGCAAGGATCCGTGGGGAAATCCAAACGCATCTAACCTATCCAAAAGGTCCCCGTAAACTCGCACAAATCTCATTCTACGGTGGTAATTTTCTTGGCCTTCCGAAGCAATCGATATGGCAACTGCTCGATATGGCGACAGAATTCATACAATCCGGTGCGGTCGACAGCATCCGCTTTTCGACCCGCCCCGATACGATCGATCCCCGGCGGCTGGCCTGGCTGGACGGCTACCGTGTCGCAACAATTGAAATCGGGGCTCAGTCGATGGATGACAGGGTGTTGCAAAAATCCAACCGCGGCCACCGGGCGGCGGACACGGAAACGGCCATGGCCCTGCTCAAGCACGGAGGGTATGAGTCCGGCCTACAGATGATGCTTGGATTACCAGGCGATTCCGCCGCCGGCACCCTGGAGACCGGCCGCCGTATCCGCGCGCTGGCCCCGGATTTCGTCCGGATCTATCCTGCATTGGTGCTGGCCGGCAGCGCCCTGGCGAACCTTCTGGCAGCGGGGTGCTATACCCCTCTGACTCTCGATTCCGCTGTCGATACGACCGCTCGGCTATATAAGCTTTTCGTAAACAGTCGTATCCCCGTGATCCGGATGGGGCTGCAGTCCTCCGCCGAACTGAACCGGGACAATACCGTTCTGGCCGGGCCCTACCACCCGGCATTCGGACAACTGGTGATGTCAAAGCTGTTTCTTGATCGTGTCTGTCGAGAGCTGCGGCAGCAGGGACAAGTCGAAAATGTGATTTCGATTGCGGTCAACCCCCATTCTGTGTCAAATGTGAAGGGACAAAAAAACAACAACCTGGCTACCCTTAAAAACCTGTTTGCCGTTGACACCATTACGGTGGCAGTCAGTCCGAAGCTTGCTGATACCGAGGTTGTCGTCAACAGGGGTAAACCGGTTTCCATTCTAAGCGGAGCCTGAACGTCATGAAATTACGCCAAATTCTACTGGTGTTGTCTCTGCTGGCATTCTTGTCGGCCATCATTGGCGGTTACCTGTATTATGCGACCATGAAGAAAATCGCATTCCGGGATGCGGAAAAACAGGCGATCAATCGCATCCTGGCGGTGCAGAACAGCCTTTCCGCCCTGTTGTCCCAGAATACCGGACCGGTGCAAACGTTGGCCGGCATGCCGGCTATCCAGATTCTGGTCGGCACCGGTTCCAGTGCCGCCCTGGAACGGGCGAACACGATATTGGATCATTTCAGGGACACCCTGAGCGCAGATGTCTGCTATTTAATGGATGACAGCGGCCTTACCATAGCCTCCAGTAATCGCTACGAGCCGGAAAGTTTCGTGGGTCAGAATTTCAGTTTCCGTCCTTACTTCCAGAAAGCGATTGCTGGCCAGCCGGCAACCTACCTGGCACTCGGCACCACGTCGGGCAAACGCGGGGCCTATTCTTCTTTTCCAGTCTACCTGGATAAAGGATCCGCCCCCATCGGGGTAGCCGTTATCAAGGCCCCGATTCAATTCATAGAGAGGAAACTGGGACCCAGCGACGATGCGATCCTCGTGGTAATCGACCCCAAGGGGATCGTTTTTATCGCGAATAACCAGGATTGGCTCTACCACCCGCTCTGGAAGCTTACACCGGAAGATTTGGACCAGCTCAATCGCTCGCGCCAATTCGGACGCGGCCCTTGGAACTGGTTGGGTTTCAACAAGACCGACCTGGACAAAGCGATGGACGCCGATGGGGTGCGGTATCTCATGCACCGGGTCGAGCTGGACAACAACCCCGGCTGGCACGTCGTCCACCTGCGCAGCCGCCAGGCAATTACCCGCACCGTGGCCGATCCGCTTATCCGGATGACGGGCCCCATTGTGCTGGCGCTCTGCATCCTGATCGGCATTTCCGTTCTCTTCCTGTATAAGAAAGCCAGCCGGGAAATCCTCCAGCGGCGGGCAGCCGAGGCTGCTTTGCGAGAGAGCGAGGCCCGCTATCGCTCGCTGTACCACAACACACCGGCGATGCTGCACTCGATCGATGAACAGGGGCGCCTGGTCAGCGTCAGTGACCACTGGGCGGAAGAGATGGGATATCTGCCGGAAGACATCGTCGGGCGTAAATTGACCGATTTTTTTACCCCGGAATCTAAAGTATATGCCGAGGAAACCGTCTTCCGTGATTTCTTCCAAAACGGCTACTGCAAGGATATTCCCTATCGTTTCGTGAAGAAAAACGGCAAAATTATCGATGTCTTGCTGTCGGCCATCGCCGACCGGGATCGGGACGGAAAATTCAAACGCACCCTGGCCGTCTCCATAGATGTCACCGAAAGAAAGCAGGCCGAAGAGAAGCTGCGCGAGGCCAAGGAGGAATTGGCTCGACACTCGCGGGATCTGGAACGCAAAGTCGCCAAGCGCACACGGGAGATTACCAGCATCCTGAAATACACCCCGGACGTGGTATACATCAAAGACCGCCGGTTTCGCTATGTTCTGATCAATGCCCGCTTCGAGGAACTGCTGGAGAAGACCAATGATGAGGTGCACGGCTGCAGCGATTATGACCTGCTGCCCCGCGAGGTGGCGGATCAGTTCAACCAGCACGATCGGCGGGTGCTGGCCGAAGACAGGCCTTTGCAGGTTGAGGAACACCTGCCGCACGGTGAGGATTTGCATACCTACCTGTCTGTAAAATTTCCCATTTATGACTCCAAAGGTCAGGCCAGCGGCGTGTGCAGCATCTCCACGGATATCACGGCGGAGAAGAAAGCTCGAGAGCGCCTGCGGCGCCTTTCCGGCAGTATCCTGGTCAGCCAGGAACAGGAGCGGGCATCCATCGCCCGGGAACTGCATGACGAACTGGGCCAGGTGCTCACAGCCCTGCGGATGGACACGGTCTGGATGTACGAACGCCTGAAGAAAACCGACGCAGCCGCCGCCGAACGCGCCTTGACAATGAGCGGGCTGATCGATAAGAATATCGAGGATGTACGCGGTATAGCCATTCGGCTGCGGCCCGGTGTCCTGGATGATCTGGGCCTGATCGACGCCCTGGAATGGTATACCGCCGATTTCGAACAGCGGACCAAGATTACCTGTATTTTTGAACATTCGGAAGTTCCCCGGTTGAAAGGGAGCATTGCGACCGCCGCGTATCGCATCACCCAGGAAGCCCTCACGAATGTCGCCCGTCATGCCGAGGCAGCCAACGTCGACGTCTCCCTGGCAGTAAACGACCATACCCTGCATGTTACGGTCAAAGATTCGGGCCAGGGGTTCGATCCGGCAACCCTGACGGAAACCGAAGGTCTGGGGCTGGCCGGCATGCGTGAACGGGCCGGGTTGGCCGGGGGCACCCTGGCCATTAATTCCGCTCGGGGCAAAGGCACCACGGTGGCCCTGGAGATACCCATTGGAGATCACCGCGTATGATTCGCGTGTTGCTGGCTGACGATCACAGTATTGTGCGTGCCGGGCTGTGTCGCATTGTCGAGGAGAGCGGCGATATGACCGTAGTGGCCGAAGCGGCCGACGGAAAAAAAGCCATTCAGAAGGCACGCGACACCGACCCGGATGTTGCCGTCATTGACATTTCCATGCCGGAATTTGACGGGCTGGAAGTGACAACCCGGCTACGGGACGACCATCCCGAACTGCCGGTGATTATCCTGACCATGCATGAGGAGGAGCAGTATGTGGTCCGGGCCATCGAAGCAGGGGCCATGGGATACATCACCAAAAAATCAGCACCTGAAAAACTGGTCAGCGCCATCCGCAAAGTCCTTGCCGGCCAACGCTACCTCTCACCGGAGGCAGCCGAAACCCTGGCCCTGCGGGTTGCCCGCGGCGCCAAAGGACAGTCCCCTCTGGATTCACTTTCGAACCGGGAACTGCAAGTCCTAAAGCGCCTGGCCCAGGGCAACACCAATCGGGAGATCGCCGCCGCCTATAATATCAGTATTAAAACGGTGGATACCTATCGCCTGCGGCTGTTGAAAAAACTCAATCTGCGCAACAACGCCGACATCTCGCGCTTTGCCATCCAGAGCAACCTGATTGAGCCATAAAACCAGGGGGCACTATGGTCTCGTCGAAATCCGTAAAAAGAGGGTCCTCCCCGAATTCATCTGTCAGCATCCCGATTTCGAAAATAACGTTGCCTCGAACTCGCAAGATATAAATTTCCATAATAAACGATTTGTTAGATTCCCGGACAAAATGGCATTCAATTATTGTAAGAAATTCTCTGACAGATATTTCAGAAATAGTCCAATTGACGCTGTCACGCGGAGTGTTTAATGAAGGAAGATCGGCTCATACCACCAATGTGGTCCGCCTGAATCGGCTTCCCATTCGGTGAATGTGTCTTATCATTTCTTTTATACCAACCTTAAAGGAGGTACTCGCAATGAAGAACACGTTTTTCAAGACAATCTTAGGCATCAGCGTGGTTGTTCTGATCACCCTGGCCTTTTCGACAAGTTCCTTTGCCATGAAGAAACGAATCATTTTCGGCGGTGGTCCGGCCGGCGGAACGTTCCAGGTAGTGGCCAACGGTATTCAGGTCTACAAACCAGTCAAGGCCGTCAAGTCATTTTCCGTCAAAGCCCAGACTTCAGCCGGGTCCGTTGAGAACCTCAGAAAGACCAATGCCGGTAAACAGCAATTTTCCACCGTTTACTCCGGCCATGTCTGGCTGGGCCGCAACGGCAAAATGAAAAACGACACGCGCAAATACACCGACGTCATGGCCGTGGCCTGGCTTTACGGCGCCCCGGCCCAGCTGGTGGTGAAAAAAGGTTCCGGGATCAAGAGCGTCAAGGATCTCGAGGGCAAGAAAGTAGGCGTGGGCAACGCCGGCTCTGGCGCGTTCGCCAACTGTGAGCTGTTCTTTAGCCACATGGGCGTATGGGACAAGATCGAAAGAAACGCCATGGGTTACAACGATGCCGCGGCGGCGTTCGGCAACAACCAGCTGGATGCCTTCTGGCTGTTCACGGCCTTCCCGAGCGGCGCGGTCATCATGGCGGCCCAGACCAATGACATCGCCCTGATCGACCTGGCGGCCGATGCCAAATCCTCCGGCTTTTTCGCCAAGTACCCCTACTTCGGCAAACTGGCCGTCCCGGCCGGGACTTACCGCGGTGTGGGCTACGACGCGCCTTCCTTCCAGGACAGCGCCCTGTGGGTCGCCAACTCCAAGGTATCCGCCGACGTGGTCTACAAGCTGCTTTCGTTGATCTACACGGATGCCGGCCTGAAGCACATGCTCTCCATGAAGAAGACCTTCAAGAACATGAGCCTGAAAACCGGTGCCACCAACATCGTGACCCCGTTCCATCCCGGGGCCGAAAAGTTCTGGAAAGAAAAGGGCATGCTGTAATCGCTTGACCCTGGTACAATCAGTGTAATACATACGGGGTGCGGTTTTACGATATAAACTGCACCCCGAATTTGCTTGATATCAGACCCCACGCGACAACCATCTGTAAAGAAGGCAACCAAAGTGTACGAAAAACTAAACAAAATCGAAAAGATCGTCTTTGACGTCCTGGCGGTCGCCCTGGTCCTGTTCTATTCCTATTCCGCCGTACTCCAGCCGGCTGCCACCCAGTACCACCGGGGTATTTACGTCATCATAACCTATGTGCTTGTTTTCCTTACCTATAAATCAAAAAACAGATGGATGCGTGGAGTGGACTACCTGTTGATCCTGCTTTCGATTTTCAGTGTCGGCTACTGGATTCTGAATTTCGAAGCCATCAATTACAGGACGGGTATCGAAACCCCCTTTGACCAGGCGGTGGCCATCATCGGGGTACTTATCGGCATCGAGCTGGCCCGGCGGGTTGTGGGCACGGTGTTTGTCATCATGGGAACCATTTTGCTGCTTTATGGCGTCTACGGAGCTTACATGCCGGACCTCATCGCCCACGCTGGTGACACCTTTCCGCAGGTGTGCACCAGTATCTTTTATAAAAGTGACGGTGTGTTCGGCATCATGGCCAACGTCCTGGCCACCTACGTGATCCTGTTCGTCCTGTTCGGCGCCTTTCTGGAAAAAAGCGGCGCCCAGCGCTTTTTCATCGACTTTCCCCTGGCCGCCGTGGGCCACAAAATCGGGGGGCCGGCCAAGGTATCAGTTATCGCTTCGGGTCTATTCGGCTCAATATCCGGCAGCGCCATCGCCAACACGGTCTCCACAGGGGCCTTCACAATCCCCATGATGAAAAAGGCCGGGTTCCGGCCCCACGTGGCCGGCGGGATCGAACCGGCCGCCTCCATCTCGGGCATGTTCATGCCGCCCATCATGGGCGCCGGCGGCTTCATCATGGCCGAGTTGACCGGCATGCCCTACTCCAAGATCATGCTGGTGGCCATCTTCCCGGCCCTGATGTATGTCTTTTCGGTTTTCATGATGGTGCACTACGAAGCCAAGATGTACAACATCAGGGGCGAAAAGAGCGAGGAAAGCGCCTCGCAGATTCTGAAAGAGCAGTGGGTGTACACCGCGCCGCTGATTGTCATCACCATTCTCATGCTGACCGGCTTTTCACCGGGCTACTCAGCCATCATCGGCATCGCCACCTGTATCGCCATCAGCCATAAGACCCCTGAAACCAAGACCGACCTGACGATGGTGTGGATCATGGCACTGGTGCTGGGTTTCGCCCTTTTGACGGGCGGTCTCAAATATGTATTAGATCCGGCAATCGTCAACAAAATCCAATCGAGCTTTAGCGGCAACCGGGTACTGGTCGCCGGCCTAATTCTAGGCATCATCGCGGCCATTGTCAGGCACAAACGCGGTGCGGACATCAAAACTGAACTGTTGAAGTTCGTGGAATCCTCCCGCCGGGGCGCGGAGAGCAGCCTTAAGATCGGTGCGACGGTCGGCGTCATCGGCATTATCATCGGCGTACTGACCTACAGCGGACTCATGCTGACCTTTGCCGACATCATCATCGAGCTGGCCGCCGGCCGGCTCTGGCTAACCATCCTACTGGTCGCCCTGGCCTCCCTGGTGCTGGGCATGGGGGTTCCCGTGACCGCCGCCTACCTGATTACGGCCGTGGTGGCCGTACCGGCCTTAACGGAACTCGGCGTCAATGAAATCGCCGCCCACATGATCGTCTACTGGCTCAGCCAGGATTCGAATATCACACCGCCGGTCTGTATCGCCGCCTTTGCAGGCGCGACCATCGCCAAGGCCAACATGTGGCGCACGGCGTTCACGGCGTTCAAGTTCGCCAAGTTCCTTTACCTGGGACCCTTCCTTTTCGGATATGTCCCGGGCTTTTCGCTCAACGGCAGTGGCATGGACATCGTCAAGGCCTTTGTCCTGATCTTCTTCGGTACCTGGCTCTACAGCTACATCCTCAGCGGCATCTGGGCTAAACAAATCTTCGGAAGAAAAGCTACCACCGCTTAGATCTCACAAGACAGGATAAACCAAACGGGCGCGATGAGATACTCATCGCGCCCGTTTTAATTGGTTCCGAGCAGGACCGCAGCCCTGCTCTCGACCACAGGCGGAGTGCGCTATGTCGAGGATCCCAAACAGGCAAGAAAGCAGCCCAAGGCCAACCCGTCAACGCCCAAAGGCCATGCCGGGCATGAAGAGGCCAGGTTTGAAACGAAGTGTCCCTTCAGAGGGGGTATATTTTGGTTCCGGGCAAGGCCGCAGCATTCCTGTAACCGAAGGCGTAGTAGATCTACGTCGAGGATTGACAGGAAGCGAGAACGCAGACCTGTGCTATAGCTGGTGGGACCGTTAGGTTGATTAAAAAAAGAAGTGTTCGGCCACAGGGGGTAGATTTTGGTTCCGGGCAAGGCCGCAGCATTCCTGTCAAACGGAGGCGTAGTAGATCTACGTCGAGGATTGAC